>Ga0137412_10004393_pt1 | contig 11264 bp, 12 predicted proteins | sample CZODoug2_1_16fun_FD_122160 | JGI IMG/M metagenome (GOLD analysis project Ga0137412, IMG submission 122160) | Vadose zone soil fungal communities from Angelo Coast Range Reserve, California, USA - CZODoug2_1_16fungal (Hybrid Assembly) | ecosystem: Environmental > Terrestrial > Soil > Vadose zone... | reverse complement strand
ACCATTTTGCCGGCGTGGCAGGTGATGCCGCCGTTGGAGAGGAAGTAGGGCGGGTCGGCGAAGACGAGGTCGACGGAATTTTCCGGGATGGCGGCTAGGATTTCGAGGCAATCGCCCTGGTAGAGGCGGAGGTGGTGTTTGGGGTCGTCGAAGGCGGGAGCGGGCACGTGCGCAGTTGTGGCGTTGCCGTTGGGCGAATTGGGAATGGGTTTGGACATTGGTTATGGGGCGAAAAGCAGGTCCCTCGTCGCATTGCAAAAAGCGCAATGCTCGCTCGGGATGACGACGCTTCGCCGCGTCGCCAGATCGTTGATCAGATCGGGATCGTGGATCAAGAGGTAAAGCGAGTCAAGTTGGGGGCAACCTGGGGAGCGCTCGCTGTAGAGGCCGTCCTTTAGGGCGGCCCGCTTAAAGGCAAAATCGTCGGAGCGCTCGCCGCCGCTTGCTAGCCGGGCTGAAGCCCGGCCCCTACAGTCCGGTCACAGCGCGGTTAGCGTTCGGGCTTTCAGGGTGGGTGCCATTGCGGGGCATTCGCGCTTTGTTTCATCCAGTTTAGCGTCTGGGAGCCGGATAGCGGGTACTCATTGGGATTGGTGCAGAGTTGTTTGCGGACGGGATTCCACCAGATGTAGCAAGCTACGTCTTCGATTGTTTCGTTGGGCCTCAGGATATGATCGTAATAGCGTCTTTGCCAGAGGCGGGTAGCTCGCGTCTTGCTGAACTCATAGGCAGTTTGTTGTTTGAATCCATCGACAAACGGAATTAAATCGCACGCGTCTGCTAACGCTTCCGACACAAAATGGACATGGTCCGGCATTACGCAATAGGCATGCAAAGTGAAGTTAGCATGCGCGGCGGAGGCGATTAGCTTTTCTGCCAGCCAGCGGCCAACGACAATGTCCGAGAAAAAGTCGGCTCGATTTTCGGTACACACCGTAACGAAATACGTGCGGCGACCGATGTAGTCTCTGGCGGGTCGCCGCAATTGCTTTTTGTAGAACGGCATAAGGCAGACGCTAGCATGCTGGGCCTCCCTTGTAGAGGCCGTCCTTTAGGGCGGCCCGTTTAAAGGCAAACCGGTCTAACGGCAAAATCGTTAACGGCAAAATCGTCGGAGCGCTCGCTTTGCTCGCTAGCCGGGCTGAAGCCCGGCCTCTACAACGGCCAAACCCTACTCCGAGGGGCCTAGGGGGAGGAAATATTGGGTGCCTTTTACGGGGTCTTGGAGGCGGCGTAGGAGTTGCTGGAGGTCCTCGCTGCGTTCTACGAAGTCGATTTCGGAGGTGTTGATTACGAGGAGGTCGGAGGCGGCGTAGCGGAAGAAGAAATGTTCGTAGGCGCGGGCGACTTCCTCGATGTACGCGAGGGCGATTTGGGTCTCTTCGCGGGAGGCTTTTTTGGCGATGCGGGCGCGCAGCACTTCTGGCGTGGCCTGGAGGTAGATGACCAAGTCGGGGGCCGGGAGCTCGGCGGCGAGGGCTTCGTAGTAGCGCTCGTAGAGCTTGAGTTCTTCGTCATCGAGATTGAGGTTGGCGAAGATGCGGTCCTTCTCCATGAGGAAATCGGAGATGACCGGGCCGGGGGCGTCGATGGCCAGGGCTTCGCGGAGGCGCTTCTGGCGGTCCATCAGGAAATACATCTGGGCGCGCAGGGCGGAGCCGGGCTTTTCTTTGTAGAAGTCGGCGAGGAAGGGATTGTCTTCGCAGTCGTAGACGCGGCGGGCGTGCAGGCGCTCGGCAAGGATCTTGGCTAGGGTGCTTTTGCCGACGCGCAGCGGGCCCTCGATGACGATGAAGCGAGGGGCTTGCGGTCCCCGGGTGGGGACTGGCGCGCGCTTGGCGGAGGTCGATTCGTTAGGCGACATGATCCAGGTGACCGTGAATGCGCGAGATTATAGCAGAGCCGCAAAACGTGGCGGCCAACTTCGGATGGGCTGCTTCGGGCAGGATGGGCTCCTGAGCATGAGCAGCAGAGGGCCGCGCGGCTCGTCGGACCCTGAAATGGCCTCGAAATGTGGGTAAGTAGCTGCCTAGAAGTGGAAAAACTTTTGCCCTAACTCTTAGTACCGGAGTTTGAAAAAGCGTAAACGGAAGGGCCAGGGGAGCGTACTACACCGAATGTAGCCAATGGGCCAGTGCCGCCTGCCCGTTTGGGCAGTAAATTCAACTCAGTTGCGAATGGGGATTTAGTTGCTCTCGCAACACTGAGGTGAACCATGCTGTTGGCAACCATTCTTCTGTTGGGCGCGATTCCGCAGAGTGGGCAAGTGGCGAGAGCAGTGGCAAATGCTCCCGCGGAAGCGATCGCGGAGGCTAGCAAAGAGGCCGCCGGGGAGCGCAACTTGCCGTCCATGCCAGTGGCGAAGTCGAAAATCGATGCGGCAGGCGATGGAGTAAGCTCCAGCGTTGCTGCCAACGTGGCGGCGGAAGCGGTGCAGCCGCCCCGCGTGGCGCTGTCGATGCAGCCAGTGAAGTCGGCGTATACACGTCCGCGCGAGACGCGCAATCAGCGCATTGCCTGGTACACCCTGGCGGTGACGGGACATGGCGCGGCGGCGTTCGATGCGTATTCGACGCGGCGGGTGCTATCCGGGAATTACGGCACGGAAGGCAATCCGTTGCTGCGGCCCTTCGCGCATTCCAATGCGCTGTATGCGGTGACGCAGGTCAGCCCGGCAGTGATGGACTTGATCGGCAAGCGCATGATGGTGAGCCAGAATCGCTGGGTGCGGCGTTTGTGGTGGTTGCCGCAGGCGGCAGGTAGCGGATTTTCGATTGGCGCCGGCGTCCATAATATGGGCGTGGCGAGGTAAGGTTTTTAGTCGAGCTGAACTCGGCAGAGTTGATCAGGAGAAACGTGATTCGAGTTTGACGATTCCCGCCGTCGCCACTGCCCGCGGCGATCACGGCGGCCCAGCCAACCTTCGCGTGAGCGAAGAAAAACCGTTCCGGTGATTATCTCACCGGGACGGTTTTTGTTTTTGGACATGGCGCGCGGCGACTTGCTGTTGCTTTCGAACCGACGCTTGGCTCAGCGTGATCGCTGAAGCTAACTCGATCCGTGTACCGCTTGCGTGCGGTCTACGCCGTGAAAGCGGCAGCAAGACTGCCGCACTCCAAATTACTTGCCTACTACCAGGATGGCGAAGGTGCCGGGCTTCATTTTGCCGCGGCGCTCGCCGGGGGCTGGCGGTTCGAACTCGGCGCTGGGGAGAAAGAACTTGTGCGTTTTTAGGTCGAAGCCCATGGTGCGAGCGGTCTTTTTTGTGGGCACATTTTCGACCACCGTGTACTTGTCGGCGGAATCTTCGTGGATGACGGTTAGGTTGCCGTCGCCACAGGATGCGAAGAAATAGTTCGAACTGGGATCGAAGGCGGCGGCGTCCGGTCCGTCGCAAATAGCTGGAGTAGCAATGACTTTGCCGGAGTCGGCGTCGACCACAGCGGAAACTTTATCGTCGCAAACGGCTAGCAGGCGGCGAGTCTTGAGGTCGGCGGCAAGGCCGGAAGGAGATTTGCACGGGGCTAGCGGCCAGCGATGGGTTTCTTTTAGATTTTGCGAATCGAGCGCGACAAGATTTGAGGTTTCTTCGGCATTGACGAAGATGGCGCCTTTGCCGTCGGATACGGCGAATTCAGGCTTGTCGCCCAGCGGAATAGAGCCTACGACGGAGCCATCGGCGGCGTTGATGACGGTGGAGTTTTTGCCGCGGCCGTTAAAGGTGAAGACGCGCTTGGTGGCCGGATCGTAAATGATGGCGTCGGGATTCGCGTCAGTCTTTGCGGTGCCGATGGTCTTCAGAGTTTTGAGATCGAAAATCGTGACCGTGTTGGCGCGGCCATTGCTGGTGAAGCCGCGGCCGAGGTCGGAGGCAACGGTGATGCCGTGGACGCCTGGCGTGTCAGGAATGTCGCCTTCGATGGCGTAGGTGTCGGCATTCATGACTACGACGTGGGAGCCGTGGGAGATGTAGACGCGGCGGGCGTCGCTGTCGACGTAAACGTAGTCCCAGCCTTCGTCGCCGGGAACGGAAACAGTTTTGATGACGTGATAGCCGGAGGCGCCGGGCTTGGAAGCGGCGCGGGAAAATGCAGCGGCGGAAAAAAGAGCGACGGCGGAGAGTGTAGCGAGGCCTAGCGGAATTAAATATTTACGCATCATTTTCTCTTTTCTTTTTTGTTTCGTTGCTTCTGACGATGTGTCAGGTATAGCGCTGGGAAGATTAATGCCAGATAAACCGGACTGTTAAAAATGGTCTTTGTTCTGGGATAAATTAAACCCGCAGTAGCGCCGAACATCTTACAGCTTGCTTGGCTGGGGCGCAGCATGCTGCGCCCCTACTCAGTTACGGCTTGGATTTGTGCTGGTCGAACCAGCCGGCTACGTACAGCATTTTGGCGATGTGGTGGCTGGGGCGGCGGCTGATGCCGTGCGGCTCTTCCGGAACGCGGACGAGCACGGTTTCGATGTTGAGAAGTTTTAAGGCGGAATAAAACTGCTCGGCCTCGGAAATGGGCGTGCGGTAATCCTCTTCGCCAGTCATTACCAGGGTTGGCGTTTTGATTTTGGCGACTTGATCGGTGAGCGAGCGCTTCATGTACTGCTCGGTGTTGTCCCAGGGATTGCCGGGAAACCAATATTTGGAGGTGAAGGGGATGTCGCTGGTGAGCACGAAGCTGTACCAGTTGATGACGGGATAGAGCGCGGCGGCGGCGCGGAAACGGGTGGTGTGCTCGATGGTCCAAGCGGTGAGGACGCCGCCACCGCTGCCGCCGGTTACGAAGAGATTGTTGGTATCGATGTACCCTTTGGCGACCACGGCGTCGACGCCGCTGTTGAGATCGTCGAAGTCGTCGCCCGGATATGCATGATGGATGAGGTTGGCAAATTCTTCGCCGTAACTGGTGCTGCCTCGTGGATTGGTGTAGAGCACGACGTAGCCAAGCGCTGCCCAGACTTGCTTTTCGAAATCAAAACGATCGCCGTAATCGGCAAAAGGTCCGCCATGAATTTCAAGGATGAGCGGATATTTTTTGGCGGGATCGAAATTGGGCGGCTGGACAATCCAGCCCTGAATCTTGCGCTTATCTTTCGAGGATTCGTACCAAATCTCTTCGACGCGGCCGGGCGCTTTCTGCTGCAGCAATTCCTGGTTGATGGCGGTGAGCACGCGCATCGCACCGCTGGTGGAGACGGCGACATCTCCGGGATTGTCTGGGCGGCCAAAGGTGAAGGCGACAGTTCCGGTGCGTGAAACGGAGAATGAGCCGCCACCGGATGCGCTGTTGCTGGTCACGGCGTGGTCGGCAATTTTCTTGAAGCTGCCGTCCGGCGTGGAGAACCCGATCTTGGTGTCACCTTGGTCATCGTAGAGAAAATAAACGCCGGTGTTGTCGGACGCCCAGTGCGGAGACAGAATGTCGCGATCTAGCTTGTCGGTGACGGAATGGGCGCCAGTGCCGTCGCGGTTCATGATGTAGAGCTTGGTGGTCTGATGACCCTGGTAGCGGTCGTCGAATCCAGTGTAGGCGATCCATTTGCCGTTGGGAGAAACGTCCGGATTAGCGTCCGGCCCTTTGCGGTTAGTCAGAGCGCGCAACGCGCCATCAGCAATGTTGAATTCGTAGATCTCGGTGTCCAGATATTCGTGCTCGGATTCGGCATGGCGGTTGGCGGAGACCAAAAGAAATTTGCCATCCGGGGACCATGCGGCGCGTGTGGGGCCAAATTCGTTACCGCCATTGGCAAAATTTCCATTGGTTACCTGGCGCGGGGCGCCCCCTTCAGCGGAAACGACGAACACTTGGATATAGCCGGGCTTGAGATAGCCAGTGCCATTGAAACGATAGACGAGGCGATCGTAAGCGGTTGGAGGATCCGCCCATTTTGCGCCACTGGGAGGCGCGGGTAAGTCAGCGAGGTGCGGACCCTTGCCAGTTACGAGTGAAGAGAACGAAATCATTCTGCCATCAGGAGACCAGGCGATCGCGTCGGGCGATTGTTCGAGGTTGGTAATGCGCGCGGTTTGGCCGGTGTCCGTCCAACGGACGTAAATTTGCGGCTTGCCGTCGACGTCGGAGAGAAAAGCGATGCGAGTGCCATCGGGCGACCAGCGTGGCGAGGTGTAAGCGTGGTTGCCAGTCGAAATCGGACGATGGTCGGTGCCATCGGCGTTGATGACCCAAAGATTGGAGTAGCGCTTGTCGGTCATGGGATCAGCAAAGCGGCGGACGTAGACGATTTTTTTGCCGTCCAGAGAAATTTGCGGATCGACGGCGGTTTGAATTTGAAATTCGTCCATGACGGCCAGCGTGTGGGAAGAGTCCTGCGCGGAGCCAAGTGCGGGAAACACTAGAGTTACTACGACCGCAACTCGAGCCGCGCGCGAACGAAATTTCATTGAGATCGAACCTCCATGCAGCCGCGGAGTTAACACCGCCTAGCGACTGGTGTCAAGCTCCGTGCACGTAACGGAGGTTCTACCCGTGAGTTAGAAGCTTGGGGAGCGTGGCGCATTTGGGCTCTCGCTAGCCTTCAGACTTGTAACAAGGTCGAAAGCGGCACAAGATGTACTTACTTTCGAGCTCGACAACCTCTATCGTGAAGAATACCGAGCAAGACCGCCTAATTCGTTTCGGGGTCTTTGAAGTCAATCCCCGAACCGGGGAACTGCGGAAAAACGGTTTCAAGGTGAAGTTGCAGGAGCAGCCCCTGCAAGTCCTCCTGGCAGTTTTGCAAAAACCGGGAGACGTCGTTACCCGCGAGGAACTCCGTGCGAAGCTCTGGCCAGCGGATACATTTGTGGATTTCGATCACGGCCTGAATGCAGCAGTGAAGCGTTTACGCGACGCTCTGGATGATTCAGCAGAAAGCCCTCACTTTATCGAAACCCTGCCCCGGCACGGATATCGCTTCATAGCGGCAATTGTGCCAGACGTGATCCAAACAGGAAAGCACTCGTCTCTAAGAAGATGGGGTTTGCCGGTTGCCGCGGCAGTAATATTTATCGCGGCCGTTCTTTTCGTCGTGAACGCTGGCGAGCTACGCAAGAAGTTCTTCTTGCGTACTGTCGCACAACCGCAAGTCCGCTCCTTGGCCGTGCTCCCGCTCACGAACCTTTCGGGCGATCCGCAGCAGGAATATTTTGCCGACGGTATGACGGAGGAGTTGATCACGGAGCTCTCGCGGATCGCTTCCCTTAAGGTCATTTCGCGAACCTCGGTCATGCTGTACAAAGGCCAAAAGAAGTCGCTGCCGCAGATTGGTCGAGAACTCAATGTGGACGCCATCATGCAGGGTTCGGTGCTGCGCTTCGGCAATCGCGTGCGTATCGCGGCCCAATTGATCTACGCACCGACCGACCAGCATTTATGGGTGGAAACTTATGAGCGCGATCTTGGTGACATCCTCAAATTGCAAGGAGAGGTAGCAGAGGCTATTACGCAACAGATTCGATTAAAGCTAACTCCCCAGGAGCTAGCGCGGCTTCGCACGGTCCGTCAAGTAGATCCGCAAGCATTCCAATTCTATCTGATGGGACTCTCTTTGGACCCGACTGGACAACGAGAAATCAATACGGTGTTGGGTTACTTCAAAAAAGCTATTGAGAAGGATCCTGGTTTTGCCGAAGCCTACTTAGGTCTCGGTCGCAGTTATAGCCTGCTGGGGTCGAATCGATGGCTGCGACCACGGGAAGCTTTTGAGCCAAGCAAGCAAGCCATTCGCAAGGCTCTGGAACTGGATGAAAACAACTGCCGCGCCCATGCGATTCTCGGATGGTTGAACTTCCGCTATGACTGGGACTGGCAGAACGGCGAGAAAGAATTTCAGCGTGCAATTGAGCTATGCCCGAATGACGCAAGGATCCGTTGGCAGCACGCAGCCTACACAGCATGGACTGGACAAGGAGTTCAGGCGCTGGCTGACATAGAGAAAACCCGCGAAATCGATCCCTTCTGGGAGATTTTCTTGCGTTACCAACTGCTGATCCACTATCAGCTGCGAAATTACAAGGCAATGATTGAGGTAAGCCAACCCTATATGGCATTAGATAAAAACAACTGGGTCAGCCATTATTGGCTCGGCGTCGGATACGAGGGTTCCGGTCAAACGCTGCAAGCCATTCCTGAGTATCAAAAGGCTGTTGAGCTGTCACAGCGGGACTCGGACCCAATCGCTGCGTTGGGACATGCATATGCAAGAACCGGTAAGAGTGCCGAGGCGCGGAAGATACTCCAAGAATGGCAGCGCCAATCGGAAAACGGTTACGTTTCCTCCTATATGGTTGCCACAGTCTACGCGGGATTGGGAGAGAAGGACAAAGCCTTCGAATACCTCGAAAAAGCTTACGAAGAAAGGTCCTCCGATCTTCCGTACTTTTTGAAAGCCGATCTTAGGGTTGACAACCTGCGTTCGGACTCACGGTTTCAAGACCTCATGCGCCGCATGAATTTCCCGAAATAGTACGTGCCCTTATTCATCCGGAGAACTAGCGGTTCAACTTTGGTGTCGCTCATGGTCCAGCGGATCCGGCGACTTCTTGGGCTTCCGCCACTAATGATTCCGCTGCTGGATTCTTCGCTGGCATGGTGGTGATCGCGAGTACGCTGACCAGGATAAGGGCGGTGCCTACGATGGTTCGCAGGGCGAGCGGCTCGCCACCCAGAAAATATCCAACGAGCACAGCTACAATCGGATTCACGTACGCGTACGTGCCTACTTTCGTTGGCGATTCATGGTGAAGCAGCCAGACGTAGGCGGTGAAGCCAATGATGGAGCCGGCTACGATGAGATAGAGCAAGGAGAGCCACACTTCGCGAGAAACGGTCGTCGGATGAAAGTTCTGAAATTCGCCCAACGCTGCGGCAGTGAGGGTGAGAAACACTCCGCCGGCGAGCATCTGTGCTCCGGAGCTCATGACTTTGGAGGCGGGCAGCGACAACTTGCGAGAGAGCGTCGATGCTATTGACCAGCTTACTGATGCGAAGATCAGTGCCGCAGCACCGAGCGTGTCAATTGGCGCCCCGCTGAGCCGCAGCCATGGGGCCATCAGCATGGCCACACCCGCGATTCCAATTACGAGCGCTGTTCCCAAGCGCAGCGTGAGCCGTTGGGTCTTGAGGAAAACAACCTCGGACAGCGCCATAAACGCCGGAATCGTGGCCAACATGACCGCAGCGATGCCGGAGGGCACGCGCTGTTCGGCCCAGAACAATGATCCGTAATCGAGAACGAAGATCAGAACGGCGAGCAAGGATACGGAGGTCCATTGGCGTGCGGTGGGAGAGCGCTCGCCGCGGGCGATCATCCATCCGTAAAGAACAATTCCCGCGAAGAGGAATCGCATCGCCGCGAATAACAACGGAGGAACTTCGTGGACGCCGACGCGAATGGCAAGAAACGTGGAGCCCCAAACAAAATAGATAATCGCGAAGGCCAACAGGGTCTTCCACATCGCTGGTCGCGGTTGAGTTTCCATAGAAGATTCCCGCCGACAAACGTCCGAGTATACCTTCCGGATCATGGCGCATTCGCGGGCCATTCGCCAACTCGCCCGACACGCGGACGGCAGTACATAATGGACTGGTATTGCTTGGATGGAAGGAGAGCGTATGCCGGCGAAGAAATTGAGTGATGCGGAAGTGCAGGAAGGGCTGAAGAAGGTGAAGGGATGGAGCCTGGTGAACGGCAAATTGCACCGGGAATTCCAGTGCAAGGATTTTGTGGCGGCGTTTGGGAACATGACGCGGGTGGCGCTGGTGGCGGAAGCGATGAACCATCATCCGGAGTGGTTCAACGTGTGGAACAAAGTGGTGATCGATCTGAATACGCACAGCGTAAAGGGAATCAGCGACTACGATTTTACGCTGGCGGAAAAAATTGATGGAATCTTTGGGACTTAAGGTGATGTCGGCGCTCCGCTGGAGTCGTCATTTAACCAGGGCTTCCGTTGGGCCAAGGGCGCGAGCGATAAGTTTTTTCAGCTTGCCCTCGATGGAGGCATCGCCGATGTGCTCCTCCTGAAGGACGCCGTCGGCATCGATGGTGAAGGTGTGCGGGATGGCACGCACCGCAAACATGGTCGCGATCGGGCCGGCGAAGCCGCCGTCGCGATATTGCGGCCAAGTCATTTGGTTCTTGGCAACGAATTCTTTCCATTTTTGCTCGTCGTTATCGAGACTCACGCTAAGAATCACCAGAGGCTGACCCTGAAATTTCCTGGCGACATCGCGAATATGAGGTAACGCTTCGCGGCAGGGTTCGCACCAGGTGGCCCAGAAATCAACCAGCACCACTTTCCCTTGCAACCCGTCGATGGAAATGCTCTGTCCGTCGGTGGTGGTAACGGCGAAAGGCGGCGCCATCTTGGCGCGGACCAGTTCGGGGCGGTTGACGTAGCGCAAGGCGCGCTGCCGTTTGGGGTCGTCGCCCGGTTTCATCTTCACGTACTGCTCAAATTTGCTTCTGGCAGCATCATCCTGCTTTAAATGCGCGAGTGCGGTGCCATCCAGCCACAGCGCGTCCGGAAAATTCGCGAATGCAGCAAGAGCTTTGGAACTCTCTTCGTGAGCGCGGGTGAACAATTCATCTTTGCGCTTTTGCAAACCCTGCTCAACGAGCACGAAAGCGGATTGATAGTGGGCGATGGCGGTGTCTCTGTCGGTCTTAGCTTCGGCTAGGAGTTCGGCTGCTGCGAGCTCAGCCGTTTTCCACTCGGCGAGCTGCACGCCGTAACTGATCATCTTGATTTGGCAATCGACACAATGCCCGCCATCCTGCTTGTCAGCTTTCTTGAACTCGTCGAAAGCCGATTGCGTGTTGTGTTCGTGAAGATATTTCAAAGCCTTCTCATAAGTCTTGCGGGCCTTTGGGTCGGTGGGGCCTTCCGATTTTTCCTGGGCCGAACCGGCTGGGGCCAACAGGGAAGTTAAAAAACATGCTAAGACGAGGGTCGGGAAGGTAGATCGCACAGCAGCCTCCTGTCTCACTGGAGTACAGGCCGAAGCCAAATGTGGTGCAGGAATATAGCTTGCGATGTGCATATTTGCATCACTAATTTAGTGTCAGATAGCGTTCAGACTACCGGGCTAGTCGCGGCCAAGAAGACTGCCCGATTTGGTCGGACCCAACTGCCTGCTTGAATTGACGAACCGGGACCGGTACTTTTCTTGTGTAGTCTAGCCGCTACGGCTAGGAAGGAGCACCTGCTGGGCTAAGAATCCGCTTGCACTCAGACGCTAACTCCTTCATTGCTTATAACTTAG
>Ga0137412_10004391_pt1 | contig 11268 bp, 10 predicted proteins | sample CZODoug2_1_16fun_FD_122160 | JGI IMG/M metagenome (GOLD analysis project Ga0137412, IMG submission 122160) | Vadose zone soil fungal communities from Angelo Coast Range Reserve, California, USA - CZODoug2_1_16fungal (Hybrid Assembly) | ecosystem: Environmental > Terrestrial > Soil > Vadose zone... | reverse complement strand
CGGCCAGACGTAACCCCAAAAATCTTTCTTGCCTTTTGCGTGTTCGCCCGCCTGGATTCGCGAAGCCATCCTCTCAAGTTCGTCCCACGTCCTTGGAGGATGATCGTAGCCATACTCGTCGAGAAGGTCAGCTCGATACTCCAGAACGCCGGCGTGAATCTGATATGGAATCGCCAAGATCTTGCCGTCAACTATATAGCTATGCGCTGCGCTCGGGGCCAAGGACGAAGTCTCAGCCGCCAAGTAGGGTCGCAGGTCGATCAAGTCCCCCTGCAGTACTCCAAGCCAGGTTACGTCGGCCTCCATGACATCGGGGCGAGAGCCACCCTCCTGCAGGAGTTTGCGCGTTAGAGTGAGCTGGTCAAGAGTCTCTTCCTGAACTCCGCGAAGATGCCTGAGGCCTACGCCTGTTTCCCTGGTAAACTCTCGCGATAAAGCCTCTGTCGCGGGTAACTCGTTCGGCGTGATCCATCCAATGCAATGGAGCAGTTCGTCTCGGACAACGCGAACGCCATTCGCATCGATGAGAGGAGTACCCGAAGTCGAACGAAGCACCGGATCGAGCACGATCCGCTCCCTCGGAATATTGCCGGAGTGTGCTCTCAAAAAGGAGGCGACCTCGGCCGCCACGGCGGAAGTTCCCAACATCCCGATCTTTACTCCGGACAAGGCGACGTCTTCGACCAGGCAGTCGAGTGTCGCCCGCACCAGGCTGGCCGACAAGGGCTCGACCGCACGGACGCCCTGGGTCGATTGCACGGTCAGGGCCGAGATGCAGGCTACCCCATAGATGCCGTGAGCGGCGAAGGTTTTCAAATCAGCGGTTACCCCGGCGCCCGACCCGGGATCGAAGCCGGCGATCGAAAGTGCTACATCAGTGGTGCAATTTTCAGAATTCATACGATTTCGCCTTCCATTTTCCACAGTTTTCGACTCATTTCCGGGCAGAAACCGTTTTGCCAGTGTATGCTCCGCCGATAGGGATTTTCGGGTAACGAATGACTTTGGTGAGGAAATATCCCTCTTTCTCACAACGCGAAGCGCCCGGATGGCGTCTAATAAACGAGGGCAAAAACAGCTCTTCCACAGGAGGAAAAAACCCAATAAGTAATTGACAATATTTGACTTAGGCCAGAAGCGCTCCATACAATAAAGACAGGAGAACAATGTCCACTATCGCAACCCAATCTCATTGGCCCATTGGGCCCGCACTCCTTGCCGGCGCTGTATTATCTGCCATCTGTATCAGTCCCGGTTCCACCCAAGCTCAACCCGGCGTTCCGCAAGCAAATACTCAAGCCGCCACTGCGACCCCCCCTCACCGAAACTGGCATCAACTTGGAAGAGCATCCTGGTACGGTGGTCAATTTCAGGGACAAGCAACCGCGAGCGGCGAACTCTTCGATATGAACTCCATGACCTGCGCGCACCGCAGCCTGCCTCTCGGCGCCACGGTGCTGGTCACAAATCTACGCAACCATCGGTCAGTCCTGGTCCGCGTCAACGACCGAGGTCCTGTACCTCAAAACCGGGTGATCGATCTTTCGTACGCAGCTGCTAGAATTTTGGGTTTCCGCGGAGTCGCCCCAGTGCGGCTCGACCTGGTGGATCCCGCGTCGCTCAGCCCGACTCAAATCTCAGAACTCAGCTGGCCGGCGCAATTCCAGAGATGATTCCGGAGATGATCAGAGACGGGTTGCATAGGGCCCCGACTGATCTTCTCCCGTCGGATCGCCTGATTGTGGCGTTGGATTTCCCGGACACCACGGCCGCGCTCGCCCTGGTGGATCGGTTACACGGCGCCACACGCTGGCTGAAAGTTGGCCTCGAGCTTTACATCGCCGAGGGAAATTCGCTGGTCGCGGAACTGAAGCGGCGCGGGTACTCGGTATTCCTGGATCTGAAACTGCACGACATTCCCAACACCGTGGCATCGGCCGTGCGGTCCGCGACTCGTCTCGGGGTAGATATGCTCACGGTGCACGCCGCAGGTGGACCGGAGATGATCGGCGCAGCGGTGGGTGCGGCGGAGTCTCGACTCACCCTGCTCGCAGTTACCGTCCTCACCAGCATGGATGCCGATCAGCTGGAAGCAATTGGCGTGGCCGGAACTCCGGCTGCGCAAGTCGAGCGATTGGCGACCATGGCTCTGGCACGCGGGGTTGGCGGATTCGTCTGCTCTCCAAACGAGGTGGCAAGCTTGCGGAAGCGGTTGGGCAACGAACCCTTGCTGGTGATCCCGGGGATCCGCCCGGAAGGTGCGGACATCGGCGACCAGCGGAGGGTGGCCACGCCAGCCGCCGCGATCGCATCCGGAGCAAGTTACCTGGTGGTAGGGCGTCCAATTACCCGGGCGGAAGACCCGGAAGCTGCCGCAAGAGCCATTCTTGAAGAAATGCAATCAGGAATCGGAATCGGGTCGGCTTAGAGCTTCTCGTAGAAATCGCAAGCTGAACAGGAAATGTAAACGCCTCCGGGAACTCCGCGCTCCCGATCTTTTACCCGTTTCACAATGCGCGTTGCCTTATTGCATTTGGGACATTCAACACCCTTGGTCGTGTCCATCATTTTCGAACGGTCGGCGGTCTTGGCTACTTTTGCCATGGTCTAACTCTCCTCTAACAGGCTCGCACTTCCGCCTAAACCTCTGGCCAACACGGGGTTTCGTCTGGGGCGAAACAGAAGGCGCTGCTAAGCAATCATTTTATACGATTTGTCTGTCTAGCATTTTTCCTAATGGTGTAGACCGGAGAACTGCAGATGACGCGGCCATTCCGTCAAAGAATGGCCGCACGTAACCGATCTCACCAGACCACAGTATTAGGAAAAATGCTTTAGTTCACTCCGCGGGCATCGGACACGTTTAGCAATTGCGACGGAGCGGAACCCGGAGGCGGCGGAATCGGCTTCGGCTTCCCGTCATCCGGGAACTGGACCGGCTTCAACTGGCGGTCCTTGTCGACTGCATCCGGCGCCGCTTCCCCTGGTTGACGCAATGAAGGGGCAGCGGTCGGTCCATGCTCCTGATTAGGCGCAGTGGGGGGCGCATCGCCCAATCGAACCTGGCGGACAAATTGCCCGGCGAAATAGCCGTCCGTCTCATCTTTGTCACGGATCACAGGCGGCTGGCCTACATCGGCAATCTCCAATCGGATCACACGATTGCCATTGAAGCGAACAAACTGGACCTCGTGGGGTGGCTGGCCATATATCCATTCCTCGAACGGAGTCTGCCCATCCATTTCGCGCACTTTTTGATCGGGCTGGCCCACGGCTTTGAGCACCATCTCGCGATTCATGCCGACCAGCACTTCGTGGTTCAGGACCGCACCCTTCAGTTTTGGCGGCAAGGTATCGGCGAAGGCTTCGACCGGAGTCTTGAGCGAAAAGTCGATCATGGGAATGATCAGCTTGCGCACATCGGAAGCCGTCATCTCGGGGACAAACTTGGTGAAGACGAGCTGCATGCGGGCGCCCACTGGAACATGGCCGTCATCCTTAGCCAGCGGCGCCATGCCGCCCATGCCACCTACTTGGATATGTTGCAGGATGTGATGATGCTTCTCCGGGCCATCGTTAAACTCAAACACGATCCGGTCCGGCCTGACCTCGAATTTGGTGATGACCACACGGTCACCGGGCTTCGCGGAAACACCGTACTTCTCCAATTCCTCGGCATAGCCATTTCCAGAAGGCGTCAGTTGCCCGTTGGCATGGAGCACGATGCCTTTTGTACCCAGGGGAAGAGGCCGGACAGCGAAGGCTTCGTCAGCCTGGAAGGTACGAATGAGCTGCTGCCTTGTCCGCTCGGTCAGCGGCTTGGTATCCAGCGCGACCGTCGTGGGTTGAACGGAAGTGAGATTAGCTTCTTTTGGACCGAGGTGTTCCCGTTGCACGGTGAACACTTGTGCATGGCCTAGAGTGCAACTGCAGATCGCAGTGACTGCCAGGAAAGCAGCGGCGGGGAAGAATTCTTTGGTGGTGAGCCCGACCATGGCAATTCCCTCATGACGCCAATAATGGGCCCATTTGCAGGTGATTTGCAAGTAACGTTTCGTGCGCAAGCAGAAGGAAGTTTCAGGTTAACAAATCTGGCGCTAAACAGCCTTATTCGGGTGGCTCCAGAGGATGGGTTCGAGGCGGAGGCGGTCCGGGAGGGGCTTCGATTTGCACCAGCGTTTGCCCCGCCGGCAAGGGCTGGGGAGAGACGGGATGATGCGGAGCCAGAGTGCTGCTCATGGCGTCAAGGTCAACCGGGATGCCGGCGGCGACAATGACCGGTTGGGTATGAAGATAAGCTAGGTTACGGGTGGCGCGATAGACGACGAACATGCCGATCAGTAGAACGAGAGCGGTTACCGTGCTAGCCTCGGGTCCGTAGTCGCCGCCGGTCATCCATAGGGGGCCAACCGTATTGCTTTGAATGACAGGGGAAAACTGGGTGATGCCGCTCACCGGCAATCCAAACAGCAGACACATGCTTGCGTTCCAGGCAAAATGCCAGCCCCAGCAGACCCAAAGCGCCCGGGTACGTAGATAGGCTACTGACAAGAGCCAGCTGCTGAAGACAGTGACCATGAAGCTGGCACGGCTGGCAGCGGGATTAAACATGTGCAGGCCGGCAAAGACAAAAGAGAAAACGATGGTCGCCATGGTCGGTCCCATGGCATCGATCAGGCGCTGGAAGGGATATCCGCGGAAAGTGACTTCCTCTGCCAGCGCGGCCACCGCAAGCACCAGCAGATCAATGATGAGAATTCCGAACTGGCGTGGAATCGTCCAGAAGGTGATGATCAATCCGCCGCTAAGAACCAGAGGCAGAATGCTGGCCAGCAACATTCCCCAGCCCAACGCGGCGCCCAGGCCAAACTCGCGTTGCCACCCCGGACGGACGACCAGACCCATGTCCCGGATGGGCTCGCGCTGCCGGTTGAATATGCGGCCCATCGCGGCGAAGCCCACCACCAGCAGAAAGAGCAAGATGCTGCGCTCGACGAGGGGAGCCCACGCGCCGCCCGCAAGGCCGTTGGCTGCGTGAACTGAAATGCTCTGGGCGATATAGAAGTAAATTCCGGCGATGATGACGTGGCCGAAGGCACGCACTCGATCGGCGGCTGTGAATTGGGTCAAGCGCATGCCCCTATCGGCATAGATGTTTCAGGCGTTGGTATAGAACCGGGCAATTTCCCGGAACTTCGCCAGGCGGCGGGCGATGCGATCCTCGACCGTCATGGCCTTCAATTCGTTGAGATGCCAGGCAAGCTTCTCGTCGAGCATGGTGGCCGCCACCACCGGATCGTTCTGAGCTCCTCCGGGGGGTTCCTTTACTACATCGTCCACGCAACCCAAACGGCTTACATCTTCGGACGTGATTTTCAAGGCAGCCGCGGCCTGGGCGCGTTTGCCGGCATCGCGCCACATAATGGAACCGCAGGCTTCTGGCGCAATGACGGAGTAGACGGCATTTTCCATCATCAGGACGCGATCGGCGACGGCCAACGCCAGGGCGCCGCCGGAGCCACCTTCTCCGGTGATGGTGGCGATGGTGGGCACGCGCAAGCGAGCCATTTCGCGCAAATTGCGCGCGATGGCTTCTGCCTGACCGCGTTCCTCGGCGGCGATGCCGGGATTGGCGCCGGTGAGATCGATGAAGGTGAAAATGGGCCGATTGAATTTTTCGGCAATTTTCATGGCCCGCAGCGCTTTACGGTAGCCTTCCGGATTGGGCATGCCGAAATTGCGGCGTACCTTTTCTTTGGTTCCCCGGCCTTTCAGGTTGCCGATCGCCATGACCTCTTCGCCGTGGAAGCGGGCCATACCGCAAGCCATGGCGAGGTCGTCGCCGAAGGCGCGGTCACCGTGGATCTCCGAGAAGTCGGTAAAGATGCGTTGGATGAAATCCATTGGGTAGGGCCGCTGTGGGTGACGCGCGAGTTCAGTCTTAATCCACGCTGGATTCGTCGGTTCGGCGACTACCGGGGTTTGCTCAAGATTTGCTGCCTGTTCGCTCATGAGACTTTCGATCGCCTGTGCCAGCGCGAAAAGTCTGCCGCTTGGCCATTGAATCTGTCGATTCTTTGGATTATAGCGTTTCCCGTTGTTGCGGCGGGTAACGGGGGGAGGGGCGGCGGAAAGCCTTTGTATCAGGGCACGACTTTAGTCGGGCCGTTCAACAATTGCGTGATGAGGGCTTTAGCCCCTGGTACGCCTTTTCGAGATATGAAGGGCGTATTCATCTCTCGGGGCGGCCACGTCAGCTCCGGAAACAGCGACTCTCCCCTTTCTGTCATCCCGAGCGTAGCCGAGGGATCTGCAGTTCCGCGGACCTTTCCTGGAAATGTAGAACCCTGTTCCAACACGAATTTGTCATCTCACCTGCCCGGGCGTGCCGTGGGACCGGAGCGTACCCGGATTTGCTGCCTCGCTGAACTGGACAAGGCCGCGTATGCCTTTCTTTTAAGGAAAGGCGCACGAAGTTCGACAGCGTCACCAACTTTTACAGGAAATCCGGGGTAGCGCAGTGGAGATATCTGCGGTTCTCTTTTCCCTGATTTACACGAACCCAGCAAATGGAACACACCCCTCCGAGAACAGGCTACCCCACGAAGCATCCAGGTAAAGCCATCGCTGCGTGCTGAACCAGCTCGTCGGCAACTCCGGAATATGCAGCAATCCATGGCCACCCGCGCAAATCAGCTCCGTGCCGTTCCAGGCCAGAAAATTTCGCGAAGCTTCACCAACCCGAGCAGGGTTGGAGAGCTCCCGAAGGCATACCGGGCACCGCTTCCGTTGATCCTGAAGTATCCAGCGAAAAGCAAATAAAAACCCGAAGTACGATAGCCCGAGCTGAATATATTGCGTGCTGGTCAAGCTAAGTGAAGGAATCCCATAAGCAACATCCACCGAGCTCAAACACACCAGCGGCACCACGAGCGAAACCTTGCTCAACAGAAACAGCCAGCGTCTCCCCCTGACCGCCCAGGGAAGGCGGCCGCTGACGCGTGGGTACTCACCAAGAGGCAAAGCAGTCGTTGCGGGCAACGTGACCACAGCCACAATCAGCGTGAACAAAAAGATGGAGAAGGGTAACCGCGATCGCTGCGCCAGCGATATGCAATCGAAACGGTCATTGTCTCCCTCCTCGCTGCGGACATTCATCGTTCGCCATCCATCCACGCGATGAGGCCCCGACGTGCGCATGTGGGCCACTACGAAGCCCTTGGAGTTCCCCGGCAACATATCCAGGTGCCGCTCGTCCTCAAGCAACCACGCATCTACCTGGCCCGGCAACTGCGACGAGTCTTGAGCGATCACGCCTGCGATCACCACTCGTTGCCCACTTATCTCGGTGTGATTCCCAATCACGCCGGCATCGCTGCCAAAAAGCTCACGCCAGGCAGCCTGGCTCAAAAACAGCCGTGCCGCATACTGACCGCTGGCTCGATCGCCGCTGTACGTCGAGGCCGGTAGATTGAGCAACTTGAAAAGGTTGTCGCTCGCCCTGCCAATCGAGAGTTCGGTGCCTCGATGCATGGCAATATGCACACGCTTGTGTATCGGTTGATAGAAGGCAATGCCGGTAAACAAATGCCGGGTGCTCGTCTTCCATGATTGATAATCCTGGAGCGCTATCGTTGGAACCTGGGTGCCCGCATAGCCGCCACTCGAAATCATTACCAGTCCATCGGCGTTCCAATACGGCGATGGACTCATGGCCTTGCGGGCGCCCGGCAGAGATAAAAAGATCACAAAGCTGATCGCCGTGCATCCAGATAACCAGGCTGAACAGCGCGACGCGGAGCCGGTCCGCAGCACTCTGCGAGCCATGGAACGCGGGCTATACCACCTCAACCAGAAAGCATCCTGAAAAGCTCCGAGACAGAGATCCGTTACCTGAGAGCTGCGACCGTATGAGTCCCAGACGTGCCACACCTCCGCCCTCCACTCAGCCAGCCACTCCGCTCGTTCCCTGCCTGGCGCCAACCAAGCGGCGCACCGGAGAAGGAAGAAACATGCCGGGAGAGAGCGGAGCAGCAGGCGGAGGCTCATGCGTTCTTGACCTCTGGATCAGAGATCATTTTTTTGAGGAGCGGGTAGCGTTTGTGCATCGCCTCGAGGGTCGTTTCCCCGGCGCGGGTTAGTTTGTAGTACTTCCTCAAAGGCCGCTGCTCGGCATCGGCGATCGATTGCTTTTCCCACTTCGAGACGATAAGTCCGTCGCGCTCCAGGCGGCGCATCGCCGGATAAACTGTCCCGCTGGGCAAACCTGTCGCTTCCATCACGCTGAACCCGTAGATTTGGCCAGCCTGAATCGTATGCAGAATCATGGCCGCGGTATGGGAAAGTTTGGGTTCGGTGGCCATGGTGAGCAGTATATCTATGTAGCATACTGTTGACCAGTGAAAGATAGTATGCTACATAGGGTATAGCGATCGAGGTCCCAAACAGTGCTCGAGCTCGAAAACCTTTCAAAAAGCTATCGCGGTATACCGGCCATCTCAAACGTCAACTTCCGCGTAGACGCCGGCGAGGTGGTTGGCTATCTGGGCGCCAACGGCTCAGGAAAATCCACCACCGTCAAGATCATCACCGGGCTCCTGCAGCCGAACGAGGGCCGCGTGTTATTTCACGGCAGAAATATACGCGACGATCTGGTCAGTTTCCGCGGGGCGCTCGGCTACGTGCCCGAAGAAGCCCATCTTTATACCTATCTCTCTGGATTGGAGTATCTGCAGTTAGTAGGCAGGCTGCGGGGCCTGCGCGAACGGCAGATCGCCATCAAGGCCCATAGGCTGCTGCAATTGCTTGGTCTGGAGTCGTGGCGGCACTCGCCAATTTCCATGTATTCCAAGGGCATGAAGCAGCGCGTGCTCATTGCCGCTGCGCTCATGCATGATCCTCAGTTGCTGATCTTCGACGAGCCTCTGTCCGGGCTCGATGTCCTATCCTCGCGCTTGTTCAAAGACCTCTTGCTGGAACTCACAACTGCAGGGAAGGCCGTTCTCTACATCTCTCATGTTCTCGAAGTAGTGGAGCAGATTTGCAGCCGCGTTGTCGTCATCGCGAAGGGGAAAATCCTGGCCGATGCCAGCCCATCCAAACTGACCGAACGCATGGAACTCGCCAACCTCGAAAGCGTCTTTACGCAACTCGTTCAGCAGGAAGACACAAGATCGGTTGCCCGCAATGTAGTGGAAGCCATGCAGGTGGATCATGATTAATCGCCTCCGCATCTTCGCTCCGCCGGAATTCCCCGTGCTCTCACTCGAAGTGCAGGCTCACTTGCCCGTCGTGGAGGCGCAGGAACAAAGTCAGTTCCGCCTTCTGGTTCGCCATTTTCTGGAACGATTCTTCAACAACGATATGGTCTCGGCAGATGGGGAAACCAAGGCGCGGCTTCTCCAGGTCGTCTATGCGATCGCGCTTCCCCAAATCGTCGTCGCCTTGTATTTGTTCCCCATGTACCATGCCCCCCTTGAACGGCCCTTCTGGTCTCAGGTGAGCGACCACTACTTTTATGTCTTGTATTCCTTTGTCGCGGTGGGTGCGGTGAGCATCTTTTCCTGGGACTTGCTCTTCCCGGACCTGCTCGACCTTTTCGTTCTCTCACCCCTCCCCATTGCCGGCGCGAGACTGTTTCGTTCCAGGATTGTCGCTGCCGTAGTTTTTCTCGGTCTGTTCCTGTTTGGTAGCAGTGCGCCGGGGGTCATATTCTATCCCCTGTTATCCGATCCGCCAGGCTTGGCACGCCATCTGCTCGCCCATGTGCTTGCAGTTCTGGCCAGCGGCGCGTTTGCTGCAGCGCTGGTTCTGAGCCTGCAGGGACTCATGGCGGCCGTGATGGGCGAACGTTTCTCCCGTGCCATTTCCCCTTTCCTGCAGGGCATCTCGATGATGTTGCTCTTGACCATCTTCCTGCTGTTCCCGGTTACCTCCCGGTTCCTGGACGTGCTGGTGAATTTGCCCGCCGCCCGATACTTTCCACCATTCTGGTTTCTGGGAATATTCGAAACTGTCCTGTCCGGTTCCTCATCGCAGCCGGTTTTTAGCGCGCTCGCGAAAACAGGGTGCCTGGCAACGGCCGTCGCGTTCGCCTTGACCATCGTCTCTTATCCGCTCGCCTATCGACGGAGAATGCGCTACCTGGTCGAAGGGTCAGAGGTATTCGACACGCGCAATCTAGCCATCGTTCCCATCCATCGTCTGCTCCACGCCACCTTGTTGCGCAATGCAGTGCAACGCGGAATTTACCACTTCATCAGTTGCTCTTTGCTGAGGACCCAGCGCCATCGTGTCTATATGGCCCTGTATGGTGGCCTCGGCCTCGCTCTCCTGCTGGCCTGCACGGTGCTCCTGAAACTTTCTCATCGTCATCTCGGCTTTGCGCTGTCACCCGATGGTTTGCGGGCTGCAGTTCCCATCGCCGCTTTCTGGACAGTGGCTGGTCTGCGCACCGCATTCCTGTCCCCGGCCGATCGAAGAGGCGGTTGGATTTTTCGCCTGATCCTGGGCCGGCCCACATCCGTTCAACTTGGCACCACCGTGCGATGGATATTGCCGTGTGTGCTGGGCCTAACCCTGGGCATGGTCGCACTGATCCATCGAGTGGCGCCCCCCGAACTGCGCGGCTGGAATTCTCTTGCCTGCCAGGTTCTGTTTGCGGTTGGCCTTTGCCTGCTGCTGACAGATGCACTGTTTCTTAAAGTCAGGACTATCCCCTTTACCGGAGAAACAAGAGCGTCGGCAACGAATCTGGCGTTCATACTCCTGCAATACTTCGGACTTTTTCCGCCGCTGGTATTGCTTTCGGTCGGTCTCGAACCTTGGTTAGAGGCCAGTGTGTGGCATGCGGTGGGCATGGTTGTAATCATCGGCGCGGCGCATCTCGCGATGCTCAGGACTCATACCAAGGATGCCGAGTATCACGCTAACCTGATCGACCTTGATGAAGACGAGGAGGAATTTCCTCAAAGACTCGGTCTTCGCTACTGAATTCTGGAACCCCGGTCGACCAGGTGCCGGGCTGACCGCTGCGTGCGGACGATCGCTCCGCCGATTAGAATCGCAAGCATATCAGCGAAATTCCATGTCAATCTCCACAGAGCAAAGTGTCCCTGGACCACCCAGCTCACCACAGCGATGCCAGACATCGCAGCAGAAATCAAACCCAATGTCGTAGCGGCCACCATCCCTCTTTCCTTTGCCACTATGGCGGCAATACAGCCAACCAGCAAGAAAACGATGAGGTACCCGATGTCGATTCCTGTC
>Ga0137412_10004389_pt1 | contig 11268 bp, 6 predicted proteins | sample CZODoug2_1_16fun_FD_122160 | JGI IMG/M metagenome (GOLD analysis project Ga0137412, IMG submission 122160) | Vadose zone soil fungal communities from Angelo Coast Range Reserve, California, USA - CZODoug2_1_16fungal (Hybrid Assembly) | ecosystem: Environmental > Terrestrial > Soil > Vadose zone... | reverse complement strand
TCGTTGTTCTGCGTGTACCGGAATCCCTGGTAAGCAAAATAGAAGAAGGTCTTGTTTTTTCCGTTGTACAGCTTGGGGATCCAGACTGGCCCACCGAAAGAAGCGCCAAACTGATTCTGCCGGAATGGCGTAACTTTCTTTAGAAAAGTGTTGCGCGCATCGAATGCGGTGTTGCGGACGTATTCCCATACGGTCCCGTGGTACTCGTTGGTGCCGGACTTGGTGACCACATTGATCACGCCGCCGAGTACGGACCCGAATTGAGCGCTGTCCGCGTGTGAAACAACCTTGAACTCTTGTATAGCGTCGACGATCGGTGGAACTGAATAGGTGCTCTGGAATGTGCCGAAATTATTCAAGCCGTCGGTAAGAAAAAAATTGCTGCGGTTGGTCTGACCATTCACCGCGGGAAAGATGAATGCCGAGCCTACGGTAATCGGGGCACCGAATCCCCCTGCTCGTCCGCCCATCGCGTTTTGCGCGACGCTAACGGGCGCCACGCCTGGAGTCAGGGACAAGAGTTGAGTGAAATTGCGGCCGTTGAGAGGGAGGTCGTTGACCTGCTTCGTGGCGATCACCGTGCCCAGATCCGCCGTCGAGACGTCAAGCTGTTCTGTTTCCGCGGAAATGGTGACGACCTCTGATTGGGACCCAACCTGCAAGGAGATATCGATGGAGGCGGTTTGATTCACTGCCAGAATGAACTCAGCGATACGCTTGGTCGCGAAGCCGGGAGCTGTTGCTTCCAAGGCATACTTGCCGGGGCCAAGATTGAGAAAAACGTAGTTGCCAGCTTCATTGGATACGGTCTTGCGCTCGATCGTGGTGTCGACATTGCGCAACGTCACCGAGGCATCGGCGATCGCTGATCCGCTAGCGTCGCGAACAATTCCGGTGACAGAGCCAGCAGAGAGCTGGGCTTTGGCAGAATTGGGTGACACTAAGAGTGTGAATACCAATGCAAGGAAGGAAAATCCATAGGAAGCCCACTTCTTCGACGAGTACATGGAACCCCACCTCCCACAAAGTGAAGCGTCTAGCGCTTCGGTGTAGGGGTATCCTAGTACAAAAACACTAATGCATGTCAAGCATTTTCTTGCTCATTGAACGCTCATACCATGAAATAGTAGGGTATATACCTTGAGTTGCACGGTTATAAGCGCTCATATCGAGATTTGAGCGCTCTAAAATGCGGGCGGTCTGCAGGAGCGGATATGGCCCGAATTGGGGTGGTGATGCTATTTGACCCGCTCGTGCAAGTCGCGCTGACGGTTCGAGATGCCGCTTGCGCTGTTCGTTTGCGGGCTTGACAATTCGTTGCGCTGAAAGGGCTTCCGCCGATGGGTGACCACAATTCCCTTCCCCGCTGCCAGTCTGCGCGCCTCCAACGAGGAGCGCTCCTGGCCGTCGCTGGTTTTGTGTTTTACCTGGGGCTGTCGTCCTGGCGGATCCAGGGAATGGCCCAGGTCCGATCAGCGGAAGGCCCCCAGAGAGCAACAAGAACCGAGCAAGATGGTTTCGTGGGATCTGGACGTTGCCTGCCGTGCCACCAGAACATCTACGATAAATTCTCCAAGACCAACATGGGGCGCTCGATGACGCGTGTCACGCCGGGGCTGCTCGCAAATCTGGTCACATCTGCGACAGTGCATGACGAGAAACTCGACCAGCATTTTGAGGTTTTCGCTCGCGACGGAAAGCTGCTTCAGAGCCAATACGCCAAGGAGGCCGGAGGAAGCGAGATATTCCGCGAGACGCATGAAGTGCAATGGATTATCGGCTCAGGCACGAATGGCTTCGCTGCCGTGACGACAAATGGGCCGTATCTGTTCCAAGGCCCACTCTCATTCTATTCAAAAATTGGAACGTGGGCGCTGTCGCCGGGATACGAGTTCGGGAACTACGGATTCAATCGCCCGATTTTGGCGGGGTGTGCGGCGTGTCACAGTGGCCAAGCAATGCCAGCGGCAGAGGGTAACGGCCGGTTCCAGGATCCGCCATTCCGGGAACTTGCCATTGGTTGCGAGAACTGTCACGGCCCGGGACAGCAGCACGTCCGAGAGATGACGACGGGAAAAGGAAAGGCGGTTCGGACCGGACGCGCCTCCATCGTCAACCCGGGCCGGCTGCCACCCGCGCTCGCCGATAATATTTGCATGTTCTGCCATCAAACGGGTGATGTGCGCGTGTTGAAGCCGAATAAAAGCTACGGAGATTTTCGTCCAGGCGAACCTCTTGACGACACGTTATCGATCTTCCTGGTGCCGCCGAAGCGCGAATCTCCTCCTGCGTCGGACCACCTCGAGCACTACTACTCGATGATTCTCAGCAAGTGTTACCGGAGCAGCGGCCGCGGACTCAGCTGCATAACTTGTCACGATCCTCACGTGCAGCCTTCCCGCACGGAAGCTCCCGCATATTTCGCGGCGAAGTGCGCCGCCTGTCACACGGATAAGAGCTGCAAATTGCCCCTGAGCGTACGACAGCAGCAGAAGCCTCCGAACGATTGTGCGGGTTGCCATATGCCGAAACGCGGCGTCGGCGTAATCTTGCATTCCAGCGTGACGAGCCACCGCATTTTGGCCCGGCCTGACGAACCGCTCCCGGAAGCGGCGTTTCGTCAGACTACTTCGGTGCTGCCCGACCTGATCCATCTGAACGCAATCCCGGGACAACAGGAGGCAGCGCCTCCGCGATTGACATTGCTTGCGGCATACGGCGAGCTTATGGACAAGGCGCCTGAATATCGCGCGCGGTATCTGGCAATACTGGCGGAGTTGGAACGTTTAGAACCGGAGAATGCTTTGGTGCAGGCTTCGTTAGGGCGGAAAGCGTTGCTCGAAGGCAATGCTTCGGAGGCAGCCGTCCATTTGAGTCGCGCTCTGAAGCTCGGTGCGCCGCAGGCCACAACCTACGCAGATCTCGCGGAAGCTCAAGTGAAGCTCGGCCAGAACAGTGAAGCAATAGCGTCACTCGAAAAGGCCGTCGAGCTGGACCCTTTCAATGCTGTGTTTCAGAAGAAATTGGTGCTGCGCTTTATTGAGATGAAGGACTATGCGCAGGCGGGTACCGCATTGAAACGATATGTTGAGACGTTTCCGCAAGATTCGTTCATGCGGCAGATGCTCAACCGCGCCAACTTCAGGGAACAGCCGAAATGAGTGGTGTGCGTTGGCCGGCCGCGGGCTCCCGCCTGAGCTTGATTTCGACTTGTATTTTTAGCGCTGCGCTGCTGGCTTCTTCCAAGCCGGCCGAGCAATCGAGAATTGCATTCGAGAATCGCCAGGAAAAATCGGGCGTGACATTTGTGCTGAACAACGGCACTACGGATGACAAGCCCATCATCGATAGCACGCTGGGTGGCGTCGCATTGCTGGACTACGACAATGACGGTTATCTGGATATTTTCTTCACCAATGGCGCCAGCATTCCTGGCTTGGACAAGAGCAATCGCAGATTTTTTAACCGGCTATACCACAACAATCATGACGGAACCTTTACGGACGTGACGGAACGAGCCGGAGTGGCCGGCGAAGGGTACAGCATGGGGGCCGCGGCTGCGGACTACGATAATGATGGATGGGCCGACCTTTACGTCACCGGAGTGAATCGGAATATCTTGTACCACAACAATCACGGCGGGACGTTCACCGACGTAACGCAGAAGGCTGGAGTGACAGGCGTTTTCGGCAGCAAGAAGCTGTGGTCGGTATCAGCAGCATGGATAGACTACGACAACGATGGGCTGCTGGATCTCTTTGTGGCGAACTATCTCGACTGGTCTCCGGAGAATTCGCGCGTTTGTGGAGCGCCAGGCAGACGGCTTTCTTGCCCGCCGTCCATGTACAAGGGAGAGCCAAACCTCCTGTACCACAATAACGGTGACGGGACGTTCACGGATGTTTCTGCGGCAACCGGAATCGCAAATTCCATCGGGAAAGGGATGGGCGTCGCTATTGCCGACTATGACGGCGACGGATGGACGGACATTTTCGTCGGTAATGATAACGAAAGAAATTTCCTGTTCAAGAACCGGCACGGGGAGGGATTTGACGAAGTCGGTGTCGAATCGTTCGTTGCATACACCGATGATGGTGTTCCAGTGTCAAGCATGGGAGTTGACTTTCGCGACTGGGACAACACCGGCAGACCAAGCGTTTTCGTAACGGCGCTTGGTGGCGAAACGTTTCCTCTTTTCCGCAACGAGGACGGAAAACTTTTCACGATGGCTTCCTATGAGTCCGGGATCGGATTTGCAACCTTCCGGATGAGCGGGTGGGGCGCGGGAATTTACGATCTCGATAACGATGGGTACAAGGATCTGTTCAGCGCTAACTCGCACGCCAGCGAAAATGCGGATGTGAATCCGCAGCAGCACTACCGGCAGCCGAATGGCGTCTTTCAAAACCTGCGGAACGGACATTTTCAGGACGTAAGTGCGGAAGCCGGACCAGCGCTGAGATTACGCGCAGCTCACCGGGGTGCGGCGTTTGGGGACCTCAACAACGATGGGAAAGTGGATGTTGTAATTTCAGCGATCGGGAGTCCGGCGGAGCTGCTTTACAACACATCGACGGGAAGCAATCATTGGATCACGATTGAAACCGTGGGCGTCAAGAGTAATCGCGATGGTATAGGTACGCGTATCAAATTGATCGGCGAATCGGGCCTGGCGCAGTACAACGCGGTTACGACGGCGGGCAGCTACGCCAGTTCGTCCGACAAGCGCGCACATTTTGGCTTGGGACGTGATTCCGTGGTCAAAGAAATTGAACTGCGTTGGCCTAGTGGAACGGTGCAGGTATTGCGAAACGTGAAGGCCGATCAAATCTTGAAGGTCACGGAAAGGTAGCGAGAGGATGAGGGCGGCAATGATGCTCGTGCTGCTGGCCTGCATTCCTGCGCCGGCCGTGCGTGCTGTACCTTGCAGCGGCGCGGAACAACTGATGTTGTCGATCGGGAAAGAGCTGTCAGCGGGAAATGTCAGTGGCGCTGAGCAAATACTCCGCGAGATGGACAGTACACACCCAGAATGCGCGGTGGCAATCTTAGCGCACGCCCGGGTCGCGGAGGCGAGCGGCGCGGCAGTCGAAGCCGAAGATTTTTTTGTGCAATATGCGGAAGTCGCTCCGAACGAAGCTCGAGCTTACTCGTACAATGCGCGTTTCCTGCTGGCGCGAGGGCAGTTGCCGCGAGCAGATGCTCTTGCGGCGGTGGCGCTGGAGAAAGACCCGAAGGATGTTGTAGCGCTGGCTGTGCGCGGCGAGATCCTGGATATGAACGGGCAGACGCAAGAAAGCATGAAATTGCTCGAGATGGCCTGCCGGCTTGATCCACGAATTGCAGAGGCGCAGTTTCGACTTGCGACGATCTACGATCGCTTGAAGCGGCCCGTTGATGCTGTACAACACTTCGAGAAGGTTGTGGAGGTCGATCCGCGAGACGCACGGGCATGGGATTATCTGGCCTTGGACCTAGAGCCGCTCGGTGAGGTGGAACGCGCCGACCTGGCCTATCGAAAAGGCTTGGCCGTGAATCAGCCAGGGCCTCATTTCGATGCTTTTCTTGATTACAATTACGGGCGATTTCTGATGAAGCGCAACGATCTCACCGCGAGCAAACAGCATCTGGACCGCGCGGTCGGGCTCACTCCCAATGTTCGAGCTCCCTGGTATGAACGCGCCAAGGTAAACCTGAAACTGAAGAACAATCAGCAGGCGCGAGAAGATGCGGAGAGGGCGGCCAACATTCGTGACCCTCAGGGAATCATCATTGATCTGCAACTCTATGTGTTGCTCGAACAGATTTACACACGCCTCGGAGACGCCGAATTGGCGGAAAAATATGCGAAGCTGAGCCAGCGGACTCCGGTGCCGCCGCGGAAAGACTAAGCAATTTCCAATCGATGATGGATCGCCGAAATTTTGTGTTGAGTCTCGCAGGATGTGCCGCGGGCCGCTGGCTATCCCAGATGGCTAAAACAAAATCGCTGCCCACCTTCATCGATGTCAGCTCGAAGTCGGGGATTCATTTTCGACATCAGTCCAGTCGCACGAGTCAAAAGTATCTGCCCGAATCGATGGGCGCGGGCGTGGCGATGTTCGATTACGACAATGATGGCTATCAGGATTTGTTCTTCGTAAATGGCGCAAAGTTGCTAGATCCGATGCCAAGCGGCGCATCCCCGGACAAGTCCGATCCGCGCTTTTGGAACCGCTTGTATCGCAATAATCGAGATGGCACATTCACGGATGTTACGGAAAAAGCCGGCTTGCGCGGTTCTTTGTACGGGATGGGCGTGGCTACGGGAGATTACGACAATGATGGAAACACTGACCTGCTGGTCTCCAACTTGGGCGGGAATACGCTGTATCGGAACAATGGAGATGGCACTTTCTCGGATGTCACAAAAAAAGCGGGAGTAGGTGGCAGCGGGTGGTGCGCTGGTGCTTGCTTCGTAGATTACGATCGAGACGGATTGTTGGATGTGATCGTCACGCGGTACCTTGATTGGGACTTTGCGAGGAACGTCTATTGCGGTGCGCATCGTCCAGGGTATCGTTCGTACTGCCACCCTGATCAATTTGGCGCCGTATCTTGCCTGGTTTACCACAACAACGGCGACGGCACTTTCAAGGATGTCTCGAAGGCTTGCGGCATCGCATCGTCTCCAGGCAAGGCGCTGGGAATTGCGATAAACGATTTTGATCGCGATGGATGGCCGGACATTCTTGTGGCCAATGACTCGTTCCCACAGCAACTCTTTAAAAATAATCACGACGGAACATTCTCGGAAGTGGCGCTCGAATCCGGCCTCGCCTTCGATCAGGATGGAAAAACCTTCGCGGGGATGGGAGTGGACTTCGCTGACTATGACAACGACGGGTGGCCGGACGCCTTCGTCAATGCCCTTGCAAATCAACGGTACGCGCTATTCCGAAACAGCAAAGGGAGTTTTGACGATGTGAGCGACTCGGTTGGCATCAGCGAGATCACCATGCCGCATTCCGGCTGGGGAACGAAGATGATCGACTACGACAACGACGGCTGGCGCGACATTTTTGTCGCCCAAGGGCACGTCATGGACAATATCGAGCTGACCGACCCTTCCCTTCGTTACCTCGAACCGCTGCTGCTAATGAAAAACAATGCGGGAAAGTTTCGCAACGTGTCGCAAGAAAGCGGTCCGGCGTTTCGAGTGCCGTTGTCAGCGCGAGGAGCGGCCTTCGGGGATCTCGATAATGATGGATGTATCGATATCGCGATCAACTGCAACGACGGGCCGGCCGTCATTCTTCGCAATCAGGGAGGAACTGGGAATCACTGGCTCCTCATTAACCTTGTAGGCTCGGTGAGCAATCGCGATGGATTCGGGGCGCGAGTCCGCATAGTTCCGGAACAAGGGTCAGAGCAACACGCCTTCGTAAGCTCCGCGGGAAGTTACCTATCCGCGAGCGATAAACGCGTGCACTTTGGCTTGGGAACATCGCGAAAGGTGCGGTCACTTGAGATCACCTGGCCGAGCGGCATAGTGCAGCAAATGAATTCCGTGGATGCGGACCAGATTCTTACTGTTCGTGAGCCGAAGCGCTGACGATGAAGGTTCATCGCTCCTCTGAGTTGCCAGATGACGAGCACCGTTAGGGTTTGGCCGAAATAAACTGCCGCTTGCCAACAATGCCCTTCCCTTCCTGGATGGTCACGATCTGACCGGCGGCTACGGCTGGATAATTTTCGGTTTTTCCGTCAGTCCAACGCACAGATAGATCGGCGGAGTTTGCCTTTCCTAGTCCGAAGTGAAGGCGAAAATCGTTGTGAGAAATGAACGAACCTCCGCTGCGTACTTCGTCGATCTGCTTCTTCCCCTCTGAAATCAAAGTGACTCGTGCTCCAATTGCGTCGCTGCCAGCGGGCGTGACCAATCTAATCAGTAAAGAATTGCCGATTCGCGGCGCGAGGTTCTTCAGCAGCGAAGGCGGCTCATCCATATTGACGATGACAATCTCCAGTTGGCCGTCGTTGTCCAAGTCGCCGACAGCGAGCCCTCGGGAGGAGTGCTCGTCGGATATTCCAGGTCCGCTCGCTCCGGAGAGATCAAAAAACTGGCCGTCGCCTCGGTTCCAGTAGAGGAGCCGCCTTTGCTTAAATTTCTCGGCGGTGCGTCCGGAATCGACCTCCGGATACACATGACCGTTGGCGACGATCAAATCTTTCCATCCGTCATTGTCGATGTCTAGAAACGCGGTACCCCATCCAAGATATTTGGTGTTGACCGCCAATCCGGAAGCAATCGTGGCATCGTCGAAATTATTTCCGCCGAGATTTCTGTACAGAGTGTGGGTGTCGTCCGCAAAGTTAGTCTTGAAGATGTCCAGCAGGCCGTCATGATCGAAGTCGGCTGCGGTTACACCCATGCCTGCTTGTTCGCGGCCGTCTTCGTTGTACGCGATGCCGGCCTGCGCGCCAATCTGCTCGAAGCGCTTCCCGGACAGATTGTGATAGTACAAATTAGGAGTGGAATCGCAGGACACGTAGATATCGGGCCAACCATCGTTATCAAAATCGGCGACTAGTGCGGTGAAACCGTAGCAGCTCTTCGGTCCGGTAATGTGAACCTGCTCCGAGACATCTGTGAAATTTCCATGGCCATCGTTTTGATACAGCGAGATTGTTTCCGCAGGCAATCCGCGAGGCCCGCATAAGACAGGCATTCCTTTCCACTGGCATTGCGCCTTGTCTCCAGGACGCGGAGTTTGTTTGAGATCGAAATCCACGTAATGAACAACGACGAGATCCTGATAACCGTCCCCGTTGAAATCGAAGAAAGCACAGCCGGTGCTCCATCTGGGTTTTGGCTGGATGAGCCCTCGCGCCTTTGTCTCATCGCGAAAAGTGCCGTGGCCCTGATTGCGGTACAGGACGTTCTGCCCCCACTGGGTGATGAATAGATCCGGGTTTCCGTCATTGTCGATATCGCCGACGCAGACACCCTGGCCCCAACCCGTATGAGCTAGCCCAGCTTTCTGCGTTACGTCTTCAAACTTCAGGCCTCCTAAGTTGTGGTAGAGAAAGTGTGTCGGCTTGGGCGCAGTATCATCCAACCGGTCGGCATTCACGAGGAAGATGTCTGGGAGGCCGTCGTTGTCATAATCAAAGATTGCTACTCCCGTGCCGGTGGTTTCCACGATGTACTGTTTGCCACGCTCCGCTCCTGAAACATTTTTGCCGGTCAATCCAGCGCGCGCTGGGACATCCTCATAGCGAACGACTGGCGCCTTCATGCCGGGAGGCAATGGCCGGGCTGGGACCGCCGTGCCGCCAGTGGCCACTCCTTGGGCATGGGCGATTTGGCAAGCGCCGAAGGCGAAACCCAGAATTGCACACGCAAAGATAATGCAATAGGTTCTGACCTTCCTGCTCGCTCGCCGGGCTGATTTTATTTTTTCCATCTCGATCATAATTGTTCGGCGAAACACTCCGCGACGCAATGGCAGTGACCGCGTAGTTTGCTTTGCTTCTGTCGCGTTTGACAAGTATTCGATAGTCTGATGTCCTTGCGTTCGGAAGGAATGCGCTCGCACAAATTGACGTAAACTTCCTCCGACACAGCAAAGATTTCGCATAACACGATCGAGAATGAACTCAATAGCTCGCACCGGCAGATTGATCTCCACGATATTGTGGCTCGTTCTCGCCCTTTACGGTTCTTGTTCCCGAACAATCGCGGCTCAAAGAGATCCAAACTGCAAGCGGCCTGCCGAATTGGCGCGGGCTCTGGCAAAGCAGCCGTCAGCGGCAGCGTATGATGCGCTGGGCGCATACTTTGGGCAGCGCAAAGAGTTTTCATGCGCCTTTTCCGCGTTTCAGTCAGCGCTCCGCCTTGAGCCCAACTCTTGGGAAGCGCACTACAATTTTGGTCTCGCCTATCTGGAGAGCGGAGATGCAGAACGCGCGACGCGCGAATTCCGGGCCGCGGTGCGACTCAAACCGGAACTTCCGCAATCGCACGCGGCACTCGGAACTTCCCTCAGTCATCTAAATGAAACCGACGCGGCAATCGAGGAGTTCAAGGCAGCGCTGCGAATAGATCCGCAATCGATTCCCGCGCTTGATGGTCTCACCAAGGCGTTGATCGAGCAGAAGCGCAACTCGGCGGCTATCGCCTATCTGCGTAACGCGCCGCCGGATGACACACTGCAGTTGAATTTGGCGACGGCGTACGCGCGAAATCGGAACAATGATGAAGCGCTGCAAATCTTGTCGCAACTTGCCGGGAAGCAACCCTCGTCTTCTCTAGTCCACTTGAATCTCGGAATTGTGTACACGCAGCAGGACCGCTATCGGGAAGCAGCGGAGCAGTTCCGGGAAGTGCTGCGTCTTGATCCGAATGACGACGTCGCTCGCGTTTCCCTGGTGAAGGCGCTGGCAATTCTCGCTGAATTCCCTTCCGCGTTGCCTTTGATTCAAGAATACGCGCGACGCAATCCGGGTGACTTCGAAGCGCTGTACCTTACTGGAGTCATACGACGCGGCCTTGGAGACTACGCGGAGGCAGAAGCCACTCTCAGGCAAGCTGTTGCGCTGAAGCCAGATGATTACGATAGTCGCTACAACCTTGGTTTTGTTCTGGCCAAGTTGGGAAAATCCGCAGAAGCCCGCAAGCAACTGGAGATCGCGCTGAAGCTGAAGCCCGATTCCAGCGACGCGCGATTTCAATTGGCCGCGGTTCTAAGGACCCTGGGGGAGCGAGAGCAAGCTCACGCCGAACTGCAAACCTTCGAGACGGAAAAACGAGAGAGCATCAGCCAAAACGTCGCGGAAACCAAAGCGAACCAAGCAAATCAATACTTGCAGAGCGGCGAGGTCCAGCGGGCCGTCGACCTGTATCGCGAATCCATCACTGATGATCCGAAAAATGGACGGACTTACTACAACCTTGGCCTGGCACTCGATCGTTTAGGAGACTATCGCAGCGAGCGGGACGCGCTAGAGAAAGGGATCGCCGTCGATCCTAAGTTTGCTCCCTTGCACAATCAGATTGGATTTCTGAGTCTCCAAGCGGGCCGGATGGATGAGGCTGAGATGCGATTCAAAACCGCGACTTCACTGGATCCCCAATACGCCGAGGCAGAGAACAATCTCGGCGTCGTTTATGGCCAGCAGGGCAAATCGGCTGAGGCGGAAAAGCTATTCCGGCAAGCAGTGGAGAACAATCCGCAATATGCTCAAGCGTTCGTCAATCTTGGATTGATTTTGGCGGGTCAGTCG
>Ga0137412_10004387_pt1 | contig 11270 bp, 10 predicted proteins | sample CZODoug2_1_16fun_FD_122160 | JGI IMG/M metagenome (GOLD analysis project Ga0137412, IMG submission 122160) | Vadose zone soil fungal communities from Angelo Coast Range Reserve, California, USA - CZODoug2_1_16fungal (Hybrid Assembly) | ecosystem: Environmental > Terrestrial > Soil > Vadose zone... | reverse complement strand
GCCGCCCTGGCGTTGACCCAGGATACGAATCGCGCTCCGGTGCTGCATACGATTTCACGGCGCGGTTTGGTTTCCCTGCCGCAGACCGCATTTCGTTCGTCCGCGGTGCACGGCGATAGAGAGGCGTTTCTGGCGTGTACGGACTCGCTGCGGCGGCTGTTGGCGATGACCCGCGAATTGGCGCGCGACGTCGAAAATCGCGGAGGCGACTGGCGCGAGGTGATCACCTTCGTGCGTCACCTGGCGCCGGATTTGTGGGGGCGGCTGCCGTCGCTCGAGCGGCGGCGCTTCGTGCGGCACCTGCAGGCGTACTGGGACATACACCGGCACCGCCTGCCGCCGCAAATGGCCGCGCTCATCGCGTCTCTGCGCCGCAGTGGGAAATTGCAGGTGAACGCCGGCCGCATCGATGCGGCGGCCGCGGCGGGCGAGCAGTTGCGGGTGTCGTGGCGTCCCCGGGGCGGCGAATCGACGGCGACGCTGACGGTGGACCTGATCGTCAATGTGACGGGTCCCGACTATGCGCTCGAGCGTTCGGCAGACCCGCTGCTCCAGTCCCTGCGCTCGGCGCGGCTTGTGTCCGGGGATGTGCTGAATCTCGGGCTGCGCACGGCCCGGTTCGGCGCATGCGTGGACGCGCAGGGTCGCTCGAGCGAACGTCTCTACTATCTCGGGCCCATGCTACGCGCGGATCATTGGGAGGCCACGGCCGCGACCGAGTTGCGCGACCACGCGGAGCGGCTCGCGGCGCATCTTGTGTCAGGCTGAAGCCAGTCGTTCCAATCCCTTCAGCAAGCGTTGCAACTCGTCGCGGGTGTTGTACATGGAGATGCCGGTGCGGAGCAGACCGCCGTGCTCGGCGAGACCCAGCACTTGCACCGGACGGGCTGCGTAGAAATCGCCGTCCCAAACGCAAATACCCTGGTTTCCGAGCGCCGTCGCGGCTTCGGCTGCGGTGATCTCGTCGATGGTGATCGAGACCGTCGGTGCCCGCGCGCGGCCGTCGGCGAAGTCGGGACCCCAGACACGAACTCCGGGAATGCGGCGCACGGCGTCGTGGTAGAACTTCGCCAACTCATGTTCATACGCCGAGATGTGCGTCATGGCGTCGACGATGCGCTCGCGGAGCGTCGCGCCATCGCCCCAGCTCGCGATGTACTCCACCGCGGCGCGCACACCGTCGATGGCGGCGTGATTCAGGGTGCCGGTTTCGATGCGGTAGGGAGCCGCGGGATCCTGCACGCTCAATCGGTCCGTCGGCAATCGATCGAGCGCGCCGGGCCGCGAATACAGCACGCCCACGTGCGGTCCGTAGAATTTATAGCCCGAGCAAAGAAGAAAATCCGCGCCGAGCGCCTGAACGTCGATCGGGAAATGCGGCGCGTAGTGTACGGCGTCGATCACCAGCAGCGCGCCCGCTTGCCGGGTGAGACGCCGTGCAAGTGCAAGGTCATTGACCGTTCCCAGCGAATTCGCCGACGCGCCGATGGCAAACAGCTTGGTGCGCGCCGTGATCTTGGCCGCCATGTCGGCCGGATCCAATTCACCGGACTCGAGCAGCCGCACTTCGCGCACGACGACGCCGCGCTCTTGCAGACCGAGCCACGGTCCGCGATTCCCCTCGTGGTCGAGTTGGGTGACGAGCACTTCATCGCCCTTCTCCAAGGTGCGTCCGATGGCCGAACTCAAATTGAAGTTGAGCGTGGTCATGCTCTGGCCGAACGATATGCATGCGCCGTCCTCCGCGCCGAGAAAGGCGGCGACGACGCTGCGCGCCGCCGCCATGCGCCGGTCCACTTCGCGTGAGGGCGCGAAGCTGCCGTGAGTATTCACATTGCAGGTGGCGTAGACATCCGCAATGGCGTCGATCACGACTTGCGGCACCTGAACGCCTCCCGGTCCGTCGAGGTAGGCGAGATCCGGATTCTTGATCAGCGCCGGGAAATCCCGCCGGCTGCGCAGGCAATGCTCTTGGGTGTAGGCCATTACAATAGGTCGTAGGTGAAGTCGTAGCTCGTCGACTTGGCGTCGCGCGGATGCAGCTTCATGCTGCCCTTCGCGCCAGCGAATTTGCCGGTGCCGCCGGTGACGACGAACAACGAATCCCCTTCATCCATGAACGGGCCTTCGACGGTGATCTGGCCCGCCTTCAGGGTCAATGTCCAATTGCATTCCCAGCTCTTGCCGACGATGGTGCGCACGCAATAGCCCTGATCGCTGCCGATCTGCGTCTTGTTGGCCGAGTCGAACACGCCGTTGGCGAACACCAGCAGGTCGCCGATCGAATCGCCCTTCGCCCCGAGATCCACGGTGGTCTCGCCCACCGGCCGCTCGACGACCTTGATTTGTTCGGCGGCAAGAGCCGGCAGCGCCAGAAGCGAAGCGGCGAGCGCCGCGATGCGGCCCGTTGTGATGTTCATGGTGTCCCCTTTTGACGAGCTAAGTTAGTTATGACGGCTAAGTTGGTTGTGACAGCTTAAGTTAGTTGCGACGGCTAAGTTGGTTGTCACAGCTAAGCGTTGTACAGTTTAAATCGGTTGTGACAGCTTAAGTTGGTTGTCGCACCTAAGTTGCCGTTTGTGCGCCGGCATTCTTTGCAATAATAGCAAGTTGTTTGCTCTTTGCCTTCCGTCTGACCCTCAGGTGCCGCGATGCTGACCCGCGATGTGCTGCCATTGATTCGAGAAGCGGCGAATCGCGTGTATTCGGTGGTGCACGAAACGCCGTTGGTGCCGCTGCCGCACAACACGCAGTTGTCGAATTCCGGCATCGCGTACGCCAAGCTCGAACAGCTGCAAACGACCGGTTCCTTCAAGCTTCGCGGCGCGGCCAACAAGCTCATGAGCCTGACTCCGCAACAGGCGGCCGCGGGAGTCATCACGTCGTCCACCGGCAATCACGGCCTCGGAGTCGCGGCCGCCGCGAAAGTTCTTGGGATCGATGCCGAAGTGTTCTTGAGCGCGCAGGTCACGCGGGCGAAGCAAGACAAGATCCGCGGCCAGGGTGCGCGAGTGCGCGTCGTCGGAGACGACCCGCTGGCCGCCGAAGTCGCGGCGCGAGAGGCGGCCGCGCAAACCGGGCGCAGCTACGTTTCGCCGTACAACGATCCCTATGTGGTGGCGGGGCAGGGCACGGTCGCCGTGGAATTGCTCCGCCAGCTACCCGACATGGACGCCATCTTCGTCGCCACCGGCGGCGGCGGCTTGATCAGCGGCATCGGCACTCTGCTGCACCATATGGCGCCGCGCGCCGAAGTGATCGGCTGCTGGCCGGAGAATTCGACGGTGCTGTACCAGAGTCTGCAGGCCGGACGGATCATCGAAGCCCCGGAGTCCGCCACCCTGAGCGAGAGCACCGCGGGCGGCGTCGAGGCGGGTTCCATCACCTTCGGTCTGTGCCGCGAGGTCATGCACCACGGCGTGTTGGTCACGGAGGATGAGATCTTGAGCGCCATGCGCTGGGGTTATGCCCAAGGTTGGGCGATGGAGGGCGCGAGCGGCGTCGCGTTGGCTGCTTATTTCAAAGAGGCGGCGCGGTACGCGGATCGCAAGGCCGTGGTGCTGATTTGCGGCGGCAATCCGTCGCCGGCGATCCGCGATTTGCTGATGTAGGGCGATCGGCCCGACCTATTTCTCGAAGCTCGATGCGATCACTTCGATGAGCGTGGGCCCCTCATGGTTCAAGGCGGTGCGAATCGCCTCGGTGAGCGCGGCGGGGTCATGCACGCGGTAGCTTTCCGCGCCGCAGGCCTTGGCCAATGCGACGAAGTCCGGGTTGCGGGCGATCACACCGAGCTCCGGAATGTGCGCGGCGACCATGTCGTCGCGAATTTGTCCCAACGCAGAGTTGTTCCACACCACGATCGGCAGACTGAGGCCGGCTTCGACCGCGGTCATGAGTTCCAACAGGGTGAATTGCAGCCCGAAGTCGCCCGCGAGCGCGATGACGGCGCGGGCGGGCGTCGAGATCTTGGCGCCGATGGCCGCGGGCAGCGCGAATCCCAAGGTGCCGTAGCCGGAGGGATGGAACCATTGACCGGGGTTGTCGACCGGATAGGCGTAATTGCCGAAATAGGCGATTTGCGTCATGTCGCTGAATACGACGCCGTCCCAGGGCAGCGCGGTCTTGATGGCGCGCAGCGCGCTCCACTGCGCTCTTGTCTTCGAATCCAGGCTGCGCTCGATCTCCGCGTGGAATTTCGCGGGTCCGCCGAGGGCCGCACGCCAGCCGGTGCTCGCCGCCGCGCCTTGATCGCGGCTCGCCAATGCTTTATTGATGGCGTGCAAGGCGCCGCCCGCATCCGACCAGACGCAGACATCGGCGCCGTATTGGTCGGCCAGCTTCACCGGGTCGACGTCGACGCGGATGAGCAGGCCGCCCAGCGGCAGCTTCGTGGTGAAATACATGTCGGTTTCGCCCAACTCAGTGCCCACCGCGAGCACCACATCCGCATCGAATATCAAGCGCTGAATGGGAGGATAGGGTAGCGAGGTGCCGAAGTTCGAGGGATGGCTTTCGGGGAGCAAGCCCTTGCCCGCCGCGGTCGTCACCAGCGGACAATCCAGGTACTCGACCAGCCGGCGCAGCTCCGCAGCGGCGCGCCGCGCGCCGCCTCCGGCAATGATGAGCGGCCGCGCAGCCTGGCTCAGCAATCGTGCCGCCGCCTCGATTTGCTCGGTGCTCCCTTGCGGCAGCAGCGGGGTGCCCTCGAATCGACGCGCCTCCAGGGTCGTGGTCCCGGCCAGGACGTCGAGCGGGATCTCCAAATACGCCGGGCGCGGCCGCCCCGAGCGGAACGAGGCGAGGCAGAGCCGAAGGTGTTCGCGCACATCCTCGGCGCTGTGCGCCGAGCGCGCGATGCCGAACACCCCGGCGGCAAGCGCGGCTTGATCGTACAGCTCGTGCAGCACTCCCCATTGTTTGGTGAAGGACGCGCGAACCGGCGCGGCCGCCACCACCAACAGCGGCACGGAGTCGGAATACGCCTGGGCGACCGCGGTCATGATGTTGGTGAGCCCCGGCCCCGAAATCACGAAGGCGGCCGCGGGCCGCCCGCTCAAGCGCGCGAATCCGTCGGCCGCAAATCCCGCGCCCTGTTCGTGACGGACGAGCACGTGCCGCAGGTTCGCGGATGTCAGGCCGCGATACAGCTCAAGGTTGTGCACGCCGGGTATGCCGAATACGGTGTCGATGTCATTGGCGGCCAGAAGTTCGACGAGATAAGCGCCGATGTTGCGCGACATTTGAACCTTCGTTGAAATTGAACATTAGTTCATGAAGCGGGTTAGGATTGCGCACCGCCGGCAGGTAGGCAAGAGGAAAGATGCGATATTCACCCCTGGTCAAGCGAATCGCGGGCGACGGTGCGGACGCCTGGCTCATTCACTACGAGGCGCGGACGGCCCAGGAGCGCGGCGAAGACGTCATCTTGCTGAGCGTCGGCGATCCCGATCTCGAAACGCCGGCGCCTGTACTCGAACGGGCCATCGAGAGATTGCGCGGCGGCGACACTCATTACACGCCGGCGACGGGACGGCAGCACCTGCGCGAGGCGATCGCGGCTTCACATCAAGCGCGCACCGGACAGCCGGTCGGCGCCGCCAACGTCATCTTTCTCGCCGGGGCGCAGAATGCGTTGTTCGTGGCCTCATTGTGTATCGCGGCCCCGGGCGACGAGGTGATCGCGCTCGAACCCTTGTACCCGAGTTATCCCGCCACGCTCGAAATATCCGGCGCGCGGATGGTGCGGGTGGCTTCGCCGGCGGCGCAAGGTTTCCGAGTGAACTTGGGCAGGCTCGAGGCGGCGATCACTCCGCGCACCCGGGCGCTGTTTTTCGCGACGCCGAATAATCCGAGCGGCGTCATCTTGAGCGCAGCGGACCTGGCGGTGATCGGCGATCTGGCGCGCCGGCATTCACTGTGGGTAGTGGCGGATGAAGTGTACGCGGGACTGGCTCCCGGCGGCCGAGTGCCGAGCCTCGCCGCTCAATTGCCCGATCAAGTCGTGACCATCAACAGTCTCTCCAAGTCGCATTCCATGCCCGGCTGGCGCGCCGGCTGGCTGGTGGGTCCGCCGCAGATGGTGATTCACGCGGAAGCCATGGCGCAGTGCATGCTGTTCGGTCTGCCAGGTTTTGTCCAGGAAGCGGCCGTCACGGCCTTGAGCGTTTCGAATACTGCGGAAGCCCGGGTTCGGGATTATTGCGCTGTCCGGCGCGGTCTTCTGCTGGCGGGGCTCGAGGGCATCCGCGGGCTCAGGTGCTGCAGTCCCGACGCCGGCATGTTCATGTTGGTGGATGTGCGCGACACGGGACTTTCGGGCTACGATTTCATGTGCGGGCTGTATCGGGCCGAGCGCGTGTCGGTGCTCGACGGCGGGGCGTTCGGCCAAGAGACGCGCGGCTTCGTGCGGGTGTGCTTCGCCACCGACGAAGGACGGTTGCGCGAAGCGATCGTACGCATTCGGCGCTTCGTCGACACGTTAGTGAGGTAGTCGACGTTGCTGGGGTAGTCGATACGTTAGTCAGGTAGTCGACGTTGCTGGGGTAGTCGATACGTTAGTGAGGTAGTTATGGCGGAACAAACGACCGACATGGGGGTGGTGGTGCGCACCGCCGGCGGACCAGAAGCCCTCGAATGGACGTCGCTGAGCACGGCCGCGCCGGGGCGCGACGAAGTGCGCATCGCGCAGCGCGCCATCGGCGTCAACTTCATCGACACCTACTTCCGCAGCGGCCTGTACCCCTGGCCGTCGACGCCGCTGATTCCCGGCGCCGAGGCCGCGGGAGTCGTCGAGCAGATCGGCGAAGCAGTGACTGATTTCAACGTGGGAGATCGCGTCGCGTACACCGTGCCGCTGGGCGCATACCGCACCCAGCGAGTCGTTCCCGCCGAGCGGCTGGTCAAGCTGCCCGACGCCATTGCATTCGACGTGGCCGCGTCGGTCATGCTCAAGGGATTGACGGCGCAATTTCTGCTCACGTCCTGTTATCCGGTCAAGGCCGGCGATACCGTTCTGGTGCACGCGGCCGCCGGCGGGGTTGGGCTGCTGCTCGGGCAGTGGTTGAAGGTACTGGGCGCCACCTCGATCGGCACGGCGGGTTCGGCGGAGAAGGTGGAGATGGCCAAGGCCAACGGCTACTCCCACGTGATCAACTATCGCAGCGAGGATTTCGCCGCCCGCGTCGAGGAGATCACGGGCGGCAAGCGCTGCGACGTGGTTTACGATTCGGTGGGCAAGGATACCTGGCGAGGATCGCTCAAGTGCCTGAAGCTGCGCGGCAGTTTCGTGCATTTCGGCCAGTCGTCGGGAATGATCGCGGACTTCAAGTTTTCCGATCTCGCGTCCGGCGGTTCCCTGTTCGCGACGCGGCCCATGCTCTTCGACTACATCAAGAGCCGCGCAGACCTGGCGTCGCGCTCGGCGGACTTGTTCGTCCGGCTGGCTTCGGGTGAAATCAAGGCGCACGTCGGTCAGCGTGTGGCGCTGCGCGATGCCGCGGCCGCGCACCGCGACTTGGAGGCCAGGCGCACCATCGGGGCAACCGTGTTGCTGCCCTAGCGGCGCCCCGAGGGAGCGATCCGCGCTACAAATTCGCGTCGATGAATGCCGTCAGTTGCGACTTGGATACGGCGCCGACTTTGGTGGCGACCACTTCGCCGTTCTTGAACAGCATCAGGGTCGGAATGCCGCGCACGTGATAGCGCGAGGGCACCGATTGATTCTCGTCCACGTTGATCTTGGCTATGTTCAATCGGCCGGCGAAACTCTCGGCTGACTCATCCAGCGCCGGCGCAATCATCTTGCACGGGCCGCACCACTCTGCCCAATAGTCCACCAGCACCGGGATCGATGATTCAAGGACTTCGCTGTTAAACGTGGTGTCGGTGACGTGTTTGATCTTGTCGCTCATGAACTTTCCTGAGTTGGTTAAGGAAACTCCACCATATTGTTCGAAAGAGCAGGGTTAAAGTGGCATAATCCGAAATGAGTATTCAGCAGGCTGAACAATCCTCATGAACAAGCTACAGGCCATGCAGGTGTTCGTCCGGGTGGTGGAAACCGGTGGGATTACTCGCGCCGCCGACAGCCTGCGAATGCCGAAGGCAACTGCTACCACTCTGATCCAACAACTGGAAGCCGAGCTGGGTGTGAAGTTGCTGAACCGCACCACCCGCAGCGTCAGTGTGACCACCGACGGCGCAGCCTATTATCCGCGCTGCGTCGCCATACTGGCGGAGGTCCGGGAGACCGAGGAATCGCTCGCGCAGCGGCATGGGAGTCCCGAAGGCCGGCTGCGGGTCGAGGTGCCGACGCTGATGGCGCGGCTGGTCATCGTGCCGGCGTTGCCGGCTTTTTTCGCACGCTATCCCGACATCGAACTGCAGCTGGGCTGCAGCGAACGGCGCGCGGATCTCATCGAGGAGGGCATCGACTGCGCGGTGTGGAGCGGGGAGCTCGAGGACTCCACACTCATCGCGCGGCGCGTCGGCCAGCTTTACTTCGGCACATGCGCCGCGCCCGCCTATCTTGCTGCGCATGGCGAGCCGCATCATCCGGACGAACTGGCCGCGCACCGCTGCATCAATCACTTCTCGCCGCGCACGGCCAAGATCTTCGACTGGGTGTTCGCCAAAAACGGCATGCGCATCCAGACGACGCTCCGCGGCCACATCGCTCTCGACGATGAGAACAGCTACGTGGCGGCAGCCGAAGCGGGTTTGGGAATAGCGCAGATTCCCGCCTTCGTGCTCAAGGAGGCGATGGAGCGCGGCAGCCTGGAATTGCTGCTTGGCGATTGGTTCCCCGAGCCCGCGCCGCTCAACGTCGTCTACCCCGAGAATCGGCACCTGTCGAGCAAGACCCGCGTGTTCGTCGACTGGGTCGCAGACCTTTTCGGCGAGCACGACGGCATTCAGCTGCGCTCAACTCTGCGTACTCACATGTGAGACCGATCAGATCCCCAACGGTAGCGCGGTCGATTCCTTGATGACGGTGACCGCCACGGACGAGTTCACCGAGCGCACACAGGGAATGCGCGACAGATAGTCGAGGTAGAAGGCTTCGTAGGCCTTGATGTTCTTGGTGACGATCTTCAGCAGGAAATCCCATTCGCCGGTGAGCGTGTAGCACTCCAGCACTTCGGCACGGTCGCGAATCGCCGCTTCGAACTCGGCGATTGCGTCGCGGCCGGTGGTCGCGAGCTTGACGTGCGCAAAGATGGTCACATCCAACCCTAAGGCATTGCGGTCCAACAGCGCGACCCGCGCCTTGATGACGCCGTTTTGTTCGAGCTGCTGAATGCGCCGCCAACACGTGGTGGTGGAGAGCCGGGTTTGCGCCGCCACGTCGGCAACCGACAGAGCACCTTGCCGCTGTAGAATGTCCAACAGGCGAAGATCCAGCCGATCAATGGGCGGGCGAGACGATTTTTCCATTAAACGCCATATTTCGGAATGAACATACCGAATTATCCGGCGCGTCCCGAATGAATGCAACATTTGGGTGGGGGCAACGTAAATTACGCGCATGAACAGACACTCCCGCCTGCACCTGCCTCATGCACCCGCCCGGCCGGGTGAAGCCCCCGACTTCAGCTATGTGCAGCTTTCGCCCGCGGGTGCCGTGGCGCGCCCCGACGTCAACGCGCGCGCGCGCGACATTGGTTCTCTGTCGCTCGATCTGGTGCGTGTGCTCGATGACGCCGGCCATGCGGTGGGACCGTGGCACCCGCATCTCGATGCCGCGGAATTGCAAATCGGCCTGCGCCACATGCTCCTGACGCGCCTGTTCGACGATCGCATGCAACGCAATCAGCGCGCCGGCAAAATCTCGTTCTACATTCGTTCCTTGGGCGAGGAGGCGGTGTCGGTCGCGCAATGCATGGCGCTGCGTCCCGGCGACATGCTGTTCCCGTCGTATCGCAATCAGGGTTTGCAAATTGCGCGCGGCATCCAGCTGGTCGATCTCATGTCTCAGCTCCTGTCCAATACCCACGATATGTGCAAGGGCCGTCAGTTGCCGGTGATGTACCACTCGAAGCCCGGAAACATCTTCTCCATCTCGGGGAATTTGGCCACCCAGTTTCCGCAGGCCGTGGGTTGGGCGATGGCGGCGGCGATCAAGGGCGAAGATCATCTGGCGGCGAGCTGGATCGGCGAGGGCAGCAGCGCCGAGGCGGATTTTCACCACGCCTTGCTCTTCGCCTCGGTGTATCAGGCGCCCGTCATTCTGAACGTGGTGAACAATCAGTGGGCGATCTCGACGTTTCAGGGCTACGCCGGCGGCGAGCAGCGCTCCTTCGCGGCGCGCGGTCCGGGGTACGGCATCGCGGGCATTCGCGTCGACGGCAACGACTTTCTCGCCGTGTATGCCGTGACGCAGTGGGCGGCCGAGCGGGCGCGCACCGGCGCGGGTCCCACGCTGATCGAATTGGTGACCTATCGCGGAGCCGCGCATTCCACCAGCGACGATCCGGCGCGCTATCGGGCCAAGAACGATTACGAACACTGGCCCTTGGGCGATCCGATTCAGCGGCTCAAACTGCACTTGATCGGTTTGGGCGAGTGGTCGGAGGCGCGTCATCAGGTGTTGACGGCCGAACTCGAGGCGCTGGTGGCGTCGAGCTGGAAGGAGGCGACGAGCTTCGGCACGATGAGCGAGGGACCAAGGCTCAACGCTGATTTGATGTTCGAGGATGTCTTCAAAGAGATGCCGGAGCATTTGCAGAAGCAGCGGGCCTTGATGCGCGAGGAGCGGAGCCGGTCGGCAGACTCTGCTCCGCCGTCCGCGGCAGCGCCATCCGCCAAGACTCGTACCGACGTTTCCGTGGAAACGTCGACTCGATCTGAGGGGACTTAGGCGCCATGGCCAACATGAACATGATCCAGGCCTTGAATTCCGCCATGGACATCATGCTGAAGCAGGATCCGTCGGTGGTGCTCATGGGCGAGGACATCGGCTATTTCGGCGGCGTGTTTCGCGCCACGGAAGGGCTGCAGCGCAAGTACGGCGAGCACCGCGTCATCGACACCCCCATCGCCGAGGGCGGCATCGTCGCCGCCGCGATCGGCATGAGCGTGAACGGGCTGCGCCCGGTCGCCGAGATTCAATTCGCGGACTACATCTATCCGGGCTTCGATCAGATCTGCAGCGAATTGGCGCGCATCCGCTATCGCAGCGCCGGCGAGTTTTTCGCACCGGTAACCATTCGCACGCCCTGCGGCGGCGGCATCCGCGGGGGCCAGACGCATTCGCAGAGTCCGGAAGG
>Ga0137412_10004386_pt1 | contig 11270 bp, 9 predicted proteins | sample CZODoug2_1_16fun_FD_122160 | JGI IMG/M metagenome (GOLD analysis project Ga0137412, IMG submission 122160) | Vadose zone soil fungal communities from Angelo Coast Range Reserve, California, USA - CZODoug2_1_16fungal (Hybrid Assembly) | ecosystem: Environmental > Terrestrial > Soil > Vadose zone... | reverse complement strand
GGAGGCGGCGGATAGTTTCCGGGAGGCGGTGGATTGGTCACTGTCTTCCTTCTTTCTCTCTTCCGAAACCCAGTCGACCTACGGAGTGAGCGGTGCGATCTGGCCGCCAGTGAGCTTGCGGTAGGTGTAGACGAAGTAGAGCGCCGCCACCGGTGCAGCGACGATCAAACCAATGAGGCAGACCACCCAGCCGACCGTCGTGATGGCGCCGACGATCAGGCAGGCGAGCAGGACCTGCACGAAGTTCGCCTTGACGAGGTCGATGCTCGCCTTGATCGCATCGACCGGTGCAAGATTGCGTTCGACGATGAAAATCGTCGTGAAGATCGTGAAGATCGCTACCGCCACGCCCGGGAGCAGGCACAACAAATAGCCGATCAACACCAAGACGCCGACGATCAGTGAGCCGAGAAGGACGCTTCCGACGTTGCGCGGCTTGAAGAACGATCCGATGGCAACCTGCTCACCATTCGCGATGTCCAGCAAGGCACCGAGATACGCCGATTGGATCGCACCACCTACGACGAACACCACCAACCCGCCGAGCGCCAGCACGGCGAAGCTCGCGAAACCGAAGCCTGCGCTGTACGAAGCGCTGAATCCCGAACCGGACGAGTCGTAATAGCTGACCGGAGCGGGCGCCAGGAGCAACGCCAGCGTGTAGATGATCCCTTCCAGCACACCGACGACCACGCCGTAGATCAGTGTCGCGACGATCAGTGGGGCAGCGTTCTTGCTGAACTTGTTCCATGCCCAGCTGAACGCCTCACCGACGTTCACCTGTGGCGGACCACCGCTGAAGCCCGGTGCACCGAAACCCGGACCACCTGGAGGCGGGTAACCCGGACCACCTGGAGGCGGGTAGCCCGGACCGCCTGGAGGCGGCGGATATCCACCCTGTCCCGGCGGCGGATACCCACCCGGGGGGCCCTGCGGCGGCGGGGGCGGCGGGTAACCACCGGGAGGCCCCTGAGGCGGAGGCGGCGGGTAACCACCCTGCGGTCCCGGAGGCGGCGGCGGGGGCGGATACCCACCGGGGGGCCCCTGAGGCGGAGGCGGCGGGTAACCACCAGGAGGCGGGTAGTTGCCGCCGGGAGGCGGTGGGGGTGGTGGTGGGTTGGTCACGTTTCCCTTTCTCTTTCTCGCACATTCATCGATCGAAGCTGTTGAGTTGCAAAGTTATTGGTTGCTACACACGCAGTTCATCGGTCATCGACCCCTCAATGATGAGTTAGCTGGGAGCGAGCGGTGTAACCCTACCTGAGAACAGGGTTACAAAGCCGCTCATAATCCGAACTTCATCACTCCCCGTCACCCTCCCCCGAGGCGGAATGATTAACTAAGCTAACGGTTTTCGGTAACTGCCCACAGCGGTCAGTAGCCGTACCAACGAGGATCCTACCGGCGCGGATTGCCGTCCGACAGGAATCCGAGCAAGTCGTGTCGCGTGATCACGCCGACGGGTTTGCCCTCTTCGACCACCATCACCGCATCGCATTCACGCAGAGTCTTGGCGGCCGTCGAGACCAGTTCACCCGCTCCAATGAGCGGCAATGGGGGGCTCATGTGCTGCGAAACGGCGTCGGCCAAATTTGCCCGGCCCTCGAATACGGCGGACAGGAGTTCACGTTCCGATACGCTGCCGGCCACCTCTCCGGCCATCACCGGAGGCTCCGCGCCGACGACCGGCATCTGAGAGACGCTGTACTCGCGCAGGATGCCGATGGCGTCGCGCACCGTCTCCGACGGATGGGTGTGCACCAGGTCGGGAAGCGCTCCGGACTTGCGCCGCAACACGTCTCCGACCGTCGACTGCTCGATCGACCCGTCGAGCCTGCCGCGAAGGAAGCCGTACGACGACATCCACGCGTCGTTGAAAACCTTTGAGAGATAACCACGTCCGCCGTCGGGCAGCAGAACGACGACCAACGCGTCGGGCCCTGCACGCTCGGCGATCTGGATGGCGGCCACCACGGCCATGCCGCAGGAACCGCCGACGAGCAGCGCCTCCTCGCGGGCCAGCCGCCTGGTCATGTCGAACGAGTCCGCGTCAGAGACCGCGATGACCTCGTCGGTGATGGTCGGGTCGTAGGCCGACGGCCAGAAGTCCTCACCCACGCCTTCGACGAGATAGGGCCTGCCCGTACCGCCCGAGTACACCGACCCCTCCGGGTCTGCGCCGATGATCTTCACCGCGCCGCCCGAGACCTCCTTGAGGTAGCGGCCTGCACCGGTGATCGTCCCGCCGGTACCGACACCTGCGACGAAGTGCGTCACCTTGCCGTCGGTGTCGGCCCAGATCTCCGGCCCCGTCGTCTCGTAGTGGCTCGCAGGCCCGTTCGGGTTGGAGTACTGATCCGGCTTCCACGCGCCGTCGATCTCCTCGACCAGGCGGTTCGACACGCTGTAATAGCTGTCCGGATGATCGGGCGGCACCGCGGTCGGGCACACCACGACGTCGGCGCCGTACGCGCGCAACACGTTCTGCTTGTCCTCGCTGACCTTGTCCGGGCAGACGAAGATGCACTTGTACCCGCGCTGCTGCGCGACGATGGCCAACCCCACGCCCGTATTGCCCGACGTCGGCTCGACGATGGTGCCGCCGGGCTTCAGCTCGCCCGCGGCCTCCGCGGCTTCGATCATCTTGACCGCGATGCGGTCCTTGGAGCTGCCGCCAGGGTTGAGGTACTCGATCTTGGCTGCGACGACTCCGGCCCCTTCGGGCACAACGGAGTTCAGTCGAACTAGGGGTGTGTTGCCGATGAGCTCACTGAGATGGCTCGCGATCCGCATGGGTCCATCGTGTCAGGCCCCGCAGCCAGGTACCAGGCAGGGTCTACCAGGTGGCCTCTCGGATGTACTCGCCAATCTGTCGCAGCGAGCGCGTCGCCTCCTTGACCGCGGGCGCGGTCAGCTGAAACACGTGCATCTGACCGGGCCAGACCCGGACCTCCACCGGCACCCCGGCGGCGGCCAGCATGTGCGCGGCCTTTCTCGCGTCGTTGAGCAGAACCTCCGAGCCCGACACGTGGATGAGCGTGCGGGGCAGTCCCGGCTCGATGTGATCGAGCGGCTCGTACACCCGTTCCGGTTCGCCGTCGACGATGCGGCGCTTGGCGGCCGCCTCGACCAGCTCGACCAGTGCGGTGAACGCCTTCGGCGGGAACATGGCATCCGAATGAATGTTGGGGTGCTGGGCCCGGTGCTCGTTGTCGATCTCGAACAGCGGTGACATGGTCACGACGGCCGCGGGCAGCTCACCCTCGAGGTGCAGCTTCTCGGCCAGTGCGAGCGACAGGTAGCCGCCTGCCGAGTCACCGGCCAGCACGATCTGGTCGGGCTCGTAACCCTTGAGCCGCAGCCACTGGTAGGCGTCCTGACAGTCCTCCATGGCCTGCCCGATCGAATGCTTCGGGATCATCCGGTAGTTCACGACGAGCACAGGGCTGTCTGCGTACTTGGACAACGCTTCCACCAACCGGCCGTGCGTATTGACCCCACACGTCAGGAACGCGCCACCGTGCATGTACAGGACTACGCGGCGCTTGCCGTCGGCCGGAAGGACGCCTGACGCGCGCACCAGCTGGGCGTTGCAGTTGGGCAATCCGATGGTGGCGCGAACGGTCCCTGGGGCTGGCCTCATGACGCGTGCGGCGAAGTCCAGCAGGCCCCACGGCCAGGGCAGTCGGGGTGCGTGGCTGCCAATGGTGAGGGTTGGCTTGATGGTCAACATCGCGGCCAGAGCAAACAATCGTCCTGCGATGCTCGCGCCGTCCTCGACAACCTCGACCGGAGCGCCGTCACTGACTGGAAACCGACGTACTTTATGGGCTCTAGCTGGGCTAATGCCAACGTGAGACCTGCTCGATACCTTGCTCGGTGCGGTCATCGCCACCACTCCTACGCCGTTGTAGTGCCCGTTGTATGACTGTTTCCAGCCGGCTCGGGTAACTTAGCTTGACACCCTACTTAGTTTTCAACAATCGAAGAATCTGATTTCGTACCGGACTTGATACCGCAATGTGACCGGCCTCGCGTCATCGCCACGCGGAGATGGGCGGAACTGCCCTTAAACTTGCCGGGTGGGCATTCGTGCACCCCGTCGGTCGACCATCGCGCTCGCGGCTGCGGCCGCGCTCGCCTCGACGGGTTCGGCATATGTGGGGGCGCGCAACCTGCTGAACGGGCAGGCCACACAGGCTCGCCAGATCATCCCCAAGTCCTGGGAAGTCCCGCCGCGCGCCGACGGCGTCTACACCCGCGGAGGCGGCCCCGTCGAGAAATGGCAGCGCGGGGTGCCGTTCGACCTGCATCTGATGATCTTCGGCGACTCCACGGCCACCGGATACGGCTGTCACGTCGCCGATGAGGTGCCCGGCGTGCTGATCGCGCGCGGCCTCGCCGAGGAGTCCGGCAAGCGGATCAGGTTGAGCACCAAGGCGATCGTCGGCGCCACGTCCAAGGGGCTGTCGGGTCAGATCGACGCGATGTTCGTGACGGGCCCACCCCCGGACGCCGCCGTCGTGATGATCGGCGCCAACGACATCACCGCGGTCAACGGCATCGGCCCGTCGGCGCGGCGGCTGGGCGCAGCAGTGCGACGTTTGCGCAGCAGCGGCGCCGTCGTCGTGGTTGGGACGTGCCCGGACTTCGGCGTCATCACCGCGATTCCGCAGCCGCTGCGCTTGGTGGCCCGCACCCTCGGCCTGCGGCTGGCCCGCTCGCAGGCAGGCGCCGTCCGTGCCGCAGGCGGTGTCCCGGTGCCGTTCTCCGACCTGCTGGCACCCGAATTCCTCCGGGCGCCCGAGGTGCTTTTCTCGCCCGACATGTTCCATCCGTCCGCGGCCGGATACTCCCTGGCCGCCACCCAACTGCTGCCCGCGCTGTGTAAGGCGTTGGGAGAGTTGACGAACGACACCACGACCGAGCCAGCGCTGAAGTCGCGGTTGGCCGACGGGACCAACGTGATCTCCAGGCTCGGCGACGTCAGCCGGCTGTGGCGTCGCACCACGGGTGTACCCGCGCCGATCGTCGTACCCGCGACGAGCTAGTTTCTCCTTAGATTTCGTAGAGCCAATCAACATCAGGGAGCCGTCATGCCCGAAGCCGTCATCGTCTCGACCGCCCGTTCGCCGATCGGCCGCGCCTTCAAGGGTTCGCTGGCATCCATCCGGCCCGATGATCTGGCCACCCAGATGGTGCGGGCGGCGCTGGACAAGGTGCCCTCGCTCGACCCGCGCGACATCGACGACCTGATCATGGGCTGCGGCCAGCCTGCAGGCGAGTCGGGCTTCAACATCGGCCGCACCGTCGCCGTGCAGCTCGGCTACGACTTCCTGCCGGGCACCACGGTCAACCGGTACTGCTCGTCGTCGCTGCAGACCACCCGGATGGCGTTCCACGCGATCAAGGCCGGCGAGGGCGATGTGTTCATCTCCGCAGGCGTCGAGACGGTGTCGCGATTCGGCAAGGGCAACGCCGACTCGTGGCCGGACACCAAGAACCCGTTCTACGACGAGGCAGGCAAGCGTTCGGAGAGCGCGTCGGCCGGCGCTGACGAATGGCACGACCCGCGTGCCGACGGCCTGATTCCCGACGTCTACCTCGCCATGGGGCAGACCGCCGAGAACGTCGTACTGAAGACCGGCATCAGCCGCGAGGATCAGGACCTCTGGGGCGTGCGCAGCCAGAACCGCGCAGAGGAGGCCATCAAGAACGGCTTCTTCGAGCGCGAGATCGTGCCGGTCACGTTGCCCGACGGGACCGTCGTGTCCAAGGACGACGGCCCGCGCGCTGGCACCACCTACGAGGCGATCAGCCAGCTCAAGCCGGTGTTCCGGCCGAACGGCACGGTCACTGCGGGCAACGCGTGTCCGCTGAACGACGGCGCCGCGGCCCTGGTCATCATGAGCGACACCAAGGCCAAGGAGTTGGGCCTGACGCCGCTGGCCCGCATCGTGTCCACGGCCGTGTCGGGGCTCTCGCCCGAGATCATGGGCCTTGGTCCGATCGAGGCGATCAAGAAGGCGCTGGCCACGGCGGGCAAGCAGATCTCCGACATCGACCTCGTCGAGATCAACGAGGCGTTCGCCGTCCAGGTGATCGGCTCGGCGCGGGAACTCGGCATCGACGAGGACCGGCTGAACGTGTCCGGTGGCGCCATCGCGCTGGGTCACCCGTTCGGCATGACGGGTGCTCGCATCACCGCCACGCTGCTGAACAACCTTGCGACGCATGACAAGACGTTCGGTGTCGAGTCGATGTGCGTCGGCGGCGGCCAGGGCATGGCGATGGTGATCGAGCGGCTGAGCTAGCCGCCCGCTCCCCCTGCATCTCGCCGAGCCTGCTGTCAGATCGCATTCCGTCGACTTTTCGCGATCTCACAGCAGTCTGGAGTCCCGGGCACGGCGCACGCGGGCGATGATGCTGGCACGCCGATGGCCGGCAGCCACCCTGATCGTTGCCCAGCCGACACTGGCGATGTACTCATGCCGCACGATGTCATATCCGATCTGATCGGCGTGCTGGATACCGTCGTACTCGACGGCGACCATCGGATCGTCCCAACCCATATCGAGGTAATACCGCGGATCACCATCGGGGCCGGGCACCGGTATCTGCGTCTGGGGCCGCGGAAAGCCCGCGTCTATGAGCAGAAGCCGAAGCCATGTCTCCTTTGGCGACTGGGCGCCCGAATCGTAGAGGTCGAGCGCGACTGCGAGCTGTCGCAGCCCACGTACGCCGGGGTGGCGGTCGGCAATGGCGAGCACGTCATCGGCCTTGAAACCGGTCGCATTGCCCAGGGCATCAAGGCGTGCTACCGCTTCGTCGACACGTCCCCGCCTACCGATGTCGAATGCCGTGCGTTCAGGTGTCGTCACCCTCAGATCGTCGAATGTCACGAATTCGCCTGTGTCAAGGCGAAAGTCGTAGGTCCGAAGGCCGTGAGGACGCCGGGCATTGGGCCACACCAACTCCACGGGCAGGCAGTCGTCGATCCACTTCGCGCCATGCAATCCCGCCGCCGTGAGGCCAGCGATGACGCCTTCTCTGTGCGACCAGAGCCATCCCGCGACCGCTCTCAGCTGCAGGGTCAGATCTACGTCAGCCCCGACGTACACGTCAGGGAAGACGGATCGAAAGCGCGACCTCAGTTCGTGTTTCCTGACCAGACCGGCGGCGAGCGCCTCGCTGCCGACGAAAGGGCGATCATGGATCTCCATGGCTCCACCGTGGGCCACACCAACGCCCGAAACTGCTGTCAGATCGCAATTTGTGGATAAATCGCGATCTGTTAGCAGTTTCGGCGGGGAGAGAGTGGACGGCATGGGTGGCGAGCGAAAGGGCGCTAACTCAGCGCACGAAAAAGGGCGCCCGCAGTAGCGGACGCCCCTTCTCTAGGAGAGCTGCTAATCCCTTTGGAAGTAGCTCAGCAGCTGAAGGATCTCGATGTACAGCCAGACCAGCGTGACGGTCAGGCCGAGGGCGACGCCCCATGCGGCCTTCTCCGGCGCACCGGCGCGGATCATCTGATCGGCTGCGTCGAAGTCGAGCAGGAAGCTGAACGCCGCGATGCCAATGCAGACCAGCGAGAAGATGATCGCGATCGGGCCGCCGCTGCGCAGGCCCATGCCTTCACCGCCGCCGACACCGAACATGCCGAGCACCAGGTTGCCGAGCATCAGGACCAGCACGCCGAACATGGCCGCGACCAGCATCCTGGTGAACTTCGGCGTGACGCGGATGGCGCCGGTCTTGTAGACGACCAGCATGCCGAAGAACACGCCGAGAGTGCCAAGCACCGCCTGGAAGATCAGCGTTCCTGCGCTCGCACCCGACACGTAGACGTTGGCCAAGACGAACGAGAACGCGCCGAGGAACAAACCCTCGAGAGCGGCGTAGCTCAGCACGATCGCCGGGTTGTCCTGCTTGCGGCCGAAGGTCGCGATCAGCACCAGCGCCAAGCCGCCGAGCGCGCCAACGAGCACGAACGGCATGGCCAGCGCAAGGTTCTGCGCCACCAGGAAGTAGGAAACGACGGCGACCGCGGTCAGCACGGCCAGCGTGATGCCGGTCTTGGTGACGACGTCATCGATGGTCATCGGCCGGGAGACACCGGTCTGCCGTTGATCTGGGTACTGCGTCGCGTATGGCTCTGCCTGTACCTGCTGGGCACCGTAGCCAGCGGCTCCGGCTCCAAACTGCGCGTATCCGCCCTGCTGCCCCTTGGGCAGTGACCGGAATACCGGGTTGCTGCTCTCGCGCACCGTCGGATCCTCTCCTGAGCTGTGCTTCGCCTGCTGGCGAATACTCCAACAACGATCAGCGTGGCAGACAAGGTTCCCGCCGTCGACACTGAATCTGTGAGCTTTCTCAGCAAGACGCTACCCGTCGCGCGAAGGGCCAGGCCCACGCTCTAGATTGCTTAGCCGTGGCCGAAGAAAACGAGGACATCCTAGTAAGCGTCGACAACGGCGTCGGGCTCTTGACGCTGAACCGGCCAAAGGCCATCAACTCGCTGACCCACGGCATGGTGACGGTCCTCGCCAGCACGCTGAACGACTGGGAGAACGACGGTTCCGTTCACACCGTGCTGCTGACGGGCGCGGGCGAGCGTGGATTGTGCGCAGGCGGCGACATCGTCGACGTCTACAACAGCGCCCGCGGCGACGGCGTCGAGGCGCGGACGTTCTGGCACGACGAGTACCTGCTCAACGCGCACATCGCCAGGTACTCCAAGCCCTACGTGGCGGTGATGGACGGCATCGTGATGGGCGGTGGCGTGGGTGTCAGCGCCCACGCGAGCGTCCGGGTCGTCACCGACAGCACCAAGATGGCCATGCCGGAGGTGGGCATCGGTCTCATTCCCGACGTGGGCGGCTCGTTCATCCTCTCGCGGGCCCCCGGTCGCCTCGGCTTGCATGCCGCGCTGACCGGCGCTCCATTCAACGGTGCCGACGCCATCGCGTTGGGCTTCGCCGACCATTACGTGCCCCACGACGTGCTCGGTGAGTTCAAGAAGGCGATCATCGATGGTGGCATCGACACCGCCCTCGCCGCCCATGCCATCGAGCCACCTCCGAGTTCACTACTTGCCCAACGAAACTGGATCGATCAGTGCTACTCGGGCGAGACGCTGGCCGACATCGTCGCCGCACTGCGCGGTCACGACACCGAGCCTGCCACCGACGCGGCCAACCTGATCGCCTCCCGCTCCCCCACCGCGGCATCCGTCGCACTCAAGGCGATCCGCCGCGCGGCCACGCTCGACACGCTGGAAGACGTTCTGCGCCAGGAGTTCCGGACGCAGACCGCAGCATTGCGCTCACACGACCTCGTCGAGGGCATCCGCGCCCAGGTCATCGACAAGGACCGCAATCCGAAATGGTCACCGTCGTCGTTGGCCCAAGTCTCTACGGCCGACGTCGAGGCATACTTCAAACCGGCCGATCCCGACCTGACGTTCTAGGAGAACCATGACCTACCGAAGACGACGACGAGTGAGGATCGCAGTGAGGAACGAGCGAGGACCGGAGCGAGGAGGAGTCGAGAAATGAGCTACGAGACCATCCTGGTGACCCGCGAGGACCGCGTCGGCACCATCACGTTGAACCGGCCCAAGGCGCTCAACGCGCTCAACAGTCAGGTGATGGCCGAAGTCACCACGGCGGCGGCAGAATTCGACGCCGACGCGGGCATCGGCGCCATCATCGTCACGGGCAACGAGAAGGCCTTCGCCGCGGGCGCGGACATCAAGGAGATGGCCGACCTGTCGTTCGGCGACGTGTTCGCCGCGAACTTCTTCGAGCCGTGGTCGAAGTTCGCCGCCACCCGCACCCCCACCATCGCCGCGGTCGCCGGTTATGCGCTTGGCGGCGGATGTGAGCTCGCGATGATGTGCGACCTCCTGATCGCCGCCGACACCGCCAAGTTCGGCCAGCCCGAGATCAAACTCGGTGTGCTGCCAGGCATGGGCGGCTCGCAGCGGCTGACCCGCGCCATCGGCAAGGCCAAGGCGATGGACCTGATCCTGACCGGGCGCACCATCGACGCCGACGAGGCCGACCGCAGCGGCCTGGTGTCGCGCGTCGTGCCCGCCGACACTCTCCTCAGCGAGGCGAACGCCGTCGCCGCCACCATCGCGGGCATGTCGCTGTCGGCATCGCGGATGGCGAAGGAGGCCGTCAACCGCGCCTTCGAGTCGACCCTCGCCGAGGGCCTGCTCTACGAGCGTCGACTCTTCCACTCCGCCTTCGCCACCGATGACCAGACCGAGGGCATGGCCGCGTTCACCGAGAAGCGCCCGCCGAACTTCACACACCGATAAAGTGCGTTCGTGACAGACACGGACGCGAAGGCCGACGATCCGCCTGCGGCCGAACCGGCCGAACCGGATGAGGTGGCCGAGCCGAAACCGACTCCGGCACCGGTGAAGCAGGACTGGTGGCTTCGGCACTACACGTTCTTCGGTACCGCCGTCGGGCTGGTGTTCATCTGGTTGTCGATGACGCCGTCGCTGCTGCCGCGCGGCCCGCTGTTCCAAGGCCTGGTGAGCGGCGCTGCGGGCGCAATCGGTTACGGCCTCGGCGTATTCGGCGTCTGGCTGGTCCGCTTCATGCGTTCCAAGGAAACCAGCCCGCCTGCGCCACGGCGTGCCTGGTTGGGGCTGCTCGTGGTCGGCATCATCGGCCAGGTTCTCGCCATCGTCTGGTTTCACGTATGGCAGGACGAGATCCGCGACTTCATGGGCGTACCGCGGTTGGCCTTCTGGGATCACCCGCTGACCGGCGTCCTGTCGATCGTCGTCCTGTTCGCCTTGGTCGAGCTCGGTCAGCTGGTCGGCAAACTGGTGCGCTATCTGGTTCGACAGCTGGAACGCGTTGCACCACCCAGGGTTTCGGCGGTCGTGGTCGTCGCCCTCCTCCTGGTCGTGGCCGTCGCGCTGCTCAACGGCATCGTGGTTCGCTTCGCGATGAGCACCCTCAACAGCACCTTCGCATCGGTGAACGACGAACAGGATCCCGACATCGCCGCGCCGACCACGTCGCTGCGGTCGGGCGGGCCACAGTCGCTGGTCACCTGGTCCTCGCTCGGCCACCAGGGCCGCGTCTTCATGGCAAACGGCCCGACCGTCGACGAGCTGACGAAATTCAACGGCCCCAAGGCCATCGAACCGATCCGCGCCTACGCAGGCCTGAACTCCGCCAACGGAATCAAGGCCACCGCCGAGCTGGCCGCCAGGGAGCTTCAGCGCACCGGCGGATTGAACC
>Ga0137412_10004385_pt1 | contig 11271 bp, 6 predicted proteins | sample CZODoug2_1_16fun_FD_122160 | JGI IMG/M metagenome (GOLD analysis project Ga0137412, IMG submission 122160) | Vadose zone soil fungal communities from Angelo Coast Range Reserve, California, USA - CZODoug2_1_16fungal (Hybrid Assembly) | ecosystem: Environmental > Terrestrial > Soil > Vadose zone... | reverse complement strand
GCACGCCGACCCGGGATGTGCTGCACAAATACCCGCACGACTACAAGGTGGTGTTCGTCGGCGACGCCTCGACGTCGCCTTACGAGATCATGGTGCCCGGCGGCTCGGTCGAGCACGTCAATGAAGAAGCAGGCTCGGTCTGGCTCGATCGCGTGACTCGGACCTATCCGCATGCGGTGTGGCTCAATCCGGTGGCGCAGAAGCACTGGGACTATTCGGAATCCACCACCGTCATCCGCCGGCTGTTTTCGGAGCGCATGTATCCGATCACGATCGAAGGATTGGAAGATGCGATGAAGGAACTCGTGCGATAGTCGTCAAGCAGCGCGAGCCCAACTTCACTTCTGCCCGGCTTGAACCCGCCGCTCGCTGGAATGAAAATCGCCTGGTATTCGGCCGATCCCGAGCACCAGGCGACTTCGTTGCGTGATTGCCGTTCGAAGGTAGGTTAGAAGGCTTCGGCTGGCAGGTCTATGATGTTCTTCCCGCCTGCCCGGATCCGACGCAGATGTAGTGCGGTTTCAGGCAGGATCCGATCGAGAAAAAACGCACCGGTCGATACCTTCGCCGTTAGGTAATCCGATGTATCGCCCACGGCGATCTTTTCCTGTGCTGCCTTAATCATCATGGCCCACATATATCCAAGCGCAACCAGTCCCAGCAAGTGCATATAGTCCGTCGATCCGGCGATCGCCTCATTGGGATCCTTCATGGCGAACTGGGTCAGCGACGCCGTCGCGTTTTTGAGATCCGAACTGGCGTCTCGCAGTGCAGACATCGTCGCGGCCAAGCTCGTCTGTCCGGCGTTTTCCTCAATGAAACGATCCATCTCATCGAGAAATGCCCGGATAGCGCGCCCGTTGTGCCGCGGCAGCTTGCGAGCGACCAAATCGAGTGCCTGGATGCCGTTAGCACCTTCGTAGAGCATGGTGATCCGGGCGTCGCGAACGAACTGTTCGGCGCCGGTCTCCACGATATAGCCATGGCCGCCATACATCTGCTGGGCCGAAACGGCGCTCGCGAAGCCCTTGTCAGTCAGTACGCCTTTGATGACCGGCGTCAAAAGGCCCAAGTAATCGTCAGCCGCCTCTATGACGGCTGGATCATCGCTGCGGCGTGCCACGTCGCTACGCAGCGTGCTGAACAGTACGAGGGCGCGCGCAGCTTCGTTGAAAGCCCGGATTCCCTGCAAGGTGCGGCGGACGTCCGGATGCACGATGATGGGATCCGCCGGTTTGTCAGGGTAAGCCGCGGGGCCGATTGCGCGGCCCTGCAGCCGCTCCTTGGCGTAGTTCGCGGCATTTTGATAGGCGATTTCGGATTGCGAGAGGGCCTGGAGCCCGGTACCCATGCGCGCGCCATTCATCATGACGAACATCGCTTCCATGCCCTTGTTTTCCCGACCAACGAGCCAGCCGATCGCTGCCTCATAGTTGAGGACGCAAGTCGGGTTGCCATGAATTCCCATCTTGTGCTCGATCGAACCGCAACTGACGGCATTTTTGTCGCCGAGCGAACCATCCTCGTTGACCAGCCGTTTTGGTACGACGAATAGCGAGATGCCCTTTATTCCGGCGGGTGCCCCTTCGATGCGTGCAAGAACGAGATGGACGATATTCTCGGTCATGTCCTGTTCGCCGCCGGAAATGAATATCTTCGTTCCGGTGATGCGGTAGCTTCCGTCGCCCTGCTCGGCCGCTTTGGTGCGCATCATGCCCAGGTCGGTGCCGCTGTGCGGTTCCGTCAGATTCATGGTTCCGGCCCATTGTCCGGAGAGCATCTTGGGAATGTAACGCTGCTTCTGCTCCTCGGAGCCATGCACGAGAAGCGCCGCGACGGCCCCCCGGGTAAGGCCGGAGAACATTTCCAGCGCCATGTTTGCGGAAGAGAACATCTCGCCAACCGCGAGAGAGAGCGTATTCGGCAAACCCTGTCCACCGTACGCGGTGGGTGCCGACAAGCCGATCCAGCCTCCCTCACCGAGTTGCGCAAACGCTTCACGAAATCCCTTGGGAACACTGACCGTAGCGTCGGAATTGCGCGTACAGCCATCGATATCTCCGCGAGCGTTCAACGGATGCAGCACCTCTTCGCTCAAACGGGCAGCTTCCGACAAAATGGCGTTCCGTACGTCACGTGGCGCCTCGGAAAAGCCCGGCAGATTGTTTAGCCGATCGATCTTCAATACGTCGTCGAGCAAGAAATTCATGTCCCTGACGGGCGCGCGATACGTGGTCATGATCAATCCTGTTGCTAGGCATAGCGCGCCTCAGAGGCGACGGAGAGCCCTAATGTAGCCTCCGGGCATTTGCCCCTCCCAATTCTCCTTTGAATAGGCGGTCGTCATATTTAGACCTACCGGACCGCGTGTGATCGCTCCAACGTGAGTGAAGGATAACGAGCCGGAAAAGGCTGCGAGGGGAAGGAAACAGGATGAATATATCCGTCAAGACGTCAGTCGGTGTGTCGCCAGGGGACGCGGTGCGCGCGCACGCGTTGGCGGCGCCGGACAAAGTTGCGATCACGTTTGAGGGGCGAAGCACGACCTACCTGGAATTCGATCGCGCTGCAAACCAGGTGGCAAATGGCCTAACTACGCTCGGCGTCGAAGCGACCGACCGGATTGCGATCCTGGACAAGAATACGGACCGCTTCTTCGAAATCTGGCTCGGCCTGTCGAAATTGCGTGCAGTTATTGTCCCGATCAATGCGCGCCTTGCGGCTCCCGAAATCGAATACGTGCTGAACGATGCCGATGTGAAGATCCTGTTCGTAGGTGAGTCCTTTGTCGAATTGGTCGGCAAGATACGTGACCGAGTGACTGGCGTGAAGAAGATCATTGTCGTCAACGAAGAGTACGAAACCTGGCGGCAGTCCTATCCATCACTTCAGGTTCAGCATGCGGTTTCGTCCGATGACGTGAGCATGCAACTCTATACGAGCGGCACCACCGGAAATCCGAAAGGCGTGCAGCTCACCAATGGCAACACATTAAATAGTTCGGCCGAGACCCTGGCGTCCTGGGGTAACTGGAACGCCTCGGACACTGCTCTGGTGGCGATGCCGCTGTTTCATATCGCGGGATGCGGAGCAGGCATGCTAAGCCTCATCGGCGGGCTGAAGATGGTCTTGGTTCGCGACTTTATCCCGCCGCAGGTGATCGAACTTATTCAGAAGGAACGGATCACGGTCGCATTTCTCGTGCCAGCGATGATCATGTTCCTGCTGGACGAGAAGAGCATCGCTGAAGCGGACCTTTCCTCGCTGCGGCGGATCGTGTACGGCGCGTCGCCGATCCCGTCGAAGCACTTGCAGAGGGCTATCCACCGCTTTAGTTCGACCGGTTTCATTCAGATCTACGGCCTCACTGAAACTACCGGCGGTATTACCGTTTTGTCTCCCGAGGATCACGCGGATTCTGACAGTCCCCGGCTGAGATCTTGCGGTCGTCCGATCGCCGGCGTCGAGTTGCGCATCATGGGGGCCGACGGCAATCCGGTGCGACAAGGCGAAGTCGGCGAGATCGTTTGCCGGACGGTCAAGAATATGAAGGGCTATTGGAATCGCGACGCTGAGACGGAGAGAACACTGCGAAACGGCTGGCTACACACCGGCGACGTTGGTTACGTTGATGAAGACGGCTACGTGTACATCCACGACCGCGTCAAGGACATGATAGTGTCGGGCGGTGAGAACATCTATCCCGCGGAGATCGAAAGCGCGATATTCGGGCATCAGTCGATCGCCGACGTTGCTGTAATCGGTGTCCCCGACGATCGCTGGGGAGAGGCGGTCAAAGCCCTGATCGTACTCAAGCCGGGGGTTGCTGCAGATTCTGCTGCCGCGGATATCCTTGCATACGCGCGCGAGCGCTTGGCTGGCTACAAGGTCCCGAAGTCGATCGATTTTATCGAGGTCATGCCGAGAAACCCTACGGGTAAGGTCCTCAAACGAGAGCTTCGCGAGAAATACTGGCAGGGATACGAGCGAAGGGTCAATTGAGCTCCGGCAGCTTCGCGCTGTGCCAGTAGATCAATTGCGGACACGCCCTCAGAGGGAGCCGCGGTATCGGCATGACGGTCTTGCCATGGGCGGCCGTGGCACGGTCGCTCTCGGCTGATTTCGAATTCTGCGGTGAGCGGCTGCGCGATCCCGAGGTGTCGCGGTGACGGCCGCGCACGAGGTCCGGAAACAAGAGTTAGGTGCATTGCTCGATGCGTAAGGGATTTTTCAGAAAACTCCTCATTGCCAACCGCGGCGAAATTGCTATTCGGATCGCGCGCGCGGCGTCGGAACTCGGGATCGCGACCGCGACAGTGTATTCCGCCGACGACGCCACGTCGCTGCACGTGCGCAAAGCGGATGAGGCGCATGCGCTCGGCCGGGCCGGCGCCGCCGCCTATCTCGACATCGAACGCATCGTCGCAATCGCCAGCGCGGCTGGATGCGATGCCATTCATCCCGGCTACGGCTTCCTCAGCGAGAACGCCAATCTGGCGCGGCTCGCGGCCGAGCAAGGCATTACCTTTGTCGGTCCTTCGCCGGACGCGCTGCAGTTGTTTGGCGACAAGATCGCCGCACGCAAGCTGGCGGCGAAGATGGGCGTTCCGGTGATCGAAGGCACCATCGGCTCCGCCAGTCTTGACGAGGCCCTGGCATTCTTCGAATCGCTCGACGGCGGAGCGATGATGATCAAGGCGGTGTCGGGCGGCGGCGGCCGCGGCATGCGCGCCGTGCGCATGTCTGGCGAGATTGCAGACGCTTATGCGCGCTGCCGCTCGGAAGCGAAGGCCGCCTTCGGCGACGACAACGTCTATGTCGAGCGCCTGGTCGAGGATGCCCGCCATATCGAAGTGCAGATCGTCGGCGACCGCAGTGGCGCAGTCACGCATTTCGGCGAACGCGAATGTACTATTCAGCGGCGCAATCAGAAACTGATCGAGATCGCTCCGAGCCCGTCGCTGACACCCGGACTCCGCAAGCGGATTGTGGATGCCGCGCTGAAACTGGCGGAAGCCGCGAAATACGACAACCTTGGCACGTTCGAATTTCTGGTGGATGCCGGCGACGCCGAGGAGGGCGCATTCTTCGCCTTCATCGAGGCCAATCCGCGGCTTCAGGTCGAACACACCGTCACTGAGGAGGTGATGGGGATTGACCTCGTTGCTACGCAGTTGCGAATCGCGGCCGGGCAGACGCTGGCCAGCCTCGGAATTTTGCACAGGAACATACCGCACGGCTATGCGATCCAACTGCGCGTCAACATGGAAATCATGGATGCCAAAGGCAATGCGAGACCGAGCAGTGGAACGCTCGGCGCATTCGATATGCCATCGGGCCGGGGTGTTCGCGTCGATACGTTTGGCTATACCGGTTACCGCACCAGCACGTCGTTCGACTCACTGTTGGCAAAGTTGATTGTGCATTCGGCGGCGTCGGATTTCGCTGCGGCCGCAGCGAAGGCTTATCGGGTCGCGTGCGAAACGCGGATCGATGGCGTCGGGACCAACATTTCTTTCCTGCAAGCGCTGCTGAAACACAAGGCGTTCGCCGAAAATCGCGTCAACACGCGCTTCGTCGAAGATCATATTGCCGACCTTGTGGCCAGCGCCGCGGCGGCGCATCCACATCTGTTTTTTGAGCCTACCGGCCAGGCGGCGGGCGCAAGTCTTTCAACTACCAAACACGCTGCGCCGGCGGGTTCCGTTGCCGTATCTGCTCCGCTGCAGGGTACAGTCGTCGTCGTCGCCGTCGGCGAGGGTGATACGGTGCGGCCGGGGCAGCAGATCGCCGTGGTCGAGGCGATGAAGATGGAGCACCTGATCGTGGCGACGCAGGGCGGGATCGTCCGGCTTATTGCCGCCAAGGTCGGCGATACGCTCTACAAGGACGATCCGATCGTTTTCATCGAGCCGGTCGAAACGGCTGGTGAACTTGAAGTCGCCGGCGAAGATGTCGATCTCGACGCGATCAGGCCGGATCTCGCCGAGATGATCGCGCGGCAGGGATTTACGCTCGACGAAAATCGCCCCGATGCGATTGCCCGGCGTCGAAAAACCAATCAGCGCACCACACGCGAAAATATTGCAGCATTGGTCGATAAAGACAGCTTCATCGAGTACGGCTCGCTGGCGCTCGCCGCGCAGAGGGCGCGCCGCACCCATGACGATCTGGTCCGTAACACACCGGCTGATGGCCTCGTCGCCGGGTTGGGCACTGTCAATGGCAGCCATTTCGAGGCCGATCGCGCCCGTTGCATGGTGATCGCTTATGACTATACCGTGCTCGCCGGCACCCAGGGACAGCGCAACCACAAGAAGCAGGACCGCATGTTCGTGCTTGCCGAGGAGATGCAAACGCCGATCGTCCTGTTTGCTGAAGGCGGTGGCGGCAGGCCGGGTGATACCGAGGGGGTCGGGATCACCGGCCTCGATGTGCCGACGTTTGGGCGGTTCGCCAAGCTCAGTGGTCTGGTGCCGCTGGTCGGCGTCGTCTCCGGCCGCTGCTTTGCCGGCAACGCCGCGCTACTCGGTTGCTGCGACGTGATCATCGCGACCAAGGATACCACGCTCGGCATGGGCGGCCCTGCCATGATTGAGGGCGGCGGTCTCGGCGTCTACAAGCCCGAGGATGTCGGTCCGTCGCACGTTCAGGCGGCCAATGGCGTCATCGATGTGCTGGTTGAGGACGAGGTTGAAGCGGTCGATGCGGCCAAACGCTATCTCTCCTATTTCCAGGGCGCGTTCAAGGAATGGATCGCGCCAGATCAGCGACTGCTCCGCCGGGCGATTCCGGAAAACCGGCTTCGCGTTTATGATATTCGCAGCGTGATAGAAACGCTTGCGGACCATGATTCCGTACTGGAGCTGCGCCCACAATTCGGCATCGGCGTCGTCACCGCTTTTGTGCGCATTGACGGCCAGCCCTTCGGTCTGCTGGCCAACAATCCGAAACATCTCGGCGGCGCCATCGATGCAGATGCGGGCGACAAGGCTGCACGATTTGTCGCGCTATGCGACGCCTTCGATATTCCGATCGTATCGCTATGCGACACTCCGGGCTTCATGGTTGGTCCCGAAGCCGAGAAGACCGCGCTGGTGCGTCACGTCTCGCGGATGTTCGTCACGGCGGCTAGCACCACCGTGCCGTATTTCACCATCGTGCTGCGCAAGGGTTATGGCCTCGGCGCGCAGGCCATGGCGGGCGGTGGATTTCACGCGCAGAATTTCACGATCTCCTGGCCGACCGGCGAATTCGGCGGCATGGGTTTTGAAGGAGCGGTGCGTCTGGGTTTTCGCAAGGAGATGGAAGCGATTGCCGATCCAGTCGAGCGTGAAAATTTCTTCAAAACCATGGTCGCGAAGTCCTACGAGAACGGAAAGGCGATCAACATTGCCTCGGTGCTGGAAATCGATCAGGTGATAGATCCGGTGGAAACACGCCATTGGATCACCAGCGGTCTGCGCTCGGCCCCGAAGCCCAAACACCATTCTGGCAGAAAGCGACCTTGTGTTGATACCTGGTGAGTTGTGACTCAGTCCGTCAGACAAAGAAACAATAGCTGGCGGAACTGAGGCTCGCGCTGAAACAAGTCGGCAAGATATCCATGCGTGGCTTGCATATGCCGAACGGCTGATAGGATCTGGTCCATACCGCCGGTCTGGTCAGGTCAATTCTCGGTGTCAGTCCGAGCGCGTGGGAGGAGCGGTCGAAGCCATGGGCGAAGCCGACGCTGCAGTAACTCTCGCAACGATCTTGCGGCGTGCAATCGAGATCAAAAGTCCAGAGGGCTATCTGCGAGGGCTTACAGCAAAGGCGAGGGCGGGATGTTATTCGATCGGTCCGCGTGTGATGGCACTTTGGTGGAAGCACTCCGGATCGGCCAAACAAATGAACGCTTGGATGCCCCCTCGTCGAAGACCGCTTCCGCGCATCAGGAAGCGGCGTGGTCGTCGTATATGCTCGTCACCGCGATGGGCCCCCGGTGGCTGCGTTGCTTGGCGTCAAACGATGACCGTCTTCTGGGAAACAGGCTGGCGCCTCACGTAGTGGCAAATTCGTATCAGGACCGCGCGGTGCTGACGCCAGATGGCATAGGTTGTCTGTTTGACCGTTCTTGGAGACATTCGACGGCATTGGCAAAATGCCGGTCGCCTCGGAGCAGAACCGGGCAATCTCGACACCGCGCCTCGAAAATCAGATTAGCGTCAATTACAGAAATTGAACGACGGCTAGATATCCTAAGTGGATATGAGGGGAGGGGAGATGCCGGAAGATCGAGACGGTGTGGCGCCGACACACGAGCGTCGACACCCGCGGAAGGCGTCCGCAAATGACTTCATCACATCATGCGCTTTCGTCGATCGCTCCGTCGCGCGAAATCATCATTTTACGGACCCTTGCAGGTATCTTGGCCCGAGCTCCGCTCGAGTTGGTCACTAGAACGACAAGCGCATGACCAAGCCCAACGAGACCGTTTTTCCAAATGGCGTACTTCATCCGAAAGCTCGTCTGTCTGACTGAAAGTGTTTTGGCGGTAACAACGACTTCATCGCCAAAAACAAGTTCTTTCTCATAATCGAAATCGACGCTCTTCAGCACCGGGCCCGGCTTGGTTCGTGAAAGCCGCGGCATGCCGATGTGCTCGAGATAACAATTTCGAGCATCCTCGCACCAAGCGAGATAAGTTAGGTGGTTGATATGGCCGAACGCATCTGTGTCCCGCCATTCCGCGCGCTTGCGCACTGCAAAGAACCAACCAGATTCGATGGCATGCAATTGAGCTACGTCGGAAGTGACTTCAAAACGTTCTGCGAATGGGGATGTCATAACTTGAACCAGCGTTCTGACAAAAAGATGCGCAGCCCCAAGACGTGAGGTTCCTGAGGCTGCGCTACGATCAGGTCACCGTCTCGGTGCCGGGAGGACGCCCGCGAAGGCTTGCACGCGGCGGGCGACATCGAGAAGTGTTCTGTCGTTATCGGACACGCTGTTAATCTCCAAGCCAATCGGAAGCCCTGCGCTTGAAAGACCAATCGGGATGTTGATGCCGGGCAATCCGGCTCCGCTAGTGGGAACAGTATTTTTCGACAACGTCAGATCGCTTGCCTCTTTGCCTGCCACCGTAAACTTGCCCTGCTCGTCAATCCGTGGCGCGGGGCACGGGGTCGTCGGGAAGATGTGCACGGCGGCATCTGTCCGAGCGAACGCATCGGCGAAGCGCCGCTGCAACTCCGGACGGTCAACCGTCAATATCTTCTTGTAGTCTTCATCGGGGAGATAGCCCGCACCCGATGGTAGGACGAGATGGCCCCACGCGCCTTTGAGATCCGGCTTGAGCCCTTCGTAGATGTCGTCGAACGACAAAGGCAATTGATTTTCAGCGAGAAAATCCGAAATGGCTTGTCGGGTTTCGCGAAAAAAGATGGCCCACGTCAAATTTCCGGCGAACGAAGAAAAATCGTCACCGAAGTCGAATTCAACCACTTCCGCACCGGCGTCCCGCAAGCTTCTGACTGTCTCCTTGAACTTAGCATCGACCTCAGGGTCGACCCAGTCGAGGTATTGCCGGGGAGCATAAATGAATTTTACCCCCTTGAGGTCTGATCGTTCCGAAGCTCCCAGTGCGGAGGACTTGGTTACGATCTGATCGATCAACGCGCAATCATCGACTGTGCGGGCAAGGACGCCAGTGGTATCGAGGGTATGCGAGATTGGAGCAACGCCGTTGCCGGACCATCTTCCCGTTGTCGGCTTGAACCCGACGACACCGCAAAGAGAAGCTGGCACTCGTATCGACCCAACAGTATCACCACCCAATGAAGCCGGCACGATGCGAGATGCCACGGAAGCTGCAGAGCCACTGGAAGACCCGCCCGACACGTGATTCGGCGCGTAAGGGTTCTTTACCTGCTCAAAGTGGGAGTTGTGCCCCGCCAGTCCCCAAGACATCTCTACTAGGTTGTTCTTTCCGAAAACGATGCCACCAGCACTTTTAATCGCCCGGACCGGGTCCGCGTCCTTTTGGGGCACATGACCTTCTAGCTGCTGTATTCCGAGACTCGTGGGAAGGCCACTTGTTGCGTAGCTATCTTTGACCCCAATTGGGACGCCCAGGAGGGGTGCTTTAGATGCGGATCCTGCGGCGCGCGCCTTATCCGCTTCCCTTGCCGCAGAAAGGACCGATGCCTCGTCGATCGTGATGAAGGATTTGAGGTCGGCGTGTTTCTTCGCCTGTCTGAGCAGGGCGGAAGTGTACGTCTCGGACGTAATCTCGCCATTTCGGATGGCAGCCGCGGCCTCAGCGACGCCCAGTTCCGTCAATTCTGATTCAGCAGCCGAATTTCTGTTTTCTGACACATTGTTCTCCTGGAGGGGTAACTTGCTCAATATTGTTTCAGTACGATCATACTATAGACATACGATCATAATGCAATAAGGGAAAGCGGCATAGACCGGGCACAGTTGGATCGTTTGGCGAATATAGGATGAATGCCAGGGACGGTATGCCGGAGGCGGACACCTTGACCTATGCGGACATAGATCGGACTAGACTACCCCAACGAGCGCCTAAGCGCCCGCGCGGTTCTCGGTCCCACTTCGCGTTCGTCCTAGATAGGCGTCGGACGAGGCCACGACCGGCTATCGCCTACCGATAGCCGCATAAAAAGAGAGAAGAGGCGGTCCAGCAAGGATGACCTAGGCGCGTCTCATCGCGTGCGGCGGCTTCCCAAAGGCTTTTTTGAAAGAACGGCTGAAGTGCGACATGTCAGAAAAACCGAATGTCATTGCAGCGTCGGTAACTTGACAAACGTGTCCTTCGGCGAGTGCCGCGTAGCTGGCGTTGAGGCGTTGTTGCCAAAGCCAACGGATCGGCGTCGTGCCTTCAGATGCAAATAAACGGCAAAGTGTGCGCGCAGAGATGCTCTGGGAGTTGGCTATTCTCTCGGCATCGAGTTTTGCATCGTGAAGGTGGGCCAACATGTATAATTTGGTTTGCCGGAGTAGGCGATCTTGGCCGCGTTCGGTTTCGGAGAAATCAGTAAGTTCGGATTCCATAGTTGTCGCAATGACGTCCAACGCAGACGTCGCCACGCGGTTAATCACGCTGCCATTCGCTATTTCGCTAAATGAAGCGATTTGCTGAATTATCGATCCCGTTAGGCCTCCAAGCTCGGACGTTCCAGCAATGCGCTGCGACGTCAATGTCCGCGCTTTTGGCAATCGCGAGACCAGGAGTGCGCGCGGGATATCTACGAGAATAACCTGGCG
>Ga0137412_10004383_pt1 | contig 11272 bp, 7 predicted proteins | sample CZODoug2_1_16fun_FD_122160 | JGI IMG/M metagenome (GOLD analysis project Ga0137412, IMG submission 122160) | Vadose zone soil fungal communities from Angelo Coast Range Reserve, California, USA - CZODoug2_1_16fungal (Hybrid Assembly) | ecosystem: Environmental > Terrestrial > Soil > Vadose zone... | reverse complement strand
CCCAGGCAGTGCCGGGTTCCGCGCAGCAAGCGCCGCGCACGCCGGAGGATTCCAAACCTCTGCAAGAAATCACCGTCACCGGCTCACGCATCGCCGCGCCGAATGAAGTGAGCACGAGCCCCATACAGGTCATTTCGGCAAAGTCCATTCAGGTGTCCGGCAAGACCGACATCACCGATATCATCAGCCAGCTGCCGCAAGTAATTACCAATGACCTCGGCCAAGATCTCGGCAACGGCACGTCTGGTTTGAGCACCGCCGGCGGCGTCGCCACCGCGAACCTGCGCGGACTTGGACCGGGCCGCACCTTGGTGCTCATTGACGGCCGCCGGCTCGGAGTGGGCTCGCCCAACACCGCCATCACGCAACCGGCCCCCGACCTCGACCAAATTCCCGCGGGCCTGGTCGATCGCGTCGAAGTCGTCACCGGAGGCGCCTCCGCCGCCTACGGTTCGGACGCCATCGCCGGTGTCGTCAATTTCATCATGAAGCGGGACTTCGAGGGCTTCCAAGTCGACGGCCAGGTAGGTGAGAACTGGCACGACAATGGCGACACGTTCATGCAGGGCCTGGTGCGGCAATTCGGCTACACGCCGCCCACGGGCACGGCACGGGACGGGCGCAACCGCACCTTCGACATGCTGATGGGCACGAATTTCGCCGACGGCAAGGGCAATCTCACCGCTTACTTGAGCTATCGCCACGCCGATCCAATCGAGAGCAGTCAACGCGATTACGGTGCCTGCGAATTGAACCCAATCCAAGATGCGCACCGTGATGTCATCGGCGTGGCGTGCGGCGGCTCCTCCAACTCGAATTTCTTCAGGCCGGTCACCGGGCCCGACACGGGGACCGCCTACAGCGTGAATGGGCACAGCTTCGTCCCCTGGGGAATGGTCGCGACGACGCCGCCGGCCACCTACAACAGTCAGACGGACATCTCCCTGACGCGCGAAGACGATCGCTACAACGCCGCCATTATGGCTCACGAAGAGATCACCGCCTTCTTCCAGCCATATGCCGAGTTCTTTTTCATGGACGATAAGACGCGCCAGCAAGCGGCGCCTGCCGCCCTGTTCCAGAACGCCAATCCCCTCGATCCCACCGGCGCAGGCGATAACTACATCAACTGCAGCAATCCGCTGTTGAGCGCACAGCAGCAGACAATCCTCTGCACGCCGGCACAGATCGCCGCCGACAAGGCGAAACCCGGATCGGCGACCGCGCAGGTGAACATCGGCCGCCGCAACATCGAAGGCGGCGCGCGTTATACCGCTTTCGAGCATACTAATTATCGCGCCGTATTCGGCGCCGCGGGCGAATTCGCGGGCGCGTGGAACTATGATGCCTATGGTCAATATTTCTACACGGCATTTTTCGATTCCAATCAAAAGTATTTGAACTTCCAGAGCATCACCAATGCTCTGCTGGTAACGGGTACTGCCGGCAACCCGAGGTGCATAGGCGCTACACGGGGATGCGTCCCGTACAATATTTTCTCGGACGGCGGCGTCACGCAGCAACAGCTCAAATACCTCTATGAGCTAGGCACCGCCCAGGGAGCCTCCACCTTGCGCACTCTGCATGCCGATATCACCGGAAGGCTGGAAGAGTATGGCGTCGTATCGCCGCTCGCGGCCCAGGGCGTGGGGGTGAATATCGGGTTCGAGCACCGCACCGATCATGAGCTATTGCAACCGGACGCCGCCGAGGAGAGCGGCTTGCTGTCCGGATTCGGCAGCGCCGTGGCGCCCATCGACAACAGTATTTCGGTAGCGGAGGAATTCGTGGAACTGCGGGCACCGCTGGTGGAGAACAAGCCCGGCACAAAGGAGCTGCTGTTCGATACCGGCTACCGTCGCTCGGACTACTCGACGATCGGCGTGACCGGCACGTACAAGTTCGAGTTGCAATATGCGCCGATCGCGGACTACCGGATTCGTGCCTCCTATGATCGCGCCATTCGCGCGCCGAGCGTCGCCGAGGCCTTCACCCCACCCATCGTCGGGATCACTACGGTCGTTCCCGATCCCTGCGCCCCGCCCATCACCTACACCTTCCTGCAGTGCAAGCGCACGGGAGTGACGATCACACAGTACAACAACGGCTCAATCCCCCAAGGGACGGCGGCGCAGTTGTCGGAGGAAACGAGCGGCAACCCGAACCTCAAGCCCGAACAGGCGGATACCTATACCTTCGGCGTGAATTTCGCGCCCCGCTGGATTCCACATCTCACGGGCAGCATCGATTACTACCATATCCAGATCAAGGACGAGATCGGCGTCATCCCCTACTTGTTGGTATTGTCGAATTGCGCCGACACCGGCAACCCGCTGTACTGCGACCAGATCGTGCGCCAGCCGAAAACCGGAAGCCTGAACGGCAACAGCGTTTCGGGCGGCGGCTATGTCATCCAGGAGAATTATAACCTAGGCACCGCCGTGAACAGCGGCGTCGACGTGCAGCTGAACTACAAGCTCGAGCTGCCTGCGGGCTTCGGTGATGTGTTGTTCGGACTCAATGGGACCTACTTGCTGCATAACGAGACGACGCCGTTGCCAGGGTCGCGTACCTACGATTGCGCGGGCCTGTTCGGCTTCACCTGTCAAACAATCAACCCTCGGTGGCGTCACCTGCTGCGCACGACTTGGCAGACCCCATGGCACGTGTCCGCCTCGCTCACCTGGCGTTACATCGGTGCAGTCTCTCAGGATAACGACAGCTCCGATCCGACGCTGCATTTCGTGACATTCAATGGATACGATTACCTCAACGCCAGAATCCCGGCGTTCAACTACCTGGACCTCGAGGCCACGTGGAATGTAAACGGAATCGCGCAGATCCGCGCCGGCGCCAACAATTTGCTCGACAAGGATCCGCCCCTCGTCAACACGGATATCGTCGCCGGCGGTGCTGCAAACACCTACGGCACCTACGACCTCTTCGGTCGCCAGCTCTTCTTGGCATTCACAGCGAAATTTTAGAGCACCCTATGCCGGCAAACGAGAATCTCGCTCCGCAAAGTCCGCGCCCCATGACGCTTGTCATTGTCGACAAGGAGCCGTCAGTGCGCTCCGAGTTCGCCCAATTGTGTCTTCGGGTCAGCGATTTGCATGTGGTTGGCGAGGCGGAGTCAGGCGGCGCGGCCATCGATGCCGCGGAGAGTCTGTCTCCGGATGTAATGCTCATCGACGTCGCCTTGCCCGATATGTCCGGGTTCGACGTCCTACGCGGCGCCGGCAACTCGGGACCCCTTGGCATCATGACCTCACATCAGCCGGATTTCGCCGATCGTGCCATTGCGGAAGGAGCGGTCGATTATCTAGTCAAGCCGGTCAGCGCGAATCGCTTCGAGAACGCGATCAGGCGGGTTCGGCAGCACTATATTCTCGCGGAAGCCGCACAAGCTCGATTGATACGAGGAATCCACGGACTTCTGGGAAGGCGGCCCAAAATTCTGGTCGGCGAGCGACAACATCGCCTCTACCCGCTGGACATCGAGAAGATCGATTACATTCAAGCCGACGGCAATTACGTGACCATCCGGGCGGGCAATGCGGAATACATCAGCCGAGATTCTATAAAGCGCCTGACCGCGGACCTCGCCGCCTTTGGTTTTGTGCGGATCGATCGCTCAATTCTATTGAACATTCGGGCGGTAGAGTTTGCGGAACCCGTGGGTCACGGAACGCTGGCCTTCACGCTCTCCTCTGGAACGTGCCTGCACTCCAGCAAGACGTACCGCGACGCGATCTTGAGCATATTGCCGTGGCATCATCGTCGAGCCGGAGCGGATCTCTGAATACATCTTTGGCGGACAGGCAACCCATTCGCACCTAAGCAAACGCGGGATCGGCGATCACGATGCTCATACCCCGAATCTCGGGCTTGCTCCCCGTCAGGGCGAGCTCTATCCCACAAATTATCCGCACGCCACGAGCTATGTAATCGTACCAACCATGAGGTTGGCCGACCGCATCACGCAATGCCGAACGCCTTTCATCGTGCAGAACACGAAGAACGGCACCATTACGCACTTGAGCGGCGCGGCGACATTCGCCGATGAGATCCTTGCATGTCCGATTCGATATGTGCTCTGCGATGATCTGACACGATTATGCGCGGCACTGGCCTACTCGAAGGGGACGCGCACCCTGGCGTGCGCCGACCTGCTGCATGTCCCGGCTGAGCGGGTTTGGATTGAATGGTGCGAAGCGCCTTGGCTTGCCGAACTCACCCGTTATGGATTCAAAACCGATGAACAATCGATCGCCGGGGGTCGCCGCGGCGCTCTCATCCAATCTTCCGTCACGGGACGTCGCGGATTGGTCAGGACATTTTGGGCAAACGGAGATGCGGACTTGGACGTCTTTTCCAGCAGCATGGAGGCGTATTTCGATTTCGACACTCCGGAAGGTGAAGCGCCGGCTGCTCCGGATGCCTCCGATCGACCGACGATCAGCGTCTTTGATCATGGTGTCGGCGACGCGGATATTCTGAGCCGTTGCTTTCGCTTCCGATATGAGCATACGTGGGCCGAGTATTATGCGCACACGGCACTCTCCCCTGAGCAGAGAGCTGCGGTCGCGCGCCACGCCCTTGGCACGATTGCAATCGAAATCCCCGTGATGCTGATCTTTTTTTTACTGCTCGCGACCCGTCCGGGCCTGCCACGCCGGCCGCTCATGCTCGAGCGGCTCAACCGAGCACGGTCAAGGTCGGGGAAAGCCCCGCTGCTGGCCCATATGGAAGTATTCGCGCCATTGATGCCCGAGTATCCCCCTTCCAACGGCACAGGCTTAGGGTTCGAGCGGCGGCCTCGAAGGCTTCATCATGTACGGGGACACCTCGTACGGCGAGGCAGTCAACTCTTTTGGCGAGTCCCGCATCTTCGAGGAAGTTGCCGCGCCGGTGTCGTTCGTACGCGAACGGTGACCTGGACCATGGACGGGCCCGTCCGCGACTCGAATCACCCACCCGTCAGCCGTGCACGACCATCGCACGAGTTCGTCACATAACCGGTCGCTTTGTCACACCGTCGAGACAACTCGTCACATTTTTTACCGTTAGATCGCTCTACGGGTATTTTTTGCAGCAGAAACGATTAGGCCATGAAACGGATGGTTGTGATTCCGCAACGAAAGCGCGTTTCTGGTCAGGCACATCGTGTCCATTACCCTTTAGGGAGACCCTTAACATGTGGCGTCATAGTTTCGGAATGGAGAAATCCCGCTTCCATTTTTTTTACGCTTGGAAAGCGCGGCTTTTTGTGGGGGTCTTGGCCGCTGCAGCCAGCGTGTCCGCTATCGCGCAGCAACAGGCTAAAGTCGCTGCTGCCGAAGAACCCCTGCAAGAAATCATCGTCACCGGCTCGCGCATCGCTGCGCCTAACGCGGTCAGCACCAGCCCGATAGAAGTCATATCGTCCGAGTCCATTGAAACGACCGGTAAGACCGATATCAGCGACCTCATCGCGCAATTGCCGCAAAATCTCAACAATGGGCTGGGGCAGGACCTTGGCAACACGACCAGTGGCTTGACCACACCCGGCGGCGTTGCCACCGCGGACTTGCGCGGGCTCGGGCCAAACCGAACGCTGGTGCTGGTCGACGGACGTCGTCTGGGGCAAGGATCCCCCAACACGGCCATTCAATCGCCGGCGCCCGATCTAGACCAGATCCCGGCCGGCTTGGTCGATCGAATCGAGGTCGTTACCGGCGGAGCCTCGGCGGCTTACGGCTCCGACGCCATCGCCGGAGTCATCAACTTCATCATGAAGAAGAACTTCCAGGGCGTGCAGTTCGACGGTCAGTACAACGAGAACATGCATAACAACGACAATACTTACATGCAGAACCTGGTCAGGGGCTTTGGTTATACGCCGGAGACCGGAACCACGACGAATGGCCGGCAGCGCTCATTCGATGTGCTGATGGGGACGAACTTTGCGGACGGTGACGGCAATGTCACGGGGTATTTGAGTTATCGTCACGCCGATGCGGTGCCGAGCAGCGACTATGACTTTGGCGGCTGCGAGCTTTATCCGACGTATGCGACCACCTCGCATGGCAATACCGTGGTGGGCTCGCATTGCGACGGTTCGGCAAACTCCAATCTTTTCTCACCGAATACGGGGCCGCAGGCCGGCAACGCCTTTTCCGTGCTCGGCAATAGTTTTGTGCCCTTCCCCACGGCGGGAACCAACCCGCCGGCCGCGTTCAATTCGCAGCCCTTTATTTTTATGACCCGCGAAGACGACCGTGCCAATGCGGCGGTACTCGGGCATATGAAGGTGACGGACTATTTCCAACCCTATGCCGAGTTCTATTTCATGGACGACCGTACCGCTCAAGCCGTTGCGTCCGCCGCGGCTTTCTTCGGGGCCAACCCATTCGATCCAACCCAGACTGGCGGCTACCCGGTCAATTGCAATAACCCGTTTCTGAGCGCCCAGCAGCAGGCGACTTTGTGCACGCCGGCGCAAATTGCGGCCGCCAACGCGAATCCGAGCGCGCCCTGCACATTGGCTGCGGGGGGCGTGCTATCGCCCAATTGTGTGGATCTCGGAATTGGGCGCCGCAACGTGGAGGGCGTGCCGAGACAAATACAATTCGAGCACGAGAATTATCGAGCGGTGCTGGGCACCAAGGGCGACTTGATCGAAAACGGGGCGCTTACCTATGACCTGTACGCCCAGTACTACTACACCACCTTTGAGAGTAACAACCTGAACTATTTCAATTTTCAGGCGCTCGACAATGCCTTCCAGGTGTACAACAACGCCGGAACGCCGACTTGCGTGAGCGGGCCGCCGTGCGTCCCCTACAACATCTTCAAGGACGGCGGAGTGACCCAGAGCGCGTTGAACTATCTCTACATCAATGGTTTGAGCACGGGCGCCTCTACCTTGCGCACCGAGCACGCCGAACTCACGGCACAGCTGGGCACGTGGGGAGTCACCTCGCCGTTTGCCCACGACGGGGTTGCGGTCAACGCGGGATTTGAGCATCGCAACGACCACGAGTTCTACCTGCCTGATTATGCCGAGGAGAATCAGCTGCTGTCCGGCTTCGGCAGCGCGGCGGTGCCGATTGACGAAAGTCTATCCGTGATCGAAGGTTTCACGGAGATACGGGCGCCCCTGATGCAGGATATGCCCGGAGCCAAGGAACTGTTGCTGGACACCGGCTACCGATACTCGAGCTACAGCACCGTCAGCGGCTCGAACAAGATTGGATTCGAGGCACACACCTACAAGTTCGAAGTGCAGTATGCGCCCATACAGGATGTGCGACTGCGCGTAGGTTATGACAAGGCCATTCGCGCACCGAGCGTCATCGAACTGTACAACCCGGAACTCGTCGCGCTGATTGCTTCGGGCAACGATCCGTGCGCGCCGCCGGTCACATTTTCCCAGGCGCAGTGCGCCCACCTGGGAGTTTCGGCCGCTCAGTACGCCTCGAGCGTTGCGGGCCATGCGGTCAACGGCGTGAATCCCATCCCGCAGTGCATCGCAGGTCAGTGCTCGCAATTGACGGGGGGCAACACGGCACTGCAGCCGGAGCAGGGTGAAACCTACACCATCGGCGTCAACTTTCAACCCAGCTTCTTGCCTAAATTTACGGCCAGCCTCGATTACTGGCACATCTTGGTCGAGCACGAGGTCAATGTCTTGCCGGCGGCAAACATCATCAGCGGCTGCGCCAACAGCGGCAATCCGGTCTATTGCAGTGCCATTGTTCGCGCCCCGGCGACCGGAGGACTCCAAGGGTCCAGCCTGGGGACCGGCGGTTACATCGTGCAGACCAACGTAAACTTGGGTTCGGTATTGACCAGCGGCATCGACATGCAGCTGGCTTACACTCAGGACCTCCCGCCCGGCTTCGGCAACGTGCACTTCGACATGAATGGCAGTTGGCTGCAGCACTCCATTACCACCCCGGTCCCCGGCGGTCCCAGCTACGACTGCGCGGGCTTGTTCGGTTTCACCTGCCAGACGGTGAATCCGCGTTGGCATCATATTTTTCGCACCACCTGGAACACGCCCTGGGACGCGTCGGCTTCGCTCACCTGGCGTTACATTGGCGCGGTCGGCCAAGATGCCAACACCGGCAACCCGTTGCTGGCGAATCCGAACTACAAGTTTGACGAATACAACCCACGCATCGGCTCCTTCAGCTACATCGATCTGGAGGCGACCTGGCATCCGACCAAGATTCTCACCGTCCGTGCCGGTGCCAACAACGTCCTCGACAGGAACCCGCCGCTGCTGGTGGCGCAGACGGGGATCATAGCGGGCGGCAACGCCAACACCTCGGATGCCTACGATATGTTCGGCCGGCAGTTATTCGTTGCGTTTACGGCGAAATTCTAAGGACAGTCATGTTTAGACGCCAAAGAGCGGCCCCTCGGGCCGCTCTGCCACGGACACGAATGGTGACGAATGCAATCTGAAATCAAGCCGATTACTTTGGTCATCATCGCGACCTTGGCGGCATGCTCGGGAACACCACGTCCCGCTGAACCTGCGGTGGGAACGGCCGTGCAAACGCAACCGGCGCCGCAGGCCCTTGCCGCGGCGAACCACGGGTCCTCCGCGGGAGGTGCGCCGGCCGGCGACGTCGATGCCAGCCTCGTCAAAGAAGGGTATTCAGTGCTGCGCCGTCGCAATCAGGTCCTCTATTGCCGCACGGAAATCATCACCGGGAACCGAATTGCAACGCGAATTTGCCTCACTGCCGCGCAGATCCAGGATCAGAAGCACGACTTGGTCAAATCCAAGGACTTGTTGAATGGGCCCGCCTTGGGCCACTGCGTGGGGAGCACATGCGCTGATTGAATCTGCCGGAGTACCCCTATGAAATCGTTGTTCTGCCTGATTGTTCTTGCGCTGTCTGCCTGTGCGACGGTGACGCCACCCCGGCAGCATGCGGCCGCCGGCATGAGCTGGTCGCTGCCGACTCCCGGAACTGTCACGATCACCGGCGATGAGTTGAAGCAGACCGGGCGCACGGATTTGTCGGACGCTTTGCGCGCGTCACTGCCGATTTTTCATTGAAGCGGGCTTGAGAGCTACGCTATTTCCGTGACCGGGAAGATAAATCCGGACGCCGGCATATTCAGCCGATCGATTGGACGCTGCTTAGCGGCCTTCGGCATTGCGGTGCTTGTTGCGTTGTGCTGCTCGAAGGTCGCGAAAACCGATCCGCAGACGGCGCCCGCACCGTCTGTGATCGAATCGCCTCTACCGCTGCCTGAGGTCACGGCAGAAGCGGCTCGAGCCGCTATTGAGCGCCGTGTGAACGCCTTCGTCCACGCGATCACTCGGAATCCCGGGCTGTCCGATGACGATTCGCTCGTTCGCTGGAATACGCCGATTTGCCTGCTGGTAGCGGGACTGACCGCAGAAAAAGTCAACATCATGTCGGACCGGCTATCGCAGGTCAGCTCCTCCGCCGGTGCACCACTCGCCCGGGCGCCATGTCAGTGCGCGTCTGGTACAACATCGACACGGGCCGGAAGTCCGGGATGCGCAATGGCCATTTCATCCCAAGCAACACGCGAGCCGAATCGTCGGCATTCGCCGCGAATACGGTTTTCGATTTCTTTTCCATCTTCGCCATCATCGACACCAATCGGACAGCGCACTGCACGCTGGAGCAGTTGGCAAACTATGTGGCCATGACCGGTCTGACGAACGTCGATCTTGACGCCGATCTTGACGCCGATCTTGACGCCGATCTTGACGCCGATCTTGAAGGCGCGCCTTCAATCTTGCGGTTATTCGCTCCGTCCGGAGAAAATCAACCCTCGGGCCTCGGCACTTGGGACGCCGCCTTCCTCAAGGCGCTCTACCAATCGAATCAGAACTCGCGGTCCCGACGCTTCGAAATCGCCGAGAGGGTAACCCATGACATCTCGCGCTGAGCCGGATCGCTATTGCTTGCGCGCTGCGCTGACGCTGGTGTTGTGCCCCGCCAAGGAGATTTGGTAACTGCCCAACCACCCTCGGGAAATGGTTACTGCGTCGTTTGCTTTGAAAGCGAGCGCCGAATCCGTCTGGGTGGTATCCCACACCTGGCCGTTGTCCAGAGTCAGTCGGTACAGTCCGGCGGGAAGGACGGCCACTTCCCGCACCTGCGCCGGTACATTTTTAGGAAGAGGGGTTTTGGCCACAGTGTGGAGTCGGCCGTCATCGCCAAATTTCGCTTGGGGTTCTGCGCTAACCGTCTCGGCAGGCGGTGTCGACTGCGGTTTCGCTGCGCCCGACGCGGACTTCGGTACGCCCATCGCGGCGTCGTAGCATGACAACCGCGCCGCGTCGTCGCCCAGTCGCGTACAGGTCTTCATAGCGAGCAGGTCCTGCCCCTGTGCACACTTGAGCGCGAATACAAGCATTAGGCTGAACAGTGGAGAGACTTTTTGCATGCTGACAATTTCGTGCCGGTCGACGGTTGTATCGTATCGTATCCGTCAACTCCTGGCGCAGGTCCACCTCACCGGCTCATCCAGATTTCTCAGCGACACCGGCGTTGATGGGATCTGGTGGTTTGAAGCGCGCGCTCGCATCTCTCGTGCCTTCCAACGTGAGCATAAGGGCAAGCATGCCAAGTGATACCACTACGCTTGTGTGTCTCAACATGACGACTCCTCTTCTGCGTCGATGAACGGGCGGCTTGGGGAGACGCGCTTTGTAGTCTTTCCAGTACGCATGAGCTGTCCCAATATCCTTCGCTTGTGTGCTCTTGTCGCCACCGCATAACAGCAGGATCAGCGCCTTACCTTCCTGCCCGTAGTACACTCGGTACCCGGGGCCGTGACTGGAACCGGCCTCACGATGGCGCCCATTTCAGTTCTTGTCCGGCGATATTACTTCGCCTCGGCCACCCACTTCAAAGTCGCCAGCCAGAGATCGTGCCCGCGGTGCATGAGCGTCTCATGACTCTTGCGAAGGGCCGCCGCATCCTTTCCAACCCCCGCCTCGTCCATTACGACATGGCACATGGTGCCCTCCGGCTCCAGATACCAGGAGTGATAGAAGCTCGGCTGGGCTCCCGGCGCGTAGCCGTACCATCCCAGACGCTGGTTCAGTACGTACTCGTGCACTTTGCTTTCGATCGCCAAGCCGAACGTCGTCCACCGGAACACCGTTCCGTCCCGGAGTACCGGATCCCCGCCCTGGACTTCCACATCCTTGGAGTTGGGGTACCAGGTCGGCCACCGGCTCGCTTCGATGATATGTGTCCAGACTCGCTCACAAGACGCATTGATG
>Ga0137412_10004382_pt1 | contig 11274 bp, 9 predicted proteins | sample CZODoug2_1_16fun_FD_122160 | JGI IMG/M metagenome (GOLD analysis project Ga0137412, IMG submission 122160) | Vadose zone soil fungal communities from Angelo Coast Range Reserve, California, USA - CZODoug2_1_16fungal (Hybrid Assembly) | ecosystem: Environmental > Terrestrial > Soil > Vadose zone... | reverse complement strand
CCACGGTGTCGCCAGCATCAAGGCCGACGTGACCGCGGGCGAGCACACCACCCGGGCCGGCAGGGCCGCCAACAACCCGTCGATGCGACGTCTGCCCGACCCGCTCGACGCAGCGCGCAGCGTCGCCACCGGCCGACCGAGCGCCAGGAGGAACGGTACGACGAACAGCAGCATCAACACCTGCAATGCCCGCATCCAGAACAACAGCGGGGCGTAAACGGCGATGACGCTCAGCGTCGCCAGCGCCCACAGCGCCAGCCCGCTACCGAAGCTCCAAGCCTGGGCAGGGGTCGGCTCGCCGCTGCGCCGGGCCGCCCACCCATACCCGGCACCGACGGTCAGGATCAGCGTCAGAGACAGAAAGTCCGGTGACCACGATCCGACGAGCGCGTGCAGAGGCGGCACGGCGCCGAAGCTACGCGGAGAACCTGGCAGGATTCAGTCAACGGCTTGGGCGTTCACCTCGAGGCAGCTGTCATCACTCCGATTCGACGCTCAGGTGAGCCAGCACTCGGTCCAGCATCGCGCCGACGACGCGTGCCGCCTCCTCCGGCTCCCCCGCCGCGACGTGCGCCATCAATTCACGGTGGTCGTCAACGTCGACCGGCAGCGCGCTGGTAGCCGCCACACTGGCGGTGATGGCTTCGAGCAGCCCACGATAGAGCCCCGTGAGCATGTGGTTGTGGGAGCTGCCCACGACCGCGAGGTGGAACTCGGAGTCCAGTGCGGCGAAGCCTGCCGGGTCACCGGCGCGGAGGCACTCATCTCGCCGGTCGAGCAACACTTCCATGCTCGTGACGTCCTCTGCAGTGCGGTTGGTGGCCGCCAGCCGGGCGCCTTCGACCTCCAGCGCACGCCGAACCTGAAGGACATCGCGCAGCTCGCTGCCACCCAACCGCCGCAGTGCGCCCGAGACTTCGCTGGTGGCACGTACGTAGGTGCCATCGCCCTGTCGGACCTCGAGGATTCCGGTGTGTGCTATCGCACGGACCGCTTCCCGAACTGTATTGCGGCCCACACCAAGCGATTTCACAAGCTCGGCTTCGTTGGGAATGCGTTGGCCCACCGGCCACTCACCACTGCCGACGAGCTGCCTGATCTGTTCGATGACCTGATCGACGAGCCTCGTCCGCTGAGTGGTGATCAATGGCACTAGGAACATCCTTTCAACCAATGATGGGATGTATGTCAGACTAGCATCGTGAACCCCCGGACGCAGCAGTCGAACTTCGGTCGCGACTTGTCTCGTCAACTCGACGGCGCCGACGAGCTTCCGCAGGGCCGGGTTTCCGTACTCGGCGGCGGTGCACTCCTTGCCGTCGCCGTGGTCCTCACCGCGTTGAATCTGCGGCCCGCCGTCACCAGTGTTGCTCCGTTGCTCGGCGATATACGGGCAGACCTCGGCACGTCGGCGACGTGGGCCGGCCTACTCACCACGCTGCCCACGTTGTGTTTCGCGGCTGCGGGCCTTGCTGCGCCCGCCTTGTCGGCGCGGATCGGTACGAGCCGCACGATTGCAGTCGGGCTGGTAGCTCTCGCAGTTGGTTTGGGAGTCAGGTCCCTTGACGGGCCGTACGTGGTAATCGGAGCTACTCTGCTGGCCTGCGCCGGTATCGCCTTGATCAACGTGCTCATCCCCGTGGTGATCAAGGGATCGTTCCCCGCCCGGGTGGGGTTGATGACGGGCATATACACCGCGGCGCTACAGGGCGGCGGTGCCCTTGGGTCGGCGATCACACCGGGTCTCGAGCAGTCGTTCGGGAATTGGCGTACGGCTCTTGCGTTCTGGTCGCTGGTGGCGGTGGCCGCACTCGCCGTGTGGATTCCCGCCACCATGCGGCACCGAGAGCCTGCGCCGCTTGCCACCCCGGTCGCCGCCGAACCCCGGCCCTCCATGCTGCGCAGTGCGCTGGCTTGGCAAGTGACGCTGTTTCTCGGAGCCCAAGGGTTCTTGGCCTACATCGTGATGGGGTGGCTGCCTCAAGTATTCATCGACAGCGGTGTGAGCAAGGTCCATGCCGGCATGCTGGTGGGCTTGGTCTCGCTGGTCGGTGTTCCGGTGGCCCTGGTGCTGTTGCCGCTCGCCGCACGGCGGGCCAGCCAGAGCGGGTGGATCGTCGGGATTGGATTGTTCGGCATGGCCGGCATCGTCGGGGTGCTGATCGCGCCTGCGGCTCAGCCAGTGCTGTGGAGCCTGCTCATCGGCGTGGGCATGGGGGTGTTCTCGATGGCACTTGCGGTGATCGCACTCAGGTCCAGGGATGCCGAGGACACTGTTCGACTCTCCGCGATGGCCCAGGGTTTCGGCTATCTGATCGCCGGTCTTGGTCCGTTTCTATTCGGACTGTTCCATGACGTCTCCAGCGGTTGGACCATGCCGTGGATCATGTTCCTGGTGGTGTACGTACTTCAGATCGTCGTGGGTGCGCTCGCCGGCCGTGACCGGGTCGTCTGACTGGCGATTAGTCGAGCACGCCGACGCACGCCCTGGCGATGGCCAGCTCCTCGTCGGTGGGGATGACGAGCACCGTCGTGGGCGACATGTCGGCGGTGATGCGACGCGGACCCCTTGCCGGGCTGTCGTTGAGGTGCTCGTCGAGTTCGATGCCGAGCGTCGCCATCGCGCCCAGCGCGTCGCGGCGCACGAGCGCGTCGTTCTCGCCGACACCTGCGGTGAACGTGATGACGTCGGTGTGGCCCAGCAGCGCGAGGTACGCGCCGATGTACTTGCGCAGACGGTGGATGTACACGTCGTAGGCCAAACGTGCTTCGGCATCACCGGATTCGATGCGCTGATGCAACACCCGGAAGTCGATCGCGCCTCCGAGACCCCTGACGCCGGACCGGCGGTTGAGCATGGACTCGATGTCCTCCACGCTCATCCCCGCCGTCCGCCACAGGTAGGTGATGACGCCTGGGTCGATGTCACCGGAGCGGGTGCCCATCACCAGACCCTCCATCGGGGTCAATCCCATCGAGGTGTCCACCGGTCGTCCGCCTGCGATCGCCGACGCCGACGCGCCGTTGCCGAGGTGCAGCACGATCTGGTTGAGCGACTCCAGCGGCGCGTGCAGGTACTCCGCCGCCTGCTCGCTGACGTACTGGTGCGACGTGCCGTGGAAGCCGTAGCGGCGAATGTGCCACTGCTCGGCCAGTTCCCGGTCGATGGCGTAGGTTGCCGCCGCCGGCGGCAGGTCGTGGAAGAACGCGGTGTCGAAGACCGCGACGTGCGGCAGATCAGGCAGCAGCCGTCGGGCGACCTCGATCCCGAGGACGGCAGGCGGGTTGTGCAGCGGCGCAAGGGGCGCGAGGGCCTCGAGCGTGGCGATCAACCCGTCGTCGACCAGCGTCGGCCGGTAGAGATCGGGCCCGCCGTGTACGACGCGGTGCCCCACCGCGACCAGGCCCTGCTCGTCCAGGTCCAGCCCGGCCTCCAACAGTGCATCGAACACCACGCGCAACGCCGCCTCGTGGTCCGCGATCTCGCCCTCACCGATGCGCTCGACGATCCCGTCGGCCAGCTGGCGTCCCGAATCGGGTTCGACCACAGCATATTTCAGCGACGAAGAGCCACAGTTGAGCACCAGGACCGTGCGCGGCTTGCTCATCTGCTCTACTGCTCCTCGCGTCCGCGGTCGCCCTGCGCCTGGATCGCCGTGATGGCCACGGTGTTGACGATGTCCTCGACCAGCGCTCCGCGCGACAGGTCGTTGACCGGCTTGTTGAGCCCCTGCAGGACGGGTCCGATCGCGATGGCCCCCGCACTGCGCTGCACGGCCTTGTAGGTGTTGTTACCCGTGTTGAGGTCAGGGAAGATCAACACCGTGGCCCGGCCGGCAACCTGCGAATCCGGCATCTTGGTGGCCGCCACCGACGGCTCGACCGCGGCGTCGTACTGGATGGGCCCCTCGACCAGCAGATCCGGTTCGCGTTGCCGCACCAATTCCGTTGCCGCACGGACCTTGTCGACGTCGGCGCCGGTCCCCGACGTGCCGGTCGAGTAGGACAGCATGGCCACCCGCGGCTCGATGCCGAACTGGGCCGCCGTGCGCGCCGAGCTGATCGCGATGTCGGCGAGCTGCTCGGACGTCGGGTCGGGCACGATCGCACAGTCACCGTAGGCGAGCACCTCGTCGGCGAGGCACATCAGGAAGATGCTCGACACCGTCGAGACGTCGGGCCGCGTCTTGATGATCTCGAAGGCAGGCCGGACGGTGTGCGCGGTGGTGTGCGCGGCACCGGAGACCATGCCGTCGACCATGTCGTTGTGCACCAGCATGGTGCCGAAATACGAGACGTCGTGGATGATCTCGCGGGCCTGCTCCACGGTGACGCCCTTGCGCTTGCGCAGCTGGGCGTACTGTTCGGCGAACTGGTCGCACAGCTGGCTGGTGCGCGGATCGAGCACGGTGGCCGCCGAGAGGTCCACGCCCAGTTCCGCCGCCCTGGCCCGCACCACGGGTTCGTCGCCGAGGATCGTCAAGTCGGCCACCGACCGCTTCAACAACCGTCCCGCCGCCTTCAGGATGCGGTCGTCATCGCCCTCTGGCAGCACGATGCGCTTGCGGTCCGACTTCGCCCGGTCGAGCAGCTTGTAGGTGAACATCTGCGGCGTCGTCACCGTGGGAACCGAGATCGACAGCTGGGCAATGAGATCCGCGGTGTCGACGTAGGTGTCCATCAATGCCAGCGCGGTATCGATCTTGCGCTGCGAGCCCGTCGTCACCCGCCCTCTCGCCTGTGCGACTGCTCGCGCCGTCTCGTAGGTGCCGAGGTCGGTGGCCACGATCGGCAACCGCAGCCCCAGGCCTGCCACCAACGCCGCGATCGACGGGTGCAGCGGCAGTCCACCGTTGAGGATGATTCCCGAAAGCGACGGAAAGCCTTCTGCCGCATGGGCACTGACCATGGCCAACACGACGTCCGAGCGGTCGCCCGGCGTGATCACCGCCATCCCGTCGTGCAGCCGCTCCAGCACGTGCTCGGCGGTCATGCCCGCCACCAGCAGGCCCGTCGCCTCCCTGCTCAGCAGATCGTCGTCGCCACTGATCAGCGTGCCGTTTACGGCTTCACTCAACTCGGCGACCGAAGGCGCCACCAGCAGCGGCTCCTCCGGCAACACGTAGCTCTTCAATGTCTTCGGCTCGACCCTCGCCAGAGCCTCGGCGACGGCCTCCATCTGCTCCGGGTCGCAGCGGTTGGCCACCACCGCTGCGGTGTGCGCGTGCTGGCCCGAGATCTCGGCAAGGCACAGTTCGACGACGTGCGCGACCTCGTCGGGCGTACGGTCCTTGGCCCGCACCGCCAGCACCACCGGCGCGCCGAGGTTGACCGCGATGCGCGCGTTGGCGCTCAGCTCGCTTGGCGAGGCGACGTCGGTGTAGTCGCTGCCGACGATGACCACCGCATCGCACTGTTCGGCCACCCGGTGGAAGCGGTCGACGATGTCGGCGAGCGCGGCGTCCGGGTCCTCGTGCAGCTGGGCATAGCCGACGCCCACACAGTCCTCGTAGGGCAGACCCGCCGTGGTGTGCGCGAGCAGCAGCTCGAGGATGTAATCGCGGTCCTCGTGCAACCGGGTGATGGGCCGGAACACCCCCACCTTGGCGACCGTGGCCGCGAGCCGGTGCAGGATGCCCAGCGCGATCGTCGACTTGCCGGTGTCACCCTCTGGCGACGCGATGTAGATGGCGGTCGAGTTGGGCACGCCCGCCAGCCTGCCGTATCAGCCCATCCAACGCAGCCTCGGGGTTGCCGCGCTCATAGGAATACCTCTGCAAGAACAAAACGTGCTGCTCGGGGCAACAGTTGGCAAGAAAGTGCGGGTCCCTGCCGCTCCGGTATATTCGTCTTCAACGCCTCCCAGACCCCGAGGCCGCACGCGATCGCCACCCCGCCGTGCCGGGGCCGTTCTCGAGGATCGGGCCGGGAGCGGAAGCGGTCCAGCAGCGGGCCAAAAAAAGAATATTCGGTGAGACGAAGGTTGATCTCATGCCCCGATCGAGCAGTGCGCCGACAACCAAATTGAGTACTGGCAACGGTTTCCCCGATGTCGTGGTCACGGGCGTCGCCCTGACCACGTCGGTGGCCTCCGATGCAGAGAGCACCTGGAAGCTACTCCTTGACGGGCAGAGCGGAATCCGCACGCTCGAAGACCCCTTCGTGGAGCAGTACGAGCTCCCCGTCCGCATCGGCGGACACCTTCTCGAGAACTTCGACGGCGAGCTGACCCGGGTCGAACTGCGCAGGCTGGGCTACGTCCAGAAGATGGCGACCGTGCTTGGCCGGCGGGTGTGGGACAACGCAGGCAGCCCCGAGGTGGACACCAACCGACTTGCGGTTTCCATCGGAACCGGCATCGGTGCGACGGAAGCCCTGGTCTTCGCCTACGACGACATGCGTGAGCGCGGCTACAAGGCCGTCTCTCCCCTGGCCGTGCAGATGTTCATGCCGAACGGGCCTGCCGCCGCGGTCGGTCTGGAACGCCATGCCAAGGCTGGCGTGATGACCGCCGTGTCGGCGTGTGCGTCCGGGTCCGAGGGCATCGCGCAGGCGTGGCGGCAGATCATCCTCGGCGAGGCGGACATCGCGATCTGCGGCGGCGTCGAGAACAGCATCGAGGCGGTGCCGATCGCCGCGTTCGCCCAGATGCGCATCGTCATGTCCACGAACAACGACGATCCGGCAGGAGCGTGCCGCCCGTTCGATCGGGATCGCAACGGCATCGTGTTCGGCGAGGCCGGGGCCCTGCTGGTGATCGAGACGGAAGAGCACGCCAAGGCCCGCGGCGCCCCCATCCTGGCTCGCTTGATGGGGGCATCGATCACCTCCGACGGCTATCACATCGTGGCGCCGGATCCCAACGGAGAACGCGCCGGACACGCCATGACGCGGGCCGTCGAACTCGCCGGGCTGACCCCCGGCGACATCGACCACGTCAACGCACACGCCACGGGGACCCGGGTTGGGGACGTGGCGGAGGCAAAGGCCATCAACCGTGCCGTCGGAACCTCCACGGCCGTCTACGCACCCAAGTCTGCGCTCGGCCATTCGGTCGGTGCCGCGGGCGCGGTAGAAGCGATCCTGACCATGTTCGCGCTTCGCGACGGCGTGATCCCGCCGACGCTCAATCTGAGCAATCTCGACCCGGAGATCGACCTGGACGTGGTCTCCGGCAAACCCCGTACCGGTGATTTCAGGTACGCGATCAGCAATTCGTTCGGATTCGGTGGGCACAACGTCGCGCTCACCTTCGGCAGGTACTGAAGGGAACCAACCCCACCGTGTTAGCAGTTAATTTCGTTGAGCAACAACATTATTCAGCGGCGGCCTGACAGATGACGCTCAAGACGGACATCCGCGGGATGCGGCACACGTACCCGGACTACTTCGAGGTGGGCCGCGAGAAGATCCGCGAGTTCGCGGCCGCGATCAAGGCTGACGACCCCGCCAGCCTCAACGACGATGCCGCCGCCGAACTCGGTCACAAGGGCCTGGTCGCCCCGCTGACGTTCCTCACGCTGTTCGCCGTGCTGGCGCAGAAGGACTTCTTCAGGGTCGTCGACGTCGGCCTGGAGACGATGCAGATCGTCCAAGTCGACCAGAAGTTCATCTATCACAAGCCCGTGGTTGCCGGCGACAGGCTGTGGTGCCACTTCGACATCGTCTCCGTCGAGGAGCGGTTCGGCGCCGACATCGTGGTGAGCCGCAACACCTGCGTCAACGACAACGATGAGCCGGTGATGGTGGCGTACACGACGTTGATGGGCCAACAGGCCGAGAAGTCCGCAGTGATCAACTTCGGCTAATAGCCCTGAGACCTAGCACGCGGTACCGACAAGTCGGGCCTTGGGCGTCGGTGTTGGGTCGAGTTGTCCACAGTCACGGATTGATCCACCGCCCGAGGTTGCGGGCCGGGGTGAATGTCTGGGTCTCCGAGCATGATTGGAAGCGTGTTCGAGGAACTAGCCCAGTGAGAGACCTGCCCCATGTCGACGATGCGGTGTTGGTCGATGCCATCACCGGCTGGACGCGTGCCGAGGCCACCGTGGCCTCTCACCGGATGGCCGCCATCGCCGAACTCACCCGCCGCCGCGTGCTGCCCCTTCTCGCTCCCATCTGAACGAACTGGGTCACAAGAGCTTTCGCCGATCAGCTAGTGCGGAATGGTGTCCCGGACCGCTAGAACATGCAGCAGCCCCACTAATGAACCTGAGCCGCCCACCTCACCCCGGGCAAATCAACTCCCGGACATCACTCAGCGGAACCCACGCCACCACCGCGTGGCGCCCGGTCGCTGGCGCTCCCGTGCGCCACCACGGACCGTGCAGCCCGGTCGCCACGAGCCCGGCCGACACAGGTCCACGGAACGACGCTATGAGAACTTTCTGTACTGCTATGTCAAGCAGGTGTTCCCGGGCTCACTTCGATGATTTCCGGCGCCGCTGTGGAGGACAGAGTGTCAACCGTGGGCGAGCGCGCGGTCGGCCAGCGCCCCCATTGCCGGTGCCAACAGCTCGGAGTATTCGCGCGTCAAGTGACCCGCGTCGAAGTAGACCATGGTGTTGCCGACGATGACCGGGCAGCGGTTGGCGGTGCAGAACAGCTCGGTGAGGTCGGCCCATTGTCCACCGCTGGCTTTGATGGCGGCCGACTCAGCTGCAGCGCCGGGCACGTCTAACGCGTACCGTGACGCCGAGCATGCCGTCGCGTCATCGAGGTGCGCGGACAGGCAGGTCGGAACCGGTATGGCCGGATCCGGGGTCGGCCCGAGCACCAGCACCTTTGAACCAATGCCGCGCAGCTCCTGCACGAGGCGGGTCAGGCCGTCAATCCACGCCGGGTCGTACAACGTGGAACCCGGCAGCGAACTGTCGGTGCCGTACGACCGCGCCGAGACCACCACGACCAGCTGGGGGTGCTCGGCGCGCAATCGGGCGATGATCCCAGAACGCCAATGCGCGCAGTGTTGAACCTGTTCAACCAAGCCATTGAAGATGTGGGAGGTGAGGGGCATGTCCACTATTGGGCAAGCTGCCTTGGCCATCATTTCCAGCCGCCAGTGCCGCTGCGCGGCGATCTGCTGGAACGCCGGATTCAACATCGCGGCATGCGAGTCGCCGACCAAGGCCACCGTCGTCGGCGAGGCGGTGTCGCCCGCCGCGCACTCAGGCTGTCCGCCTTGGAAAGGCACGCGCAGGCAGCCGTTGGTCAAGATGGCCTTAAATTCGGCCGCCGGGTAGACGAGCGGCGGGTTCAGGTTCGACGGGACGGCTTTCAGCTCGGCCGATGCCGCGACCGCGGCCTGCACCTGCGCGAACACGTGTTGCACCGCCGCGTCGTAGGCCTCCATGCTGGAGCCAGGGGGCGCAGGCGCCGCGGTGATGATCAGCGGCGTAGCCGCCGGGCCGCGGGGGACCTGGTTAGGCACCCATACCACCAGAGCCACGCCCACGCAGACCGCCACCGCGGTGGCGGCACCGCCAAGCGCCAAACTGGCCACGGGAGAGCGGCGGATGCCAGCGGCGAACCGCAACGGGTTCTCAATGAAACGTAGTGTGAGCACCGCCAGCCCGAGAGAGACCAGGACTGCTGCCAACCTGGCGGCCAGCCCCAGCGGGTGGCCCAGCAATGCCGGTGTGAGCACCAGCACCGGCCAGTGCCACAGATACCACGAGTACGACACCCGCCCGATCGCCCCCATCGGCGATAACGCTAGAACGCGCCCACATCCCTGAGACGGTCCGGCACAGCCCGCGCCGATTACCAGCGCCGCGCCCAGCACGGGCAACAACGCGTCGGTACCTGTATAGAGCGCGGTCGGGCTCACATGGGTGCAGGCCAGCAGGATCAGGGCCAGCCCCGTCCATCCGGTGAGCGCGGCAGGTAGTGTCGGTAGCCGGCGCCACTGGTCGGCCGTGAGGGCCACCAGGCCGCCGACGGCCAACTGCCAGGCCCGGGTGGGCAGTGAAAAGAACGCTACGGGAGGGATCACGTAAGTGATTACCAGCCACAGCGCGAATGACACGACGGCAACCAGCGCGAGGACCACCAGATACGGGCGCTCCGACGAGGTGGCCGCGGCCCTGGTGGTGGGCCGGCGCACGCGCCGGATGAGCCACGCCGTGCCGATGATCATAATCGGCCACACCAGGTAGAACTGCTCCTCCACGCCCAAAGACCAGTAGTGCTGGAACGGCGACGGCGGCAGCTGGCCGTCGAAGTAGTTGACTCTTTGGGCAATGAACCAGTAGTTACTGACATACAAAGCGCTGGCGATGCCGTCAAGAATGACGGTCTTGTCCTGCAACGGGGGTAGCAGGAAAGCCGAGCCGATCATGGTGACGACGCCTACCGCGGCCGATGCGGGCAGCAGTCGGCGGGCCCGCGCCCCATAGAAGCGGCCCAGCCCGACGGTGCCCGTGGTGCTGACCTCGCGCCACAGTAGCCCGGTGATCAGGAAACCCGAGATGACGAAGAACACGTCCACACCGACGAACCCACCCCCCACACCGGGCACGCCAGCGTGAAACAGGACAACGGCCAACACCGCTACGGCGCGCAAGCCCTGGATGTCGGGGCGAAATTCCTTTTGTGCCGAACGCCGACTCGGCGCCCCTTCTGTCGGGCTAAATGGCTCGTCGCGCGACTTTGAAACCCCCGTCACCTGTTCTCTCGCCATATTAAATCGCAATTAAACCGCACAGCTCCCCGTTGCGCTGAGTCCCCGATGCGCTGAGCAGCCCCGACATGACCCCCCAACCCGATCCGGAACTCTCGAGCGGACTTCCTGGGTGCTTCTGGCGCAACTCCGTTGCAGAGCGCGGTTTCAGCGTGTATCGCTTTCCGTGGCGACAAGCAGCAGCACGCTACCACGCCCGATTGCACGAGGGACGGGTAGCTTAGCAACTTGCCACTAACATCAAATGCCAGGGCCGAAAACATACTTGCTCAAGACTTTCTGGATCGGCCCGACCGGCTGGACCGACCAACAGCTATCCGACGGCACCATCGTGTGGATCAGTCCCACCGGGCACCGCTACACCCGACCACCGGGCAGCAGACTGCACTTCCCGCGATGGGACACCACCACACCGCTACCGCCGGGCACCATCACGCCAGAAGCGGCCACCGGCTCACCCGAACGTGGCCTGACCATGCCCACCCGCAAGCACAGCCGGACCCAACAAACCGCCCAACGACTCCACGCCGAACGGCAACGCAACCAACGCGCCATCGACGAAGACCTGCCACCGTTCTGACGAACAGAGCGAG
>Ga0137412_10004381_pt1 | contig 11275 bp, 12 predicted proteins | sample CZODoug2_1_16fun_FD_122160 | JGI IMG/M metagenome (GOLD analysis project Ga0137412, IMG submission 122160) | Vadose zone soil fungal communities from Angelo Coast Range Reserve, California, USA - CZODoug2_1_16fungal (Hybrid Assembly) | ecosystem: Environmental > Terrestrial > Soil > Vadose zone... | reverse complement strand
TTGTGCGACTCGCGTTCCCGCAGCGCGGGGTTCTGCTCGATCACCGATTGTCGGGTGCGGGAGTAGGCGCGGCGCTCGTCCGGGAAGAGCGACCCAGCCGACTGCAGGGCGCAGGCGATGATCTCGATCGGGGATGCGTCCGGCGGTGCGGTGTCCACGCCGTCGAGGAATGCCTGGACGAACACGTCCTGCCCGTAGAACAGGACGTCGCGCTTGTCGTTGAAGTGCCGGAAGAAGGTGCGCTCCGTCAGGCCGACGGACCGCGCGATCTCCGTGGCGGTCGTCCGCTCGAAGCCGCGGGTGGCGAACAGCTCCAGGGCGGCCTTCTGCAGCCGCTCCGGCGCCCCCGCTTCCCAACGTGCCATGCAGTCGAGTGTAGTGATGACAGTGGCTGACTTCACGATGTAGGCTATGTCTGTGACTGACATCAGTCACGTATCAGCCACTCGGATCAATCGCCTCGCTCGATGGTGGGGCGTCGAAGGAGTACGCATCATGCGCGTTTTCGTTACCGGAGCCTCCGGATGGATCGGCTCCGCCACGGTCGACGAACTGCTTGCCGCCGGCCACGAGGTCACCGGACTGGCCCGCTCCGAGGCATCCGCCGCGGCCCTGCGGGCCAAGGGCGCCCACGTCCGCCGCGGTGACCTGGACGACCTGGACGGCATCCGGGCCGGTGCCACGGACGCCGAGGCCGTCATTCATCTCGCGGCAAAGCACGACTTCGCCAACCCGGCCGCCTCGGCCGCGGCCGAGCGGGCCGCCGTCCAGACCATCGCCGACACCCTCGTCGGTACTGGCCGTCCGTTCCTGCTCGCCGCCGGTGTCGCCGGCCTCACCAAGGGCCGGCCCGCGACCGAGGACGACGCGTCCTCGGCCCACGGCCCGGATTCCCCGCGTGGCGGAGCCGAGAATCTTGCGCTGGAGTTCGTTGACCGCGGCGTGCACAGCGTGAGCCTGCGCTTCGCGCCCACCGTGCACGGCGCCGGCGACCACGGGTTCATCGCGGCCCTCGTCGACATCGCCCGCCAGAAGGGTGTCTCCGGCTACCCCGGTGACGGGACCAATCGGTGGGCCGCCGTGCACCGAGGCGACGCCGGTCGTCTCGTAACGGTCGGCCTCCAGAAGGCGCCTGCGGGCGCCCGCCTGCACGCCGTCGCCGAAGTGGGCGTCCCCACCCGCGAGATCGCCGAGGCAATCGGCCGAGCGTTCGACCTGCCCGTCGCCTCGATCGCCGAAGACGATGTCGCCGAGCACTTCGGGTGGATCGGCACCTTCTTCGCCATGGATCTCCCGGCGACCAGCACCGTGACGCGGGAGCTCCTCGACTGGACGCCCACCGGGCCGACGCTCATTCAGGACCTCGACGCGGGCGCCTACTCGACCCGATAAGCATTTGCGGCGGCGCCGGTAGGCTCGTCGCTTCTCAGCGCCGGGTCGAGGTGTCGCCCCGGCGAGCGGCGTAATCGGCCGCGGCCAAGATCGCGCCGTACTGCAGCCCGACCAAATCCCGGATCGGTAGCGTTGTAGCCGGCATCGCATTATTGGCCGCGGCCGCCCATTCGTCATAGATCTGGCACATCCGCCGATACTGCGTGCGAATGGTGGGCCGAGCGTATCCGGCGTTGATTTCGGCTTCGAGGAATCGACGAGTCATTCCGCCATAACGGATGCGTACGGAGTGGATGTTGTCCGCGCTGCTGAAGACTTCAGCGGCAGTTGCGGGTCGACGCGATTCCGGCAGCTCCGCCCGGTGGGATGTCTCCGCTATCTGCTGAGCCAGACTCGAAACGTACGGTCGTGTTGCCCTCAGGAAGGGAGTGTCGAGCCGGAGTTGCGATTGGACGCTGTCCAGTACGTCGCTCAGGACCAACCTGAGATCCTCGAGGCTGGTGGCCGTATCGAGGAGGACCTGGGAATACAGCGTGTTCGTTGGTGTCGTGTTCGAAGCCTCCGAGGCCGCCCAGTATGGCAATTCGCTTATCAGCGAGAACGTTCCATATCTCCTTGCGTAGGAATCCGGTGACGAGCCGGCGTCGAGGAATCCGGCGGTCGGATCGAGACCCATCGCCACGGCAAACTCGTATTGATCCTCAACTTTGATGTCACCGAAAATCGCCCGCTCGTAGCGAGGGATGAATGGGAGTTCGGGCTCGCCTTCATTGAGCGGGATACCAACGTGGTCCGGTATGGCGTGCAGCAGCTGATAGAGCGCCGGCGCCTCCTCGCTGAGGAAATAGTAGGCACCGCCCAGTTCGCCATTATGCAGGCCACACATGAATGTCGGCTGCGTCTCGTCGATCAGACGCATGAGCGCCAGCGTTTCTGGCAGCACCCCGTCGAAATACAACTCCTTGTATTCCAACGGAAACGTCCAAGCGACCTGCTCGTTGAATGCCGGACGATAGAAGTGGCGTCCCAGCACGCCACGGTCGAGACTGGCCCCGAACCAACCCTCGTTCAGACGCATACCGTCGGGATCGATACAGCCGATGATGTGCCAGGTGTAGTCCAGCTCGTCGAGCAATTCTGCATCCGCTGTGAGGGTGCGCGCCAGATGAATGGCCGTCGGCCCACCGATCGGCTCGTTGGGATGGACGCCGCCGAACACCACTGCGTGATGCTCGCCGCGGCCAACCGTGAGCGAATGAATCGGCTCGCCGAGCCGCGAGGTACCGATGCGCCGCCATCGTGCGACCGACGGCCGGTCCAGAGCGATCCTGCCGAGCTCGGCGACCAATGCATCGACCGTCGGGAATCGGTCGACCGCAGGGACCTCATCGACCAGACCGAGAATGCGGTCAAGAGTCAGTGCGGAAGGGTTTTTCACTAAGCGCTCATCCTCGTGGTCGGGTTGAGTGCCCAGACTCTCACAGCAGGGGTCTGTGGCGACTGCGCGCCGCTCGAACAGTCGACGCCGGAAGAAACCTTCACAGACGGGTCATATCTGTGTAGACTTCCTCCCATGTCTCTGTCTGGGTTGGACGAGCTACCCGCCACATTCACCTACCAGCAGGCGATAGCTGCGGGGCTCACCCATCATCGCCTCTATGGCCTCCGTGATAGCGGCGAGCTCGAGCAGATCGGTCGCGGTCTCTACCGCAAAGCCGCCGCGGAGCTCGCTGACCTGGACCTCCTTGAAGCGGCTCAACGAGCCCCGCGCGCCACAATCTGCTTGCTGTCGGCACTGGCCCGCCATGATCTCACCGATGCGATCCCGTCCCGCTACGACATCGCCCTACCCCGCAACGACTGGCACCCACGCCTCGGGCCGGTGATCAACTGGCACAGCTTCGACCGGGCAACGTTCGATATTGGCCGGACGACAGTTCCAGTCGAGGACACCACAACCATCGGCCTCTACGACGCTCCGAGAACCATCATCGACAGCTACCGCCTGCGGAACACGCTCGGCTCGGATGTCGCCCACGAAGCACTACGGCGTTGGCTGCGCACTGGCGGTCAACCAGCCAAGCTGATCGCCGCGGCCAGAGCCTTCCCTCGGGCGATGCCCGCGCTCATGAACGCCCTCGAGATACTGCTGTGACTGCCACCGGTTCCACGTTGCGACCATCACCCACCACCCCGATCTGTAACCAGTTCGCTCCGCACAGTAATTCAGGGCGGCGACATGTGCACGGGCCTCATGTCAGGCGCCACTTGATGACCGACACTGCGGACATTTGTCGATCCAGTCATCGTCGACTGTGGTGATGATGGGTCCCGCTGATGGCCACTACGTCCGCTGACGTAGCGGTGAATGCGATCGCCGACCGACGACGTGGCCGGCGCCGGTACCGACAATGGGCGCATGCACAGCCATGGCGTCCACGCGCCCTGGACGCGGAGTCGTGTCCCGCGCCAGGCCGGTCAGCGAGCCCGTCGCTCCGAGCGAGTGCCGGGGTGGGCCCTGGATGCGTTGGCCGCGGCGGTGATGACGCTCCTGCTGCTGGTGATATCGGCGCACGTGCCGGCCGAGCCCGGTGGGCGGCGCCTGGATGCCCTGGCGTATGTGCTGTTGGTCCTCGCCGGGGTGTCGATGGCGGTGAGTCGCCGCTGGCCGCGCACGGTAACCGCGGTGACGACCGCTGTGCTGTGTTTGTTCGTGCTGCGGAATTACCCGAACGGCCCGGTGTGGGTGGTCGGCTGGATCTCGTTGGGCACGTTGAGTTGGCGGGCCAGCCGCCGTACCGCGGTGCTCGGCGCGGTGGGCATGATGGCCGCATTGAGCGTGACGGCCGCGGCGGCGGGAAGCAGCGGACTGTTGTTGCCGCTGGAATTCCTCGGCTGGTCGGCGGCGGCGGTATTGCTCGGCGAGACGCTGCGCAACCGGCGCAGCCTGCTGCTCGGCCGGCAGGAACGGGCCCGGTTCATAGAACACAGTCGTGAGGAGGAGGCCGCGCGGCAGGTCGCGGAGGAGCGGCTGCGGATCGCGCGGGACCTGCACGACGGGGTGGCGCACGCGATGGCCACCATCAACGTGCAGGCCAGTGCTGCGGCGCACGTCCTGGATCGCCGGCCCGCGGCCGGGCGAGAGGCGTTGGCCGCGATCGCGCAGGCCAGCGGCGAGGTGCTCGACGAGCTGGCCGCGATGCTGACCCTGCTGCGCCAGGACGACCAGCCCGCGGAACGGGCGCCCACGCCCGGGTTTTCCGATATCGCACGATTGGCGGCCTCGACCCGTGCCGCCGGGCTGAGCGTAGAGCTGCGGATCGCCGACCCGGCGCCGGTGGTGCCTGCGGTCATCGGGACCGCGGCCTACCGTGTCGTGCAGGAGTCGCTGACCAATGTGCTGCGGCACTCCCGCGCGACCACCGTGCGGGTCCGGCTGATGCCCGGCTCGGACGATGCGGGACTGCTCCTCAGCGTGCTCGACCCGGGACCGGCGAAACTGGACGGCCGGGCGGGGACCGGAGTGGGCATCCGGGGCATGACCGAGCGGGTCACCGCCACCGGCGGACAACTACACGCCGGACCGACCCTGGCCGGCGGGTTCGAGGTTCGTGCCGACTGGAAGGGTCGGGCGTGATCCGGGTCCTGCTGGCCGATGACCAACGGCTGGTCCGCGCCGGGTTCGCGATGATCCTGGACGGCGAGGACGACATCACTGTGGTCGGGGAGGCCGACGACGGAGCCACCGCCCTCGCCATGGTCACGGCGACCCGACCCGACGTGGTGTTGATGGATATCCGGATGCCCGGCATGGACGGGCTGGCCGCCACTCGCGCGATCGTCGCCGATGAAGCACTGTCCGCCGTGCGGATCGTCATGCTGACCACCTTCGAGCTTGACGAGTACGTCTTCGAGGCCCTGCACGCCGGGGCGAGTGGGTTTCTGGTCAAGCACACCCAGCCGACCGACCTGATCCGGGCGGTGCACGAGGTCGCCCGCGGCGACGCGCTGCTCTCACCCAGCATCACCAGGCGGCTGATCACCGAATTCACCGCACGGCCGCCGCGCCCGGCGTTGACGCCACCGGCGATGAGCGTGCTCACCGACCGGGAGCGCGAGGTCGTCGGGCTCGTGGCGCACGGGTTGACCAACGGCGAGATCGCCGCCGAGCTCGTCCTCAGCCCGGCAACGGCGCGCACCCACGTCAGCCGGGCAATGATGAAACTTCGGGCCCGCGACCGCGCCCAGCTGGTGGTCTTCGCCTACCAGAGCGGCCTGGTCCGGCCGAACGCCTGACGGGCGTACGGCGCCCCGCACCTCCTACCGCGCCGGACGTACCGCCAAGTTACGTCGCAGCACCGACGACATCCCCTACCCGTTCCGCGAGGGTTGATGTCGATGGCGGACCACCACATGGGCCGCCCGGAGCAAGGGGAGCGAGCATGGCAGCGCTGTTGCCACTCGCGGCGATCGAGGTCGCGGATCTGCGCAAGTCTTACGGTAGCGACACCGTGGTTGATGGCGTGTCCTTCGCCGTGCAGCACGGGTCGGTGACCGGATTCCTGGGCCCGAACGGAGCGGGCAAGTCGACCACACTGCGGATGCTGGTCGGGCTGACCAGGCCGAGCAGCGGGTACGCCACGGTGCTGGGTTTGCGCTACCCGGAGCTGTCGAACCCGGGCCGTCGCGTCGGCGTGCTCCTGGATGCCGCGGCGCAGCACGCCGGCCGGACCGGCCACGAAGTGCTGACCCTCGGCGCGATGCTGATGGGTCTGCCCGCCACCCGGGTCGAGGAGATGATCGAGCTCGTCGGTCTCACCCCGGCCGAGGCGCGTCGCCGCACCGGCACCTACTCGCTGGGAATGCGGCAGCGCCTCGGCATCGCGCACGCCCTGCTCGGGCGACCCCAGGTGCTGATCCTCGACGAGCCGGCCAACGGCCTGGACCCGGCCGGTATCCATTGGATGCGCGGCCTGCTGCGCGAATTCGCCGACGCCGGCGGGGCGGTGCTGCTGTCCTCGCACCTGCTGCGCGAGATCGAGGTCATCGCCGACGAACTGGTCGTGATCGGCCGCGGCCGCATCGTCGCCCAGGGCAGCAAACACGACCTGCTCGCCGCCGCCGGCACCTTCGTCCGCGGCGCCGGCGACCTTGATACCGCCCTACGCGCCGCCGGCATCGAATTCCGCCCGGCCGACGGCGGCGGCTACACCAGCCCGGCCGGCGCCGAAGCGATCGCCCACGCCGCCGCCCGGGCCGGTGTGGTGCTCACCGAGCTGCGGCCCGCCGACGGCGCCGGCTTAGAGGATCTGTTCCTGCAATTGACCGCCGATGATGCGCGAGAGGACGTGACCGCATGACCGGGTCGATCACCACAGCCGTTGCCCCGACGCAACCGGTTACGACCGGGCGCGACGGGATCCCGTTCGGGCGGCTGCTGCGCACCGAGCTGCGCAAGCTCACCGACACCCGCGCCAGCCGATGGTTCCTGGCCGCGATCATTGCCGCTACCCCGATCGTGGTCGCGGTGATGCTGTTCGCGGTCGCACCGAAGGACCTGACCTACAACAAGTTTGTCGACTACACCGTGGCCCCGGAGAAGATCCTGCTGCCCGCGCTGGGGATCTTGGCGATGACCAGCGAGTGGAGCCAGCGCACCGGCCTGGTCACGTTCACGCTCGTGCCGGACCGGCGCCGGGTACTGCTCGCGAAGTTTATGGCCACCCTCGCCCTCGGGCTGCTGGTCATCGCGATCGTGTTCGCCGTGTCCGCCGTCGGAAACCTGCTCGGAATAGGGCTACGGCACGGGAATGGCAGCTGGTCCTTCGGGCTGGCCGGGTTCGCCGAAATCACCTTGGTCCAGATCATCGGGCTGGTAGAGGGCATGGCGTTCGGGATGGCGATGCTGATCACCGCCGCGGCGATCGTCTCGTATTACGTAGTGCCGAACCTGTGGAGCGTGCTGTTTTCCTCGACCAGCTCGCTGAAGCACTCGGCAAACTGGGTGGACCTGAACCAGGCGGCGGGAAATCTGTACAACCAGAAAATCACCGGCACCGGCTGGTTGCAGCTGTTGGTCGCCGCGGCCCTGTGGATCCTCATTCCGCTGACGGTCGGGGTGTGGCGGGTCAGCCGCACCGAGGTCAAGACGTGATCAGCCACCACGTCGAAATCGCCGGTGTGAAGTACGGGGGTTGTCGATGATCGAGTACGACTTTTCCGGTCGCGTGGTCATTGTGACCGGGGCCAGCAAGGGGATCGGCGCCGCTACGGCTCGGGCCTTTCATCGGGCCGGCGCGATGGTCGCATTGGCGGCTCGCAGCGCCGACAGGTTGGCCGAAATCGTTCGGGAGCTGGGGGATCGGGCAATTGCTGTACCGACCGACGTGACGGACGCCGACGCGATCGAACGGCTCGTCGAGGCGACCGTCGCGACGTTCGGCCGGCTCGATTTCGCCATAAATAACGCCGCCGGTGGCGGAGTCCCGCCGACCCCGCTGGCCGACGTGCCGATCCAGGCCTACGACAATGCAATAGCCACCTCGCTGCGCAGCGTATTTCTGTCGATGCGATTCGAGGTGCCGGCAATGCTGGAATCCGGTGGCGGAGCGATTGTCAACATGTCCTCGACCGCCGGTCTGCAGGGAATTGGAGGCCTGGCCGGATACGTCTCGGCCAAGCATGGCATTATGGGCCTGACCAAATCGGCCGCGATCGACTATGCGGCAAGGGGAATCCGGATCAACGCGATCGCGCCGGGCCCGATCGCCACGAGGCCCGTACAGTCCGATTCCGGGACCGGCAGCCGGGTCGCCAATTCGGTGCCGATGCACCGAGTCGGCACTGTCGCCGAATGCGCCGACGCGATGATGTGGCTGTGTTCGGATGCGGCCAGCTTCGTCACCGGGACCACCCTGTCGGTCGACGGCGGAATGTTGGCCGGGATGTCGGCGTACCGATGACCATCGAGAATCCGGTCAGCGGTGAGCGCATCGTGATCCGGCAGTCCGCGGCCGATACGAACGGGGAGTTGCTGCTCTGGGACCTGTTTCTGGCCGCGGGCGGGCGGGTCCCGAGCAGCCACGCCCATCCGGAGCAGGAGGAGCGATTCACCGTGTTGGCCGGCCGAATGAAATTCCGGGTTGGTTGGCGGCCGGTGACCCTCGGCCCGGGCGAGACGGTGACCGTGCCGCCCGGCGCCGTGCACTCCTTCGCCAACGCCGGGAATTGCACCGCGCACGTACTGGTGGAGACCCGGCCCGCGCTGGACATGGAACGACTGCTCGTCACAGCGGCCGAAATGGCCCGCGAGACCCAACGGACCGCACGCCTTTTCCCCACGTTGCCGCGCCCGCACGAGTTGCTGTTGTTCATGCGGGATTTCGAGCAGGAGGTCAAGGCGCCTTATGTGCCGGCGTTTCTGCTGCGATCGGTGGTACGTCCGCTGGCCGGGCTGGCCCGCCGCGCCGGGCTGGACGGCCGCTACCGGCGGTGGCGGCATGCCGATAGTTGAGGTCGACGGTCTGGTCAAACGCTATCGGGGCAGCACGAATAATGCGGTCGACGACATCTCGTTCACGGTGGCCGAGGGCACGCTGTTCTGTCTGCTCGGCCCGAACGGCGCGGGCAAGACGACCACGGTCTCGATTCTCACCACGACGCTGACCCCGACGGCCGGGCGGGTCCGTATCGCCGGCCACGACCTCGCAACCTCCCAATCGGCGATCCGCCGCACACTTGGGATCGTCTTCCAGCAGCCGTCGCTCGATCTCAACCTCACCGCCGAGGAGAACATCAGGATTCACGCGGTGCTCTACGGCCTTTATCCCTGGCGGCCGACCTTTAGCCTGATGCCGCGGCACTATCGCGAACAGATCGACCAATTGGCCTCGGTGCTCGGAATCGCGCACAACCTGCGACGCAAGGTGCACACCTTCTCCGGTGGCATGCGCCGCAAACTTGAGATCGTCCGCGCGCTGATGCACCGGCCCGCCGTGCTTTTTCTCGATGAGCCGACCGCCGGGCTGGATCCGGAGAGCCGCCGGTCACTCTGGGATTATCTGCGCCAGACGCGTCGGGAATTCGGCACGACCGTATTTCTCACCACGCATTATCTGGCCGAGGCCGAATCGGCCGACACGGTGTGCGTCATTCTCGACGGCCGCATTGTCGAGCGCGGCGCTCCGGCTGAGATCAAGGCCCGGCATGCGCCGTTCGAGCCGCGCTGGCAGCTGGTTGCGCCCACGCTGGAGGATGCGTACCTGCATTTGTTGGATACGGCGTGAACGCGCTGTTGGCAATTGCCCAGCGCGATCTCGTGAAGCTGCTGCGGGACCGGGCTCGCCTCTCGGTGAATATCGCGTTCCCGATCATGCTGATCGCCGGGTTGGGCACCGTGCTGCAGTCCTCGGTGGGTCAGGTGACCGGGCTCGATGCGGTCACCGTCGCCTTCACGGGTGTGCTCGCCGCGACTCTGTTCCAGTCCACCGCGGCCGGGATGATTTCCATTGTGGAGGATCGGGAGAACGACTTCTCCCGCGAGCTGTTCGTCACGCCCGTATCGCGCATGACGTTGGTATCCGGGAAGGTGCTCGGCGAGACGGTCGTCGCGTTGTTCCAGGGCGGCTGCGTGATCGCATTTGCGCTGATATTCGGGGTCCGGATGAGCGGCGGCCAATTCGTAGCGCTGCTCGGCCCGATGCTGGCGTGTTGCCTGCTGGGTGGGGCGTTCGGCCTGGCCGCACTGGCGCTGGTGCCGAACCAGCGGACCGCGATGTCGGTGTTCCAGTTTCTGATCATCCCGCAGTACGTGCTGACCGGTGTCGTCGCCCCCCTGCACGGGCTGCCGCGATATCTCGACATTCTAGCCTGGGCGATGCCGCTGCGTTATGCCGTCGAGCTGACCCGGTCCGCCTTCTACGCGGGCCGATCCGGATATTCCACGGTGATCACGGCCGGGCCGCCGGTGGATATCCCGGTGGTGACCGGATTGTTTGTCGCACTGCTTATGGTTGGCGCGATGTTGTTCGACTACCGGGAGCGGACTCGGTGAGCACCCGCTCGAACGCCTTGAGGTAGCGCGGATCGCCCTGCTTGTCGCGCAGCAGCCAGTATTCGGCGCCCCAGAAAAGATACGTGGTGATGTCGTCCCACTGCATGCACTGGTTGTAGTTCTCGATCAGCCGCTCCGGAGGGCAGCTGTACATCGCGCGGGCGGTCGGGCTCGGCGGAGTGGTGACCGCCTCCCACGGCTCGGCCTGCCCCTCGCTGACCAGGAGCCGGCGACCGTTCCGGACGACTCGGCGGGCAATCGTCTGCCGGCGGCGCTGTTGCCAGCGTTTGCGGCTGCCGTCGAGATAGACGGAGATCGGACCGACCCCGAACAATGCGTGCCGGGGGTAGAAGTCGATGCCGATCAGGTCGGCCAGCTCGGTTGCCACGTCAAGCGAATCGCCCTGGTCGCGGGTCCGCCACCACTGCTGGATCCGTACCGCCGAGGAGGTCGGCAGGAACCCGTTGAGCAATACCGGCCGCGTCGGGTCGGCTGCTCGTACGGCCTCGATCTCCCTGCGTACCAGGGATTTCGACAACCGCCACGAATGCTCCATGCCGAGCGGGTCGACCGCGTCGTGCTCGATCTGCCAGGCGATGATCGAGCGGCGGTCGGAAGATGGCGAACGGGTCAGGCGTCTTGCCCGGGTGACGCTGGAAGTGGCCGCGCGCGGGGCGTCAATTACGCAGCGTCTGCTGTCTTTCGCTCGTCGTGGCAAGCTGTGCGCGGAACCGATTGTGACCACCATACTGATGGACGGGATGGGTGAAGTGCTGACGCATACGCTCGGCAGCCCGATCACGGTTCGCACGGTCACCGCGCCGGGTACGC
>Ga0137412_10004380_pt1 | contig 11275 bp, 9 predicted proteins | sample CZODoug2_1_16fun_FD_122160 | JGI IMG/M metagenome (GOLD analysis project Ga0137412, IMG submission 122160) | Vadose zone soil fungal communities from Angelo Coast Range Reserve, California, USA - CZODoug2_1_16fungal (Hybrid Assembly) | ecosystem: Environmental > Terrestrial > Soil > Vadose zone... | reverse complement strand
CGCAAGGCCGCCGGAGCCGCCGTCCGCTTCGCCAAGCCGCGCACCATCCGTTCGCTGGCGTTTTTGCTTCCCATCGCAACAGATTTTCCTGCTGTCAACACGGCTCGCGCTGCCGCGGAAGGCGCAATAGTCGCTGACTACGACTCCGATACCTACCGCTCGGACCGTAAGGATCGCAGCGTGGAGAGCGTGACTCTGCTGGCGCCGGGAGGTGCGGCCGAGTCCGTGTATCAATCCGGACTGAACGAGGGCGTCATCCTTGCGGAATCGCAGAACTTTGCGCGCGCACTGATTAACGAACCAGGCAACGTACTGACACCCACCGAGTTCGGACGCCGCGCCGCTGCCATGGCGAAAGAAAACGGGCTGGCCTGCGAGGTCCACTCCACCGACAAGCTGAAAGAATTAAAGATGGGCGCCTTCCTCGGCGTCGCGCAGGGGTCGGCCGAGCCGCCCGCGCTCATCGTGCTGCGTTACGAGCCCGCCGATGCTCCCAAGGACGGCCCGGTGCTCGGGCTGGTCGGCAAGGGCATCACCTTCGACACCGGCGGCATCTCCATCAAGCCCGCCGACAACATGGAGAAGATGAAGTACGACATGGCCGGCGGCGCGACCATGATTGGTGCCATGCGTGCCATCGCGCTATTGAAGCCGAATGTCAGAGTGATCGGCATCGTGTGCGCGACCGAGAATATGCCGTCGGGCAAAGCGCAGAAACCCGGCGACGTGCAAATCGCAATGTCAGGCAAGTCAATTGAGATCATTAATACCGACGCCGAAGGCCGCTTGGTGCTAGCCGACGGCTTGTTCTATGCGCGCCAACTGGGCTGTACGCACTTGGTCGACGCCGCCACATTGACCGGAGCAGTGGTGGTTGCGCTCGGCTACAACAACGCAGGCATTTTCGCCAATGACGACGACATGTACAACCGCTTCCACAATGCCAACGAAAAGGCAGGCGAGAAGATGTGGCGCCTCCCCCTCGACGATGAATACAAAGAGCACATCCGCAGTTCGATCGCCGACATCGTCAACTCCGGAGGTCGCTGGGGCGGTGCCATCACGGCGGCGATGTTCCTGAAAGAATTTGCCGAAGAAACTCCGTGGATTCATCTCGACATCGCCGGCACAGCTTGGATGGAAGATCAGAAACCGTGGATCGCGAAAGGCCCGTCCGGCATCGCGCTACGCAGCCTGGTGGAATTCGTGAAAAGCTTTGCGGGATAAGACGGCAGAATTTCAAGGTACTTTATGCACGCGAGCCGCTCGATGCGACGACCGTTTGAGGGAAATCGCACTGGTTGCTATAATCAGTGTCGTTCCGCACGTTCCCGGCGTCGAGCGTTTTGTCCACTAAACCCGACGCAACCAACGTGAAGCGAACACTCCTCGCTGCCCCCGAACAGGCGGGTTTCGAAACGTGGCCAGGTAGCTCAGGTGGTAGAGCGCAGCCCTGAAAAGGCTGGCGTCGGGGGTTCAACTCCCTCCCTGGCCACCAATCTACAATGAAATCAGTTTGTTGTCTCGCATTATTAATCTGTCACATTGAATTAGAATTTCAGAAATCGACGGCCGTCAATCTTCGTAATCCTTTGCGTTCATTGTGGTTATCGATTGGCAGAGCGCAGCCCATAGGGGCTTGGCGTCAACGAAAATGCAGGTGCGGCAAGTCTCTTTATTCAAGCCTCTTTATTATTGTTATTTGGAATTGTGGAGTGTTCTTGTCGCTGGAATGGCTTGCAGGTATGCGAGGCGAGATTTCTGCTCCACACTCGACAGAATGCTCTCGAGTTCCAACCGGTTCTCACCGTTGCAAGGCGATTACCGAAAGTAAAGGTTAGTTGAAGCTTGCTCCGCCTTGCCGGAGAGACGTTGACTGTGTAGTGTGGCGAGGTGACCGCGACGCCTCCCGCACTCCTTCGGGGAAGGGCCAAAGAGGCCTTGTCGCGGTCTACCTCACAAAGGGCAAGCGGGTCTTCTGCAGGGAGATTGGAGATGCATGGTCTTCTCTTTGGCGGAAGTGGCACGGGTGTTTGGTTGAACACCCGTACCACGCCTTGGGCCGCGGCTGCATTAAAAGCGGAAGACGATGCCGGCTGACGGTTGCGCAATATGCGTCCAGCTGTCGGTATTCAAGCCCGCGAGATTGAAATCTGGTGCTTTGTATACATAGCCACGGTACTCGGCCCGTAACGAGATGTGCCTGGTGAAAGCGTAGTCGGCACCAGCGCCGTAAACGAATGCACCCCTCGTCTCGGTCGTAGCTCCTGCGAAGTTGCCGCCGGCATTCCCGGTCGGATCGAACACCAGAGCGCCGCCGCCAGCTAACGCATACGGCTGGAGCCTGGCAAAGCTCGGCAGTTTCACTACAGCTGAGCCAGTGATCTGGTGGATGTTGGACTCTACGCGAGCTCCCGTCCCGCCGAAATAAATCTGCGTATTGCGGTCATATCCGTAGTTCGCCTCTGCTGCAAGCCAACGATTGAAGTTGTAGCGATAGCCAACCAGAAATCCACCGGTGTCGGTCGCGTGTTGCCGAATCCCATTTCCGTCGGCGTCTTTTGTGAAGAACCCCGTGCCCTGAAGGCTAATTTCTGATCGGATTTCCTGTGCCACTGCGTTCACGGAGGACAATGCCAGAACGCATACAGCCGCCAGTATTGTTCGTTTGATCGAGTTAAGGTCCATTCTTGATCTCCTTTTCATTTCGGCGACGCCCGTTTCTCGCGTTTGGCAGCGGTATCAGCGCTGGTTAAGAGGTTCATTGCAGCCATGATTAACACTTCCTCCAGCGTGAAGCCGCGAGTTGTGATCTTCCACATGACCGCCTCACAATTGATTCGAAGCACCGCATCTCTCTCCAAGGCAAGAGCCATGCCAAACGTCGCGGCACACGTAAGTGATGGAAAAGCGCGGGGTTAGCAGAAAGTCGATTAGCTTGAAAAATGTTGAAAGGGTCGAAACTGTCGATTGTGTTAGAAGCCCTGCTGAAGAGGTAGCCGCACAATACGTGAGACATTCACTCGGCTTGAGTCATCAGTACTTGCGATGTAAGCTGTGACCGCGATTTTGTGTGTCAATGCCGGTCGGTCCAGGGATGGTGGCCTCTGCTGCGTCGTAGTCCACACCGTTTCCTGAACCCGCGGGAGTCCTTTAAGAACTCGCTTGTCGCACTCTGTTGCGACCTGTAGAGGAAGTGAGTCATCTATCTATCTGAGATTTGGGGTAAATTAAAGCCCGGGTTTTCAGCGCTGAATATAAGGCTATGGGCACAGAGCCGATCGTTGAGTCTCAAACAGGCAGCTACCGCTACGAGGCGATTGTGCGCATCAGCGAGACGATCGCTGCGTGCCGCGAACCTGAAGAAATGGCTACAACTCTCGCGTCTGAGATTGGCAAGTTTCTGCACTTCGACCACCTTTACTTCGTTGTGTTGAAGGAGAACTCCACGGAAATCGAATACCTTCTGTGGGGCAAGAGCCCAATCCCTATGCCGGACCTGCCGATGCAAGAACTGCTGACGTGGGCCGCGATCAACAGCCGAGACCCGCAGCATACTCCTGATTGGGATGCAGAGGAACGATTTCCCCGATTCAGGGAATACGCAAAGAAAATACGGCTCGGCTCGAGCATCCGCGTTCCATTAATAACTCCGCATCGTCCCTTGGGTGTTTTCGGAATCATCCGCGACACAGTGAATCCATTCAGCGAAGAAGAAATAAGCTTCCTGGGGCTGATCGGGCGTGTCGTCGCCTTCGCGCTTGATGATGGTTTGAATCTCAGGCGCGCGCAACATCAAAATGATCAGCTGCAGTTGCTTCTGAACCTGACGAATCGAATCACATCAAATCTTGAACTTCGGGACCTGTTGCGCGCCGTTGCGGCGAACATACGCGAAGTCATACATGCCGAAGGTGTCACCGTTTCGTTGCAAGATGCAGCCTCGGAGAAATTCAGGGTATTCGCCATCGATTTCCCGCATGGAAAAGGGGTCATCAAGGAAGAGTTGCTCGTTAGGCCAAGTACAGCTGTCAAGAAAGCCCTAGAGACCTTAAGACCCGTGGTCAGTCACACTTGCGACGGTCACGAAGACATAGTGGTTGCGGAGGGTCTAAGGGCCTATTGCGCCATTCCGCTTGTAAATCGTGGCCGGGCGCTCGGGATTCTCTCAATTTTACGTACGACGGAAGCTCCGTTTTCGCAGGAAGACATGAATTTCTTAAGCCGTGCGTCAGGCCAGATCGCCATCGCCATTGAAAATGCTTGTGCATATCACGAGATTTCACAACTGAAAGACAAGCTCGCCCAGGAGAAGCTCTATCTCGAAGAAGAAATCCGCAGCGAGATGAGCTTTGAAAACATCATCGGAAACAGCCCAGCGTTGAAACATGTTCTGGAACTCGTTGAAACGGTCGCTACCAGCGACTCTACAGTCCTGCTGCTTGGAGAGACAGGTACAGGCAAGGAGTTGATCGCCCGCGCCATTCACGACCGCAGCAGACGCAAAGATCGCACGTTTGTGAAGCTGAATTGTGCCGCCATTCCTACCGGCCTGCTGGAGAGTGAACTGTTTGGACATGAAAAGGGAGCTTTTACGGGCGCGATTATTCAGAAGGTCGGCCGAATGGAGCTGGCAGATCAAGGCACTTTGTTCCTGGACGAAGTGGGAGACATTCCCATTGAAATTCAGCCGAAGCTGTTGCGTGCATTACAAGAACGCGAATTTGAACGACTAGGGAGCACTCACACGCGAAGAGCCAATATTCGGCTCGTCGCGGCGACCAATCGCGATCTCGAACAGATGATTGCAGCCCGCGAATTCCGAAGTGATTTGTACTACCGCTTGCATGTATTTCCGATCCGGATACCACCTCTGCGGGAACGTAAGGAAGACATTCCACAACTGGTGAGTTATTTTGTGCAGAAGTTTGCCAAGCAAATGCAGAAGAAGATTGAAGCTATTTCTCCGGCGGTCATGAAGGGGCTTACGGCTTGGGACTGGCCAGGCAACATTCGCGAGCTGGAGAATTTCATCGAGCGGGCGGTGATCGTCACGCGCGGCAAATCGCTTGAGGCGCCGGTTGGAGAACTCCGTAAAACAAATACGGTCGCGTTCCCGCATGCCGCGCAGAATAGCGTCGAGCAAGTCGCTGGAGAAAGAACAGATTCGCAAAGCGACCAAACCAGCGTTGCTGACGAATATGAAAGAAGGCAGCGTGATGAGATCGTACGGGCGCTGACTGCTTGCAATGGGCGCGTCGGCGGTGCCGATGGTGCTGCCGCACGCCTGGGAATGAACCGGACGACTTTCCTTTCTCGAATGAAGAAATTCGGCATTTATGCGAAGCAATATGCTTAATCGCCAGCCCGCCTCGTAGCGTCGACATTTTCGACGCTTTCAACTTCTTCGACCTTGATACTTCGAGCTCTGGCATTACTCTCCTTTAAATTCAGAGACTTACGGCTCGCCGGGTTTGGTGTGCGCCTTGCCTTATCGAGAGTGGGAGAAGCAATGCTGAAGATCTCGCTCGTTGATAACGCCAGGCAGCGTCGGGTGATTGTGGAAGGAAAGCTCGTTGCGCCCTGGGTAGCCGAGTTAAGGAATGCGTGTCAAGAAGCAAGAGCAGACCTTGATGGCCGCGAGCTAGTCGTCGAGATGAAATGTCTCACGACGATCAGTCAGGAGGGCGAGAACGTAATCCTTGAGTTGATAAACGGGGGAATTCGATTCCGCTGCCACGGCCTGTTTGCAAAGCATGTAGTGAAAGAACTAACTCGCCGCGCAAGCAGGAATCTGGGGACACGAGCAGGTGATTGAACGGTTCAATTTCAAGTTTGGGAAGAGAAAGCAATCGATACGCAAGTCGCGAAGAATTTCGGGGCGTTGAGGAAAAGAGCATGCAAAACACCAATGCATACGTCGCAAGTGAGGAGCGCGAGGAAATTCCAAATGAAGGAAAGGCGGCTCAACAGTTGGAGCAAATTCTGGCTAGTGGCCTGCCGCGTCTGTACAGACGGGCATATCGCATCCTAGGCAATGCAGCTGACGCAGAGGACGCGGTTCAGGATGCTCTTCTCGCTGCCTATACCCACCTGCACCAGTTCCGAGGGCAGGCACAGATCTCTACTTGGCTTACCACCATCATGCTTAACTGCGCTCGATTACAACTACGTCGGCGGGCAAAACACGTCCAAGTGTCTCTCGACGAATCCACCGGGGGACCGCAACCAGTTTCAGTGTCGGAGCGACTAGCAGATCACCGGCCTAATCCCGAGGATGAATACAGAAAGTCTGAGCTGAGTACTCGCTTGACTCATTTGCATAGTCAGCTCTCTCCCACTCTGCGTGGGACATTTCAGTTGCGCGATGTTGATGGGTTATCGATCCGCGAAACCGCACAGATTTTGGGAGTACCAACCGGTACTGTGAAGGCCCAGTCAGCACGGGCGCGACAAAAACTAAAAGAACTAATGCGCCGTACTCTCAGGCCGCAATATCGGAGACTGCCAAGTCGATTATTGGAGTTCGCAAGTTCGACAAGCTGAAATTAGTGCGTCGGAAACCTCGGCCAGTGAGTTCGACCGCGCAGGTCGACGAGGCTCAAGAGACAAGCAGATGACTAACGCCGCACAATTTGCACTCACGCACGGTGCTGCGATCCTCTTCATGTGGATATTGGCCCAGCAAGCCGGTGCACCGATTCCGAGTGCGCCAGTGCTTATTGCGGTCGGATCGCTTGCAAGCTCAAGGCGGTTAGGGCTGGCATCTTCCCTGATTGCAACTTTTAGTGCTTGTCTGCTGGCAAATGGATTCTGGTACCGAGTAGGACGGCAGGGCTGGCCCGAGGGTCATCGGTTTTGCCGAACAAACGGCAAGTGGCAAGCTCGCGCACTGAAGCTCATGCGGGGCCATTCAGCTGCCAGCATGCTATTAGCAAAGTTCGTTGCTGGCTCGAATTTCGCGTCGCTACTGGCTGGCAAAGCAGGCGTGTCGCTCCCCAGGTTTCTCACTTACGAAAGCATTAGCTCTCTGACATGGTCCGGTACTTACATTGCGGTTGGATACCTTTTTCACGGTCACCTGCATTGGACGCTGGCGCAGACTTTACCTCCGCTCTTGGCCGCTCGCATTGTAGTGTTTCTAGCAAGATTGTGGCGCCGCAGATCGCTGGCGCATGCTGCGATTCTGGCAGTGGCAACCTTGTTCGTTTGTGCGCTGCGACCTGTAAGTCGATACAAGGCTGCCCTGCGAGTGGCAACTGCTCTTGATTCCCCACAACTGACGAACAAAAGTAGCAGGCTTCGGGAGTGGTTGCGCCAATGAGTCCCACGCTCTGCTATTTGGAGACCAAGAAATGATTGAACAAACCCAGATGCAGGCTCCCCAGAAAGAAGCGAATGTATACGCGAGTCGCGAGGACTTTCACACAATCTTCAATGAGGATCTGAGGCAGCTCTATCAGTTGTCGTTTCTACTTACGCGCGATCCCGCAAAGGCGGAGCGATGCCTCGTAGTTGGCCTTGAAGATTGTGTCAGGGAAAACCGCGTATTTCGTGAATGGGCACGTTCTTGGGCGAAGCGAGTAATAGTCCAGAATGCGATTCGTGAAATGAAGCCGCGACCAATCCATTCCAATTCGCGCCTGTCTAACACCAGTCTTTCCGAGATTGAGCAACTATCGAGCGCTCCAGACCGACACTTCGCATTAGAAGCTGTGTTGAACCTTGAAGATTTCGAGCGGTTTGTATTCATTATGTCCGTCCTGGAGCACTACTCGGATCATGACTGTGCCCTTCTGCTCGGGTGCTCAATTAGAGAAATCCTGGAGGCTCGTGGCCGCGCTTGTGGGAAACTGGTGGACTCAAGCCAACGACGTTCTTCTCTGGGCCAACCTTTGGTGCAGGAGATGAAATGACTCAGACCAACTTCGGATGGCGAAGTTCCGATACACGATGCACGATGCAGGGATGAGTGTGTCTCAATGCTGACAAATCAGGAGCCAGATTGGAATATCGACGCCCTAACCGATACAGAGATCTACACGGCGATTCACTATCTTGAGCCAGACTCAGGAAACGCCGGCGAGCAGGATTCGGGCGATCACGGCCGAGATAATGGCGTCGTGATCTGCGTCTGTTTATACACCGCATTGGCGACCTGCTTGGCTTTCGTGTGTTTCTACTGGAGATGAAGCGCTTTTCTAGTAAGACTGTAAATGAGACTCATTAGCGGATCTTTGGACCCGGAGAGCGTTTCCGCGTTGGCGGCCATCTTCGACTCGCGGTCACCTCTCGTCCCTCTCAACACTTTCAACAGATTCGTCACCCGCATGACGGATAAGTTCGGATCCAATCTCTAGAACTCAATCACTTAATCGGAGCGATATTTGGCATGAGCCTTGCCTTCTGCATGAGCGATGGCACGGAAATTTCAAATGGAGATTGTAGCAGCTATGGATCACACTCAATCTCTCTCGCTTCTGCCCCGAACTAATCATTCTGCCCCTTACGTTGAGTTGCGCCAGTCGCTCCCAAGCCGAGTCGGAGTCGTCTCCCCATTCGTCGATCAACTCATGCGGTTCATTCTGAACTTTCGAATGGCGGATGGAAGTGAAATCGACATCGAGATGGCCCTGCTTGAAGCCCTCGCGAATGCCGTGATCCATGGCAACGGTGATAACTCCGGCAAGAGAGTGTACGTCACCTGCCGTTGCTATATGGATGGAGAAGTCTCCATCACGGTTCGGGACGAAGGAAAAGGATTCGACAGCAACACGGTGGAGGATCCCACCTCTCACGAAAACTTGCTCTTCACGCACGGTCGTGGAATCTACCTGATGAAGACATTAATGGATGAAGTCCTCTTCGAGGAGAACGGGTCCGTTGTGCGGATGCGAAAGAACTCCAATTTTGGCGCAATCGAACAGAAGAGATCATGATGACAACCAGATTCATAAACAGAGTGTTCGTCATCGCGTCCATTGGCGCATGTGCCCTAATAACCAACCCTTACGACAGCCTGAATTTGGCACCGACGCTCTTGAGCATCACTGCTCAGAAGGCTTCTATGCTGGGGCGTGTGGTTACGTTGGAGTCGAGAAAGACAACGGTATCGTCTTGATGCTACCTGAATACGACCTCGTCGTTATCGGCAGCGGGCCTGCCGGACAGAAGGCTGCTATCGCGGCCGCAAAGGTGCGCAAAAACGTTGCTGTAATTGATCGGACCCCGATGATTGGCGGTGTTTCCGTTCATACCGGCACGATTCCAAGCAAGACCATTCGCGAAGCTATCTTTCAGCTCACCGGCCGTGCCGTCAAAGCGCAGTACGGTAACGGGCATGTAGCGCATGGCGACATTTCTGTTCGCGATGTTTCGGTGCGGGTAAAAGAAATCATCGAGCGCGAAACCGACGTCGTCCGAACTCAACTGAGGCGGAACGGAATCAGCATCTATCAAGGTCTGGCACTGTTTCTGGACCCGCATACGCTGACGGTGCAAGACGGTGAGGATGGGCACCAACTCAAAGCCAAGAACATTCTAATTGCTTGCGGTACGCGCCCGGCGCACAGCCCGGAGATACCATTCGACGATCATCGCATAGTAGACACGGACCACCTTCACGGTTTGAGTGGCTTGCCGCGAGAAACGATCGTCGTGGGCGCCGGTGTTGTGGGGCTAGAGTATGCGTCTTTCATGGCCGCTTTGGGCTCCCGAGTTACATTGGTTGACCAGCGGCCCATAATTCTCGACTTTGTCGATCAGGAGATTGTCCAGGCGCTGTCTTATCACTTGCGCCAGCTCGGCATTACGTTTCGTTTAGGAGAAAAGGTGACGCGCGTCAGCATGGACATGCAGCGTGAATTCGCATTCGCGGAGCTGGAAAGCGGCAAGAAAATACAAGGTGACGCACTCGTCTACGCCGTCGGACGCCAAGGCAACGCAGATCACCTTCATCTGGAAGCTGCTGGATTAGTTGCGGACCCGCGAGGAAGAGTGAAAGTCAATGAGCTCTTTCAAACTGCCGTTCCTCACATCTACGCGGCTGGCGACGTCATTGGATTTCCGGCTCTCGCAAGTACTTCGATGGAACAGGGGAGACTCGCCGCATGCCACATGTTTGGGATTCCCTTCGAGCATATGCCTGAACTTTTTCCGTACGGCATTTATACGATTCCAGAAATTTCCATGGTCGGCCAGACGGAGGAAACCCTGACCTCGAATAAAGTTCCATACGAGGTGGGGATTGCCCGGTATTCCGAGCTGGCAAAAAGCATGATGCTTGGGGATCACATGGGTATGCTCAAACTACTTTTTCACCGAGATACCCACAAACTGCTCGGGGTGCATGCTTTAGGCCAGCGCGCAACGGAAATCATTCACATCGGCCAGGCAGTGCTTTTCTATAACGGATTGGTGGATTACTTCCGGGATATGGTTTTCAACTACCCGACACTGGCCGAAGCTTACAAAGTAGCGGCTCTCAATGGGTTGAATAAGCTCTGACGGCGCGCGGGCATTTTGATCCTTCGCGAGTCTAGGTCGGATTTTCTTCTGGAGATCGAGGCCTCGGGATGATCATGTAAACGTCTTCACATTCTGCGATTCAACACAACGGCTCTCATGGCTCTCTTAATCAGCGGCGTTTGACGGGCTACATTGCGTTCTGTGCAATTTCTCGTGTTCGATCAATTCTTCAAGTGAGCGCACCAGGACCCACAAACCACACGCACCACATTTCGATTGCAGGGAAAAAACCTCGTTCTGCACAACGGGGTTCCGAATAAAGTCGTACTCCTTAAATTCCTTACACCACTCCTTTGGTCGGGCCAATTCGCGTCGTAACGAAGCGAATCGCCGCCCGCTCTCGAACTGCCGCAATACCCTTGCCAAGAAATCCCATCAGGAACATTCATTTATCTCTGCACGCTTTCAAGCGATTAGGCGCCCCAAACCTGTTTTCTCATTGGCGAGCGCTCGTTCGAGTGATCGGCTCTCTCGACACTTTCGACCTCTTCGACAGTGTTGGTCCTGAACGGCCCAAGAAACTTCTTGATTACATGCTACTTAGCACCCCGTCGGATCTGGTATGCGATTTGCCTTTGGAGAAGAGTGCAATCGCGTGACTGACGCGCCTGAAAACGACGAGACGACTCTCGGGGTACATTTCCCTCAACCGAGCAGCGTCCCGAATCAGGCGCGCCAGTGACGCGATTGAAGCGGAAGTTAAGTAACCACGATTGAGGGGAAAGAGATGATGAAGCAAATATCTACA
>Ga0137412_10004379_pt1 | contig 11276 bp, 12 predicted proteins | sample CZODoug2_1_16fun_FD_122160 | JGI IMG/M metagenome (GOLD analysis project Ga0137412, IMG submission 122160) | Vadose zone soil fungal communities from Angelo Coast Range Reserve, California, USA - CZODoug2_1_16fungal (Hybrid Assembly) | ecosystem: Environmental > Terrestrial > Soil > Vadose zone... | reverse complement strand
AAGTATCGACCGCGGAGAACTGGTTGGACCTGATGCGTGACCCGAGGCAGTTGTGACTGAAGAGGATTCGGTGATGCGACCCCCGCGCCGGCGGGCTTCGCGGGCCGCGGGCCCCCACGGCGGTGAACCGGCCGCCACCACGGTCCGGGTCGAGACGGCGCCCAAGCCGGTCAAGCGGATCAACACGCCGGTCGGTCCGCCGCCACGCCGGCCTGCGCACCGCAGGCGGGTCGGATGGATTGCGCTGGCCGCCAGCCTGGTCGGGATCGCGACGTTGGCCGGCGGCCTGGGTTTCGAGATCTATCAGCAGCGCCAGGCCGACGCGGGCCACGCCCGCGTCCAGCGCTTCGTCGACACCGCCACCCAAACGGTTGTGAATATGTTCAGCTACAAACAAGACAACATCGACCAAAGCGTCGCCAGATTCGTCGAGGGGACCAGCGGACCCCTGCACGGCATGCTCAGTTCCAACAACAACGTCGAGAACATCAAGGCGCTGTTCCGCCACACCGACGCGAACTCCGAGGCGGTGGTCAACGGCGCCGCGCTGGAAAGCATTGACGGCGTTAGCGACAACGCGTCGGTGCTGGTATCGATACGCGTCACGGTGACAGACCTAGACGGGGTCAACAAGCCCTCCATGCCCTACCGGATGCGGGTCATCGTGCGCGAAGACGAGAACGGGCGGATGACCGGTTACGACCTGAAGTATCCAGACGGAGGCAATTGATGCGATGGTTGATCGCCGCCGTCGTGAGCTTGCTGACCACCACCTTTGTCGGGTTGGCCGCGGCCGGAGGCTGGTTCTACTGGCAGAGGGTCGAAACCCGCGGTGAGCAGTCGGCCCGCGCTGCGCTTCCGACGTTGGCCACCCGGGAGATTCCCGAAGTTTTCGCCTACGACTACCAGACGGTAGAGCGCAGCCTGGGCGCCGCGTACCTGTTGCTGACGCCGGGTTATCGCCAGGAGTTTGAGAAAAGCGCCAACGAGAAGATCATCCCCGAGGCGCGCAAACGCGAGGTCGTTGTGCAGGCGAGCGTGGTCGGCGTGGGAGTGATGGCGGCGCAACGCAATTCGGCATCAGTGATGGTGTACATGAACCGGACGGTGACCGACAAAACCCGGCAACCGCTCTATGACGGTAGCCGGTTGCGGGTCGATTACCAGCGGATCGGCGGCAAATGGCTGATCAACTACATCACGCCGATCTAGCCGACCAATCGAGTCAGCGACACTGACCGATCTCGTTGCAGTCCAACGGGTAACGGTCGACCGGGCTGGCCAGCGGTCCCTGGAAGGCAAGCGTGAACGGTGTCTTCGTCATCGCAGGCTGAAGGCCACAGATATCGCCGTGGATATTGGTGTGCGTGCCGGTAAGCGAGACGTCGTCGAACGCATAGGTATCCGTCGACGCCGCGGTGGTGCCGTCCGGGCACGCGACGCCGTTGGACTTGTCCACTTGGAAAGTCCACAGATCACTGGCCAATCGCGCCCGGCCAACGAAGTTCGCCATCTTCTCCGAGCGGCTGATCACCCGCGCTGTGGTGCTGCTGACGTTCAGTGCGCAGAGGTCGGCGGCGACAACGGGGTCGGTGAAATCGGGAATCGCCCGCTGCCTCGACGGCGCATCGCACAGAGCCGCGATCTTCCACGTCGTCGTGGGCACGCCCGCTTCGGTGAAGCTGTACATGCCGTCTGGTGGCGGGCCGAGCGCTTTTGCGGAGGTCGATGTTCCCACGGCGACGAGCGTCATGACGGCGGCGGCGGTCAGGCCGCGGGAGGTGATCACCTTCATGCTCCCTTCCGGCTTGGGGGTACCTCCCGCTTGCGGGGGAGTGCATCGAGTATCCCAGTGCGCCACCGGTCGCACCACGGATTCAGCTGTTTGACGGATGACCAGCAGCCAGCGCATCGAGGAAGGACCGGGCCCACCGGTCGACGTCGTGAACCAGTACCTGACGCCGCAATGCCCGCATCCGGCGCCGCCCCTCGTCGTCAGTTTGGTTGAGCGCCGCCTCGATCGCGTCTTTGACGCCCTCGGTGTCGTGCGGGTTGACCAGGTACGCCTGGCGCAGTTCGGCTGCGGCACCGGTGAATTCGCTGAGCACCAGTGCACCGCCGAGGTCGCTGCGGCATGCCACGTACTCCTTGGCCACCAGATTCATCCCGTCCCGCAACGGGGTGACCAACATGACATCACTGGCCACGAAGTACGCGATGAGCTCCTCGCGGGGAACCGGTCGATGCAGGTAATGCACTGCCGGGTGGCCGACTTCGGCGTATTCGCCGTTGATGTGACCCACCTGTTGCTCGATGTCCTCGCGCAGCTTCTGATAGCTGTCCACCCGTTCACGGCTGGGCGTGGCGAGCTGGACCAGAACGGCGTCATCGGCTTTCACGCGGCCCTCGGCGAGCAACTCGGCGAATGCCTTGAGTCGCACGTCGATGCCCTTGGTGTAGTCCAACCGGTCGACGCCGAGTAGGACCTTGCGCGGACTGCCGATCTCGGCCCGGATCTCTCTGGCCCGTCGGCGGATACTGCGGTCACGGGCCTTCTGGTCGAGTTCGGTCGAGTCGATGGAGATCGGGAAGGCGCCCACTCGCACGGTCCGACCGTCGACGTCCACCTCACCGAGGCGCGACCGCACCCCGATCGAACCGCGGGACGTGTTCACGCCGATCAGGCGCCGCGACAGGATCAGGAAGTTCTGGGCACCGCCGGCCAGATGGAATCCGACCAAGTCCGCGCCCAGTAGACCTTCGATGATTTCGGCCCGCCAGGGCAGCTGCATGAACAGCTCGACGGGCGGGAACGGGATGTGCAAAAAGAACCCGATCGTCAGATCGGGCCGGAGTTCGCGCAGCATCTTGGGGACCAGCTGCAGCTGATAATCCTGCACCCAGACGGTGGCCCCGCTGGCCGCCGCGCGTGAAGCGGCTTCGGCGAACCGGCGGTTGACGTCGACGTACCGGTCCCACCACTCGCGGTGGTAGCTGGGTTTGACGATGACATCGTGATACAGCGGCCACAGGGTGGCGTTAGAGAAACCCTCGTAATACTCTTCGACGTCGTCGGCCGACAGCCGCACCGGGTGCAGCCGAAGGTCCTCCTCGACGATGGGTTCGTCTTCGACGTCCACGTCGTCGTCGACGACTCCAGGCCACCCGATCCAGGCGCCGCGACGGCGGCGCAGCAGTGGCTCCAGGGCCGTGACCAACCCGCCCGGGCTGCGCTTCCAACTAGTGCTGCCGTCGGGCAATCGCTCCATGTCAATCGGCAGCCGGTTGGCGACCACCACGAAGTCGGACACGCCGGAGATAAGGTCCTTCGACCTCTTGCCTCCCGCGCCGGGCACTTACACCTCGATTTTCGCGGGCCCAATACCGAGCATCGCCAGGAAGACGCGGCATTCATCTGCGTCGGTCGCGTAGGCCGCTACTACGCGCCTGGCCTGGCTGGCGGTGTCGTCGGCCAAGGGGGTCACATCGTCGATTTCATGGGTGTCAGATTTAGCGGGCATGACATAACTGTATGCGAAGTGCGTAATCAGCCGCCGAGCGCGCTGTCACCCGCCGATCAGAGCGTTACGGGCTGGCCGTAATGTGTAACCACCCGACCTACCGCGAATGAGGTGGCCAATGGCAGTCCCCAACGAGTTGGTGGCCTACGAAACTCTCGACGAGGGCCGCATTGCGCGCATCTGGCTCGACCGGCCAGAGGCACATAATGCTCAGAGCCGCGGTTTGCTCGTGCAACTCGACAAGGCGTTCCTTCGCGCCGAGGCCGACGACGCAGTCCGGGTGGTGATCTTGGCGGCCCGCGGCAAGAACTTTTCCGCCGGCCACGACCTGGGTTCGGAGTTGGCTCTCGCGGAGCGGGCCCCGGGGCCGGATCAGCTGCCCAGCTTCCGGATCAACGGCTCCAACCGTGATGCCGTCGCGGAGAAGACCTATCTGCAGGAGTGGCACTACTTCTTCCAGAACACCTGCCGCTGGCGGGATCTGCGTAAGATCACCATCGCCCAGGTGCAGGGCAACGCGATCTCCGCGGGCTTGATGCTGATCTGGGCCTGCGACTTGATCGTGGCGGCCGACAATGCGAAGTTCAGCGACGTCGTCGGCGTCCGGATGGGTATGCCCGGTGTCGAATACTACGCTCACCCTTGGGAATTCGGCCCGCGTAAAGCCAAAGAACTTCTGCTGACCGGCGATTCACTGGATGCCGACGAGGCCTATCGGCTCGGCATGGTGTCCAAGGTCTTTCCGGCCGACGAGCTGGCCGACAAGACGCTGGAGTTCGCCCGGCGCATCGCCGAGCGGCCCACCATGGCGGCGCTGCTGATCAAGGATTCGGTGAACGCCGCGTCGGATGCGATGGGCTTCACCGAGGCGCTGCGCCACGCGTTTCACATCCACGAGCTGGGTCACGCGCATTGGGCCGCGCACAACGAGAACCGGTACCCGGTCGGATTGCCGCCCGACGTCGAGGACTGGCGCAGCCCCAAGCCGACGAAGATTGCCCGGCGGGACGAGCCGTAACCCGGCGCCAGTCACAAGCGTCACAGCAGCCCGCTTTGCGGGGGGTTAGGCGTTGTGCCCACCTCCGAGCGATTTCTCCGTGCCGTGCGGGCCAATTCGCTCCGAGGTGGGCAGATGGTGCATCCCTCCTCCCCAAGCACGATGTGGCAGGTGTGGTTCTATGACTAGAACCTGTTTCAGTTTCGGCGTGAGGAGCTGGCATGCAGCTTTCGTTCGAAGACCGGACTTACTTCGTCACCGGCGGTGGCAGTGGAATTGGCAAGGGGGTGGCCGCCGGGCTGGTGGCTGCCGGAGCCTCGGTCATGATCGTCGGCCGCAACCCCGACCGGCTCGCGGCGGCGGTCCAGGAGATCGAGGCGGGCCAGGCTGACGGCGGCGAGATCCGGTACGAGCCGGCCGACGTCACCGACGAGGACGAGGTCACCCGTGCGGTGGATGCCGCGACCGCGTGGCACGGCCGGCTGCATGGTGTGGTGCATTGTGCGGGCGGGTCGGAGACCATCGGGCCGATCACCCAGGTCGATTCGCAGCTCTGGCGGCGTGCCGTCGACCTCAACGTCAACGGAACCATGTACGTGCTCAAGCACTCCGCCCGCCAGATGGTCCGCGGTGGTAGCGGGTCGTTTGTGGGCATCTCCTCGATCGCTGCCAGCAACACCCACCGCTGGTTCGGAGCTTACGGGGTGAGCAAGTCGGCGCTCGACCACTTGATGCAGCTGGCCGCTGACGAGCTGGGCGCGTCTTGGGTGCGGGTCAACAGCATCCGCCCGGGCCTTATTCGCACGGAGCTGGTCGCGCCCGTTCTACAGTCGCCGGAATTGAGCGAGGACTACCGCCTTTGCACGCCGTTGCCGCGGCCCGGCGAGGTCGAGGACGTTGCCAACCTGGCGATGTTTCTGCTCAGCGACGCCGCCAGCTACTTGACAGGGCAGATCATCAACGTCGACGGTGGGCTCATGTTGAGACGTGGCCCGGATTTCTCAGCGATGCTCGAGCCGGTGTTCGGTGCCGACGGCCTGCGCGGAGTGGTCTAAGTCTGTCAAACCTGTCCACTGACCGGGATGGCGTCGCGCCGTCTGGCGAAAGCCGGTCCACCATCGAAGCATTGGAATATCGTTGCGGCGGCAAGACAGGAAGACATCATGGCCCGACGGGTTATCGACCACATCGGCGACATCGCCGAGCAGCTGCGGGATCAGGGCGCTGAGGCCGAACGCCTCGGCCGGATGCCCGACGACACCGCCAAGCTGCTCAAGGGGGCCGGCCCGATCAAGCTGCTGCAGCCCAAGCAGTACGGCGGATACGAAGCTCACCCAAGGGAATTCGCCGAGACCGTGATGGCCGTGGCAGCCCTCGACGGCGCGGCGGGATGGGTCTGCGGCGTGGTGGGCGTGCACCCGTGGCAGCTGGCGTTCGCCGACCCGAAAGTACGCGAGGAGGTGTGGGGCGCCGACGACAACACCTGGATGGCTTCGCCCTACGCGCCGACAGGTATCGCCGTCCCGACCGATGGCGGCTACACGTTCAACGGCCGCTGGCAGTTCAGCTCCGGGACCGATCACTGCGACTGGATTTTCCTCGGGGCGTTGCTGGGCAACGCCGACGGCAGCATCGCCGGCCCGCCGACCATGCTGCACATGATCCTGCCCCGCAGCGACTACCAGATCGTCGAGGACTCCTGGAATGTGGTGGGGCTGAAGGGGACTGGCTCCAAGGACATCATCGTCAAGGACGCCTTCGTGCCGTCCTACCGGGTGATGAACGGTGACCAGGTGATCGACGGGACCGCGCAGAAGGAAGCCGGCGTCACCGAATCGCTGTACAAGATGCCGTGGTCGAATATGTTCCCGCTCGGCATCAGCTCGGCGGTGATCGGTATCTCCGAAGGGGCGCTGGCCGCGCACCTCGATTATCAGCACGGGCGGGTCGGAGCCCAGGGCACCGCGATCAAGGATGACCCATATGTGTTGTTCGCGATCAGTGAAGCGGCCGCCGATATCAACGCCGCCCGTCAAGAGCTGCTGGCCAACGTCGACAAGATGTGGGACATCGTGGAGTCCGGGCGGGAAGTCTCGTTCGAGGAGCGGGCCGTGGGCCGGCGTACCCAGATCCGGGCCGCCTGGCGGGCGGTGATGGCGGTGGATCAGATCTTCGCCCGCTCCGGCGGAAACGCGGCGCGGATGGATAAACCTTTGCAACGGTTTTGGCGAGACGCACACGTCGGGCTGAACCATGCGATCCACGTGCCCAGCACCGTCTACCATGCCGCCGCGCTGAGTTCGATGGGCATCGAGCCCGCCGATCCGCTGCGGGCGATGATCTGATGTCGGACATCAAAAGCCTGGGCTACATCAAGATTCAAACCAGCGACATCGACCGCTGGCGCAGCTTCGCCTTCGACGTCCTCGGTTTCGCGCAAGGCAGCGGACCCGAGCCTGACGCGCTCTACTTGCGGATGGACGAGCGCCCGGCCCGCATCATCGTCGTCCCGGGCGACACCGACCAGGTCGTGCACGTCGGGTGGGAGGTGCGCGATGGGCTGGCGCTGCAACGGGTTCGGGACACGGTCGAACGGGCCGGGGTCGCGGTCAAACCGCTGTCGGTCGAAGAGGCCGATGACCGCAGGGTCGAGGACGTCTTCGCCTTCACCGATCCGACCGGCACGACGACCGAGGTGTTCTTCGGGCCCGCGCTCGACCACAGTCCGGTCGTGACGCCGTTCGGCGCCACCTTCGTCACCGGCGCACAGGGCCTGGGCCACGTGGTGCTGCCGACGATGGACCCGGCCGGCGCGTTCGCGTTCTACAGCGAGACGTTGGGCTTCCTCCCCCGCGGCGCCATGCGGCTACCCGCACCGCCGGAGTTCGGCCCGCTGCGGATCCGGTTCTTCGGAGTCAACGAACGTCATCACAGCATGGCGTTGTGTCCCGCGCCGCACGGCGGGGCGCCCGGTCTGGTGCACATCATGGTCGAGGTCGACTCCCTGGACGCGGTCGGCCGCGCATTGGATCGTGTTGCCAAAGCCGGCTTTTCACTGTCGTCGACATTGGGCCGGCACACCAACGACAAGATGGTCTCGTTCTACGTTCGGGCGCCCGGCGGTTGGGACATCGAGTTCGGCACCGACGGCATGAAGGTCGACGAAACGTACTACACCGCGGAGGAAATCACCTCCGACAGCTACTGGGGTCACGACTGGTCGGGCGCCGAGCCGTTGGCCGCGATGTGACCGTCACGCCCACTCACGCGGGCGACATCGCCAACTGGGACGTCGAAGCCGATGTGGTGATCGCCGGATACGGCATCGCGGGTGTGTCCGCGGCGATCGAGGCCGCGCGGGCCGGCGCCGACGTGGTGGTGCTGGAGCGCACCGGCGGCTGGGGTGGCGCTGCGGCGCTGGCCGGTGGATTCGTCTATCTCGGTGGCGGCACACCGATCCAAAAGGCTTGCGGCTTCGAGGATTCCGTCGAAAACATGCGGGCCTTTCTATGCGCGGCGATGGGGCCGGGCGCCGACGTGGACCGAATCGCCGATTACTGCGAGGGCAGCCTCGAGCACTTCGACTGGCTGGTGGATTGCGGTGTGCCGTTCAAGCCCAGCTTCTGGGGTGAGCCGGGTTGGGAACCACCTGACGACGACGGGTTGATGTACACCGGCGGCGAGAATGCCTTCCCTTACAACCAGATCGCCACACCTGCGCCGCGCGGGCATGTGCCGCAGATGCAGGACAAGCGGACCGGCGAAAAGGGCGGCGGCTACATGCTGATGAAGCCGCTCGTCGACACCGCCACCGCGTTGGGTGTGCACAGCATCGTCGATACCCGGGTGCAGCGACTGGTCGTCGAAAGCGACGGGCGGGTGGCCGGCGTTATCGCCCGGCAGTACGGCAACGAGCTGGCGGTGCGGGCGCGGCGCGGAATGATCTTGGCCACAGGCAGTTTCGCGTACAACGAGTCGATGGTGGCGCGGTATGCGCCGCGGATCGCCGGCCGGCCTGCGGCCTCGGTCGAAGAGCACGACGGGGTGGCGATCCGGATGGCGCAGGCACTTGGCGCCGATCTGGCCCACATGGACGCCACCGAAGTGGCGTTTCTCGTCGACCCGCAGTTGATAGTCCGCGGCATCCTGGTCAACGGCCGCGGGCAACGCTACGTCGCCGAGGACACCTACCCGGGTCGCGTCGGCCAGCTCACCCTCTACCAGCAGGATGACACCGCGTTCCTGGTGCTCGACGCCGAGGCGCATGAGCAAGCCATGGCTTCCCGGTCGGCGACTCCTTTTCTGCTGCGGCCGCCGACCTGGGTCTGCGAGAGCGTGGCCGACCTGGAAGCCGAGATGGGTCTGCCGACCGGCTCGTTGCAAACCACCGTCGCGGCCTACAACGACGGCGCTGCGCGTGGTGAGGATCCGCTACTGCACAAGAAGCCGGAATGGCTGCGCCCGATCGGCACCCCGGTGGGCGCCATCGACCTGCGCGGCAATACCGGCGGGTTCACCCTTGGTGGGCTGCACACGTCATTGTCCGCCGAGGTGCTCAACGTCAGCGGCGAGCCGATCCCTGGTCTGTTCGCGGCCGGGCGGGCCACCGCCGGCCTCGCCGCCTGGGGATATGCCAGCGGCGTCTCGTTGGGTGACGGCAGTTTCTACGGCCGCCGCGCCGGACGGGCCGCTGGCAGCGCCTTGGCCGGACATGGCTAGGCGTCTCGGACGGGCTGGTAGGTGAGGAAGGCCACGCCGTTACCGACGGTGCGGGTGGAGATTAGGCGCATGTGCTTCATGCCGCTGGTCTCGCCGAAGAGGCGCTCGCCGGCCCCGAGTACGAACGGGTAGATCATCAGCCGCAGCTCGTCGACGAGGTCGTGCTCGATCAATGTGTGCACCAGCTGGAAACTGCCATAAACGATGATGTCGCCGTTAACCTTTCGGCGCAGCGTGGAGACCTGATCTACTAAGTCGCCTGTTAGTACGGTCGAGTTGTTCCAGTTGGGGTCTTGAAGGGTCGCCGACACCACGTACTTGGGCAGGCTGTTCAATCGGTCCGCCCATTGGCCGCTGCGAGTTGGCCACCGCGCGGCGAAGAACTCGTAGGTTCGACGACCCAGCAGCAGGGCCTCGGCGCCCCGCGCCTCGTCGAGCTCCACCCTGGCCCAGTCTTCGCGGTCCCTATTTTCAACCTGGCTGAACCAGCCGCCGACCCTGAAGCCCTCGTCGCCGGTCGGGTCTTGCACTACTCCGTCGAGCGTGACGTTCTCACTGATGATGATCTTTGCCATCTTTGCTTTCCTTGGTTGTCGCCGTCAGCTACCACTAATGGAGACACCGCGGTGTCAAGAAAGTGGCGGCCGCGAAGTGCCCCCTTTGCCGTTCGCCCGGTGTCTATACGCGATGGAAGTGCCACGAGGTGCGGGAAAGGGTGACGCGAAGGTGGTAGCCGCCGACCTGATGGTCCGGGCGCGGGCCGGGGATGGCGATGCGTTCCGGGAGCTGATCGACCCGTACCGCCAGGAGCTGCAGGTGCACTGCTACCGGATGCTCGGATCCTTGCAGGACGCCGAAGACGCCCTGCAAGACACGCTGCTGGCTGCCTGGCGGGGCCTCGAAGGGTTCGAGGGACGCGCCTCGCTGCGCACCTGGCTCTACCGGATCGCCACCAACCGCTGCCTCAACGCCCGTCGTTCAGCGAGCCGGCGCCTGGCCAAGGAGTGGGACGTGCCCAATGTTGAACCTCCCGAACCCACCCGGCTCGGCGAAGTCGTCTGGCTCGAGCCATTTCCCGACGCCCTCCTCGACGGTGCCGTCGACGCGCCCCTCGGCCCGGAAGCCCGCTACGAGCAGACCGAATCCATCTCCCTGGCTTTCATTACCGCACTTCAAGTCCTGCCCCCTCGCCGGATCGCTGTGCTCATCTTGCGCGACGTACTCGGCTTCCACGCCAACGAGGTGGCCGAGTTGCTGAACTCGACCGTCGAATCGGTCAAGAGCGCCCTCAAACGGGCGCGCACCAGCCTGTCGCGCCGCTGGCCCCCGACCGACGACCGCCTACCGCCACCCGCTCGCGACTCACCCGCCGAGGCTGCCACCGTGGCGAAGTTCGTTCGTGCGTGGGAGTCGGCTGATCTCGACGCACTCGTGGCTCTTTTGACCGACGACATCTTCATGTCGATGCCACCGATGCCCTTCGAATACGAAGGCCGAGACGTCGTGGCCCGCTTCTGCGCGAGTCTGTTCCGCGCCGGCCGGAGGTTCGACCTCGTGCCGACGCGCGCCAACGGTCAGCCCGCGTTCGGCGCCTACCTGCGCACCACCACCGGCATCAGCCATGGGGTCGGCCTCTATGTCCTCAGCCTCACCGGCGACCGCATCTGCGCCATGACTCGCTTCGACAACAGCGTGCTCCCATGGTTCGGGCTACCGCGATCGCTGGCGAGCACATAAATGACTGGAGCCGATTCGAGCCGTCACACGGGGGCCATTTCGAGTTGACATTGCGAGCCTGATCCGCCATATCCGCAGCTAGCCCTGCGCTTCATCTTGGCGCTGGCACGACTGCCGTTGTGCGCCGATCACCCGCGAAAAGAAATGTGTGACAACCGCCACACACCTGTGCTATGAATAGGCATATACCTATTAGGAATATCGGGATGCCGGGAGGAACCATGACGAGCCAGGCCGATACCTGTACTCCGAGCGCCGTCATCGATCGCATTTCGCTGGTCCTGGACGCTTTCGACGGACCG
>Ga0137412_10004377_pt1 | contig 11278 bp, 11 predicted proteins | sample CZODoug2_1_16fun_FD_122160 | JGI IMG/M metagenome (GOLD analysis project Ga0137412, IMG submission 122160) | Vadose zone soil fungal communities from Angelo Coast Range Reserve, California, USA - CZODoug2_1_16fungal (Hybrid Assembly) | ecosystem: Environmental > Terrestrial > Soil > Vadose zone... | reverse complement strand
GGTTGTGGTTTGGGATCCGGGACAACGTTAGATTCACGACCTAATATTTGTTTGGGGTGGAGTGAAACTGCAGATCCCTCGGCTTCGCTCGGGATGACAAAAGGGGAGAACGGTGGTTAGGAAAGGGCGGTTGCTAGAGGAAAGGTCGGTTGCCAAGACCCTCTCCCTTACAACAGCCCCATCCTTTGTCATCCCGCCTGCCCCGGCATGCCGTGGGAGCGCCCGTTCACGAAGCTGAGCGCTTTGGTTCAGGCGCTCAGCTCTTCGGCTTCGTCCAGTTCAGAGTCTGCGACAAACAGTCCCAGGGCCTGACGTTCGAACAGACGTTTGTATGTGCCTTCTGTCCGGCGGACGAGGTCGTCGTGCCTTCCCTCTTCGACCACACGGCCTTGTTCGAAGACAAGGATGCGATCAAGCATCCGTACCGTCGACAGCCGGTGAGCGATGACGATGGCCGTGCGGCCAACGATCAACCGCTGCATCGCATCCTGGATGAGCGCCTCGGATTCAGAGTCTAGGCTGGAGGTCGCCTCGTCCAGAATCAGAATCGGCGCATCCGCCAGGAAAGCGCGGGCCAACGCCACTCTTTGGCGTTCGCCGCCAGAGAGCTTGACTCCCCGTTCACCCACCAACGTTGCATAGCCTTTCGGCTGACGAATGATGAAGTCGTGCGCGTTGGCCAGTTGTGCCGCGCGCTCGATCTGGGCCAACGTTGCTTCCGGACGCGCGTAGGCAATGTTTTCTGCCAACGAACGATGGAACAACAAAGGCTCCTGCGGCACCAGGGCAAGTTGCGAGCGCAACGATACCTGCGCTGCGCGAGCAATCTCCTGCCCGTCGATCAGGATGCGGCCTTCGTTCAAGTCATAGAGCCGCTGCAACAGCTTGACGAAGGTCGTCTTGCCCGAACCGGAGTGGCCGACCAGGCCCACGCGTTCACCCGGCTCGATGCGCAGGGAGAAGTTGTCAAAGAGCGGATCAGGATGCGCACCATAGCGGAACGTGATGCGGTCGAAAACCACCTCTCCCTTCTTGATGCGAATCGGCTCGGCATCCGGACGATCTGCCACGCCCAGCGGCAGCACATGCATCTCGACCAGGTCTTCCATTTCGTTCACGCTGCGCTGCAGGTTCGCCACATGCTGGCCTACGTCGCGCAAGTAGCCATGAACGATGAAGTAACTGGTGAGCACGAACGTGACTCCGCCCGGCGTTGCCCGGCCTTGCCACCACAACCAGATCGCGTACAGGGTCACCGATCCTCTTAGACCGAGTAACACGATCATCTGTGTAGTTCCGCTCCACGTGCCGTTGGTCCAGTGGCGATAGGTGCGGCGACTCCACTTATTCAGCACGCGGCCCAGGCGCGCATCCTCGCGTGCCTCGGCGCCGAAGGACTTCACCACCGCGTTGCAGGTCACTGCATCTGCGAGAGATCCACCTACTAACGTGTCCTGGGCGTTCGACAGCCGCGCCGCCGGGGACACGAAGTTCAGTGATAGCGCAACCGAAAGGCCGACGTAGAGGGTCGCGCCGATAGCCACGATCACGCCCATCGACAGCCAATGTGCACCGAGCACCAACGCACTGCCGACCAACACCAGCGATGCCGGCAGCAAAGCCAGCAGCAGGGTGTCATCCATCAGGTCCACCGCCCACATCCCGCGGGTGACGCGACGGACGATCGAGCCGGCAAAGTTGTTGGCATGCCAGTCGGTCGAGAAACGCTGCACTCGATAGAACGCATCGCCGGCCAGGCGCGCCATCAAGCGTATGGTGAGCCGGCTTATGCCCATCAATGACAAGTGGCGGCCGGCGACCAGGATGCCCCCTAACAAGAGCATGGTGGCCAAGGCGGAGATGGCGGCGTGCAATGCCTGCCGGTGGGTTCCACCGTGCATGGCAATGGCGTCCACCATGCGGCCGGCAAAGACCGGCATGAACAGATCGGCAATGGTTGCTACCACCATGGAGCAGGCGACGCCGGTTACCAGCCAAGCCTCGCGTCGCCAATGGCGAAAGAGAAAGGCCAGTACGTCACGCATTACGTTTTGACTACCCCGGGAAACACGCATAGATCACTCACCAGGACAACTGGTAGATCGCGAGGCATCAGTGCCTCGACGATGAGTTGGAGCCGAATGGCTCAGGGAAGGAAGCTGTTTCCCCAGGGGAAATAAGAAAAGGCCCTGAGGCTGCGCCTCAGGGCCTTCGTAAACTCGCTAACGAAGTGCGCTAGGGGCGCCCTACTTCCTTCAAACCGACAAAGTCCGATACCCCGGCAGGGAGGACTTGAGGGACGAAGTTACGGGTTTGAGAGGTGTTTATCATAGCGCTCTATCCTGAAAGACTGATTTAGTTTACCTCAGCTTTCCGGGCGCGGATATTTATTTTTTTTCGACAGAGTATTTTTGGAACACGCGGTATGTGGGTTGTAAATAGAAGTTCAGCAGCACCCGCAAGTTTCTCCCTGCCATGCTGACCTTCCCTCTTTAAGAAGGATCGGTATGGCAAAAAGAGCGGCGAGGGAATCAACCCAGGGGATATGGAACGCTGCGTTCGCTGCCAGACCGGCCAAGGTGATCATGGCGAGGTAGGCGCAGGTGGCGGACTGAACCGCGTCAGCTGCCAACGCAACATTGTTGGTGCGCCGTGCTTCCCTTCGTTTCAACGTAGCTAAGATCGGCATAACGGCCAAAGCAGCGACGGTCACCATCATGCCGAGATAACTGGCCTCAGGACGCCAGTGAAGGACCAAGGCAAGTAAAGCCGTGGATGCGACTACCAAAGCGAGAAGGAATAGCAGCGCTCCTGCGATGCGCGCCGCTTTTTGTTCAGAAATTGATTTGGGTGATCCGTATCTCAGGAGCACGACTGCAGCGGAAAGTAGCTCGACGAAACTGTCAGAACCGAATGCCAGCAGCGAGGGACTATGGGCAGAGGCGGCCGCATAGAGTGCTGTCCCGCATTCGATGAGCATCCATGCCAGGGTGACAGTCTGGAGCCATAACACTGCACGGGAACGTCGAACCGGCGCGCACGACGAGGCGGGCTTCGCAGGCTGGGAACCGATCTGTATCAGTCCGGACATAGAGCCTTTCAGATATTGTCCCACATGCCGGGACTGGTAAGGATTCTCACTCCCGCGGACGTTGACATTCTGCTTGTGACACCAAAGAATACTGATCGGTAAACGATGGGAATTCTTGATAGGTTTCGTCTCGACGGAAAACTTGCGCTGGTCACCGGTTCTGCCACCGGACTTGGCGCCGCAATCGCTGTGGCGCTGGCTGAGGCCGGGGCAGCGGTGGCATGCCACGGGAATCGCCGGCCGGCAGAGGAAACCAGCGAAGCGATTCGTGCCCTGGGCCACAAATCCGGCAGCTTCGCCGCCGACCTGAGCCAGCCGGAAGGCGCGGATCACCTCTATGAAGCGGTGTTGGCGGGCATGGGCTTGCCTGATGTTCTGGTGAACAATGCCGGCACGATTTATCGTGAGCCAGCTGAAGACCACGACCTGCAGGCCTGGATGACCGTGATTCAGGTGAACCTTAACAGCGTGTTTCGCCTGAGCCAACTTGCCGGCCGCAGCATGCTGGAACGGCGGCAAGGGAAGATCATCAACATCGCGTCGCTGTTGTCGTTTCCAGGCGGCATTCGTGTGCCGGCCTATGCTGCATCGAAGGGCGGGGTTGCGCAATTGACCAAAGCGCTGGCCAATGAGTGGGCGCCACGCAACGTGCAGGTGAACGCCATTGCTCCGGGCTACTTTCGCACTGAAAATACGACGGCGTTGCGGCAAGACGAGGTCCGCAACAGCCAGATACTGGCGCGCATCCCCTCCGCACGATGGGGGGAGCCGGAAGATATTGCCGGCGCGGCGGTGTTTCTCGCATCACCTGCAAGCGACTACGTTACGGGTGAAGTGCTGGTAGTGGACGGCGGTTGGATGGCGCGCTGAGAGTGTGCAGCTCAACTGAGGAGAATGCATGTCGGCAATCGAGGTTATAGCTTCACAGGATGAATCGATGTCCCACCCCGAGCCTGGGCTCCGGCGGCAACTCATGTCCTGGAGTCCTGACATGATGCTGGTGCGGCACAGAATGAAGAAGGGTTGGGTGGGCGCCAGACATAGCCATCCGCACGAGCAGATGGTGTATATCATTCGCGGCCATCTCACCTTTGAGTATCCCGGCGGACTTTTTGAGGCGAAGGCCGGGGACAGTTTCCTGGTACCGGGCGACGTCGTGCACCAGGCTTCCGCACAGGAAGATTCCGAGGTGCTGGACATCTTCACTCCTTATCGCGAAGACTACGCACCTCTTGTTTAGCGAGCCCACCAGGCGAGGCCGTCCGGCTCACCGCCGCGTCGATCAGCACGATCTTGCGCTTGCATGCGCTCTCTTTATATGAATGTACAGTCGGATAGGTAATCGTTCCGTCCGTTTTCCACCCTGTCCAGAGAGTTACTCCCTGAAGCAGCGTCCCGCAGGGCGGAACGACGGGACCACTATGTTCTTGACACCTGTAAGTTACGGCTGGAAGAATCCCGACCGTAGCCAAAAAGAGAAAGCATTTACTTCCAATCCGGTGAGGCTCAGCCATTTGTAGCAGAGAGCGATGACCGGTTGCAGCCGAAAAAGGCTAAAGGCTACGAGAACGTTTCTTTTGGGGGACCACACGATGCAAGTAATCGACGCCGTAACCAGAGCCATCTCCAGTTTGCGGAAGATGCGAACCACCGCCGCCCGGCTTATCACCGTTTCGCTTCTTGTCCTGTGCGGATTTGTCACAGTAAAGGCTCAGCAGACAAACGCGACCGTTGTGGGCAATGTGACGGACACCACCGGCGCGGTGATGGCAGGAGCGAAAGTAACAGCGACGGAAGCATCTACCAATACCGTCCGTACTACGGTCACAGATAGCGACGGCGGTTACACGATCCCCGCTTTACCCGTCGGAACCTACTCGCTGAGTGTGGAGATTTCCGGCTTTGAGAGCCAGAAAGCTACCGGGATCCACCTGGACGCGAGCCAGACGGCACGCCAGGATTTCAAGATGAGTGTGGGTCAAGTGAGCCAGACGGTCGCAGTTGAGGCCGGCGCGGCTGCGGCTCAACTGCAAACCGAAACCGGGGCTGTGGGCCAGGTGATCGATGGCAGGAAGATTGTCGAGTTGCCGCTCAACGGCCGTAACTTTGTACAGCTTGCCCAGCTGATCCCCGGGGTCAACACAGGAGTGGAAGGTTCCATCACAGTCCGCCGAGCCCGCGGGTCGATTGCTACGACCGACGCGACCGGCGGCACCATCGCCATTCAGGTCAATGGGGAACGGGACACGCAGAACCTCTTTTCCATCGACGGGACCGAGGCCATGGACTACGACGCGTGGACCTACAGCTTTTCGCCGTCGGTTGACGAGATTGCGGAGTTCCGGGTTGACACCAGCACCAGCGGAACCGATTCGGGTGCCGCGGCCGGCGCCAACGTGAACATCATCATCAAGTCAGGCACCAACAATCTTCACGGTACGCTGTGGGAGTTCAATCGCAACAACGCCTTTACCCAGACCTATGACGCAGTCGCGAAAAAGGACGTCACGCCGGCGCGCTTAAACCGCAACCAGTTCGGCGCGAACTTCGGCGGCCCACTTTATATTCCGCACATCTACAACGGGCACGATAAGACTTTCTTCTTCTTCAACTGGGAGACAGGCAAGCTGCTAAACGGCGCCAACGTGCAGCAGGCGATCGTTCCGGATAACAACATTCGCGCGGGAATTCTCGACGCAACGGCGCTCACGTCGTCCAGCGGCAAGCCTCTCAATGTGGTCGATCCTATTTCCGGACATAAATATCAGATTGGAGACCAGGTCACCGTCGATCCCCGATCCGCCATCATGATGCAGGTGACCCCGGCGCCCAATGTACCCAATGCGAGTTCGACGACCAACTACAACACCACACCGGTAAACACGTTGAATTATCAGTATGACTACATCGGCCGGATGGATCACAACCTCACCCGCAAAGACACGGTCAGCGGACATTACATTTACGACGAGACCTACAGTAACGGGCCCTCTTTCTTCGGAAATGACGAGGACAACAACGACGCTTTCAATCACCTCATTGAAGTGTCTGAGATCCACGTCTTCTCACCCAGGATCGTCAACGAGTTTCGTTACGGGCACCAGAACTTCCAGGAATTTGAGACTTTTGGAACCACGAACAATGCGAAGTACAACATTGCCAATGGCCTGATGCAGATTCCCTTCTCTTCTTCCGATCCCCACTTCTATGGGGGACCCAACATCACGATCAGCGGTCCAGATGGCGCGCACAAGCTGTTTGCCGACATACGCAACATCGGTCCGCGCAACCGTGCCAACGGCATCAACCAGTTTGTGGACAACCTTTCTTACCAGTGGGGCAGGCACTATCTGAAGTTCGGAGTAAATATTGGGCGGCGTACCGACTACTTCAGCCAGGCGCGCGATCCTCACGGCACATTCAACTTTACCGGCCAATACACCGGGTCGGCGCTGGTTGATTATCTGCTCGGCTACATCGCCACCGACAGCATCAACCCGACTGTGACGCGGACCAACATCTCCAGCATCATTCAGGCTTATTCGGTGCAGGATAACTGGAGCGTAACCAAGACGCTGACGTTCAATCTCGGATTTCGTTGGGATCATTTTGCGCCTTATACCCAGGACGACAATAAGTACGCCGACATCTACAACGGACCGAACGGGCTGAATCCTTTGATGGCTATAACCCCGGCGACTTCTCCGTACGGGCGCGGTCTTCTCCAACCCACCTACCATGACTTTCAACCTCGTATTGGATTCGCCTGGCAGCCGTATGGCATAGGCAAAACGGTGGTGCGCGGAGGTTACGGCATCTACTTCACGCCGGAGATTGACAACGCGCCCTTCAGCATGGGTGAAGGCGCCCAGGCACAGTCTGGAGCGCAGCTCACAGGCAACACCGGCGTGACTGCGTCCAACCCGGCGCAAAAAATACCCAACATCCTATTCAGTAATCCATTCCCTGGGGTGAGCACGGGCGGACCGTTGACCTACCCGTTTGACACTTCGATTGATCAGCACTTGCAGGACCAGATGACGCAGGAATTCAATCTTACGTTCCAGAATCAGCTGCCGGGAGCATTTACCGCCCAGATCGCCTACGTGGGAGCACGTGGGACGCACAATTTCATCTCCTATAACGATGTCAACATGCCGTTCCCGATCAATCCCGCGAGCACCACCCTCAGCATTAATGCAAGGCGTCCGAACCAGACGTTCCTGCGTGCGGTGCAGGGTGATTTCTCTCGCGGTAACTCCAGCTACAACTCGCTGCAGACCCAGCTGGAACGCCGCATCGGGCACGGGCTCAATACCCTGGTCGCGTATACCTGGTCTAAATCGATTTCCGGGCCGGGCGACATTGGTGGCATTGTGGGTGGCGGTAATTTCGGCGCCGGCCCGCTGAACCCTTACAATCCACGCTACGATCGATCGCTTTCCCTGTACGACATCCCTCACCGGTTCAGCGGAACCGTGCTTTACGATATTCCCTTCTTTCAAAGCACCAGCGGACTCAAGAAGTTGTTGCTCGACGGGTTCCAGGTTTCGACCATCGTGACCGCGGTATCCGGCGATGCTTCGAACGTAGGCTATTCCGGCACATCGAATACCGGAACCGGACAAGCTTCCCGTTCAGACAGGGTTGCCGGGCAAGTTCCAAATTTGGCTCGTGGACAGAGGACCCCGATGATGCAATTCAACACCGCGGCGTTCACGGCTCCGCAGCCAGGAGAGTTCGGCACATCGCCGCGCACCGGAGCCATCCGGTTGCCTGGTTTGTTCAACGATGATTTCTCTGCGACCAAGGGGTTCAAGCTGGGAGAGTCGCGTAACCTGCAATTGCGCGCCGATTTCTTCAACGCCTTCAAACACTACAATCCTGATCCTTCGACCATCAGCACGAACATCACTTCGCAGAACTACGGAAGGATCAATAATGGACTTTCGGGCGGATTTGCAACCCGGGTCATCCAAATAGCGGGGAAATTCTACTTCTGAAAACTTTGAGTGGGGTTGCGGTTTGGTCTTTGGCGGGCTCGCTCTTGATGGGCCAGAGCGCGGGAGTCGAGAACACGGAAGTTTGGATGTTCCATCAGACCTCGGTGCTTGGCGGATACACGACCCAGGTACTCGGCCATCCCCAGGTGATCGAGACTCCTTTAGGCAAGGCGGTTCAGTTCAACGGAGTCGACGATGCGCTGTTTGTTCCCGTGCATCCGCTGGCGGGTGCTGCGACGTGGACGTGGGAAGTCATCTTCAGGCCGGATGCGGATGGCGCTCCGGCACAGCGTTTCTTTCATCTCTCGGTGTTGGACCCGGCAACGGGAGAGGATATCGATGATCGGCTGCTGTTCGAGATACGGATTGTCAACGGACAGTGGTGCCTGGATAGCTTCGCCATGGCCGGTGGTCAATCGAAGACGCTGCTGAATTGTGAGAAGGTGCATGCTCTCGGGAAGTGGTACCGGGTGAGCGCGGTGTACGACGGGAAGACGCTCAGCAACTACGTGGACGATGAGTTGCAGGGTGAGGGGAATGTGCAGCTGGTTCCGCAGCGGCCGGGGCATTCTTCGGTTGGGGTGCGGATTAATCTCAAAGACCATTTCAAGGGTGCGATCCTGGAGGCTCGATTTACGCGACGGGCGTTGGCGCCGGCGGAGTTCCTGAAGATCCCGTAATTCGGCGGCCTTGCGTTGGGGGCACCCGTCCAGAACCTTAGACCTTGGATGCGGGTCAAATCCTCCAGAGTTTTGCCTCTTCACGCTTTCCCGGTAGGGGAAAATCGGCATCAAACTAACAGCTTATGGTGCGGAGAATTTCAGGATTTGCTTTGGCGGTTTGCTGGATGCTTGTGCTTGGGGGCTGCGGGAGACAGGTTGCGCAGCAGCCTACGCAGCAGCGGGCACAGCCAAGCTCCCCGCCCAAGCCGGCCTTGAAACAGGCTCCGCCTACTCCTATTGCGCAGGAGAAGGAAGAGCTGGGACAACAGTCGTGGGACCCCCAGTGGGATGTGATTGTGGAGCAGGCGTTGTCTCCGGAGATGCTCTCAACGAGAGCTGCCCGCGGCGTAAGAACATTCTGCCCACGATTCGCGAGCATGGATGAGGCCGATAAACGCGCCTTCTGGGCTTATACGTTCCAGGCACTTGCCGGGGCAGAGGCAGGCCTGAAACCGACAACCAACGTACGCCATACAGAACCCGAAGTGGCGGTACAAGACTCGGTTACCAAACGTACCGTTCGACAACAGGGCCTGCTGCAGCTGACCTATATGGACGCAGAGCGATATGGCTGCGACTTCAACTGGGAACAGGATAGGGGGCTGGCGGAGAAGTCTCCGGCAAGAACGATTCTGACGCCCAAAAACAATCTCTTGTGCGGAGTGAAGATTCTCGAAAACCAGATGCTGACGCAGAAAAAGCCGTTGCTTTCCTCGTCGAGCTACTGGGTGACCCTGCGGCCGGAGCGGCCGAGCTACCTGGTATTCGCCAAGCAGATGAAGAACGTGCCGGCGGTGTGCCGGGCGGCCATGCCCGCGGTAGAAGAAGCACGGGCGAAGCGGCCAAGCGGCGTACCGGCGGCGGCTGCTACTATGCCTGCACACGTCGCGTCGGCTAATTAGCAGACCCACTTTCGCCATGATTCTAACCCCGCATGACCGGCTCTTCGTCCTGACAGGCGCAGGGGTTTCCGCGGAAAGTGGCTTGGCTACCTTCAGGGGATCAGGAGGGCTTTGGAACGGCTATCGAGTCGACCAGGTCGCGACACCCGAAGCCTGGCACGCCGATCCTAAGCTGGTGTGGCGCTTTTATTCGATGCGCCGCCGCGACGCGCTGGCTGCCGAGCCAAATACTGCCCACGTGGCCCTGGCCAAGGTCGAGCAGGCGCTAGGCGATCGTTTTTATCTCTGCACCCAAAACGTGGATGATCTGCATGAGCGCGGTGGGTCGCTTCGCGTCCACCATATGCACGGCACCCTCTTTGCATCGCGTTGCGTAGACTGCGGACTCCCCTTCCCAGATCAGAAATTCTATGAGGATGCGAGCAACCTGCCCACCTGCGAAAAGTGCGGCGCGCCGGTGCGCCCGCACATCGTGTGGTTCGGCGAAATCCCTTTAGATATGGACGGCATTTATCGAGAACTTGACCGGGCCACGCAGTTGCTGGTGGTGGGCACGTCCGGTTCTGTATATCCTGCCGCGGGGTTTGTCCACATTGCCAACCAGCGGGGCATCCGTACTATTTATGTGGGACCCGAAGAACCTCTGAACGCGGACGCCTTCGACGAGATCGCCCTGGGGCCGGCGACAGCAATCCTTCCTGCATTGCTGTCGCGCTGAGCGGCTATGCCGCGTCTGGCTCGTGGCTTCTGCTCCAGGCTTCATATTCGTGGCTCGCTTCGCCGAGCGAGTAGAGCGTGTTCCTTGTTTCTACGATCCTTTGCTGAGTATCGACACGCACGATAGGAGAGGTGAAGATGAATTTCCCTTTCTCAATCCTCTGATGGCCGAAAGCCCTGCCTACCAACAAATTTCCTGGTCGCAATGCCTGATAGCTGCCTGAGTTCGGTTCTGGCACTACCGCCCAATCTTCGAGTTTCACCAATGGCTTTTGGGTTTGCATGGCAAGTCCTTTCCATTTTCTTGGATGCGGCCGGCACTACTCGGGGCCAGGGCAATTTTGACGAATTCTACCGAATATCTGCATCCCATCGAGTCAAGGTGGCCGTCGTGTAACATGGGTGGACTTGAGGAGCTCCATGCCTAAATACATCATTGAACGCAACATACCGGGCGCCGGAGCGCTCGATCGCCAGCAGCTAGCCGCCATTACACAAACGTCGTGCAACGTGCTGAAGGGGATGGGTCCGCAGATTCAATGGATTGAGTCGTACGTGACGGATGACAAGATTTACTGCGTCTATATCGCCCCCGACGAAGCGACGATCCGAGAACACGCCCGATTGGGCCAGTTCCCCGCGGACTCGGTGCAAGCGGTGCGCTCCGTGATTGATCCTACCTACACGTAAAAGAAGATGGGCAAGTCACCCAGGCAGGGCGAAGGTCGCTCGTGAAAACGATTTCCTTTTAGGTCAGATGGCAAAACTTCTACCGGCTGCGGAAAAACGTCGAACAGCGAGCGAAGACCGTACCCTCAGCGGCTAAAGCCGGGCATAATTACA
>Ga0137412_10004376_pt1 | contig 11278 bp, 12 predicted proteins | sample CZODoug2_1_16fun_FD_122160 | JGI IMG/M metagenome (GOLD analysis project Ga0137412, IMG submission 122160) | Vadose zone soil fungal communities from Angelo Coast Range Reserve, California, USA - CZODoug2_1_16fungal (Hybrid Assembly) | ecosystem: Environmental > Terrestrial > Soil > Vadose zone... | reverse complement strand
CGGGAAATCAGCCCTGGCGTGGCGCCGGATGTAGAGCGCGTGCGGCGCACGAATCGGGGTAAGCCGGATCAGTGGCGTAAAGCCTGATCGCCGTTTCTGTAAGGGCGATCTGCGGAGAGGCCAAGTGGTAGGCGATGCAAATCTTCATAGACGAATCTGGCAATCGCCCTGCCGACCGATCCTCAACCGACGTACGAGCATGTCGGCCGAAGTGCCCTCGAACCCATGCTCCCGGAACACCTCGATCGCCGCGTCCAGCGGGCAAACGCAAATGACTGCTCGCCGGCCTGTGTGACGCAGCCCAATATGACATCATCGATCGCCATCGGATCGATCCTCGTCCGCGCAACCAGCGCATCCAGCACTTCCCCGGCCAAGTCAGCCGGATGCCAACCTGCCAGCTTTCCGTTGCGGCGTCCGCCGGCGGTTCTCACTGCATCCACGATATATGCGTCAGCCATCTACTTTTCTCCTTCGAATTGCGGCTTGCGCTTGGCCACGAAAGCCGCAACGCCCTCCTGGCCTTCATAGCCGGCGCCCGCCGCACTGATTACTCGGGCCTCGCGCTCCAGATGCGATTCCAAACCGGCGCCTAGGCTCTCGAGCAACAGATTTCGCGCAAGACCCAGGGCGCCAACTGCGGACTGCGACAGGCGCTGCGCCATGGCGGCGCCCTCAGCCGCGAGCGCACTGCCGTCCACGGTCCGCGTGATCAAGCCCATGGCCTCCGCGTCTTTCGCTGCCACGCGGCGATTGGACAGAATGAGGTCCTGTGCTTTGCGCAATCCCACGAGACGCGGTAGAAGCCAAGTCATGCCGGCGTCCGGCGACAAACCAATTGCCGTGTACCCCACAGTAAAGTGTGCCGTGTCGGCCGCCAAGACGATGTCGCCCAGGAGTGCGAGACTCATGCCGGCGCCGGCCGCCGGCCCATTGACGAGCACCAACAGCGGCTTCGGCATGCGCGCGAAGCGTGCGATGGCCGAGTGCAACGTACCCGCCAAGCGGCTAAGCAACGACGGCATCTGATCGCGCGCCGCAGCGAATTGGGCTAAGTCGCCACCGGCGCAAAACATCCGGCCTTCCCCGCTCAAAACCACGCATCGAATGTCGGCATCCGTGTCGCAACGAATGGCGATGTCAAGCAACGCCTCGGCCATGGGAAGATCGATCGCATTCGCGTGAGCGGGACGATTCAAGGTCGCGAACGCGATGGAGCCCTCAACTGCGAAACGAACCACACTCTCAATCATCGACAGCGATCCATGGCGGCTCGCGCCAATTTTGCAAGACGGGGAAAGGCCTGGGCGCGCGCCGCCGCATGTGCAGATACAGCGGTTCCGCGCAGCACCCGGCCCTTTATGCCGTGAAATATTGCCGCGAGACGAAAGAAATTGAATGCGACATAGTAGTCAAAGCTGGGAATTGAAGTTCGGCCGGTACGGGCGCAGTAGGTGGCGAGGTAGGCGGATTCCGCAGGAATGCGCAACGCCTCAACATCGGCGCCACCCAGCCCCGCCACGATGTCAGGCGGCATGCGATACATGATGGCGTGATAAGCAAAATCGGCCAATGGGTCGCCTATGGTAGACAATTCCCAATCCAATACCGCCACCACTCGCGGCTCGGTGGGATGAAAAATCAGATTGTCGCAACGGTAGTCTCCGTGAACGATGGCCGCACGCTCGCCATGGGGCACGTGCGCTGGCAGCCAGTTGATAAGCGCGTCCATATCCGGATCGCGCCCCGCTTCGACGTCCGCCAAGTATTGCTTGGTCAACCGCCCTATCTGCCGCGCCAGATAATTGCCTGGTTTACCGAAATCACCGAGTCCGATCAATTCGAAGTCTATCCCATGCAGTCGCGCGATGGTTGCGTTCATGGCATCGAAATAAGCGGGGCGATCGACAGCGGTTACGTCCGGAAAAGAGGCATCCCAAAACACTCGGCCTTCCACCATCTCCATCACATAGAAGTGGGTTCCTATGACACTCACATCGGTACACAGCGCGTGTACCGCCGCGACTGGAAACAAGATTTGTTGCAAGGCGCGCAGCACACGCGCTTCGCGCTCGACATCGTGCGCGCCGGGCAACAGCTTGCCCGGCGGCCGACGACGCAGTACATACGATCGCTCAGGCGTCCGTAGCTGATAGGTCGGGTTTGATTGACCTCCCTTGAATTGCTCTATCGTGAGCGGTCCCCGAAGTCCAGCCACGTGCGCCTCGAGCCACGGCAACAGCACGCGCTCATCGAGGCGAAACTCCGGACGCACCGCGGTCGTGCCCTGATATGAATGCGCAGTTATCGCCATCAGTGTCGCGCCTTCCAGTCCCGCTTGATTTTCTTGGCCAGCGCCCACTTGTGAGTCTCGGTTGGCCCGTCGTAGATCCGGAAAGCGCGGACTTCCCTAAAAATCTGCTCGACGATGGTGTCTTCCGTAAGACCCGAGCCGCCCATCACCTGCACGCAGCGGTCGGCGACACGCATCAAGGCCTCCGAGACAGCCACCTTGGTCATTGAACTTTCTGGGATCGCTTGAGAGCCCGCATCGAGCACGTCGGCACACCAACCAATCATCAACTCCGCCTGCTGCAACTCAATGAGATTCTCGGCCACCATGAAGCCCACGCCTTCATGATCGATCAGCGTCTTACCGAAAGCCTCGCGGCGATTGGCGTAGTCGGACGCGATGTCGTGCGCCCGACGACAAGCGCCCAACCAGCGCATGCAATGCGACAGTCTGGCTGGCGCCAAGCGCATCTGGGCGTACTTGAAACCTTCGCCGCTGTTCCCCAACATTTGCTCCGCAGGAATTCGCAGGTTCTCGATGATCACGGTGGCATGCCCGCCCGGCATGGAGCTGTCGATAGTGCGCGGGATACGTTCGATGCGGATGGCCGGATCCGGCAGGTCGACCAGGAAAAGGCAGGCGCCGTCATTCGACTTGGCCATCAGGATTCCGACGCGCGCGCCGTGCGCACCCGTGATGAAGGCTTTGCGGCCATTGACGGTCCAGTAATTCGCATCGCGTATCGCGGTGGTCTTCATCATCGACGGGTCTGAACCTGCGCCGCCGTCCTCGGCAGGCTCCGTCATGAAGAACGCAGATCGTGCTCTACCCTCAACCAGGGGTGTAAGAAAACGTTGCTTCAGCGACGGCGTGGCGACCTTACCCAGCAAGTACATGTTGCCCTCGTCGGGCGCAGCCGTATTGCAGGCCAGCGGACCCAGGGGAGACAGCCCTGATTGCATCAGCACCAAGGCGGTCTCGCGCTGGGTGAGATGACTACCGTCCGGCAGGATATGCGGCGTCAACACGCCCGCGCCGCGAGCCAGCTGTTTGAGTTCATCGATCAAATCATCGGTGGGCGCGCCATGAAGATCTCGCCGAGGATCTCGCTCGAATGGCACCACGACGTTGCGGACAAAGGCTTCGACCTTCGCTGCAATGGCTGAGGCACGCGCCGAATTTGCCGGGTTCACTTCGGCGCCATGCGTATCGCGCCATCGAGGCGTATGGTCTCACCGTTCAGCATCGGATTGCCGATGATGGACTGTACCAACTGGGCGAATTCGGCGGGTTTTCCCAAACGGGGTGGGAAAGGCACCTGCGCGCCGAGTGAGTCGCGGATCTCCTGCGACAGCGACTCGAGCAATGGCGTGAGGAATATACCGGGCGCTATCGTCATCACACGAATCGCATGACGCGCCATCTCGCGCGCGATTGGCAGTGTCATGGCGACGATCCCGCCTTTGGAGGCTGCATAAGCCGCCTGCCCTATTTGTCCGTCGAAGGCCGCGACACTGGCCGTATTGATGATGACGCCACGCTCCTCACCATCTAGAGGAACCTGGTGCAAGCGAGCGGCGAATTTCGACAAAACATTGAAAGTGCCGCATAGATTGATCGACACGATACGAGTGAAGTCCGTGAGTGACAGCGCCGCTCCGTCCCGCCCAATCACCTTCGCCGGTGGTCCAATGCCGGCGCAGTTCACCAAGATTCTCGCCGTGCCGTGGCGTGCTTCGGCTGACTCGATCGCGCGCTCAACGGCGTCATCGGCGGTCACATCCACGGCCACGAAATGTCCGCCGCATTGCGCAGCCTTTGTCATGCCTAACTCTTGATTGAGGTCGAAAATAGACACGCGTGCGCCGGCGGCCGTCAGCGAGTCCACGACTGCCCCGCCCAATCCCGATGCGCCGCCGGTGACGATCGCCGGTATGCCAGTCGTTTTCAAGATGTCATCTACGGATTGGTACCAGTCTATGCGCGCTCAAGGAATCAACACAGCTTTGATGCATTCGCCCGACAATTGCGAGGCCACCGCCTCGTTGATGGCCTCGAACTGAAATTTTCGAATGAGTCGATCAAAAGGAAAGCGGCCTGCCGCGGAATGCGCAATGAGCTCTGGGATAAAGCCATCCAAATCGCTGTCGCCTTCGATGATTCCGTGAATCCGCCGGCCGTAAGTGATCAGCGTCGCAAGATTCACGGACAAACTGCTCTCAGGGCGCGGCGGTACGCCCACGAGACCCAACAGTCCATGACTGCACAGGGATCCTAACGCCGTTTCAACCACCGGCTCCCGACCGCTGGTTTCGAATGCGTACTCGGCACCGTCAGGAAGGATTTCGCGGATCGACGTGCCGACCTCTCCCTCGGACGGATCGATGACATGCGTCGCACCCAGAGACAACGCCATCGTCCGCCTGGCCGCCAACGGTTCGACCACAATAATGGAGGCGCAGCCACGCACGGCTGCGCCCATCACTGCCGCCAGCCCAACGGGACCTGCGCCGAAAATGGCAATCGTGGAACCGGCGGGACACGCCATGGAACGCATCACGCCGCCGGCACCGGTCTGCAGTCCGCAGCCGAGAGGACCAAGGATCTCGATCGGCAACGCCGCGTCATTCACCTTCACCACATTGCGCTCGCGCGTCAGCGCGTGGCTGGCGAACGATGACTGTCCGAAGAAATTCGCGGAAACGGGTTTTCCATCGATGCGAATCCCGGAGGAGCCGTCGGCCCGAACACCGGCATAATTGAGCACTGGAAAATGCCGGCAGTAAGTTGGCAATTGCTCGGTACAAGATTTGCACGTGCCACAACTCGAAAAACTCAGCACGACCCGGTCGCCCGGCTTCACCTTTCGAACGTTGCGGCCCACCTCGATCACGATTCCCGCACCCTCGTGTCCGAACACGGCCGGCAAAGGAATCGGGATGAACTGATCGCGTGCAATCAGATCGGTATGGCAGAGGCCCACCCCCAGAATCCGCACCAACACTTCATCGGGTCGCGGCTCATCCAAAAGGGCGCGCTCGATGCGAAATGGCTGATGCGCTGCTCGCGCCACGGCAACTCTAATTTCCACGGTGAAGACTCCGGTAAATTGCCGTATTCACGAAAGGGCCATCACCACTGTCTTCGGCTCGAGGTAAGCATCCAACGCCTCGGATCCATTTTCCCGACCCAAGCCCGAATGCTTCATCCCGCCGAATGGAAACGCAGGGTCCGCCAGCAAGGCGCAATTGATGAACACCGTGCCGGCTTGCAGCCGCGAGGCCGCGTGGTGCGCGGCGCTCAAGTTCTGTGTCCACAGATGCGCCGCCAACCCATAGCGGCTGTCATTCGCGAGTGCAATGGCCTCATCCAACTCATCGAACGCGCTGCTGATCAATACGGGGCCAAACACCTCCTCCCGTGCGATCTCGGCATCCGCGGGGACATCGCGAAACACCAGCGGCGCAAAGAAATGGCCTTTGGGCGGCAGCTTTGCCGCCGTGCCAGTGATCTTGAGTCCCGCTTGCCGGGCGCGCTGCACCAAGCCGCTCACTTTGGCGTGGTGACGCGCGCTGATCAGCGGTCCAAGCTGCGAGCTTCTATTTGAGCTGGCGCCCAGCGTCTGGCTCGCAGCAATCATAGCGATACCTTCGAGCACCCGTTCGTACAAGGAGCGATGCACATACAATCGCGTCCCCGCGTAGCAAACCTGGCCGCTATTGAAGAAGCAGCTCATCGCCGCCTGCGCCAGCGCGGGTTCTACGTCCGCATCCCGATGAATGATGGACGGGGATTTGCCGCCCAGCTCCAACGTTACGCGCTTGAATTCGGGGATGCCGGCTTGAAGTATTGACCGTCCCGTTGCGGTCGATCCGGTGAAGGCGATCTTGGCCACGTCGGGATGCCGCGCCAGCGCAGCGCCCGTCGAAGCATCGCCCGTGATGACTTGGAAAACGCCCGGGGGCATGCCGATTTCACGCGCGATCTCGGCCAGGCGTAACGCAGTGAGCGGCGTCTCCGCCGCGGGTTTGAGAATTACCGCGCAACCGGCAGCGAGAGCCGGGGCTATTTTCCACATCGAGAGCACGATGGGAAAGTTCCACGGCGTAATCGCCGCCACCACTCCGACGGGCTCGCGCCTCGAGTAGACGTGATATCGGCCCGGTGTCGCCGCCAAGGGAGCGCTGCGTCCGGCGAGTTTGCTCGGCCAGCCGGCATAGGTTCGCAACCAAGCAACTGCCGCGGGAATATCCACCGCTTCGGCCAAGCCAACTGGCTTGCCGGTGTCCAATGCCTCGAGCGCCGCTAATCGGGGTAGATCGGATTCGATGGCATTGGCAAGTCGATGCAACCATCCTTCTCGCTGCAGCGGTGAACAATCCCGCCAGACGGGATTCGTAAGCGCAGCTTTGGCTGCCGCGACCATCGAATCCACATCACTCGATGATGCGATGGGTATGTCCGCAAACGCTTCCGTGGTACACGGATCTTCATCCGGCAAGAAATCATGTGCTTTGAGCGCAGCCGCGCCCGCATACAACTGGCGGTCTGGAAGCACTAAGCCCTCAAAACCGCCGATATCTGTCACGAACTGCCGCCCTCATGTTCACGGCGAAACTCAGACGGCGTCTTGCCGGTGAACTGCCTAAATGCCCGGGTGAAATGGCTCTGACTGGCAAAGCCCAGGCATTCCGCCATGATCGATAACTGCATCGGCGACTGCGACAACATCTGCTTGGCACGGTCGAGCTTGGCCTTCATCACGTATTGGTGCGGCGAGACACCCGTGGCCTTGCGAAACACCCGGCAAAAATGCGACGGAGTAACACCGGCGTCATTCGCCATGTCTTGCAGCGTGTAGGTCCCTTCGGGATGATCCAGCACGACCTTGATGATTTGATGCAATCGGTACGCGGAGAAACCGGCCGTCGGTATATCGGATGTGCCCGCTGTCGTCGAACCGCGCAGGATGTGCGCTTTCAACGCATTCACCAGAGCGGTGACATAGGCGTCTCGTTCAGGGGCGGCCGGCGCGTACAGTTCGGCCAACACTTGGCGCGATAGGGCCACGCCCAAGGGATCCGCGAACGCAAAACGCATGCGCTTGAACTGATCGGGAAACGCGGCAGCCTTTAACTGCAAGGTGGATATGCTCAAAGTGACCACATCGAGTTCGCCATCGACCAACCATCGGGTCGGCATTCCGAACGGAACCACGGTCGCGCAGCCGGGCGAGGAGCTCAGTTCGCTCCACGCATTGCTCTCCCAGGTTTTCACATCGGACTTGCCGGCGATGTGTACGGTAAAAATCGGATCGGGTAGCGCGGGTAACTTGTAGGCACCCACGAACTGCCGCCAGCGGCAGAGCCGCCAGCCGTCCGCTTCGGAAATGAGTTCGACATCGGGCGCGCGTTCCAACGTATCGCTGATCAATTCTTCGTTGCTGGGTCTTCTCGAGTTCGCAGCCATGGTGATTCCTCCCGCGCCTAGGCGGTCACCATTCTGACATTCAAGTTCTTGAGTCCGTTAATGAAATTTGACCGGAATCGCCTTGACGGCGAGGTGATCTCGAAGCGTTCGACGCGAGCCGCCAGCAAGCTAAAGGCGATTCGCAATTGCATTTCGGCCAAACGGAAGCCGACGCAGGCATGTTGGCCCGAACCGAAGCCGATCTGCGGAATATTGCCCCGCGAGATGTCAAATTCATCCGGGCGAGCGAAGGCGTCCTCGTCCCGGTTGCCGGAGATATACCACATGACGATTTTGTCGCCCTTGGATATGGCCTGACCGCCGATCTCAGTGTCTGCGAGGGCGGTTCGACGCATGTGCATGACAGGACTGGCAAATCGCACCAGTTCGCGCACGCCCGAACGCAAAATCTCCGGCTGCTGACGCACGCGCTGCCACTGCTCCGGAAACCGTGCGAAAGACACTACACCGTGGCTCAAGGAATTGCGCGTGGTCTCATTGCCCCCCACCAACACCAAGATCAGGTTTCCCACGAACTCGTTGAAAGCCACGGGAGCGTCGTTGATCACCGCATTGGCCAAGACTGAGGCCAAATCCGACCCCGGCTTCTCGCGACGTTGATCGAACAGCTCTCGGGCAAAGCCAAAGAATTCGGCCAGGATTTTCCCCATGGCCTCGGGCGACCGCCGAAAGTCCGGATCGTCCTCGCCGACGAATGCGTTGGTCCAATCGTAGAGCTTAGGCCAAATCTCCGCGGGCACATCGAGAAGTTCCGCCAGCGTGAGCAGCGGCAATGGCGCCGATAGCAGCGGTACGAGATCGACAGATTCATCCAAAGGAATCTTTGCCAGCAAATCCACACAGCGCAGCCGGACGCGCTCCTCAATTCCTTCCAAACGGCTCGGCGCCAATGCCGGCATGACCACCTTTCGATATTGCGCGTGCAACGGAGGATCGCGGGATATGAAGGGTATGCCTATGGCCGACTCCCCCGCTCCAGTAAGGCCGACCTCGTTTTCATTGAAAATTCGATGCCCACCATTCTCGAACGCCGACGAAAATAGATCCGGTCGCCGCGATACATTGAGGATGTCCGAGTGACGCGTGAGCGCCCAGAATCCCGCACCATCCGACTCCGCATTCCAGTAAACCGGCGCCTCCTTCCGCAAGCGCGCGAAGATCTCGTGCGGCACTTGCTCTACGTATAGGCTGGGATCCTTGAGATCGGGATTGAACGGCATGGCTGCTGACACCGGGCGCATCTCAGAAGGAATAGCGCACATTCAGGCCGTAGGTACGCGGCGTCGAGGGCACCAGAAAATTGTAAGGAAAACCTGCGCCGCGCAAATCGAGGCCGTAGCTGTAAACCTCGCGATTGAACAGGTTATCGCTCCATGCTCGAACCTGCAGTTTGTCCCGGGTCCATGAAAGAGACGCCTGGACTTTGGTGTAGGCGCCTTGCTGCAGCTCCGTGTTGTCCTGCGGCGAGCCGACAGCGTTGGTATCGTTGAAAGGTGAGAAGAACTGACGACTGACGTAATTCGCGCTCGGCGAGAAAGTCAACTGGCCGCCGCCGACCGACACAATGTTCCAGTCCAGCCCGGCCAGTGCGGTCCAAGTCGGCGCGAACGGCAGCGTGTTGCCCGCGAGATCGGTTCCTTGCAACGAGAGCTCAGAATACGTCGCGTGCAGATACCCGAAGGATGCGCGAAGCATCAGCGCCGGGATGATCTTCCAAGTCGCTTCCGACTCGACACCGTAGATCTTGGATTTCGGCGCGTTCACGAGAAAGGCCACCGGGCCCGGCCGCGTGCTGATCGCGGTGTACGCGATCTTCGCGCTGTCCGCCACCGCCCGGGCCGGAGTGCAGCTGGCCACCAAGTTCCACGAGGCGCCGCTGGCCTACCTGCTCTCGGCGTTCTCCGGCATCGTGTACATCCTCGCCACCGTCGGGCTGGCCAGGACCGGTCCCTCGGCGCGGCGGCTGGCCTGGACCGCGGTGACCATCGAGCTGGTCGGCGTGCTGGTGGTCGGCTCGCTGAGCGTGTTCGACCGGGCCGCGTTCCCGAGTGCCACGGTGTGGTCCGGATATGGCGCCGGATACGGCTGGGTACCGCTGGTGCTGCCGCTACTCGGGTTGTTTTGGTTGTTCAGGACCGGCCGAAACGGCGTCGGAAAGGCAAGATAACCCGATGGAGCTCACCGTGCTGGGTTGCTCGGGCAGCGGACCGGGGCCACTGTCACCCTCCTCGGGCTATCTGGTGCGGGCCGGCGACAGGACGCTGGTGCTCGACCTCGGCAACGGCACACTGGGTGCGCTGCACCGCTACGTTGATCCGTTCGACCTGGACGCGCTGCTGCTCTCGCACCTGCATCCCGACCACTGCGCGGACGTGGCGTCCCTGGTCGTCTACCGGCGCTACCACCCGGCGCCGCCGTACCCGCCGGCCGCGCGGCGGTTGCCGATCTACGCCCCGGGGGAGGCGGCGGACCGGCTGGCCGCCCAGTACTGCGCGTCCTCCGCCGAGCGGTGCACCGAGGATCTGACCGACGTGCTCGACTTCCGCGTGGTCACCGACGGGCTGAGCATCAAGGTGGCCGGCATCGCGGTGCGGTCGCGGCTCGGGGTGCACCCGTGCGAGTCCTACGCGACGCGGCTGGAGTTCGGCGGCCGCAGCCTCGCCTACAGCGGGGACACCGGCGCGTGCGACTCGCTGATCGAGCTGGCCAGAGGCGTCGACGTACTGCTCTGCGAGGCGACCTGGCCGCGGGTGGGTCCGCACGGTGAGGCGCAGCCGGAGGGTGTGCACCTGTCCGGGCGGGAGGCGGGCGAGCACGCGGCCGCCGCCGGCGTCGGTCGGCTGCTGCTCACCCACATCCCGGTCTGGTACGACGCCGCCGAGCTGCTCGCCGAGGCGAAGTCCGCCTACGACGGCCCGGTCGAGCTGGTCAGCGCGGGTTCGAGCTACCAGATCTGACCTCGGCCGGGGCTCAGCCGCCCACTCCGGACCAGACGGCCAGCGCGCCGGCGTCCCCGATCCACACCACGAGCCCGGTGACGACGAGCCCGGCGACCGCCGCGAGCACGCCGGCCGAGGTCGTCAGCCGGACCTGCAGGCGGTGCTGGTCTGTCTGGCTGGTGTTGATGGCGTGCCCGGGCTGGCCGGCGTGCTCGGCTTGGCCGGCGTGCTCGGCTTGGCCGGCGTGCTCGGCCTGGCTGGCGTGCCCGGCTTGGCTGGCGCGGGCGCTGTGGCTGGCCGGATCGGTGCGGTCGGCCAGCCGCCCCAGCAGCAGGGTGGCCAGCAGCAGTACCAGGAACACGACCGCGTACGGCAGCAGGTGGTCGGCGCGCTGTTCGTGCACTTCGACCAGTGGCCCGCCGCCGCCGAGCAGGCCCTGGAGCTGCTCGCCGGTCTGCACGGCCACCGGCACCGCCACCACGCCGACCAGCGCGATCAGGAACACCGGCACGCCGAGGTTGCGTCGCCAGGTGGGTCGGGCGGCGACGGCGAGGGT
>Ga0137412_10004375_pt1 | contig 11279 bp, 10 predicted proteins | sample CZODoug2_1_16fun_FD_122160 | JGI IMG/M metagenome (GOLD analysis project Ga0137412, IMG submission 122160) | Vadose zone soil fungal communities from Angelo Coast Range Reserve, California, USA - CZODoug2_1_16fungal (Hybrid Assembly) | ecosystem: Environmental > Terrestrial > Soil > Vadose zone... | reverse complement strand
GCCTCGTTGCCTTCCAGGACGTCCGCGGCGCTCAGGAGCAACCGGGACGTGATGGGATCGGGGTGCGCCGTTCTCTCCAGGAGATCGATCGGCTTGGCGGTATCGGCTTCGGCGGCCACGCGCACCAGCGTTCTGTGCGGAAGATAGAGCTGAACGACATCGACGGGCTTCGGAATATCCCATCGGGAGCTTGATCCCTCGGGAATGACGATCACGACCCCGGGACGAAACGTTCCAGTCGAAACAAATCGTCCCGAACGCCGCTCCATGCGTTGCACAGCGCCGTTGTAGGCCATGATGACGTGGTGCGTCATGGGTTCGACGACGTCGTGCAGCGGATCATGCCTCCAGTGAGCTATGCCGCCGCCGGATGAATCCAGGGCCAAGCGGAACGGTTCGGTTCCGAGTACGCGGGCCATTTCCGCATCGGCGAGACGCCGGTCAACTGAAGGTGGAGCGATCTGGCGCGCTTCGGAATCAGCTGCCGGCTCCTCCCGTGAAAGATCGTGCGATAGAGGCTTGGTCATGGAAATGGGCTCGTATCAGATGCTTCACGATGGTCGTAATGAAGGGTTGGCCACAATCGGCCGCGTTATTTGCGACGGGTGGTCAGCCAATCCTCAAAATGGATTGCGCCAAGCCGCGGATGTTCGCCGGGCGTGAGCGACCGGTCGTCCAACTCTGCTCCGAAATAGCGGGCGTGGATATCGGCGACGACCTTGCGCGAGTCCTTGGTCGCGGCCAGGTATTTCCGGCCGAATTCGTCGAGGCTCAATCGTTCCGGGCCGGCGAGTTCGATCATGCCGTTGATGGGATCGGAAAGCGTGACGTCGGCGAGGGTGGCTGCGACGTCGTCCGAGGCCACTGGCTGAAACAAGGCGGGAGACAGCCGGGCAATCTGTCTATCCGACGAGGTCTCAACGATGCCGCCTACGAACTCGAAAAATTGAGTGGCACGCAGGATAGTATATGGAATTGCCGAACGTCGGATCAGGTTCTCCTGTGCCAGCTTGGCGCGAAAATAGCCGCATTGCGGTAGGCGGTCGGTCCCAACGACGGAAAGGGCGACATGGTGCCGCACCTTGGCGGTGGCCTCTGCCGCGAGAAGATTGCGGCTCGATGTATCGAAGAACGCGAGGACTGCACGGTCTTCAAAGGATGGGGAATTCGCGACATCCACGACGATCTCTGCATCGGTAAGCGCCCTATCGAGGCCCTCGCCCGTGATCGCGTTGATGCCCGTGCTGGGAGAGGCTTGCAGCACGTCGTGGCCCTTCTCGCGGAGCCGGCTCGCGAGCTTCGTGCCGATCAGGCCAGTCCCACCGATGATGACAATCTTCATGGCTTTCCCTCACTTTACCGGCCGCCAATGGGCCCTGCGCTTGAATGTAGGGGGAGGATGAGCTCAGACCGGTGGGAAAGCCTTGCAACCAGGTTAAATTGGCCTTGAATTACCATTGGATTCTTGTCCAAGAGGGGAATGGACGTGCGTTTCTTGTTTGAAAATTATTGTCTGGACGCCGACCGACGCGAACTCGCATGCGGTTCGGAGCTCATCGCGATCGGCCCGAAAGTTTTCGATTTGCTGCTCTATCTGGTTCAGAACCGAGACCAGGTCGTCACGCGCGACGACTTGCTGCAGGCCATTTGGCAAGGCCGGATTGTCTCGGAATCCACATTGACGAGTCACGTCAATGCGGTGCGCAAGGCGATCGGAGACACCGGCAAGCAGCAACGCCTGATCCGGACCGTTGCGCGGAAAGGACTTCGCTTTGTCGGCCCGGTCCGGGAGGAGCTCCCAACCGGGCGAACGGCGGTTGCGGACATCGTGGCCGAAAAATCTGGCAGTATGCTGGCACTTCCGGATTCTCCTTCCATCGCGGTGTTGCCGTTTCGAAATCTTAGCGGCGACGCCGAGCAGGATTATTTTGCCGACGGCGTCGTGGAAGATATCATCACCGCCTTGTCGCGCATCCGCTGGCTGTTCGTGATCGCTCGCAACTCGAGTTTTACTTACAAAGGCAAGACGGTGGACGAAAAGCAGGTCGGCCGCGAGCTTGGTGTGCGGTACGTCGTCGAAGGTAGCGTGCGCCAGTCACAGAGCCGGGTGCGCATCACGGGACAGCTCGTGGATGCTGCAACGGGCACCCATCTTTGGGCTGAGCGATTTGAAGGAAGGCTCGACGACATCTTCGAGCTGCAGGACCAGATCGCAACCAGCATCGTCGGCGCAATTGCCTCCCAACTCGAGCGCGCGGAGATCGAGCGCGCGCGGCGAAAGCCGACCGGCAATCTCAGCGCCTACGATCACTATCTGCGCGCCATGCCGTATCTGCATCGTGGAACGCGCGAGGCGATTGACTCGGCGTTGCCGCTATTTCACAAGGCCATAGCGCTTGATCCGGAGTTTGCCTCTGCTCATGCCATGGCCGCCTGGTGCCACTGCTGGCGCAAGATCAACGGTTGGATGACCGATCAACCGCGGGAGTTCGCCGAGGGCATCCGGTTGGCCCGTCTGGCGGTGGAACTGGGCGAGGACGACGCTGTCGCGCTGACACGGGCCGGGCACACGCTGGCACATCTTGCCGGTGACTTGGATGGCGCTGTCGCCCTGCTCGACAAGGCACTGGTGCTTAATCCAAACTTGGCGGCGGCGTGGTTCCTAGGCGGATTCCTCAGGGCAGAGCGCGGTGATCCCGAGGCCGCGATCGAGTTCTTTACGCAGGCAATGCGTTTTAGCCCGCTGGATCCTGAGATGTTCCGGATGCAGGCCGGCATGGCTATGTCACATCTGTTTGGCGGACGTTTCGACTTGGCCCTATCTTGGGCGGAACAATCCTTCCGGCAACTGCCAAGCTTTGCGTTCGTACTGCTTATCATCGCCGCATGTCATGCGCTTGCCGGACGAATAGATAAGGCTCGAGAGGCGGCCGACCATTTGCGCAAGCTTGATCCCGCGTTTCGTATCTCCACGCTTGACGCTTGGATCCCGATCCGGCTGCCGGAGCATCGCGCCAGTCTCGCAAACGGTTTGCGGCTGGCGGGCTTGCCTGAGTGAGAGATGGGTTCGCCGGCATTGAATTGTCAAAAGCGCACGAACTATTTGGCGTGCCAGAGGCCGCCATGTCCCTCACTTCGCCGCACGCAAAACGCATCAGCGGGTCTAAGAATTTTCGTTCGCCTTCCCAAAAGACTTTTGCAACACTATCGGCACGAAGCTGACCTTGTCCTGCCGCCTCAGCTAAGGTTTACCGATCATTAACCATACCGACCCATCCTGAACGTGCTTCTGGATGGAGCGATACCGATACGCCGCCGTGGGGCCAGAACAGCTGCCGGGCGGCGTTATGGTTTTGGCTACCTCAGCTGGCGGCCTCTTTCATTTGGGATGCAATTCCATGTCGCCCGTTGGCACATAACGGGACAAGATCCAACAGGTGGCGAGGTGAAAGTCTGCTTTCGCTTGCTCTACATTCCAATAATAAGATTTTGCTTGTGTAGCAACGTTGTTGAGATTGAGGCCTGGTTTCACGGTCCGAGAAGCGGATGCTTATTACAGAATGTGGTGCTTCGCGCCGTCGTATCGCGAGAAGATGTGCGATGCATTGCGGATCGGAGGACTTCCTGGCGGAGGGCTTGCTCCTTGAGCCCCGGAATTGCCGCATCGTTCAAGTGACTTAAGTTCCAGAAGGGCTTCCATCGACGGTTGTTTGTCGCAGGGAAGTACCTGGAAGCGTTTAAGGCAGGGAGTGTGTCTCGAGCGACGCGAACTTCCGCAATTGGCCTTGGGCGATCTCCAGCGACGTCCGCCATTGAGCCGCTGTTGGCGAGCAAGCGGACATCAGGCGTGCCACAATACACAACCGCCATTTTATGGGTAGACGGCCTATCGCGTCGAAGCGGTGCGCGATTGCCAGGCCAGATGCGATAAGACGCCGCCTAACACTGGTTTGACGATGTCGCAACAGACGCCTAGCGGGTTGCTTTCATTGGGTCGCTGGACGGCTAAGGCGTGAATGACGAGCAGATTTACCTATGCCCTTCCATAGCAAGCCGCAGCGCGTTGGGATGCGCTGCGCTTTCACGGACTGTACGTCAGTCCTCTGCGAGAGCGTCGATGCGGAAGATATTGTGCTGCGCTGCGGCCGTTAGCTCGAGGAATCGACTTTATGAAATCCGAATCCTGAATAATGGCAGGACGGCTACGTGGTCGGCCGCGACGGCAGCAGCCTCAGCAACAGCACGACTGCGATCAACACCGTCGCCAACCAAGCCGCGACCGAGGCGAACGCGGAAGTGTAGGCCTGGGCGAGAGGGACCCCGTCGTGCTGGGCCCGTCCGAGGACGGCGAAGAAGGGGATCTCGAGGATCGCGACGCCCATCGCGTTGCCGACCCGTTGCATGGTGTTGAGCACGCCCGACGCGGCGCCGGTGTGCGCCTCGGGAATTTCCGTGAGGACCGCATTCATGACCGGGGTCATGAACAGCCCCTGCCCCAGACCCAGCACGATCAGTCCCGGGATGATGTAGGCGGGAGTGAAGACCGTCGACGGCACCAGCATGCAGGCGGCATAAGACAGCAGCGTGCCGCCTGTCGCAAGAACAGCTCCGGCGAAAAGCGTTCTACGAGCATCGGTGCCGCCGAAGCGGCCGACTGACAGGTTCGTGATCACGAACACGATCGCCATCGGCGAGAAGTAGAGCGCCGACATCACCGGCGAAAGGCCGAACCCGATCTGCGTCAGGTAGCTGAACGAAAGGATGAACGGACTTATCGTTCCGAAGAACAGCAAGATCAGCAGCAGCCCGACCGAGAACGCGCGGTCCCGGAACAGATTGGTGTCCAGAAGCGGAGACGTTCCGCGGACAGTCTTTCGGTGCTGGTGCGTCATGAACAGCGCGAGTACGGCAAACGAAGTCGCCAGCATCGCGATCGACCATGCAGGCCAACCGGCCTCCCTGCCTTCGATCAGCGGAAACAGCAGCATCCCGAGACCAAGCGAACTGAGCGCCGCGCCGGTAAGATCGAGCCGCTGCAGGCCGGCCGCGCGGGATTCGTCGAGCACGAATGGCCCAACCAAGAGCGCGCAGATGCCGACCGGCAAGTTGATAAGGAACACGGGTCTCCAGTGCAGGCCGAGCAAGTCGGCCGACACGACAAGGCCGCCGAGCACCTGGCCAAGTACGCCACCCATGCCGATCGCGACACCCATCCAGGCGAACGCCGTCGCCCGGTCGCGCGGACTGACGAACGTGACCCGGATCAGAGCGAGCACCTGCGGCGCCAGCACGGCGCCGGCGACGCCCTGCAGGACCCGAAATACGACCAGGCTCGACGCCGTAGGCGCCAGCCCGCACAATCCAGACGCGACCGTGAAGGCGGCGAACCCGATCAGGAACATCCGGCGCCGGCCGAACCGGTCGCCCATCCGCCCGCTGGTAATCAGGCCGAGCGCGAACGTCAGCGTGTAGCCGGCGACGACGAATTCGGCCTGCGAGAACGTGGCGCCGAGATCCAAACGGATGCTGGGGATCGCCACGAAAACGATGAAGTTGTCGAGCGTCGCCACGAAGATCGCCGTGAGCAGCACTGCGAGCCCGATCCAGCGGCGAGGCTCCCGCCGCTGCGCATCGGCCTGCGATAGACCCATTCGTAACGTGGTCATGGGCATCCTTTCGGGGACAGCGCCGCGCCATCCGGTTCGTGAGTGCGGACAGCGCAGCGGCGCACAAGACGGTCGACCTTACGGTCGGTGATCCCGTGCTCGCGGAGACTGCGGTGGGTCCGGACGAGATAATCGAGGTTGGTCCCCAGGAATCCTGCTCCCGTGGACAGTAGCCCGGCGGTTTCCTCCTCGATGAGACTACCGACGTAGTTGTCCGCCTGGCGGTTGGCGGCGAAGGCCAGCACCCGGATCTTGCCATCCCTGCCCGTCGCGCTGAGCCACTTGGGCACATAGGATCCCGTGGACATCTCGCGGCGCCACAGCAGCGTGAGATCGTCGTCGAGCGTCTCGCGCGCTATCCGGAGCGCCAGCCCTCCGGATGAGCCGCCGGTGTCGAGACCGAGCATGAGCCCCGGGCGTTCGGGAGAACCGCGGCCAGCCGTGGACCGGAGGCAGAACGCACGGTGATATCCCGTTATGCGAACGACACGGCTTTCCGCGACGCAGATGATCGGATTCCACATCAGCGAGCCATAGCCGAAGACCCAGACGTCGCCATCGACGCCGTCCATCGTATCCGCCAGCGAGGCTCGCAATTGCTCGTCGGACCGCATCGCGCCGACGCGTACCTCGCGGGCGATCAGATCGCGGATCGGCCCGCTTTCGAGGTCCTCGCGCGACAGTCCGTCCGCCCTCGTCAGCCGGACGATTGCGTAATCCGTGACCGTCACCAGCGCCTCGACGGCGGCGGCGTTAGCCTTCTTGGGATCCACCGTCATGGAGATATTTCCTGGCCGCCGCAGTCCATCGAGAGGACCTGATCCAGCGTGGACGTATCGAACGAGCCCGGAACGTCTTTCCCGGCATCCTTCGCGATCACCTTTTCGACGAGCATGGCCATCGTCTCCCGGCGGAATCCCTCGCACAGACCTTTCGGCGACGAGGACACGTTCAGTGGCGCCGTCAGGGCGACGGCCAGAGTGACGACGCGGGCGACGGTCCAAACGGAAAAGAAGCCGGGCCCGCGAGATGCGGGCTCGACTTCTCCCGACCGGAGAGCCCACCATCGCGCTCCGGTCACGACGCTCAAGCGTGCAGGTCGCCCAGACCGACCGTGGCCTTGATGAAGCCCTGGAACTGCTTCTCCGGCGGGAAGGGTTCGGGGATCGTCAGACCCTTCTGCACGGCCGGACGCGCCATGACACGTTCAAGCCACGCGTTCAGGTTAGCGTTCGCAGCGAGCGGCAAATCCTGGAGGAACGGGAACAGCTGCGCCGAGCGGATCCAAGGAAGCAGGGCGATGTCGGCGATCGTGTACTCGCTGCCGGCCAGGTACTCGTTGCCTTCGAGCCGCTTGTTCAGCACGCCGAAGAGACGGCTCACTTCCTTGAAGTAGCGGTTGCTGACCTCGGGAGCCTTGTTCTGCCATGGACCGCGGAACACGATGAGCTGCCCCATCATCGGACCGATGGAGGCCATCTGGAACATGACCATCTCGATGGTCTTGATGCGCGCCTTCGGATCCTTCGGAAGCAGCTTGCCGGTCTTCTCGGCCAGGTAGATGAGGATCGCGCCGGACTCGCTGACGACCAGACCGTCGTCGACCAGTACCGGAATCTTGTTGTTGGGATTGAGCTCGGTGAACTCGGGGGTCAGTTGCTCGCCGCCGAGAAAGACGCGGTGGACATTGTACGACAGGCCCAACTCCTCCAGTCCGATGGAGACCTTCAGTCCGTTGGGGGTCGCGTCGGTGTAAACGTCGATCATGATTGTCCTGTTGTGGTTGGTGGAGATCTCCGACGTGCGGCGCGAGGGCGCCGCACGTCGCGATCGACTCCCGCCTACGTCAAGGCAGATGGGCGGAAGGCGATGTGGAGGCGGTCCGACGGACCGTCGATCAACTGGCCATCTTCGCGGCCTGACGCTCGGCACGCCGGACCGGCTGCGGGGCCTGAGGATTCATCTCCTTCGCGATGGCGTAGGCGCGCTCGGTCGCCGGACGGGAAGCGACCGCCTCAAGCCAGCGCTCGAGTTCGGGATATCCGTCGAGATTCAAGCCGAACAGATTGTAGGGCGCGGCCCAGCTATAGGCGGTGATGTCCGCGACCGAATAGGCGTCGCCGGCGAGCCATTCGCGGCCCGCCAGCCGCTTGTTCAGGACTCCGAAGAGACGTGCGGTCTCGTTCCTGTAGCGGTCGACCGCAAAAGGGATCTTCTCCGAGGACCGGAGGAAGAAGATCAACTGGCCCGCCATCGGCCCGAGGCCTGCGACCTGCCAGAACAGCCACTGCATCGCGTCCATCCGACCGCGGATGTCAGGCGGCATCAACCTTCCGTTCTTCTCGACGAGATAGAGCAGGATCGCGCCGGATTCGAACAGGCTGATCGGCTCGCCGCCGCCGATGGGATCGTTGTCGACGATCGCCGGGATCTTGTTGTTGGGCGCGATCTTGAGGAAATCCGGTTTGAATTGCTCGTCCTTGACGAGATTGACCGGAACGACCTGATACGGCAGCCCGGTCTCCTCCAGGAACATCGTGATCTTGTGGCCGTTCGGCGTGGTCCAGTAGTGAAGATCGATCATTGTCGCTCCGGCTGGTTCTAGTTTGGACGGCGCGGCATGCCGCGATTGGATGGATGAGCGGCGATGCCCAGTCTCGCCGGGCGTCGCCGCTTCGACCTCATTGAGCGAGTTCGCCCCAGCCGCCGCTGACGAAGGTGTTGTGTCCCGTGACGTAGGACGCGCGCGGAGAAGCGAGGAACACGATCACCTCCGCGAGTTCTTCCGCCTTGCCGGCGCGGCCCTGGAGCGGGACGGTCGAGAAAAACTGTTCGTCGGTGATGCCCATCGCCGTCGTGATGGTCTTGCGGACATCGTCACCGCCGGGTGTGATAATCGGGCCGGGCGTCACGATGTTGACCCGGATGCCGAGCGGAGCCAGTTCCTTGGCAAGGCCTTCGGTGTAGGTGTTAAGGGCAGCCTTTGCGGCACCGTAGTGCAGCAGCGGTCCACCGTATGACAACCGACCACCGGAACTGACGTTGACGATAGCGCCGGACTTGGACTCCTTGAGCGCCTGCAGAACCGAGTTCGTCACTCGCAGGGTAGCCAGGAAATTGATGTTCAGCGAATCCACCCACTCGTCGTCCGGGATCGCCTCGGCGTTCGGCAAGTGGACGCGGGCGGCGCCAACTGAGTTGACGAGGATGTCAAGGCCGCCCAATTCTTTTAGGGCCGCCTTGCCGATAGCGTCCGCGCCTTCTTTGGTTCGGATGTCGCCGCTTATAAAGATTGCATCCTTCGGCGTTTCCGCGTGCTTATTACGCGCCGTGACGACAACCTTGGCGCCACCGTCGATCAGGCGCTGCGCGGCGGCGGCGCCGATGCCGCGCGAGCCGCCCGTGATGAGGGCGCGCTTACCGGCGAATTCCTTGGATAGATCGAGATTGGACACGTCGTTCTCCTTTGTTGAGCTTCGGATTTTGGAAGGCTTGCTGACTTCACGCGGCCCGGGTGCGGGCCAACTGGTCGAGGACCGGGAAAAGTTCGGAAGGGTCCGGACGGCGCGTGAAGTCGGGGTTCACTTCGGCATAGGCGATGACACCGTCCTGCCCGACGACGAAACGGGCGGGCATCGGAAGCGTCCAGGACCTGTCGTCGTTGTAGGCTTCGAGATCGTTCTTCAGCACGTCGCGGTAGATCTTCACCACCGCGACCGACAGCTTGAAACGCAGGCCGAACGCATCGGCGACCGTGCCGAGCTTGTCGACCAGAATGGGAAAGCCGAGGCCGTTCTCTCGCGCCGACCGGCGGCTGTTGGGCGCGCTCTGCATCGACAGGGCGACCAGCGAAGCGCCCTTCGCTTCGATCAGCGGGCGGGCCTCTTCGAGCGCCTTGAGTTCGATGTTGCAGTATGGACACCAGACGCCGCGGTAGAACGTGAGGACGAGCGGTCCCGCCGCCAGCAGCTTTCTGGAATCGAAGACGTTGCCGTCGGCATCCTTGAGAGCGAAGGCCGGCGCGGGCTGACCGGCCTTGAGTGCCTTCTCGGCCTCCTTCGACGCTACGAGATCCGCCGTCGCCTTGAAGAGCGTCTCGACTACGTCCTTCGGGATGGCGCCGCTCTTGAGCAGACCGTCGGTGAAGGCATCGAGCTTGTCCTGAAGCAACATCCACATCTCTCCGGTGGCACGGACCGCGGAGGGCCGCTGCCGATGGCCGGGAATGTGTTGCAGGCGATCAGGGACGAGTAGCCGGACAAACCGACTTTGAGTTATTCAACAACTGAATGCAGTGGCGCAGCGGCCTTGCGCGCCGCAGGCGGCCTCTTCGCGTTGAAGCCGTTCAACGCCAGCGGCCACGACGGCGCGAAGAGTTCTTGGATCTCCTTGAATTCCGCGACCATGAAATCGCAGAAGGCGCGTGCGGACGGCTTCGAAGCGCGGCCCGCGGGAAGCACGACGTTGATGTCGGCTTCGCCCATCTCCCACTCGGGAAGCACGCGGACCAGCGAGCCGTTCTGAAATTCCTCGAGGCAACTGAGATGCGTCGACGAGACGATGCCGAGCCCCGCCGCCGCGGCCTTGGTCGCGCTGTCGGTGCCGTTGAGGATGTACCTGCCCTCGACGCGGATCGACGTCTTCTTGCCGTCGCGCTCGAACGCCCAGCCTTCGAGTCCCTGACTTGCGGGGCCGACGATGCAGGCATGGTTCGGAAGATCGGTCGGCGATTGCGGCACGCCCGCTCGATCCAGATAGGACGGCGCGGCCGCCAGCACGCGATAGACGACGCCGATCTTGCGGGCGACGGCGTTGGAATCCGAGAGCGAGCCGACCCTCATCGCCGCGTCGACGGCGTCGCCGATGAGATCCTGCCGGCGGTCGTTGAGCATGAACTCGACGCGCAGCGCCGGATGCTGGCCGGTGAACCGCGCCAGGCGCGGAAAGATGGCTCTGTTCGCGAAGGCCGAGGAAGTCGCGATGCGCAGGATGCCGCGCAGTTCTCCGGTGCCTCGCGCTGCGTGGTCGGCTTCGTCCATCGCGGCCAGGATGACTTCCGCGCGAGCCAGGTAGTCGGCGCCGGCCTCGGTGACCGTCACCGCCCGGGTCGAGCGGGTCAGCAGCGCGACCCCGACCTTCTTCTCCAGCGCGGCGATGATCCGGGACGCCGTTGGCTGCGACAGCCCGAGTTCGCGGCCGGCTACGGAGAAGCTCCCCGTACGGGCGACCCTGACGAATAGCTGAAGCGAGAAGAACCGGTCGTTCATTTGATTATCGCATGAAATATGGCTCGAAATATCCCGCTACCACGAAAAAATGAATAAGCCAACGCTGAGATAGGTCCGACTTCTATTAACCTGGACGGGAGCCGATCCGGGCGGCGTTCGCACAGCGCTGCGGCGTACTGGCGTCCTCCGTCCAGCCCAGAGCAGCTACGACTTCAAGCTCCGGATCGCCATCGGCCATTCACTCGAAAATTGAATAAGTGAAAGTCGGTTCCTCGCACTACCCGCTTCGTCCGTACCGACGATCTTTCCGCGACGTTCACCTCGGAAAGGAAAATCGCTTGCCCAAGATACTCGTCACCGGCGCGTCCGGTCATGTCGGCCGGAA
>Ga0137412_10004374_pt1 | contig 11280 bp, 13 predicted proteins | sample CZODoug2_1_16fun_FD_122160 | JGI IMG/M metagenome (GOLD analysis project Ga0137412, IMG submission 122160) | Vadose zone soil fungal communities from Angelo Coast Range Reserve, California, USA - CZODoug2_1_16fungal (Hybrid Assembly) | ecosystem: Environmental > Terrestrial > Soil > Vadose zone... | reverse complement strand
GGCGACAGATCGTAGGAAGAATCATCATCGACCGCGCAATCCTCGCCAACGTCGAGTTCGTCCTCCGATGCCCGCACCGCAGCTAATTCCGCCGGCGAGGGCACCCAACCCCCGCCTGTCGGCGAATCCGAGATGTCGAACATGCATTCGACTCTATCACGAAACGATAACAACGGCACCATGAAAATTCGAGAATTCAGCCCTGCGGAATCACGCCGGCACGCAGGGTATCGCCCGCATGTCACATTGGCGCAGAAAAACCAGCCGGCCAGCAGAGCGCCGCTGCTTACCGCTCAGAGACGCGGCGGGCGAGGGTAATGATCTCCGAGCTCGTGTCCGTTAACGGCTGCCGGTCCCAGTCGCCGAATTGTGCCTCGACAACGAAACCCGCCTCCACCAAGAATGCGTTGAGCGCGGAAACGGAGAGAAACCGCATGCTCGCCCATTCCGTATGCGGCCCGTCCCAGGACGGGCTGACGAATGTCTCACCGACCCGTACGACATCTCCGACCACGGGCCGCTCGATGTCGTACTCAACGCGCAGCGAAGCCCCAGCAGCGTCCACAGTGGAGAACGAATTCGCCGGGACCCACTGCTCCCATTCTCGCAGCAACGGATTCCGCGTCTCGAACGCAAACAGCCCGCCGTCGACCAGCGCCGATCGGATCGCCGTCAGCGAGGCGCGCAGCTCGTCATCGGTCACCAGAAACTGGAACGCGTGACTCGCCATCACCGCCAGCTCGAATTCCCGGTCCCACTTCGCCGATGCCGCGTCGGTCACGACCCATTCGATGTCCGTCCACTGCTGCGCCCGAGAAAGCATGCCGGCGTCGGGATCGAACCCGCACAGTCGCCCGGCGTGCCCGGCCTCTCGCGCGCGGTGCAACAGCCCACCCGTGCCGCACCCGACATCGAGCACCGACCGCGCCGACAGCACCAATTCCAGGTAGAAGTCGTCGCTGCGCCCCCACGGATTCAGCAGGTCATACAGCTCGGCCAAGTCCGCGGCGGACGGTGCACTGGAAGTCACGGCGCGAAGCTATCCCGGCCCGCCTCGGCCAGCAACACAATTACCAACAGCAGGAACGTCAGGACGTGCACGCTGGTGCACCACAGGCAGATCGCGTCCACCCGAAACAACTCCACGTACACCAGGTAGAGCACAAAGACTATTCCGACACCGACGGACAGCAGCCGTCCCAGCCGGAGCCAGGGCAGGGTGGATCGCCACGCTGCCGGCAGATTTGCCGCCACCATCGCCACAAAGAACGGCAGCCCCAATACCGCAACGGGAATGCCAATTATCTTCGATTCCGGGCTCGTGGTCACCTTGGCGCAGTCGATCGTGCCGTTGGACGAGCACGCCAGCGTCGCATTTCCGGTGTAGTGCTCGACCGTCAGATAGATCGACACGCCCAATCCGATCACCGAGATGATCAACCCGGCGATCCAGACCCAAGCCGGAACCGATCGCCGGTCAGCTGGCACCGAGCTTGCCCACAATGCTCTTGATCGCCGACGCGGAGCACACGTTGGACGGCTGGTTGTTTGTCATCTGACAGATCGCCGCGGTAAATACGTTAGCCGCGCCATTGATCGTCTGGCCGTCCTTGCCCGATCCACTGTGGACGTCCGCAGCGATCTTGGCGTGGCTCTTGCCACTCAAAATAGTGGGGTCGTACGCGGAACCACTGCTGGCGAGCTTGTTTCCGTACGTGATGAACGGAATGCTCCCGCTGCCCTGGCCGCCGACATATTGCGGCGTATCCAGCTTCTCCACCAGGTCCTGCTGCGCCTTGGTCGGCGTGTCCAGCGTCTTACGGTTGTTGTCCTGGGTCTCGATCGGTGTGAACGTCAGGTATTTGCTGGTGAATTTCGAGCCATGGAAGCTCAGCGTCGGAATATTCGACGGTTGATCGTCCACCGCGGAATGGGTTTGCCCCAGGTTTGTCAGCGTGCCGAAGCGCGAGAGTGCGACCGCCAATGGCCACCGCTCGGCCGCGCAGTACGGGCACCACTCGGCGCCGTAATACAGCAGCTCCGGCTTGCCGTTCGAGGTCAGCGGATCGACGCCGCTGATCTTGTTCGGCGGGGTCGCACCGCCGTCGCCGGCCTGTTGCCAGACGCTGGCCGGCACCGAGGTGAGCTGACTCACCACGCTGCCTGACGCGTTGGACGTCGTGTCGTTCTTCTTGCCGCCGCCGGCCACTTTCACCACAACAAGCACCACCACGACCAACACCACCACGGCCACAGCCGAGCCGGCGATCATAAGTTGGCGGCGTCTGGCCTCCTGACGCTTCATCTGCTCGCGCATCGCGCGGGCCTTGGGCGTCTTCGGTCCGGTCATCAGGCATCCTCCGTTGGGTGGCACTGGCCGGCCCAGTTTCGCAGGTCATCCTGAGCGGCTCCTCAGAGGTGACCGATAGGGTACGCACGACCCGCCAGCAATCTTCGCAGCAGGGGTGCCCGTGAGCGAGCCGCCGAGTCGCGAGGTCGTCACGTTCGGTGAAGCAATGGTGCTACTGCTGGCCGAGGCCGGGGTGCCGCTGACCGAGGCGACCGCATTCCGCCGCACCGTGGCCGGGTCGGAGTCCAATGTGGCCACCGGGCTGGCGCGGCTCGGGCACCGGGTCGGCTGGTTCGGGCGGGTCGGCGCCGATGCGTTCGGGCAGGTCGTGCAGCGGACGTTGCGCGGCGAGGGCGTGGACATTTCCAGGGTGCGGATCGATCCGGCCGCGCCGACCGGGCTGCTGGTCCGCGACGCGCACGCCGAGCGGCCGGTCGATGTGCTGTATTTCCGCGCCACGTCGGCCGGCAGTCGATTGAGCACCGAGGACATCGATGCCGACTACATCGGCGCGGCCCAGCTGTTACACCTGACCGGCATCACCCCGGTGCTGTCGGCCAGCGCCCGGGCCGCTACCGAACGGGCCGTCGAGGTGGCCCGTACCTCAGGCGTGACGGTCAGCTTCGACCCCAACATCCGCCGCCGACTGGCCGAGCCCGAGCGCGCCCGCGACGTACTGCGTCCGCTCGCGGCCAATGCGGACATCGTGCTGGCCGGCGCGGATGAGGCCGAGCTGTTGACCGGAAAGCCCGACGCCACCTGGTTTCTCGACCAGGGCGCCCGGCTCGTAGTGATCAAACGGGGCGCCGCCGGCTCGTGGGCGACCGATGGCCGCAGCACCTGGCAACAGGACGCCCTGCCCGTGGCGATCGCCGATCCGGTCGGCGCCGGAGACGCTTACGCGACGGGCTTTCTCAGCGGCTGGTTGACCGGGCTGGACGTGCCGGCATGCCTACAAAGAGGCGCGAACCTGTCCGCCCAGGTGGTGCAGGTCGTCGGCGACACCGAGGGGCTGCCCTACGATCACACAACCGAACACAGCGGGGACGTACAACGATGACTATTTACCGCTGGCAGGTAATGGCGACCATTGCCGAGCAACGCGTAATCGGCATCGTACGAGCCGATAATGCCGATGCCGCAACGGAATCCGGCCAAGCGCTATTGGATCTGGGTTTGCGCGCGGTGGAGATTTCATTGACCACGCCGTGTGCATTGGATGTCATCCGGGGACTCGGATCAGACGTGTTGGTCGGCGCCGGCACGGTCCTGGACGCCGAAAGTGCCCGGCTGGCGATCCTGGCCGGCGCCCGATTCCTGGTTGCACCGTCGCTGGATCCGGCGACGATCGCGATGGGTCACCGTTACGGCGTGGCGGTCATCCCCGGAGCACAGACGCCGAGTGAGATCGTGGCCGCGATGTCGGCCGGTGCCGACGCGGTCAAGCTCTATCCGGCGTCGGCGGCGAGCCCGGCCGTACTCAAGGACCTGCTCGCGCCGCTGCCGCAGGTGCCGTTCGTACCCACCGGCGGAGTCACCCTCGACAATGCGGCGGACTGGATCGCGGCCGGCGCGGTGGCGGTCGGGCTGGGCAGCGCGCTCACCACAAGCCCGCCATCGCGGGTAAAAGCCCTGCTGCAACAACTGGGAGAGAGCGCATGAGATTGGACGGTGTACCGCTGCTGGTCACCGGTGGCGGGCGCGGGATCGGCCGGGCGGTGGTCGATATCGCGATCCGGGAGGGCGCGCGGGTGTCGTTCTTCGACGTCGACGAAGAGACCGGAAATGCGACCGCGGCCGAAACCGGAGCCACGTTCTATCGGGTCGATGTGACCGACGAGCAGGCGATCGCGACGGCGGTAGCGCGGATCGGCGGCCTCGGCGTGCTGGTCAACAACGCCGGCCGCAACGCCTACTTCGACCCGGTCACAATGACGCAGGACCAGTGGGACGAGGTATTCGCGGTCGATCTCAAAGGCGCCTGGCTGGTGGCCAAACATGTGCTGCCGGCGATGAAGGTGGCCGGCAAAGGCTCGATCGTCAATGTCGCCTCGATCCACGGCCGCATGACATACAGCGGCTACTTCCCTTATGCAGCGGCGAAATCCGGCCTGATCGGGATGACCCGCAGCATGGCGATCGATCTCGGTCCGTTCGGTGTACGGGTCAACGCGGTCAGCCCCGGGTTCACCCGCACCCACCTCGTCGACGAGTGGCTGGCAATGCAGCCGCCGGGCACCGAGGACGAGGTGCTGGCCGCGCACCCGCTGCGCCGGATCGGCACCCCGGCCGAGATCGCCGAGGTGATCTGCTTCCTCGCCTCGGACGCGGCGTCATTCGTCAGCGGCGCGGACTGGGCGATCGACGGGGCCCTCTCAAGCCGCTACGCCCCATAGGTTTTCACCGCGAACGGGAGAATTGGGCACTCTAACCGCACCAACGTCACGTTCGCGCGGAATGGGTCGCCAGGTTTTACGGTGCGAACGTCACGTTGGGTCCGAAACGGGGCGCGGGCCGTAACGGCGGACCGGCCGGGAAACGATCAGCAACCGGGAGGATCAACCGTGACAGATGCCTACGTAGCGGAGCTTCTCGGCGGGCCCGTGTGCCAGCTGGGCGAGGGCCCGGTCTGGGACGCCGCGGCCGGTGAGCTCAGCTGGGTCGACATCCTGGGCAAACGGCTGCATCGGGCCCCGATCGACGCCGCCGGCCAGCTCGGCACGGTGACGAGCACCGACCTGCCCGCGCACGTCGGCTCGGCCATCCGCACGACCGACCCGGCGGGCTGGTTGCTCGGCATGGGCCCGGGTCTCTCCCACCTCGCGGCCGACGGCAGACTGACCGAGCTGATCCGGCTCGAGCCTACGGATGACATGCGAATGAACGACGCCAAGTGCGACCCGGCCGGCCGGTGGTGGGGCGGGTCGATGGCATACGACGAATCGCAGCGCCGCGGCAGCCTCTTCCGGGTCGACCTCGACGGCTCCATCAGCACCGTGCTGACCGGCGTCGGGGTCTCCAATGGTCTCGGCTGGACCGCGGACCGGCGGACGATGTTTTTCAATGACTCGGGCATCGAGACGTTCTCAATCTTCGACTTCGATCCCGACACCGGCGCTGCCACCAACCGCAGGGTGCTGACCGACGGCTCGGACGGTTACGTACCCGATGGGCTCTCGGTGGACGATGCGGACACGGTGTGGAGCGTGTGGTGGGATCACGGATCAATTCGCCGGTATGACCGCGCCGCAACGCTTTTGGCGACGGTTTCGGTGCCGGTACGACGCACCTCAAGTTGTTGTTTCGCCGGGCCCGGGCGCGATCTGTTGGTGATCACGACCGGTCGGGTCGACCAACACGATCATCCCGACGCCGGCCGGCTGTTTGTCGCTCGGCCCGGCGTCACCGGACCCGCCGCGGTGCGTTTCGCCGGGGCGTTACCGCGGGAGGAATGACAGCATGACGACAACGCAGACCGCCAAAGCCGGCTCCGTGACAGTCACCAAGCTGGGCGGCAACGCGCAGACAGCAAATGGACGGCCGATGACCAGACGTTTTGTACTCGCCTCCGCATCGCCGGCCCGACGCCGGATCCTGGAGCTGGCCGGGCTGCGGGTGGACGTGCTGATCAGCGGCGTCGACGAATCCGCGATTACCGCGACGACCACGACCCAGCTCGCCGGGAAACTGGCCAACGCCAAGGCCGATGCGGTCGCCGGCCGGGTGCACGAGGCGCTCGTACTCGGCTGCGATTCGATGCTGGAATTCGACGGTGTCGGTTATGGCAAGCCGGCCAACGCCCGCGAGGCGCGCGCCCGCTGGCAGGCAATGGCCGGTGGCACCGGGATTCTGCACACTGGGCATTGCCTGCTCGACGTGCACGAAGGTTATGTACGGAAGCGGGTTACCGAAGTGGGATCCACGACTGTCCACTTCGGACAGCCGACCGAGGAGGAGCTGGCCGCATACGTTGAGTCCGGCGAGCCTATGCAGGTCGCCGGCGGGTTTACCTTGGACGGTCTCGGCGGCTGGTTCATCAACGGTATCGAGGGCGATCACGGGACGGTGCTCGGGCTGTCGCTCCCGTTGTTACGGCAGATGCTGGCCACGCTCGAGGTCTCCCCGCCAGAACTGTGGTCGCTGGCCTGAGCGGCAACCGCGCCGGTCTGGATCGTGATTCGACCTGTGCCGCGCGTCACCTGATCGAATTTGATCGAGTTACTACGGACCCCGGCAGCGGACCCCTACGGTTCGTCACAACGAAACCCGCCCACCCACCATCACATCACTGCGGGCTCAGGTCCGCCCGTGAATCCGCCGACCATGGAAGAGAGCCCCATGAAACTCGTCACAAAGCGCCGCGGTCAACGACTCGTCGCAACGGTCGTCGCCGCCGGCGCGTTCAGCCTGGTCGGTGCCGCCGCGGCCTCGGCGGGCACACCCGCGCACCAGGCGGGCACGGTGTCGCCGGCCGCGTCGGCGACCGAGTACGGCGTGGTCAAGCCCGCCGCGACCGCGGTGCAGCACGTCGGCCCGTCGCTGGTGGCGATTCTCGGCGGCGGCGTCAGCCCGTCGCTGGTGGCCATCCTCTAGCAGCCATTCAGCACAACGCACCCGGGCAACCGCCCGGGTGCGTTGTGCTGTCAATTGGTGCCCTCACTTAGACTTGCCTTAAATCAAATGGGGGCTCGATGAACGAAGCGGAAACGTTCGACCACATGCTGGAGCGCCAGCGCGTCGCCAACGAGGCCATCTACAACGGCGATCCCGGCCCGTTCATGGCGTTGTGGTCGCAGCGGGACCCGGTGACATTGTTCGGCGCCTGGGGCACATGCAAACGCGGTTGGGACGAGCTCAGCCGGACCTTCCAATGGGTGGGCTCCCGATTCTCCAAGGCGCAGGATCTGACGTTCGAGATTGAGGTGGCCGAGGTCAGCGGCGACTTCGCTTATACAGTGGGCTATGAGCGGACCGTCGTATCGATCGACGGCGGCCCGCCCGAGCCGCACGACCTTCGTGTTACCCACGCTTATCGGCTGGAAGAGGGCCAATGGAAGGTCGTCCACCGGCACGGCGACATGGTGCCGCTTGACCAGAGCCCGCCGAACTAAGCACCTCACCATTGGCAATTCTCGGGGCAGAAATCCGTCGCCTTCACCGTAAAGTGGCCCAGCGATCGACCATTCGCATCGACGACATCCAATGATGTCGGCGCACTGGCAAATGGACCGTCGAACGAGCTACCTTTGATGATCGGCATGGTTACGGCACTTCCGTTAGCCAGCTGCACCCTCATCGAGCGGGCCCGCGTCAGGTCGAGGCCGAATTTCGCTTTGACCGACTTCGCATTCGCCATGTCAACACCGAGCGAAACAACGTACTGACCCTCGAGTTTCTTGTACGAAATCCAGATTGGCTGGAGCGGATCGGTATCGCGTGCTTCCGCGACCGAGCACTCAAGGGATCCGTCCTCGTGCTTGCCGCCGGGGGCCACCGTTCGGGTGTAGACGCAGTCCCCGCCGGCCTTGTTGGGTGCGATCCACAACTGCCAGACCGTGCCACTGGGCAACCGGGCCTGCCCGGCCATGACCGCCTTGTCGGTGCGGACCTGCTCCAGCGGGGCGCTGCCGCCCTTGTGAAATCCCTTGACCACGCCGTCCGGCACCAGCCCGGCCGCCGTCGCACCGGCACCGAGACCGACCAGCACCGCGACCGTGCCGGCCACGGTCGACCAACGCCGGCGGCTCCGGGAGCCGAAGAACCGATCCCGCAGCACGACGCGCCGGCCGCGAATCGGCTCGGTGGCGATGATCCTGGCAAGGTCGTACTGACCGCGCTCGTCGTGTGCCGCTCCGATGAATTCGTCTGTCCGCAGTGGATCGGTGCCGCGCAGCGACCGGCGCACATCCTCGATATCGCTCGTGTTCATGCTCTTCCCCTCTCGATCTGCAGCACCGGCTGGCTCTGATCCTGGGCCTCCAGCGACTTCGCCAACCGACGTCTGGCCCGGTGCAGGCGGACCGCCAGCGTCCGTGCCGAACAACCCAGCACCTCGGCGGCCCCGGCCGCATCGAGCTCGTCCCATCCAATGAGCTGTAGCAATTCGCGATCGCGGGCCGACAATTGCTCGAGCGCCTGCCGGACCCGATCAACGCCCACCACAGCGCCGGCGTGATCGGCCGCGTCGACATGGTGGGCACCGAGCCGAGCCTGTAGCCGAAGGTCCCGCCGCCGGCCGCGGTTTTCGTTGGCGAGCACATTGGCCGCGACCCGGATCAGCCACGGCAACGGCTCGTCCGGCACCGCGCTCAATCGCCGCCAGGCAACCAGAAATGTCTCGGCCGCGACGTCCCGCGCCGTATCCGGATCAACCCGGCGCGCGGCGTATCGCAGCACACGGTCGTAGTGGGCGTCGTACAGCTCGGCGAACCTGTCCTCATCGGCACTCACGTTTCCTCCCTGGGCATGCTCTCCTATGTCCGCCGCCGGCACCGGTATTACAGGGAGACGAAGAAGCTCACCCGCCGATCTTGACGGTAACGGCCCACATTTCGGACATTCATGGGCCATAACCTCAAGATCGGCGCGGATGAACGCGCTCAGGACAGGAGCAGCGCGGATGCGAGGGTCCAGTCCACGCCCGCGCTTGGCAAGACCCGGTCGGGTTGGAGACAGTGACAGCGGTACGTACGCCGTCCCGGAAGGATGCAACCCGACCCGTGTCCGAGGAGATCTTGCCCGACCCGAGCCTGCGCGCCGATTGCGGGCAGTGCTTCGCGTTGTGCTGCGTGGCACCAGCATTTTCGGTGTCGGCTGATTTCGCGATCGATAAAGCCGCCGGGCAGCCGTGCCCCAATCTGCAATCCGACTTCCGCTGTGGAATTCACCAAGAGCTGCGGCCGAAAGGGTTTTCCGGTTGCACCGTCTACGACTGCTTCGGCGCCGGGCAAAAGGTCTCCCAGCTCACGTTCGGCAATCAGGACTGGCGAAAATACCCGCACACCGCGCAACAGATGTTTGCGGTATTCGCGGTAATGCGACAGCTGCACGAGTTGCTCTGGTATCTGACCGAGGCGCTCATCATCGCCGAGCCATTGCGCGCCGAGCTGACCGGCGTCCGCGACGAGATCGAACGACTGACCCAGCAAAGCGCCGACGTACTAGTGGAATTGGACGTTGACGCGCGTCGGCGTGACGTCAACTCGGTACTCGTTCGGGCCAGCGAGCTCGCGCGAGCAGGCGCAGCGGGCCCGAAGGCGGACTATCGGGGCGCCGACCTCATCGGAGCCGACCTGAAACGCGCCGACCTGCGAGCGGCGAACCTCAGGGGCGCGTACCTCATCGGCGCGGACCTGCGCGGCGCTGACCTGACGAACGCCGACCTGACCGGCGCCGATCTGCGCAATGCCGATCTTTCCGACGCAGACCTCGCGGGCAGCATATTTCTCACCCAGGCCCAGCTTGATTCGGCCCGCGGCGACACAGCCACGAAACTGCCGGCGGTATTCACCCGGCCCGGCCACTGGTAACAGCACCGAAATCATGATCGTGATGGCGAAACCATCGGGAAATAGCGGGTTTGCCCATCATGATCATGGGGCGGTCGACCCCGCATAACCAAAGTCCCCTCTACCCGGAGCGCCCACGGAAATCGGCCAACCGACACGCCGGGATTCGCTCTACACTTCCGGCGTGTCGACGAACTCAGCGGCTCCGGTCGCGCCCCCAGCCGCCGATCCCGCGCCGCCCGCCACCCCGACCAAGACAACCGCGCCCTGGTGGCCGAAATGGTCGACCGCGGCCGGTATGCGGGCGGTCCGGGCCACGCTGGTGGTGCCGGGCCTGTTCGCGATCTGCTACGAGGTGATCGGCAACCTGCAGATGGCCACGTTTGCCGCATTCGGCGGCTTCGCGACCCTGCTTTTCGCCGCATTCGGCGGTTCTCGACGCGACAAGGTCGTCGCGCATCTGCTGTTGGCATTGGCCGGCAGCGTGCTGTTGGTCATTGGTACGGCGGTCAATTCCAATACCGCGGTGGCCGCGCTGGTCACCGTTCCGGTGGCATTCGTGGTGCTCTTCGCCGGGGTGGCCGGCCCGAACGCGGCCTCGGGCGGCGCGGCCGCGCTACTGGCCTACGTGCTCCCGGCCGCCTCACCCGGAACGATGAGCATGGTGCCCGACCGGCTGGCCGGCTGGTGGATGGCCTCGGCCGCCGGCGCACTGGCCGTGCTGCTGCTCTCCCCCCGATCACCCGGACACCGGCTGCGGACGGCCGCGGCGACCAGCGCCGGGGCGCTCGGCGAGCAGCTGCTGGCCGCCGTGCGCGGTGAGGCCACCGACGCGCATATCGAGGCCTCGGTAGCGGCCAAACACGGCCTGCTGGAGGCATTCACCGCGACCCCGTACCGACCGACCGGCCTGGCGACCAGGGATCAGGCCCTGGCCAACCTGGTCGGGCTGCTCGAATGGACGACGGCGCTGGTGTGCGACAGCCTGCGCGAGTACCACGATCTGCGGCATGCCGCCGAGGTGGAGCGCGACCTGCTGTCGATCACCGGCGAGGTGCTGCACGACCTGGCCGCCCTGCTGCGCGGTGAGCAGGCCAGCCCCGATCTGGTCGGGCTGGAGGCGCGGGTGGCCGACAGTGTGGCGCATCTGAACGACCTGCGGCAGCAGGACGAGGGGTACGGAGCCGCGGTGCACCTGTCCTTCCACGCCCGGACGGTCGCGATCGCGGTCCGTACGGCCGCCGTCGACGCGCTGGTCAGTCTCGAGCAGGCCGACCCGGAGCTGGTCGCCGAGCAACGCCGGCGCTGGATCGGCACGCTGGAAAGAGAACTGGAAGGCGACCAGCCGATTAGCCGGCTAGCCAGCCTCGCGCAGGACCGCCGACTGGCCGGGCTGGTTGGCGCGGGCAGCGTCGCGATCCG
>Ga0137412_10004373_pt1 | contig 11281 bp, 12 predicted proteins | sample CZODoug2_1_16fun_FD_122160 | JGI IMG/M metagenome (GOLD analysis project Ga0137412, IMG submission 122160) | Vadose zone soil fungal communities from Angelo Coast Range Reserve, California, USA - CZODoug2_1_16fungal (Hybrid Assembly) | ecosystem: Environmental > Terrestrial > Soil > Vadose zone... | reverse complement strand
GTCACCGGCTGATTCCGCAGATTGGTCCAAAGAAGACGCAACCGCGCTGGCTTGGTCTGGCGACGACGAATACCTTGCCACCGCGATTCTGGCCGCACTAAACGAAAATGACCTCCACGCGAGGCGTGACATGCGGGAGAGCAGTTCTCGTTTGTTTGTTTTTCCAGCCGAAGAATCCCGGGCTCGCGAGATCATTCGCGAGATTGTCGAAGCCACGCCGCTGGAGTAGCGTCTTGACCCCGTTTCGCGCGCGGTGCATTCTGTCAGCCCGTAGAAAATAGAACAATTCTTAAATGTGTATGAGGCATTCCTTGGCTAACACCTCGATAGAGCAAATTAGAACCGTTGCTGTGCTTGGCGCGGGCACGATGGGCAATGGCATCGCGCATGTGTTTGCGCGCGCCGGTTACAAAGTGATTTTGCGCGACGTCGAACGGAAATATCTCGACCGTGCGATGGATACTATCAGCAAGAATCTCGAACGCGAAGTGAAGAAAGGGAAGATTGACGAGGCGGAGAAGGGAAACACGTTCGCTCGCTTGCAGCCTGTTGTTGAGATGTCCGCCATCTCCGTTGCCGATTTCGCGATCGAAGCGGTGCCGGAAAAAATCGAAATCAAGCGCGCCGTTCTTACGGAAGCGGACAAGATTCTTCGCGAAGGCGTCGTCATCGCGTCAAACACTTCTTCCATCGCCATGACCGCGCTCGCGGCTTTGACCAAGCGCCCAGAGCGTTTCGTCGGCATGCACTTCATGAATCCCGTGCCGGTGATGCAACTCGTCGAAGTCATCCGTGCGCTGCAGACCGGAGACGACGCGTTCAATCTCACGATGGAGCTGGCGAAGAAGCTCGGCAAAACTCCCGTTGCCGTCAACGATTCGCCGGGCTTCGTTTCGAATCGCGTGCTGATGCCGCTCATCAACGAAGCCGCCTATTGCGTGATGGAAGGCGTCGCTGCTCCGGAGGCGGTCGATGCCGTGATGAAGCTCGGCATGAATCATCCGATGGGCCCGCTCGAACTGGCCGACTTCATTGGCCTCGACGTCTGCGTGGACATATTAAATGTTCTGCTCGAAGGTCTTGGCGATCCCAAATATCGCGCCTGCCCGCTCCTCAAGAAATACGTCGCCGCCGGCTGGCTGGGCCGCAAATCCGGCCGCGGCTTTTACCGCTACTAGTAGCTAGCAGGTGGTATAGTTTTTGAAGGAAGCCCCTCAGTACTTTGGTGCAGACAATGGGAAAGGCGCTGGCGATGAAATCCTACGTTTTCAAAGTCAGAGTGGAGCCAGACAAGTTCGAAGACGGTCGCGATGCGTGGCATGCGTCCTGCCCCGCCCTCAAGGGCTGCCACACGTGGGGCCACACTTACGAAGAGGCGCTGGCCAACGCCCGCGAGGCCATTGATCTTTACGTGCAAGACTTGATCGAGTCTGGTGAAGCTGTCCCTGTCGATCAGGGCACCATCGAACTGCCCGAGCCCGCCGTCGTCGTAAACGTATGACCCGCGTTCCGCGCGGGCTCCTAGCGCGCGATCTTGTCCACGCACTCGAAGCCGATGGTTTCGTTCTTCAGCGCGTGCGCGGTAGCCACCGAATTTTCAAACATCCCGACGGCCGCCGAGTCATTGTCGCCTATCATGCTCTGAACAATTCCTTCCCGATCGGCACTCTCCGGGCGATGATCAATGACGCCGGGTGGGACGACAAAGACTTGGAACGGCTCGGGCTGGTCGGTGGTTGACAGCCACTACGGTTGGCTACCATCGGCGCTGAATCGGCAAAGTGACAGTCAGCGGTTCTCTAGAACGTAAATTCTCGTATTTCCGGCGGCGATTTGGCGAAATCGCTGTAGCGAATCCACTTCGGCGCGACGACAAAGTAGCTGATACCTTCCCATTTCAATCGCACCGGGCCGTCCGCGAACGCCTGAAAATAGATCTCGTGGTACTTCCCGAGTTCGGTTGAGGAAATCTGCTTCGCGACGCCTTCGAACTGCACCGTCACTTCGCCTTGCCAACCAACGACGAATGCCGCGCGGGTATCCCGCCGCAAGTTTGCAAATTTCCGTGACCGGGCTACGCAATCAAAAACTATCTCGAACTCCTGCGTAATGGCGATTCCGACCAGGGCGGACTGCGGTTCGCCTTCCGGGCCAATCGTCGAAAGAACTCCAAGCCGATTCGTGGTCAGAAATTTGAGGAGCCCTTGCTTATCCATTCGACCGAACCTCCGGCACCATCCGCTGGGCCAAGAGTAGCATTCACAGAGAGCGAACAATAGGCGAAAATAATGTTTGCCTTTTGTTCGCCTATTTGCTATTTTCCTCCTCGGCGTTTTCAACAGGTGCCTGATGTGCTCCCCTTCGACCCTAGCGATTAGCTGCCCGGAACATGCTAGGCTCGAAAGCGAGTTCCAGGAGGCGCGCGACCGGATGCGAAACCTCATGAGGCTCCGCAAACTCTCGCCCTCCGAAGAACGGCAACTGGCGGACCGTGTGGCCATGGCCATCGCCCGCTTGAAGGAGCACCTGGCCGAGCATCGTTGCCAACGCTGGTAGCGCCCCGCACCTCAGCTGTCATCCCGAGCGCATCCACGAAGATGCGCGAAGGATCTCAACTGAAAATGCTGGGCAACGAAGTAAGCCAAAAAGACCTAGCGAACGAGTATCACAAAATGATAAAGTCCCTCTTCCGCTAAGTCCCTGGCAACCCGTTCGGCCCCTGAGGGCAATTTTCCCAATTTTCTCCACCGAGGTGTGACATGGCAGACGAGAAACAGAAAAACTTAGAAAACGCGATAGCCGTAATCGAAAAGTCGTACGGTAAGGGCTCCATCATGCGGCTGGGCAGCAAGGACGTTCTGGTGCCCGTGAACGTGATCCCGACCGGATGCCTTTCGATTGACGCCGCGCTTGGCGTCGGCGGCTTTCCGCGCGGACGCGTCATTGAGGTTTATGGCCCGGAATCTGGAGGCAAGACCACCCTCACGCTTCAAGTTATCGCCGAAGCGCAGAAGCTCGGTGGCCAGGCGGCGTTCATCGACGCCGAGCACGCGCTGGACCCGATCTACGCGCGCAAACTCGGCGTGGACGTGGACAATCTTCTCGTCTCGCAGCCGGATCACGGCGAACAAGCTCTCGAAATCGCGCAGGAATTGATTCGCTCGAACGCCGTCGACATCGTCGTCATCGACTCCGTCGCCGCTCTTGTTCCCAAGGCCGAACTCGAAGGCGACATGGGCGATCCCTCGATGGGCTTGCAAGCGCGGCTCATGTCGCAGGCGCTGCGCAAACTGACCGCGATCGTTTCGAAGTCGCGCACCTGCCTCATCTTCATCAACCAGATCCGCGAAAAGATCGGTGTCATGTTCGGCAATCCGGAAACGACTACCGGCGGCCGCGCGCTGAAGTTTTACGCATCCATGCGCGTGGACATTCGCCGCATTCAAGCCATTAAGGATGGCGATCGAGTGGTCGGCTCGCGTACCCGCGCCAAAATCGTAAAGAACAAGGTTGCCGCGCCGTTCCGCGAAGCTGAATTCGACATTCTCTACGGCGAAGGTATTTCGCGCGAAGGCGACCTGATCGACCTCGGCGTGGACAAAGGCGTTCTCGAAAAGGCCGGCACATGGATCAGTTACGCCGGTGAACGCATGGGCCAGGGCCGCGAAAACGCCCGCACATTCCTTAAGGAAAATGCCGACATCCGCGACAAACTCGAAAACGCTCTGCGCAAGAAGATGGAAATCCCAGGCCCGAACAGCAACGCCGCGCCCAGCGCCGCAAACGGTGCCAACGGCACCAACGGAGCAATGCAAACCGACAAGCCCGCTGCGCACGCGGCCGCAGCCTCCGCCAGCCAAGCACGCCCAGCGAAACCCGCAAATTCGCGTTAACAGCCAAAGGAAAAGGGGCGCCCGCAATCGCGGGTGCCCCTCTTTTTTTTACACTTCCCGCGTTACGGCAGCGGATTCGGAATCGCTGGCTCCAACTGCACGCCTAGCGGAATATTGCTGTAAATCGCGTCCACGCCAAGTCCCGCGAAGAAATTCCAATCGGCTGCCGTCTCGGCCGGATCGGCAAACACGCGGAAGCCGAACGAATGTGCGCCCGCCACGAATGCCGCGCCGCTGCCAGGCTGTTGCTGCTCAGCCGGCCCGAAGAAGTTCATTTCGCCGCCAACCACGCGAACTTGCGTGGCGAGCCCTGTCTCCAAAAATTGCAACGGGGAAGAATATCCTGGCAACCGGAACACCGAACCAATTTCCGCCCATTGCAATCCAAGCGAGTTTTTCTTATTGGTCATGATCGTCACCGGAAAACCTGTGAGCTCATACACCTGCGTTGGCGTCAGCAACTGCAGCCCCGAAATATCCAGTTCACGCGGAATTGCAGGCGCGGTCTGCGAAGCGAGAAGCAGCAACGCAGGGGAGAACGAATCAAACATCACCTGATCGTCCATTTTTGCTTGATGAATTTCCGCAACCGCGGTTGAGACAATCGTCTGCTCCAGGTTGTCTGCTGGATCGCAGTGTGGCGACAACGCTTTCAGTTCAACGATCAAAATTCCGCCCAATGCATTGCCGGATTGCCGGTTCACTTGCCGCGCCACCTCCAGCACTTGATGGAGTTCTGGAACGAACGGCATCCGCTGTTGCAATTGGTCGATAGTCAGCGAATCGACACACGTAAAGTCGTCCAGGAAATCGTTGTGGAACACTGCCAGCTTGCCGTCTGCTGTAAGCTGCACGTCGACTTCGACCACCCGCGCACCCAAGCTATAGGCCAGCCGGACCGAATCCACCGTGTTTTCAATCGGAATAGTCGGGTCGCTGCCCAGATTAGGCCCGACGCCGTGATGTCCAATCGCCACAGGCTTCACCGGAACTTCCAGAAAGTTGTTTGCAGTAGTCGTTGGCTGATTCGTGGCCGGCTGTGAACTAGCGCCCACCGCAATCACGCAGGCAAGGCCGAACACGAGAGCGACTCTCCAAACTTCAAGCAGCATTCGATTCAAAAGCGCCTGGTTCAAATTCATTGTAAATCTCCTCGCAGTTTTCACTCTTTTCGGAAAAGTGAACTGCGGCGAGCCTACGGTTTCCACAAAGTCCCGTCGAGCGACAAGGCGCGTCTTTCGGTGCATGTCGCATCTGTGTCGCTTCTTGTCGCCCGGGACCACCTGTACTAACGGACAGGATTCTCTTTCGAGCACGCGGTACTTTTGTCCTATTTTCCCGCTCCCCCTCCGCCTTGTAATGTCGCGATTGGTGCGGCCGCTTCGGACCATTTCTCCAGGTCAGGAAGGAAGTTTTGAACTCATGAAAACGATGAAATTAGCTGTAATTTGTTTGCTCTTCGCCGGCGTTTCAGCGGCAAAGGAGCATGACTATCAGAAGGGCACTCTGCTCCGCATGGACTCCAGTTCCTGCGGTTCGCAGGAAAAAGGCGGCAAGAGCGTTGCCGGCGAACTCCTCGGCACCGATTCGCAAAGCCGCAAAACCAAAGAGTTGCTCTGCCAGGAATATGTGCTCCAAGCGGACCACGTCGTTTACCGCATTCGTCCTACGGACGAAAAGCATCCGGCGCTTTTGCCGATCGGCGAAGTCGCCGAATACCGCATACGCAAGGACAAGCTCTTGCTTCGCGTTCTGGAAGGCGACGGCAAGGAGCGCGAATACACCGTCGTTTCCATGACGCCGCGCCAGGACAAGGAAGTCCCGACGCAATCCGCTAGCAAGAACTGAATTTCCCACTCAACTTGCACCAAATCTTCCGGGCATTCGCATCCGCGGGTGCCCGTCTCTTATTGAGCAGCCTCTGGCCGTCCGTTCAGCTCAAACCTTCCATTTCCTGTACCCCCGGTCAGCCGTTCAAAATAAAGCACATAGGTCGTACTAGACCCATTTCTCTATTGTCGACTGGAACCTTTTCTCACTACACTATGTCTCAGAGTGAGAGAGCGTGTTTCGTTCAGTTACACGTTGACTTGCTTGGCGGCATCTAAGTTCTTTATTCGTAACATGCCGCCGTTTGGCAGTCGGAATGCTACTTCGCGGTAGCGCTTCGCGAGCCACTGTGCGGTCGCAACGGAAATTCGTTGACTCCCGCGCGTGACTGAAGTACAAAACGCGACTCGCCGCGAATGTTAACTAAGTTAGGGGCCTTTAGAATGTCGAAATCCAGCGGACTCGGGAAAATTGTACTGGCACTATTCCTCTCCGCTTGTTGTGTGTTTCCTCCGCCTGTTTCTGCGGCTGGCGCTGCCGCCGCTGCAAAGCCGCGTGTTCGCACCGCGCGCCATCGTTATGTGCCGCGCGAAAAAGCTGTCGATCCCACGCTCGGCGATATCACCAATTTTGACGATCCGATTGTCCGCGCTGCCGCCGTTGATGCGCTCGGCAAATACAATGGCTCCGTCGTGGCAGTCGAGCCGACCACCGGCCGCATTCTCGCCGTCGTCAATCAGAAAATGGCCTATTCCGCCGGCGCGATTCCGTGCTCCACCATCAAGCCAACCATCGCTCTTGCCGCGCTCGAAGAAAACGTCATTACGCGCGACACGATGCTCAAAGTCGGCCGCCGCAAATACATGAATTTGACCGAAGCGATGGCCCATTCGAATAACGTCTTCTTCGAACAGCTCGGCCAGCGCATGGGTTTTGAAACAGTTTCAAAGTATGGCCGCTTGCTCGGTCTTGGCGAACTTGCCGGTTACAACCTCGCCGACGAGCAGCCTGGTGCGTTTCCCATGGCGCCTCCGCACAAGGGCGGCGTCGCGCGCATGTCCAGCTTCGGCGAAGGCATTCAAGTCACGCCATTTCAACTCGCATCGCTTGCGGCTGCATTCGCCAACGGCGGCACACTTTATTATTTGCAATATCCGGCAGCCGGCCAGCCCGGTCAGGACGCGCCCATATTCGAACCGCGCATCAAGCGCGAGCTGAATATTGCTCCGCTTCTTCCCGAACTTCGCGAAGGCATGCTCGCCGCTGTTCTTTACGGCACGGGCAAGCGCAGCTTCGATTCCGGCGGTGACGAACTTCCTGCGGGAAAAACCGGAACGTGTTCCGACGATCAATCCCATGTCGGCTGGTTCCTTTCTTACGCTGATGAAGCGCATCCGAAGCTCGCCCTCGCCGTCCTGATTCGGGGACGCTCTTCCTTAATCAAGGGCCCGCTCGCCGCGGGTGTTGCTGGCCGCATCTATCGCCGCCTCCGCGAACAAAATTATTTCGCCAGTCTTTCTCCGAGTACCGATCTACGCTCCGGCCGCTAAGCTTTCCTGAAATTGCGTTCTAAAAAAGGCGAACTTCGGTTCGCCTTTTTTCATTCCGCCGCGCCTGCCGTCTCCCATTTTTTCGATTGCCAATTGAATCTCCCGCGACTATAGTCGTTCTTCGATATAGTGATTATCGAGCATTTATGCCCAAACGCACTCTCGATCCTTTGCCTTCCGCCGCCTTCCAAATCCTTCTCGCCCTCGTCGGCGAAGACCTGCACGGCTACGCCATCATGCGCCAGGTCGCCGAACAGACCGGCAACCGCATCCGGCTCGGGCCTGGAACTCTTTACAGTTCCATTCGTTCGCTGCTCGAAAACGGATTGATTGAAGAATTGGATTCGCAGGAAGATGCAGGTTCTGACGACGAGCGCCGACGCTACTATCGGCTCTCTTCCGCGGGCCGCAAACTGGCTCGCGCCGAAGCCCAGCGCCTTGCGGAAGTTTTACGCGTCGCTCGCGCCAAGAAAATCTTAAGGGGGCGTTATGTCTGAAAAACTCTACGCCTGGTTGCTGCGTCTGTATCCATCCCGCTTTCGCGAGGATTACGGCGAAGAAGCTCTGCGCCTCTTCCGCGATCGCGCCCGCGATGAGCGCGGATTCTTCCCGCGCCTCCGCCTCTGGCTCGACCTATTTTTCGACTTCACGATTTCGCTGCCCAGCGAATATTTTCACGTTCCTGCTCCGCGGGTCGCCCCGTTGGTTCCGCGGCGCTTGCATGGTTTTCCCGCGCTTTTTGTGTTGGAAGACGCATCGCCGCGCCCTGGCGCACTGGCCATCGGCGGCTTGCTATCGCTCGTCGCACTCTCCAGTTGCTGGGCGTCGTTGAGCAGCGTCCGCGGCCGCGAGACTCCTTCAGCGTCGCAGTTTGCGGGTGTCCCGGACGGTTACAAATCGAGCCACAGCGAATCACGCCCGGCCGCGCCGTCCGTCGCGGCGTCGGACGGGAACCGCGCGCCAACTCAACCCGGCTGGCTTGATCCCGCGCAACGCAAACGTATCGTCGACAACGCGATTACAAATCTGAAGGAGCATTACTTCGACCGCGACGCCGCGCAAAAAATGGCCGATGCGCTCGCCGCCCACGAAAAACGCGGCGATTACGACACCGTCGCCGATCCCGCCGCCTTCGCCGCGCTCATGACGCAGCAAATGCGCGAAGTTACTCCCGACCGTCATCTCACGTTCGATTATTTCCAGGAGCCGCTGCCGCCGCAGCCGTCAGCACAAACTGCCGCAGTTTCTCCGCAGTATCGCGAAGCCATGAAGCAACAAAATTGCACGTTCGAAAAAGTCGAACTCCTGCCCCGTAACATCGGCTACTTCAAACTCAATTCCTTTCCCGATCCCGAAGTCTGCCGCGTCGCCGCCATGGCCGCGATGACGTACTTCAACCACGCTGACGCCGTCATCTTCGATCTTCGCGACAATCGCGGCGGCTCGCCCGAAATGGTTCAGCTTATCGGCGCCTATCTCTTCGATCATCCCGAGTATTGGTACAACCCGCGCGAAAACACGACCGAGCAATCCTGGACTCGTTCGCCCGTTCCCGGCAGCGAACTCGCTGACAAGCCGGTCTTCGTCTTGACTTCCGCGCGCACCACTTCCGCCGCAGAACAATTCTCCTACGATCTCAAAATGCTCAGGCGCGCCACGCTCGTCGGAGAAACCACCGCCGGAGCCGCCCATTCCGGCGTTTTCCACCGCCTCGACGATCACTTCGGCATGGGCATCCCCGAAGTTAAAGCCATCAATCCATATTCCGCCAACGACTGGGCCGAAGTCGGCGTCGAACCGGATGTGATCGTAAAATCGGCGGATGCGCTGGACGCTGTGGTAAAACTGGCGAGAAGCAAGCTACAAAAAAAATAATCTGTCGCCTCGTTTCCGCTGCGGACTGCGTTCGCTCGCTTCGGCAACTGAGTTTCTATAGAAATTTCAAAAGCGCATCCATCGTCTCTGCAGGTCGCTCTTCCATTATCCAGTGTCCGGCGCCCTTCAATACGATCACCGTCGCGTCGGCGGCAACCAGCTTCGCTTGCTGCCCCAGTGCGTCTCCCAATGATTTTTCGCCGCCGATCGACAGGACCGGGATCGTTAGCCTCACTTGGGCCAATGTTTCGAAGTCCTTGGCTGTCCGCGGCCAGGCGGCAAAATACGCCCAACCCGCGTGCATTCTTCCCGGCCCGGAATAAGCAGCAACATAGGCTTCGCGGTCCGCTGTTGGAAGAGACCGCGTTTTATCCGCCGCGAGATCGTTCCAGAAATAAGCAAAATAAATTTTCTCTCGCCCCTCAACCAGGGCTTCTGGCGTCGGACCGTTAAAACGGAAATGCCAGATGTTCGGATTGTTGTACACGGCTTCCCATCCCGCGACGCCTGGCAGAAATGCGTCCATCAAGACAAGCTTTTCCACTTCGGCGGGAAATTGCGCGGCGTAGGCGTACGCCACCATCAGTCCGATGTCGTGCCCAACCACTCTCGCTTTCTTCACGCCCAGCGACTTCGCTAGCGCATGAATGCGGATCGCCGATGTCTTCATGTCCAATCCATCTTTGGGAATCTCCGAGTCTCCGATTCCCGGCAAATCCGGCGCGATGACCGTAAATTTCTCCGCCAGCGACGGAATGAGCGGTCTCCACATCCGCGAAGTCTGCGTGTAACCGTGCAACAAGATCACCGCCGGACCGTGCCCCGCCGTCAAATAATGCACCTTCAGACCGTCAACCTCCGCGCTTCGCGAAGCGATAGCCTCTTCAGCCGCGATCGCTGCCGTACCGCAAAAGAGACACAGGCAAAGCACGATTAGTCCGCCAAACAAACGCAGGGCACGTTTCATTAGAGCTCCTAGGGAGAATTGTGTGGAAGCCAACCGCCTGAACCATGTTCCCATGCATCGGATGGAAATGGAACGTAACGACGTGCCCCTTTTCGGCCCCTATATCTGGAATCGTACGTCTTGCGCTCGTCGTTGTATCGGACCAAGCGTCCTTCCGGGCCTTCTTCCGTCTAACTCGCAGTTCGGGTGTGCCGGTAACAGTGGGAGGACTTCTCCATGCGCATTTCATTTTGGGCATCGCTCGGGATTTCTGCGCTGACCCTTTCTGGCCTGACCACGCACGCAATCGCGGCAGACAACCAGCCGGACAACGGCCGTGTCTGGATCGGTACTTGGGCAACGGCCGCGCAGCCATTCGTACCTAAATCTCTTCAGACCTATCACAATCAAACCCTGCGCCTCATCGTTCACACCAGCGCCGGCGGACATAAAGTCCGCATAAAACTTTCGAATGCTTATGGCGACAAACCACTGCTCATCGGCGCCGCGCATATTGCCCGCCGCGCTTCCGCTGCGGACATCGATCCTGCTTCCGATCGGACTCTCAAGTTTCAGAGCCACGCCTCGGTAACCATTCCTGCAGGCGCCATGGCCGTAAGTGATCCCGTCGAACTGGATGTACCCGCACTCTCGGACGTAGCCATCAGCCTGTTTTTGCCTGAATCTACGGAAGCAAAGACCGTGCATTCTCTGGCCAAACAGACAAGTTATCTCTCACCCGAAACGGGAGATGCCACCGCAATGGCGAAATTTCCTGTCGGCAAGTCGATTCGCACTTGGCCACTTCTAACCGGTCTCGACGTCGAAGCCGCGCCAGGCTCCTTCTCGATCGTAGCGTTAGGGTCTTCTCTCACCGACGGCGACGGCACAAGCACCGACACCAATGGCCGCTGGCCGGATGTACTCGCCGAGCGTTTACAAAAAGACTCCGGACGAAAAGTGGAAATCGGCGTTCTGAATGAAGGCATCATCGGCAATCGCCTTTTACATGACAGCCCGAAAGCCGCGGGGAACCCGTTCGGCGCCGCACTCGGCGAATCCGGCCTCGCGCGCTTCGATCGCGATGTGCTCGATCAATCCGGCGTGAAATATGTCGTGCTTGGCCTCGGCATCAACGACATCCTGTTTCCTGCGTTCCCCTTTACTCCCGCAGGCGAAACAGTCAG
>Ga0137412_10004372_pt1 | contig 11282 bp, 12 predicted proteins | sample CZODoug2_1_16fun_FD_122160 | JGI IMG/M metagenome (GOLD analysis project Ga0137412, IMG submission 122160) | Vadose zone soil fungal communities from Angelo Coast Range Reserve, California, USA - CZODoug2_1_16fungal (Hybrid Assembly) | ecosystem: Environmental > Terrestrial > Soil > Vadose zone... | reverse complement strand
GTTTCCGCCGAGGAGCTCGGCGGCGCGGAGGTGCACACGCGGCAGTCGGGCGTCGCCGACCACTACGCGCAGAACGACGCCCACGCGATTTCGATCGCCCGCTCGATCGTGGCGAACCTGAACCGTACGAAGAACGTGACGCTCGCGCTGCGCGAGCCCGCCGAGCCGCTCTACCCGGCCGAGGAATTGCGCGGCGTCATCCCCGCCGACACGCGCAAGCCCTACGACGTGCGCGAGGCGATCGCGCGCATCGTCGACGGCAGCGAGCTCGACGAGTTCAAGGCGGACTACGGCGCCACCCTCGTGACCGGGTTTGCGCGCATCTGGGGCTACCCGATCGGTCTCGTCGCGAACAACGGGATCCTGTTTTCCGAATCGGCGCTGAAGGGCACGCACTTCATCGAGCTCGCCAGCCAGCGCGGCATCCCGCTTCTCTTCCTGCAAAACATCACCGGCTTCATGGTGGGGAAAAAATACGAGGCGGGCGGCATCGCCAAGGACGGCGCCAAGATGGTGACCGCGGTCGCGTGCAGCCGGGTGCCGAAATTCACCGTCATCATCGGCGGCTCCTTCGGAGCCGGCAACTACGGCATGTGCGGCCGCGCTTTCGGCCCGCGCTTCCTCTGGATGTGGCCCAACGCACGCATCTCTGTCATGGGAGGGCAGCAAGCGGCCTCGGTTCTCGCCACGGTGAAACGCGACGGGATCGAGGCCAAGGGCGGCACCTGGGGCAAGACGGAGGAGGAAGAGTTCAAGCGCCCCATCCTCGACCAATACGAGCGCCAGGGGCATCCCTACTACGCCACCGCGCGGCTTTGGGACGACGGCGTGATCGCGCCCGAGGAAACGCGCCGCATCCTGGCGCTCGCGATTTCCGCCTCGCTCAACGCGCCGATCGAGGAGACCCGGTTCGGCGTTTTTCGAATGTAGAGGAGACACTCATGTCCATTCACCGTGCAAAGACCGAATGGCAAAGGAACGGGATGCCGTTCGAGCTCGGCACATACAGCCGTGCCCATCGTATCGAGTTCGAACCCACCGTACGGCTCGACGGAAACGCCGCAAAGGAGAACATTCCGACCGGTGCCCCGCACGCGCCGGGCGCCGATCCGGAGCAGCTTTTCGTCGCCTCGCTTTCGACCTGTCACATGCTCTGGTTCGTGAGCCTCGCTTCGACGATGAAGCTCGTCGTCAACCGGTACGTCGACAACGCCGAGGGCGTGCTCGAAAAGAATTCCGAAGGTCGCATGGCGATGACGCGGGTCACCTTGCGGCCCGCGGTCGAATTCGACGCGCCGCCTTCGCCGGCGGTGCTCGCCAAACTGCACCACAAAGCCCACGAGAAATGCTTTATCGCCAATTCGGTGCTGACCCGGGTGATCGTCGAACCGGTTTAGCGATTCGAACGAGAGCTTCATTCGGGAGGAAGAAGCATGACGTACGGAACCATCGAAATCCACGCCGGCCGGGGCGTCGCGGTGCTCTGGCTCAACCGGCCCGAGGTGCGCAACGCTTTCAACGAAACGATGATCGCCGAGCTCACCGCCGCCTTCGACGAGCTGGAAGCCGATCGGGCGGTGCGCGCGGTGGTGCTTGCCGGCCGGGGCAAGGTGTTCTGCGCCGGCGCCGATCTGAACTGGATGAAGAGAATGGGCGAGCTGGATTTCGAGGAGAACCGGAAAGACGCAAAGGCCTTTGGCGCCATGCTCGCCCGGCTGCATGCGCTCGCGAAGCCGACGGTCGCGCGCGTGCACGGAGCGGCATTTGCCGGAGGCATGGGGCTTATCGCCGCCTGCGACATCGCCGTCGCATCGGTCGAAACCGAGTTCAGCGTATCGGAGGTACGGTTGGGCCTTGCGCCGGCGACCATCAGCCCCTATGTCCTCGCGGCGATGGGCGAGCGCGCCGCGCACCGCTATTTCCTCACCGCCGAGCGCTTTCCGGCGGCGGAAGCCTATCGCATCGGTTTCGTGCAGGAGCTCTCGCAGCCCGCGGAGCTGGATGCAACGGTGAACGCGATTCTGGGCGAGCTCGTTCAGGGCGCGCCCGCGGCGCACGCGGTGACCAAGGACTTGATCCATTCGGTCGCAGGGCGGCGGATCGACCCCGAATTGATGGACGACATGGCCGCCCGCATCGCCACTGCCCGCGCATCGGCAGAAGGCAAGGAAGGCGTGCGCGCCTTTCTCGAGAAGCGCAAGCCCGCCTGGCTGCAGCAGGCGATGAAAAAGGGCGCGAGGAAGAAAAAATAGGGTGCGTCCCGTGTTCGCCAAGATCCTGATCGCCAACCGCGGCGAGATCGCTGTCCGAGTGGCGAGGACCGCGCGGCGCATGGGCATCGCAACGGCCGCCGTGTACTCGGACGCAGACGCGCAATCGCGTCACGTCGCGCTTGCCGACGAGGCGTTTCGCATCGGGCCGCCCGAGCCAAGGGACAGCTACCTCAACGGCGAGCGGATCATCGAGACGGCGATGAGCTCGGGCGCCTCGGCCATCCACCCGGGCTACGGCTTCCTCTCGGAGAACGCGGAATTCGCCGAGCGCTGCGAGCGCGCCGGCGTCAGGTTCATAGGACCGCCACCTGAGGCGATCCGCGCGATGGGCGATAAATCCGCGGCCAAGACCCTCATGGGAAAGACCGGGGTGCCGCTCGTTCCCGGCTATCACGGCGGCAATCAGGCTCCGGACTTCCTTATCGGTGAAGCCGCGCGAATCGGATTCCCCGTCCTCATAAAGGCCGCCGCGGGAGGCGGCGGCAAGGGCATGCGCGTGGTCGAACGCAGGGCGGACTTCGACCCAGCCCTCGCCGCCTGCCGGCGCGAAGCTTCATCGGCATTCGGCGACGGGCGCGTGCTGCTGGAAAAATATCTGGAGCGCCCGCGACATATCGAAATCCAGATTTTTGCCGACCGCCACGGGGGCTGCATTCATCTTTTCGAACGCGACTGCTCGCTGCAGCGGCGTCACCAAAAAGTGATCGAGGAAGCGCCAGCGCCGGGGTTGACGGACAATCGCCGCCGGGAGATGGGAGAAACCGCGGTGGCTGCGGCGCTGGCGGTCGGCTACGTCGGCGCGGGAACGGTGGAGTTCATCGTCGATCGCGCGGGCGCGTTCTTCTTCATGGAGATGAATACGCGGCTGCAGGTGGAGCACGCGGTGACCGAGATGATCACAGGCGTCGATCTGGTGGAATGGCAGATCCGGGTCGCTGCAGGCGAAAAGCTGCCGCTCGCCCAGAAGGACCTGCGCTTCGCCGGCCACGCGATCGAGGCGCGCGTCTACGCCGAGGACCCGCGCCGCGACTTCCTCCCGGCTCCGGGCCGCATCGTGCATCTGAGACTGCCGGCGGAGTCCGAACAGGTGCGCGTGGATGCCGGCGTGAGACCGGGCGACGAGATCACCGCCTACTACGATCCCCTGATCGCGAAACTTATCGTCCGGGGCAGCGATCGTCCGGCGGCGCTCGAGCGAATGCGCGAGGCGCTCGGAGAATTCGAGGTCGCGGGTCCGGTCACGAATCTCGGATTTCTCTACCGGCTCGTGCAGGATCCCGATTTTGTCGGCGCCGACTTCGATACGGGCCTGATCGAGCGCCACCGCGCCGAGCTCCTCGCCCCTTCGGCTCCGGCTGGCCAGGAGGCGGTGGCACTCGCAACCCTGGCAACCTTGCTGCAGCTCGAGGAGGAGGCGCACCGTCGCGGCGACGCCTTTTCCCCCTGGAGCAGGGCCGACGGCTGGCGCGCGAATGTGGACGGCGGCCATCTTCTCGTGTTCGATGAGAACGGGCACCGGCACACGGTCCTCGCGCGCCGCCGAGGTGAGGGTTTCGAATTTGAATTCGCCGGCAGGCGGCGGCAGGTCAAAAGCTACCGGCGCGAGGGTTACAGATCGACGCTGCAACTGGACGACGCCACCGTCGCGGGGAGCGTGGTCCGCCTGGGCGGCCGCATCGAGGTGTTCCTGCCCGGCGCACATCACATTCTGGAACGGCACGATCCGCTGCGCCAGGAGCTGGCGGTCGAGGCACGCCCGGGCGAGCTTGCGGCCCCCATGCCCGGCAAGATCATCGCGGTTCTGGTCGAACCGGGCGATCGGGTCGAGAAGGACGCGTCCCTGCTGATCCTCGAGGCGATGAAAATGGAGCACACCATCAGGGCGCCCGCGCGCGGCCGGATCGCGCGCATCCTTTGCCGGGTAGGCGAGCAGGTCGTCGAAGGGGCCGAGCTGATCGATTTCGAGGCGGAGTCGTGAGTCTCCCGAGGAAAGTGAGGATCGTCGAGGTGGGGCCGCGCGACGGCCTTCAGAACGAAGCGGCGCACGTTCCGACCGAAATCAAGATCGAGCTCATCGACCGCCTCGCAGAGGCGGGCCTGCCCGCAGTCGAAGCGACCGCCTTCGTATCGCCGGAATGGGTGCCGCAAATGGCCGACAACGCGCGGGTCTTCGCCGGCATACGCAAGAAACCGGGCGTCGCCTACCCGGTGCTGGTGCCGAACCTGAAAGGCTTCGAGGCGGCGCGCGCCGCAGGCGCGGCGGAGATCGCCGTATTCGGTGCCGCCTCCGAAACGTTCAGCCGGAAGAACATCAACTGCAGCATCGCGCAGAGCCTCGAGCGCTTCGCGCCCGTAGCCAAGGCCGCTCGGGCAAACAAGATGCGCGTTCGCGGCTACATCTCCTGTGCAGCGGGCTGCCCCTACGAAGGCGAAGTGAAGCCGCAGGCGGTCGCCGCGCTCGCGGAAAAACTCTACAAAATGGGCTGCTACGAGATCTCGCTGGGCGACACGATCGGAGTCGGAACACCCGGGCGCATCCGCGCGATGATCGAGGCGGTCGCAAAAAGGGTCCCGATCGGCAGGCTCGCCGGCCACTACCACGATACCTACGGGCAGGCGCTCGCGAACATCTACGCCTCGCTCGAAGCGGGCGTGAGAACCTTCGACAGCTCGGTGGCGGGTCTCGGCGGCTGCCCCTACGCCAGGGGCGCGACCGGCAACGTCGCGACCGAGGACGTGATCTACATGCTCGACGGCCTGGGCATCGAAACCGGCGTCGACCTGACGAAGGTCTTGCGGACCGGCCAATTCATCTGCCGCGTCCTCGGGCGCGAGCCGAGCTCGAAGGTCGCGCGCGCGTTCGCGGCGAAGGATCCATGAGCCCGGACACGCGGCCCGGCGGCGGCGTTCCATCGCCGTGTAACAACGTGTGCCGAATGAACCCGGACACCGGCCTGTGCGAAGGCTGCCTTCGCACTCTCGACGAGATTGCCGGCTGGTCGGCCATGAGCGACGCCGGGAAGCGCGCGGTGCTGGCGCAGTTGCCTGCGAGGCGGACACCGCCATGAAACTGCCCGAAAGCATTCAGGTCATCGAGCGCGGCTGGCTCTCCTCCAACAACGTCGTGCTGCACGCGCGCACCGACGCTGTAGTCGTCGATTCAGGCTACGGCACACACGTACCGCAGACGCTGGCGCTGCTCGAACGAGTCCTTGCGGGAAAAAAGCTCGTGCGCCTGGTCAATACGCATTGCCATTCCGATCATATGGGCGGCAATGCGGCCATCCAGAAGAAATACGGCTGCAGGACCAGCATTCCGGAAGGCGAGGCGCCGCTCATCGATGACTGGGACGAGCAGGCGCTGATCCTCGCGATCGCCGACCAGCGCGCCGAGCGCTTCAGCTACGACGACAGCTTTCGCGACGGCGACACGCTGCGGATGGGCGGGCTCGACTGGCAGGTGATCGCCGCGCCCGGACACGACACGCACGCGGTGATGTTCCATTCGCCCGAGGTGCGCATCCTGATTTCGGGCGACGCGCTCTGGGAAAACGGCTTCGGCGTGGTCTTCCCCCAGCTTTTCGGCCGCGACACCGCGCTCGCCGAGACGCGCGCGACCCTGGAAGCGATCGGCCGTCTTCAAGTTGAAGCCGTCATTCCCGGCCATGGCAAGCCTTTCGGCGAGGTCCGCGGCGCGCTCGAACGTGCCTTCTATCGCCTCGAGGGATACGAGGAAGACATCACGCGGCTCGCGCGCCACTGCGCCAAGGTGATGCTCTCTTTTGCGCTGCTGGAGAAGCGCTCCATGCCGCTCGCCGGATTGCCCGCCTACGTCGCGCGCGTGCCCATCCTCGCCGAGCTGAATTCGCGCTACCTCCGCATGACGCCGGCGGCGATGGCGGAGTGGCTGCTCAACGAACTCGAGCGCGCCGGCGCCTTGCGCCGCGAAAACGACATGCTGGTTGCGACCGGGAGTTAACCCTTCCGGCGCGCGCTCCAGTTCGCCACTTCGCGCTCGCCCCTGCGGACGGTGCCATTCAGGGAATCTCCCGTCACGCGCCCGACCAGCTCGACCGGACCGCGGTCGAGCGCCCCGGGGGGCAGCACCAGACGCACTTCGTTGCCCCTCAGCCTGCCATCGGAAATCTGCACATCGCCTTGTCCTGTCAGCTCGACCGCCCCTGAGACGAATTGATAACGCTGCTGGAGAACCAGTCGTGTCCGCCGTGTCTTTCCCCCCGAGCTGAGATCGAAAATCCACTCGCCCTCTATTCGGGCCGGAACGATCCAGAGGTACACCATGCTCTCCTTGCGCGTGCCGACCGTCTTGTCCGGGGCGGGGACCGTTTCCTGTGCGTCCGGCCGCCATTCGCCCATGCCGTAGTCGTGAGAGACCACGCGCGTGCCGGGCTTGAGTTCAGCCAGGATTTTCGGGCGCAATGCGATGTTCACATCGGGCAGAAGATAGAGCGTCAGGACTGCCGCTTCGTGAAAATCGGTGCTGAACAGGTCTTGCTGCAGAAACTTCACGCGCTCGGCGACGCCAACGCGCTTCGCTTCCTCGTTGGAGCGCTTCACCAGGCGCGGATCGATCTCGACCCCGAACCCCCGCGCGCCGTGACGCTTCGCGGCGGTAATCATGATGCGACCGTCCCCCGAGCCGAGGTCGATGACCATATCGCTCGCCTTTACCTGCGCCATGTCGAGCATCCTGTCGACGACCGCCTGCGGCGTGGGCACGTAAGGCGTGTCGAGCTCCTTCTCCTGGCCTTGAGCGATTGCGATGCAGGGACACGCGAGCAAGGCTGCAACGCGGGCCAATCCGGCGATGCGCCTGAAAAGGGGTTCGACCACTGTCACCTCTCAAATCACTCCGTCGCCGCGCAGCGCCGCGATTTCGGCCTCGCGATATCCCGCCTCGCGCAGGATCTCCTCGGTGTGCTCCCCGCGGCCCGGTGCCGGGCGTCCGATCCCGAACTCGAACTCGCTGAATTTCAGCGGGAAGGCGGGCTGCGTGAGTCCGTCATCGGTCGCGATCATTTTCCGGGCGCGGAGCTGCTCGTTGGCCAGCGCCTCGTCGATGGGCAGAATCGGGCTCACGCAGCAATCGGCGCGGGCAAAGACCTCCGACCATTCGCGCCGGGTGCGTGAGGCAAAGACCGCCTCCAACCGCTCTTTCACCGGCTTCGCTCCCTCGCCGTACACGATGTGCTTTCCTTTCAAGTCCGGGCAGCCGAGTATATCGCACAGGGTTTCCCAGAATTTCCTCTCGAGCGCTCCCACCGCCATCCAGCCACCGTCGCGGGTCCGGTAGACGTTGTAGCAAGGCAGCCCGCCGCCGAGCATGCCCGTGCCGCGCCGCGCTGCTTTCCCGTGCTCGAGATATCCAAGAAGAGGAAGGATCGCGTGCGCAAAGACGGCGTCGGTCATGGCGACGTCGACATGGCGACCGCGGCCGGACGATTTCGAGTCGATCAGCGCGGCGAGAATTCCCATCACCGAGGTGAGCGCCCCGCCGAGCAGGTCGGCAATCTGGAAGTTCGGCACGACCGGCGCTTCCTCCGTCCCGATCTGATCGCCCACGCCGGCGTAGCCGATGTAGTTGATATCGTGCCCGGCGCGGTCCGCGTAGGGGCCATCCTGTCCGTATCCGGTGATCGAGCAATACACCAGACGCGGATTCACGGCGGCGAGCGCATCGTAGCCGAGACCGAGCCTCGCCATGACGCCGGGGCGAAAGCCTTCCACGACGACGTCTGCTTTTTTCGCGAGCCGCAGAAACACCTCGCACCCCTTCGGATTTTTCAGCTCGAGCCGCATGCCGCGCTTGTTGCGATTGGCCAGGCGAAAAAACACCGAAGTGCCTTCGTGCAGAGGACCCATTTCGCGCGCGTAGTCGCCGGCGCCGGTGTCCTCTATCTTGACGACGTCGGCGCCCATGTCGGCAAGGTGCAGCGTCGCCATCGGCCCGGGAAGCAGGCGCGTCAGATCGAGGACGCGGATGCCGGATAGCGGTTTCGCGCGCAAGCTATTCGACCGCCTTGGGATAGGGGCGCCCCAGTATCCAGTTCTTGATCGCGCTGACCGTTTCGGCTTCCTTGCCGTAGTAGCCGTGCGCCGAGAGCGGCTCACATTCCTCGGACTCCGCCGGCTTGCCCCCGCGCACCGTGATCAGCGGATACGTCCTGCCGAGGTATTCGGCGGCACTGTAGGGGCACACTCTGCAGGCGTCCTGAGCATGGTGGACAAACAGGAGCGGCGCCTTGATCGCGCCGAAATCGAAGCCGGACAGGCTCATGCCCCGCCTGCCGCTGAACAATACGGTCGAGGTCAGGACCACGCCGTCCACCGCGCTGCTCAGGGCGCGCCCGGCGTGAGCTGCAGACAAGGTGCCGCGGCTGGTTCCGACCAGGAAGACCTTCGCTGACGGAAACCGGCCCCTCAAATCCTTGACCACCGCGGCAACGTCGTCGCTATGCTCGCGGCCGACGCGAAAGCCGTCATCCATCCCCGCTTGCTGATGGTCGGACGGCGCATCGATGATCGCGACGATCAGTTCCCGGTCGCGGAACATCTCCCGGGTGCGGACCAAAAAATTGCCGCGCGGATTGAGATCCAGCTGGGAGAGTTCTGCGGGCAGCCTGACCTGTCCTTGGCCGCCGGGAAACATCACCGCGACCGCTTTGGGCGTGACGCCCGTGTCCGCCAGGAGCAGGTAGGACTGGGTGGAGTTCCCGCGCGTTTTGAGCGTGACGATCTCATCGGCGAATGTCGCCGCTGAAGCGAGAAAGCCTGTGGTCAGAATCAGGATTCCGAAGGATTTCATCGCAGCTCCCTATTCATACTTCTTCGCGTCCTCGATCACCCTGCCGTCGTTCGGCAGCTCGCCGGGCTTTCTGAACGCGACTTCGCCCCGCAGCTTGGCGATGCTGCGGATGCTTTCTCCTATCGCCTGCGCAAGTCCCGCCGGCGGCGCATCGCGTATTTCGCATTGCAGGGTCATGCGGTCGGTTCCGCCGGGGTTGTCCACGACCAGCCGCGCTTTCAGGATTTCCTTGTGTCGCCTTGCGATTTCCGCCACCTGCGACGGCTGCACGAACATGCCCTTCACCTTGGTGGTCTGGTCGGCGCGGCCCATCCAGCCGCGGATGCGCGTGTTGGTGCGGCCGCAGGGACTTGGGCCCGGCAGTATCGCGGACAAGTCCCCGGTGCCGAAGCGGATCAGCGGGTAGTCCGGATTGAAGCTGGTGACGACCACCTCGCCGACTTCGCCTTCCGTTACGAGGTCGCCCGTTCCCGGACGCACGATCTCGAGGATCAGCGCTTCGTCGAGGATCATGCCTTCGAGCGCCTCGGACTCGTAGGCGATCAGGCCGAGATCCGCCGACGCGTACGACTGCAGCACCCGGATGCCCCGTTCGGCCATCGCAGCGCGCAGCGCGGGTGGAAGATACTCGGCGCCCACGGCTGCTTTTATGAGCGAGCGGATGTCCGCCTTCAGCTCGTCGGCCTTCTCGACGATGAGCTTCAGGAACGAAGGCGTGCCGATATAAGCGCTCGCTCGCAGATCGGCGATGGTTGCGGCCTGCATCTCGGTCTGCCCGGTGCCGGTCGGCACCACCGTGCAGCCCAGCGCAAGCGCGCCCGATTCGAGCATCGAGCCCGCCGGCGTCAAGTGGTAGGCGAAGGTGTTGACCGCCACGTCGCCCGGACGGAATCCCGCTGCGAAGAGGGCCCGTGCCGTGCGCCACCAATCGCGGCCGCGCCCTTCCGGTTCGTAGATCGGCCCCGGCGAGACGAAAACTTTTCCGAGCTGCGCGAGCGTTGCGTTCAGGCCGCCGAGCGGGCGCTCGGCCCTTTGCAGCTCCACGAGGTCCGATTTGCGCGTGACCGGAAGCTTCGCCAGCGCCGCGCGGCTGGTGACACCGGCCGGATCGACCTCGGCGAGAATCCGCGCCCAGCCCGGGGCCCTCCGTTTTGCGTGCGCAATCTGGCCGGAAAGCGCGGTCATCAGAAGGCGTTCCCGCTCCCCGGGATCGCGGGCTTCGAGGCTGTCGTAATGCTGGGGCATTGAATCGGTGGGCGCGCGCAGAACGGGCCAGGGCGGGACTTTGGCGCAGGCAACATAGCACACAAAATCAGAATGGGTTATAAGAAACTAATCTTTGGTTTGTTCCCGTTTCCGCGACGAGCGGGTAATTTCCAGCCTTCAACCGTGCGCCGGAGCGACCAGGAAAAGCGCCGCTTTCTTAAAAGGGGGAGCTCATGAACTCAACCGCCAAAGGCATCAGCGAGGACTGGTTGTCGGTCTGGATCGGTCTGCTCGTTTTCGTGCTCGCGCTCGGCATGCTGGCCGGTACGGATATCCTGGGGTGGGTCGTCACCACGGGCGTCTGGACCGATCCATCGAAGGCCCTCAACCCCGTCTCCAAAGCCTATGCGGCTTTGGGCGGAGTGGGGGCGCTGATCGCCACATAACCAAGCAAGCCAAGCTGTTGCGGATGAAACGATACGCCGAAAGCGAGCCCGAAATTCGCACGACGGGTTCGAGAGGCGGCGAGCTCAAAGAACTCACAGTACCGCGCTAGATAAATAAGATTGGTAGGGTCGGAAAAGTCGCTGGCATTGAGGCCGACTTCCGCCATCACTTCCTGGGGATCAATGCTGGATGCCGCTAGGCGCTCAAGTGCGCCTTGAGCGGCAGACGCCCGAACGGTGGGCCCGGCGGGGGCGCTTGCCGATAATGCCATTCGTAAACATATAGCACAATTTCCCCTCTACGTACAAATCCAAGGGGATTGAGGCGACGTCAATCGCAGCGCGTCGCTATCAACTACCTGTACTCTTGAGTCAATTCGCTTGAGTGGCTTGTGTTTATCATTTTTAGAGCTTGCACGCTGAAACGCCGCGCATTTGCGCGCGCGGCCACTCGCGAGCATGCAAGCAACGGAGCTGCAAAATGGCGTTCTCCTTAGAAAATCGCGTCTCTATCATTACTGGATCGGGACG
>Ga0137412_10000481_pt2 | contig 11282 bp, 7 predicted proteins | sample CZODoug2_1_16fun_FD_122160 | JGI IMG/M metagenome (GOLD analysis project Ga0137412, IMG submission 122160) | Vadose zone soil fungal communities from Angelo Coast Range Reserve, California, USA - CZODoug2_1_16fungal (Hybrid Assembly) | ecosystem: Environmental > Terrestrial > Soil > Vadose zone... | reverse complement strand
CCCGCGCGCAGCAATTCGTCCGGGCCTTTGCCCGATGCCGGTGTGATGGATGCCGGATCGAGAGCGACGAGTAATTCGGATTGGGCCGGATTGGCGATATTGGTGTTCTGGTGTGGAGGGACCCGCACGGTCTGGACGCGGGTCTCGTTCGATGCAAATTGCGGAAGATCGATGCGTTTGGAGGACGATGCCTTTGCCGCAACCGCGGGACAGTTCAACGGCTTGCCTGGAAGAACTACCGCGCAGAGATTGTGCTCTCCGGTTTGCGGCCGGAGGAGTTCGATGGCCACGGTGTGGTATCCCGCTTGGCCGTCATTTCGTGTCGAGTGAACGTAGCCGCTGAGTTGCATGCGCACCTGGCCGTCCGAATTCTTGGTGTGTACGTCCGGCTTCCCGGGAATACCCACCGTGACCGTCTGGTCGCCAATGGCAATCGCGACCGCGTCCTTGTTGTGCCGATGCAATAGAAGGGAATCGCCGGCGGCGGCCTCCGCGTTGTACACATTCACATAATCGTTGTGAAGCGCCAGATGGTGATGGGGCTCCTCGGCCATCGTGATGATCGAAGGCGCTTGCGAGGCAAGCGGCAGCGGCAAAATCAGCAGCACGGCGAGCCACGCATTTTTCGATTTCATTCGGCCTCTTTTCTGAAGGATCTCGCGAAGCCCCGTCCGAAATAATTTTCAATCCATCGCAAGCATGTACGCGCGGCAGCCGGACACGTCGCACCCAACCTTCTTGAGAAGATTGAGAATTTAATCTATGCCGGATCAAACGCCTCGTCAATCTGCAGAGTGCATGGTCATGCACTGGCACAGCTGTGCGGCCATAACACGCATGTTAATTTCCCCGGCGCGCATTTTTTGTGTTATGGTTCGCGGCGAGAGGAAGCCGGAATGATCTCCGCACGCAGGCATTTCCCCTCTTGTGTCGATTTGGAAGGATACCACAAGGGGTAGACATTTTGAGCACGGACCAACAACATTTTGTGCTTTCTCGTCGGTTTTCACTTGACAGAATTTTCGCTGTTGTTTACATTGCGTCCTCAGATTCAGGCGGAACGTGGTTTGGCGAGCGGACGGCCCATTCACCCCGGCAACACCGCATCACCATTGCACGCAACCTGTCGAGCTCAATCGCTACATCAAGGGGGTACCCTTCCACTCTCTATCGCCGGCGCTCCCAGCGCTGCTGGCATGGCGTAGCGCAAGACCGTAGGCAGTCGAGTGGAGCCAACGGAATGCGCAAGGGGAGTTGTTTTTTATTGATGATTCGAAAGTCCTGGTTCATCCATTCGAATACAGCAATTGCCTGCTGAGAATCGGGCAATTGCGATCTCCCGGACACCCATTCGGGAGTAAAATAAGGAGGTTCCCTCTGCGCGGGGGAGCCTACCTGCGCGGAGGCGAGAATGGCGTACACGAACATGGCTGTAAACGAAAAAACGCTCCAGTCGAAACCGGCAGCTACCGCCGATGTAGACGTCCGTACGGGCCTGGAGTTCCAGCGGAAATTTACGGATGGAAAGGTTTCCCCGTTCGACGCGGTCGAATGGGAACGCCGCGTGGCGCTGATCGGCAACGAGAAGGGTAAGACGATTTTCCGTCAGGAAAATGTGGAAGTGCCGAAAGGCTGGTCGCAGACCGCAACGAACATCGTTGCCTCGAAGTATTTTCACGGCAAGCTCAACACGCCGGAGCGTGAAGGTTCGGTGCGCCAGCTCATCGGCCGCGTCGTGAACACGATCGTCAAATGGGGCGAGCAGGGCGGCTACTTCGCCGACACGTCCTCGCGTGACGCCTTCCGCGACGATTTGACGCACCTGCTGGTCGAGCAGAAGATGGCCTTCAATTCGCCGGTGTGGTTCAACGTGGGCGTGCAGCCCAAGCCGCAGTGCTCGGCCTGCTTCATCAACTCCGTCCAGGACAACATGGAATCGATCATGAACCTGGCCAAGACCGAGGGGATGCTATTCAAGTGGGGCTCCGGCACAGGCACGAATTTCTCCACGCTGCGCGGCAGCCGCGAAACGCTCTCTGGCGGCGGCATCGCCTCCGGGCCGGTGAGCTTCATGAAGGGTTTCGACGCCTTCGCCGGCGTGATCAAGTCCGGCGGCAAGACTCGCCGCGCCGCGAAGATGGTCATCCTGAATGTGGACCACCCGGACATCGTCGAGTTTATCGACAGCAAGATGAAGGAAGAGCGCAAGGCCCAAGTCCTGATCGAGCAGGGTTACGATCCCGCGATTGATGGAGAAGCCTACTCGTCGATCTTCTTCCAGAACGCGAATCACTCGGTCCGCGTCACCGATGAATTCATGCAGGCGGTCGAAGACAACCGTGACTGGTGGACGCGCAACGTCAACGACGGAAATCCGGTCGAAAAAAACAGCGCGCGCGAGCTGCTGCACCGCATGGCTGAGTCCGCGTGGCGCTGCGGCGATCCCGGCATGCAGTACGACACCACCGTAAATCGCTGGCATACCTGCAAGACGACCGCGCGTATTAATGCCTCGAATCCCTGCTCGGAATACATGTTCCTGGACGACACGGCGTGCAACCTGGCATCGCTCAACCTGATGAAGTACCTGAATCCAAACGGCTCGTTCGACGTCGAAGCGTTCCGCCACGCCGTGGACATCACCATCACGGCGCAGGAAATCCTGGTGGACAACGCGAGCTATCCGACCCCGAAGATCGCCGATAACTCGCACAAGTTCCGCCCGCTGGGCCTGGGCTACGCCAACCTGGGCGCGCTGCTGATGTCCATGGCGCTGCCTTACGACTCCGACGGCGGGCGCGACATGGCCGGCGCCGTCACCGCTCTGATGTGCGGCGAAGCGTATGCGCAATCCGCGCGCGTCGCCGAGCGCCTCGGGCCGTTCCCGGGCTACGCCGCCAACCGCGAGCCGATGCTCGACGTCGTCCGCATGCACCGCGACTCGCTGCGCCCGATCAAGCCGGAAAACGTGCAGCCGTCGCTGCTCGGCGCCGCGCAGACCGCCTGGGACAACGCGCTCGCGCTCGGCGAAAAATTCGGCTACAAGAATTCGCAGGTCACCGTACTCGCTCCGACCGGCACCATCGGCTTCATGATGGATTGCGACACGACTGGAATCGAACCCGACCTCGCGCTCGTGAAGTACAAGAAACTCGTCGGCGGCGGCGTCATCAAGATCGTCAACAACACCGTTCCGGCGGCGCTGATGAAGCTGGGCTATTCGCCGGAGGAAACGTCGCAGATGGTTTCCTACATCGATCGCAACGGCAAGATCGAGGGCGCGCCGGGATTCAAACCGGAGCATTTGCCGGTCTTCGATTGCTCGCTCGCCACGGTGGGCGGGCGTTCCATCGCCTGGCGCGGCCACTTGAAAATGATGGCGGCGGCGCAACCGTTCCTTTCCGGCGCGATCAGCAAGACGATCAACATGCCCGAGGAATCCACGGTCGAGGACGTCATGCAGGCGTATATCGAGTCGTGGAAGCTCGGCGTGAAGGCTGTGGCGATTTATCGTGACAACTCGAAGGGCTCCCAGCCGCTTTCCGCCGCCGGCGATAAGAAAGACACGGCGCAACAGGGACAGATTGCCGCGGCAAAGGCAGCGGAGGCAGCACCGGGCTTGGCCGAACAGCGTGAACTCTTCATCCGCGCACATCGCCGCAAACTACCGAGCGAGCGCGCGTCGATCACGCACAAATTCTCGATCGGCGGTCATGAAGGCTACATCACCGTCGGCATGTACGAAACCGGAGAGCCTGCTGAGATCTTCATCAAGATGGCCAAGGAAGGCTCGACACTCTCGGGCTTTATGGACGGCTTCGCGCTTTCGGTTTCGATGGGCTTGCAGTACGGCGTGCCGCTCAAGGCGCTAGTCGATAAGTTTATCAACACGCGCTTCGAGCCCGCCGGCTACACGGGCCATCCGGCGATCCCCTATGCCAAGTCCGTGCTCGACTACATCGCCCGGTGGCTCGGCGGACGCTTTATTTCTGCTGATTACCTCACGCAGAACGGCGAAGGGAGGGTGCCTGTGGCGACTTTGGCGATGCCTGTCATATCGTATGCGCTGAGCGCGACCGCGCAAGTCGATCCGCCGTCGCAGAGTGCAGATTCGCGCCCCATGTTCGACGGTGCGCCTACCTGCTCCGAGTGCGGCATGCTCATGACGCCCAACGGGGCCTGCTACAAATGCGAAAATTGCGGCGGCACATCCGGCTGCAGCTAGACGAAACACACAGCGCGATTCCGCAAAGGGCACGGTTCGCCGTGCCTTTTTTTATGACTCGCAAGCAGTTGTAGCCCGCCTCTTCAGAGGCGGGGGTTTTGTCGCACGGTGAGGCAAATCCCCGAGTCTGAAGACCAGAGCTACAGCAACCGCGTCCGTCGCGTTACCGCCATGGCGCGGGCCATAGAAAATGCCCACCGTCAGACGGAAACTCTACGGAATCAAGAACAGCCAGCCCTTCGCTCTTCTTCACATACTGGCGATAGCTTGACCAGTGCCATTCTTGTGGCTCTGACACCAAACCAGCTTCGACCGGGTGACGATGAATGTATTCGAGCTTTTGCCAGAAATTGCGAACCTGACGAACTATAGTGTCAAAGTATCTTTCTTGCCAGATGGGACCTGGAATCTTGCGCCGTTGCGCGATTGCATAGCCCGTCTTGCTTTTCAAGTCCCGCATGATTTGGATCAGATTCTGATTTTGCGGAGAAAATAGAAGGTGAACGTGCGTGGGCATAATCACGTACCCGAACAGCAAGAAATCAGCGCGCAGCCTATGTGTTTCGGTTGCGATGAGAATTAGGTCGCGCTCTTCGGGAACGAGGGGAGCAACTTTGCGGGCGAGATTTGTCGTGACGAAGAAAATTCGATTGTGGTTCTCAATGCGCCGGAGGCGTGCCATGATTTGTGCATTCTATTACATACACTGTGACGTTTTGGTTGAGGATTTGCTGTAGCCCGCCCCTTCAGAGGCGGGGGGTTTTGCGGCAATGAGCAGAAAATCCCCGGGTCTGAAGACCCGGGCAACAACAACCCGGGCCAAAAAAACGAAAGGGGCTCGAATCCGAGCCCCTTCCAGCAAAACCCCATTTCACCCCGTCCCAAGAAAGCCTGGGACATCACCACCCCGGGAAAATCAAAAACCACTTTGCGTGTGATGGTGCAAGCGTGTTGCCACCGATTAGAAATTCTTATGTTCGGCTTCAAACCATTGATTCAAAAATGTTTAGGAACTCCAGCCTTAATTGTGAGTACATGAATACCCTGAATATCTACAATTTTTCACAGTATTCGGTTGCGGTCGCTACAATCTTTGGGAGAATTCAGGCGCCGATCGCGGTGCGGATAGCGGAGGCGAGGGTTTCGGCCCAGTGGGTCACATCTTCAGCGCGCTCGGCCTCGACCATGACGCGCGCCTTGGGCTCGGTGCCCGAATAGCGCACCACGACGCGCCCGGCGGCTCCTAAGGTTTTCGTGGCTTTGCTGATCGCGGCGGAAACCACAGGCAACGATTCCAGCGGCGGTTTGGATTTCACCATTATATTCACAATGGTCTGCGGAAAGATCTTGAGGCCGCGTAGCAAATCGTCGAGGGGTCCGCGCAGCGCCACCAGGCAAGCCATCTTGAGTGCCGTGAGCAGGCCGTCGCCGGTGGTGGCGTCGTCGAGAAAAATAATGTGCCCGGATTGTTCGCCCCCCAAATTCGCGCCGCTGCGCAGCATCTCTTCGAGCACGTAGCGGTCACCGACGGGTTCGCGAGCGAGACTCAACCCTTCGGCTTGGAGCGCGCGCTCGAGTCCGAGATTTGCCATCGTCGTGCCGACCACGCGTCCACCGTTCAGGTGTCCAGTGGATTTCAGGAATCTCGCCATGGCCAGCAGCACGCCGTCGCCGTCCACGTGGCGTCCGCTCGCGCTGACGAACATCGCGCGGTCGGCGTCGCCGTCAAATGCCACGCCCAGCGCGGAGTGTGTTTCGATCACTTTCTTTCGAAGATTTTCCGGATGGAGCGAGCCGCAACCGTCGTTAATATTTCGTCCGTTGGGCTGGTCGTGGATCGCGATCACTTCGGCGCCGAGCGAGCGGAACAGCGAGGGCCCAAGCTGGCTCGCGGCGCCATTGGCACAGTCGAGCACAACTTTCATCCCCGCGAGTTTCGCGCCTGGAATCACCCGTCCGCGCAGTTGCGCCAGGTATTCCTCGTCGAGCGAGCGGTCCGTCGGAACGGCGATCCCGTGCGGGGCCGTCTCACGGCCTTTGTGATTGTGAATCTCGATTTCGAGGTGTTCCTCGACTTCATCCGGAAATTTCATCCCCGTTCCGGCGAACAGTTTCACCCCGTTGTCATGAAACGGATTGTGCGAGGCGGAAATCACCATGCCGGCCGAGAATTTTTTCTGCCGCACCAGGCAGGCAACGCCCGGCGTGCTGATGATACCCGCGGAAACGAAAGCGACGCCGTCATCGGCGAGTCCTGCGGCGAGCTGCGAAGCAATATGGGGTCCCGATTCGCGAGTATCCATGCCGATCAGCGCGCTGGGTTTCGCGTCGCGTTCCAACAAATATTTTCCGAGCGCTCGCGCGACGCCGTATAGAGTGGCGTCGTCCAGCGGATACGTGCCGGGAATGCCGCGAATGCCATCGGTGCCGAACAATTCCTTGGTCATAATTGAAGTCAGAATGGACGGGGAGCCATGCCGGACCCCGAAAAGTCTAGCACACGCTCTTTCACCCGGTAGGAGGAGTAGGTGCGTGGCGCGGCACAAGAGTAACCGGGAAAGCCGAGGGTGAAACCTGGACAACGGTCGCGCCAAACGGAGCCCGCACCATGTCCGGTGAGACCCGCACCTGGGAAGCCCCTTCCTTCCAATCTTTCAGGTCCACGCGAACGCTCAGATCGGCCGTGACCAACCGTCGCAGCAGCGCCGACCGCCCTCGCACGCGCACGCGCACCGTATTGGGCACATCGCCCGAAATTTCCAGATGGCGAGGCATGCTGGTGAACTCGAGCGGCACTTGAAAACCCACCTCTGCGAACGGCTCCGAGGTGTACGTAGCCCACAACAGAAAAGAAATACCGAGCGCCAGAACCTTCGAGCCGGCATTGGCAAGGATGTATTTGCGCAGGAACCGCATCGTCTATTTCCTCACTGGCGTTCGAACGTTCATAAGCGCGGCGGGCAACACCGAGGTCACTCTTCGGCGCGAGAACATTTCATTCAGGCGGTCGCCGAGTTCCTCCGGCGTGAGATTCGTATCGATCGCTCCGCCAGACGCAAGCGAAATCGAGCCAGTCTCCTCGGAAACGAGCACCACGACTGCGTCGCTGTCCTCGGTAATTCCGATGCCGGCGCGGTGCCGCGTTCCGAGCTGTTTCGATATCAAAGGATTCAGCGAAAGTGGAAGGAAACAGCCCGCGGCCGCCACCCGCGATCCCTCGACGATCACGGCGCCGTCGTGCAGCGGAGATCCGGGCCGGAAAATTGAAAGCAGCAGGTCGTAGGAAAGCTTGGCATCAAGTGGAATACCGCTCTCGATATAGGTTCGCAACCCAGCCTGTCGTTCGACCACCATGAGCGAGCCAATGCGGTTTTGCGAAAAATACTCGGCGGCCATCACGATGTCGTCATGCGAATCCTTCGGATTGCGAGAAGCGAATTTCATCAACGAAAGGTTGCGCCCAAACCGCGATAGAGCGCGTCGAATTTCCGGTTGAAACAGAATGATCAATGTGATGGCTACGTAAGGCAGCATGGTCGTAAGCAGCCACTCGACCATTTCCAGCCGCGCCCACCGGGCGCCGCGGTAAAAAAGCATTAGCAACCCAATGGCCACCAGCATTTGCACGGCGCGCGTCCCGCGAAGCAATTTCAGCAGGTAGTAAATCAGAATCGCGATGATCAGGATGTCGAGCGCCGATCGCACGCCCAGGTGCGACAGGGGAGCGATAGGCAATGCGTTGGAGGGCATCGTCGTATGTTCTACGGTATCGCAGCCGTGCCGCCTGGAGCAAGCCGTGGTTTATACCTGTCGGCCGCTATGCTAAGGTGAATTCCGGCCCATCATGCAGACCGAAGACGTCAAGATTACTTCGCGATCCAATTCCTCGCAGCGCATTATCGCCCTGGGCATTGTGTTTGCGTTTCTGTACTGGGCTTCCAGCGTCGTCATGACATTGCTGCTGGCGGTCCTGCTGGCCTATTTTCTCGACCCCGTCGTGAAGATCCTCGAAAAAGTGCACATTCCGCGGGCGCTCGGAGCGTTGTTCGTTCTACTGGCGGTCACCGCGATCTTTGGCGGGTTGGGCTATCTGCTGGTCGATCGCGCGGATCAGTTCCTCGCCGATTGGCCTCGCTACAGCGCGGCGATGCGCAGTGCCGCAACGCTGATTGACCGCAAGCTGGCCATCTTCGAAAAACAAGTAGCAGCGATTTCGCCGGAAGAAGAAAAGGGCCGCCCACCGGTGCGCATTGCCGAATCGCGGCCTGTTCGCGACATTTTATTTAGCGGCGTTGGCTCGCTGTATCCCATCCTGCTCGTGGCGACCTTTCTGCCCTTCCTGGTTTTCTTCATGCTCGCTGCCAAGCGGCGGATCTGGCAAGCCACCATGGGACTTTTTCCCGCTGAAAACCGGACGCGCGTGCAGGGGGCGCTCGATCAGGTCAGCGCCATGCTGCGCAGCTATGTTGCCGGCAACGCTTTGGTCGCGCTGATCGTGATGCTCGCCAGTTGGGTCTTTTTCCTGACGATTCACCTGGACTACCCATTTCTTTTGGGATGCGTCTCGGGCGTGCTGAATCTCGTGCCCTATCTAGGCGCGGTCCTCGCGTGGCTGCCTCCATTTTTGATCGGGATGGCACATTGGAAGACGATCGGCCCTTACCTAGGAGTCGCGGCGATGTTGAGTTTCTTCCACATGATTGGGGTCAATGTCTTGATGCCTGCCATCGTTGGGCGCCGCGTTCATTTGAGCGCCCTGGCCGTGACAATTGCATTGCTGTTCTGGGGATGGCTCTGGGGCGCGATCGGACTCATTCTGGCGATCCCGATTACAGCCACGATTAAAGTGATCTGCGATCACGTCGAGGGGTGGGAGCCCGTGGGCCGCTGGCTCGGCGCGTAATTCATCGGGTGCGGGCTCTATTTTTGTGCAGAACGCCCAGGCCCTGCCGGGGCGTGGAGCCCGCGATAATAAATACGAAATACGAATGTGCGTGACTCGGAGATTTTTTCCAGCGGACCACGGGAATCGCGGAACCGGAGGCCTTTCAGTTTGAAATGAAGCCACACAAGCGCATTCTTCTGATTTTTCTTGGTTTGCTCTTGGCGGGCACGGGCGCTGGACTGGTGGTAACCAGCGACTGGGGTAGCCGCGCGGTTTCGTCGGGCGGACCGCAATCTCCTGTGGACATGCATCAGATGCAAACTGCGATGGCGCTTGCTCCGCTTGCTGTTTCCGCGGAAGAGCAGGAACGCGCACGCGATGCGCTTCGCCTGGCCGATCATGAAGTTGACATGGAATTCGCGGCAGCGTTGCGCGAAGCCACATCGCAGCCTGTCCCATCGACTCCCGAAATCCGCGCCATCCTGGAACGTATATCGAAGGCGAAAAAAAGTGTTGCCGAAATTGATGCCGGCGTAGCCCGCATCACGAAACTCCTGGAGGCTGCGACAGCAAATCAGAGGCAGGCTCTCGCGCAGCAACTCGAACTCGCAAAAGCGCGGCTGGAACTGAACGAAGACGAACTCGCCGACGCGGACCAGGATCTGGAGCGCGCCGGCGGCGACCCCCAACGCCGCATCCAGCGCCTGGTCGACGACCACAACGCCGCCGAACAAGATAGCAACGGTCACCTGGACCTCAGCGGAGTGGGAAAACAGGCGGGTTCGACGCTTCCCGTCTCCAACTCGTTTTTTCCGAGCGCACGCGCTTGGTATGCTCTCCACTCATTTGTGGGACGTCTCGGCCAGGCGGAGCAGGAAGCCAACACAAAAGCCGCCACATTTTCCAGCCGCCACGACGATCTCGGGCGGCAACTCGAACAGGCCCAGGCCCAACAATCGAAAAAGCTCGCTGATTCGGCTTCCGGCAAAGCCCCCGGAGGAGCCCTGGGCGGCGCGCCATCGTCCACATCCGACCAAACCGATGCCGCGATATCTTCCTACCGCTCATTGACCGCGCTGCAGAACAGGATGTCCGGTCTGGACAGCCGCATCCGAAACCAGCAAGACCTCGCGGCGGTCTATAGGCAGTGGAGCGCGCTGGCCGCATCGCGCGAGCGCGGCCTGCTGCACAATCTATTCCTTTCCTTCGTTTGGATCCTCCTGATTGCTCTCGCCGTCCTGATCTTGGATCGCTTCATGGAGCGGATCTTCAATCGCCTCGAGCCAGACCAAAAGAAACTGCTCACGTTACGAGCCGTCGCGCACCTGTCCGCGCGCGTGGCCGGCGCCATTTTAATTCTTCTTGTGATTTTTGGATTTCCCGACCAGATGGCCACCGTCCTCGCGCTGGCTGGCGCCAGCCTTACCGTCGCGCTGAAAGATTTCATCGTCGGTTTTTTCGGCTGGTTCGTGCTGATGGGGAAAAACGGAATCCGCCATGGCGATTGGGTCGAGATCAACGGGGTCAGCGGCGAAGTCGTCGAAATCGGACTATTCCATACCGTACTATTCGAAACTGGCAACTGGAACGATTCCGGCTACCCCACGGGCCGCCGCGTGACGTTCGTCAACAGCTATGCCATCGAAGGCCACTATTTCAATTTTTCGACTTCCGGCCAGTGGCTTTGGGACGAATTGCAGATTGCGCTCCCCGCTGATCAGGATCCCTACCCGATCGTGGACGAGTTGCAGAAGATTGTCACCAAAGAAACTGAAGCAAATGCGCGCCTCGCTGAACAGGAATGGGCGCGTCTGGGTAACTTCCGCGGGAAGCCGTCATTCTCGGCCGGGCCCGCGATCAGTGTTCGCCCGGCCAACTTTGGTTTCCAAATCCTGGTGCGTTACGTCACGCGCGCAAACGAACGTCACAAACAAAGTTCCAACCTCTACCACGAGATCATCGAATTGCTTCGCCGTGGGAATATTCCGCAGTCTGCGCAGCCGCCGGCCGCCCAGGAAACCGCGTAGACACTGTCGCATCACTTCCGCCTCCCCACAAGCGATGTGGGAAGCCTGATCCGCGATAGCGAGAATTGGCCGTTTCCAGAGGACGGGAAAGCGCTCATGGCGGCCGCTATGCAATCAAAGGGACATCCGAGAAGGCCAGGTCTAA
>Ga0137412_10004371_pt1 | contig 11285 bp, 13 predicted proteins | sample CZODoug2_1_16fun_FD_122160 | JGI IMG/M metagenome (GOLD analysis project Ga0137412, IMG submission 122160) | Vadose zone soil fungal communities from Angelo Coast Range Reserve, California, USA - CZODoug2_1_16fungal (Hybrid Assembly) | ecosystem: Environmental > Terrestrial > Soil > Vadose zone... | reverse complement strand
ATTGGTCGCTGTTCCCAAGTCAACGTACATTGATCCTTCGGTGTTGATGATGAACGGGTGCATTGGATGGTCGCCGCCCAGAGGCAATCCAGAAACGACAGTGTCGGCTGGGCCACTTGGCACCATGGAATCGCCGGGCAGCGAATATCGCACAATGCGATCGTTGCTCTCGGCGTAGACCATCCTTTATATAGCCCGATACCTGTTCCTCCTGCTCCGCCTGTTTGGACGGTTTCGCCAAAGCGCTCAATCATATCCGCCTTTCCGGATCCGCTTTTGTCCTGCAGCGCTACGAGGAAACCGCCTGCATGCGGCGTGTCATTACCGTAGTACCTGCCCGACTAGGTATTGACGTATAGAACTCCGCTCGGCGCGACGACCATGTGACGGGCGTGGCCAATGTTGTCAGCGAAAACCGTTGCACAGAACCCGGCGGGTAGCTGCAACCCAGTGTCGCCATTCGGGCATGCTTGGCTCTTGGCTTCTGCAGTTGGATTGGATTGATCGTGAGCCGGCACCAATAAACTGCCCAAACACACTGCAGTGAGCGCTACGAGTACAGACAGTAGGGTTCTGTTTCTTACGTTATTCCGCATCGTGTTATGTCCTTTCCAACCGATTCGTCGTCCATACGAGAAGCTCTCTTTGTCATCCCCTTTGCGACAGCCGGTGCAGGCTGAATGCCACAGTGGAGCGTGAGCGAGATTCTCAGGAAGTTATGGGAAACGAACACCTGGACAGAAAGGACGGAAGATGAGTGCGAGCTCTCAAACGGGGAATAGTCCAGCGAATTCAATGGTTTTCTGTTAGTCGAGAGAACATTTTTCGGCAAAAAGAATGTGAATCTAGAGATAGCTGTAAGGCGCTGATAACGCCGGAAGGTTATACACCAATGCAATGCGATTCCAGCAGACTGACAGTGTCCAAGGGATTCGACAGTCGACTCTCACCATTTGAGGTTTGAGTTCCTCTCCTTGCCACTTGTATTCTCAGCGCTACCAACATCTTGCATGAACATTTGGCTCCCTTCGCGAAACGGTGCAACACCTGCTTTTAACCGGGTGGAAGTTGAAATTGTAGCTCGGTCTAAGGCGCTTAATCATGAAACCAATCGCGCAGGAAAACGATAGGCTTGGATTCGTCGGTATCGGCTACATGGGTCGGCCGATCGCGCGGAGGTTACTTGAATCCGGCTTCAAGGTGGCAGCTTATGACCGGGACCAGAACAAGGCGCTGGGCCTAGTTCGATATGGTGGCACCGTCGCACAGAGCCTTTCGGAGATTGCCTCTAATCGCAACGTAATGTTGTCGTGCCTACCAAGCAACGGGGCCGTCCTGCAGATTTATCGAGGTCCTGAGGGTGTGTTCGCCCACGCGCATCCCGGCTCGGTGGTCATCGACATGAGTACGGTCTCTCCGGAGACCTCGCAGGAGCTCTCTAGTATCTGGGGGCCGCCAAAACATGAAAAAGGGGCGTTAGCGGTCCTTCGCCGAGCTGTGGAGCTGCATGTCGATTTCATCGATACGGCGGATTCCTACGGCCCACACGTAAGCGAGGAACTGATTGCCGAGGCGCTGTTTCCTTACCCTGCGGGGCTCGTGATTGCGACCAAGGGTGGCTGGAACCGCCCCGGCCCGAACCAGTGGACCCACGATGCCACCCCAGCGCACCTTCGCAAGGCGGCTGAGGGAGGCCTCGAAAGACTGCGCCTGGATCGCATCGACGTCTATCAATTGCATATTCCGGATCCCGTCGTCTCGTTTGATGTGTCGGTGGAAACGCTGGCTCAGCTGCAAAACGAAGGCAAGATTCGCCTGGTCGCTTTGTCCAATGTCACGCTAGAGCATATCGAGCGAGCGCGGAGAATTGTTCCGATCGTCTCCGTGCAGAATCGCTATAGCTTTGCGGACCGCGAATGGGACTACGTAGTGGACTATTGTGAGCGCAATGGAATTGCTTTTGTTCCTTGGTTTCCCTTGGGAGCAGGCAGAATTGCTGGAGAAGTGATTGGCCGCATCGCGCAGGCTCACCGTGCGAGCCCCACCCAGGTAGCCCTCGCTTGTCTGCTGCAACGATCTCCCATTATGCTGCCAATCCCCGGGACTTCCTCGGTCGAGCATCTCGAGCAGAACGTCGCGGCGGGTTCTCTCCGCTTAACGAAAGAAGAATACCAAGAACTTTCCGGCATTCCCGAGCTGGTGGGATCCCGGTGAAAGAATTTTGGACGCTCCCGCGGAATCATTTTCGGTTGAAAATGCCTGCGGAAAAGATATCCTTGTGCTTCCAGTTGATCCGCCCGAGCGTGCGCAAAGTCCCCCCATCGTACGCAGCGGCTGGCTCGGTTTGGGAATTATTGTGTTTCGCAACGAGGGGGCGGAGGCCTTGATGGCTCTCGCTCTTCAAGTGGTTAGCTCTCACCTTCTGGGAGCCCGCGACATTGAGCATGCACTTTCTGCGCAAAAGGCCCTTGGCAAACTCCTCCTGCCACACACTGCGAGTGAAGCCGAGGCACTCCAACTGCCGAATTGCCCGCGGCTTTTCCTGCTGGACGGGTGCTCTTTGAATTTGCCGCTGGGGCCCATGAGCAGCCGATTACGTGGCAACTCGCCGGGTAGCAAATTCCTGGCCCTTCTTCCTCCTCATAGAAGCGGTGAGAGCGAGATGATGCCCTTATTTCACTGGGGAATTGACGGCTTCGTGACGTTGCACCCGAATTGGAAGGCGGAACTTCCAAAGGCGACCATGGCTTTACTTTGTGGCGGACTTTGGGTGCCTTCGGAAGTGCTGCTGACATTCATCAAGCAAATGAAGACACTGCTCGATAAGCAGCTTATGGCAGGTGAATCACTGACTGCACGAGAAGCTCAAGTGCTCCAGCTTCTTTTCAGGCATCTCGGAAACAAAGAGATTGCGCACCAGTTGAACATTAGCGAACGCACGGCAAAATTCCATGTCTCCAATCTTCTCAGGAAACTCGGGCTAGAAAACCGCAGAAGCTTTCCCTCAGTGCTTTGTTCGATTAACCAGATAAAAGCTTAGCTGCCCCTTCTCTAGAACATCCGCTGCGTCGCGGATGTATTGCCCTTTTCTTTTCTACTTCTCTTTGCTGGCCCTAGATCGGCCAGGGAGGGTCAGGAGCAACTACACTCATAAATTGAGTCTGGGACGTGGTAATCGCAAGAAAACGGGATGAGCATGTTGGCTCGGGAGAGGAATTTGCCAGACCAGCCCTTCTGGCATTTTCAATGAATTTATTTGCGCGCCTGGATCATTTCAGTGCTCCAGTCGCCCTGAGAAAGTCAGTAAGCCGCCGCGAGCCGGTTTTGATCCCTGTCGGGGTTGGTTGCGGGCGAGTCCCTTCCGCTAACCCAATCCAATGCGACGGAGATCGCGATCTGTATAGGCAATGACACTGATTGCCTGCCAGGTCGATACCTCCTACTGTGCAATCCAAACAACGACACTTGCTCCGTTTCTTGCTATGCCGCGTCATGCATAAGCAATCGGATGACGCCTCGAATGTGGCAGTTAGTTTGTCCATACAACGCGCCATCCATCGTATTCCTTGCCAACGCTAAATCGCGAAAGGATAGGGTCATGAAGCAAAGAAAACTAAGAGCACTATGGGCGGTTCTAGTCATGGCTATCGCCACTTTGCTCATCTCCTCTCAAACTGTACTCGTGTCGGCGAGAAATGGAGCCACACCAGCACGGGGAGGCCAGAAGAGTGATCGCGGTCAGAGAAGTGATCATGCTCAGAAAAGTGACGAAGGTCAGATGGTCGATCAAGGTCAAAAAGGTGTGCACGATAGGCTGCCCCCACCATACAACCCGTACCCGCCTGGGATTCTCCCCAGCGATTTGAATTCTGAGGTAGCCCGGGTCCTGCGTGAAATTGATGGCATCGAAGCCGAAGCGCTGGCGCAGTTGCGCGCATTACCGCCGCCGACGCTGACAAATCAACCGCCCTTACTGGCCCACACCGGACAAAGGCTAAACGTCTTAGTGGGCAAGGCCCTGAATTTCGACAGGAATATCTCGCCTTTCAAGGATAGGGCTTGCGCGTTCTGCCATATGCCGTACGCCGGCTTCAGCGGACCGATCCCATCCGTCAATCTGACGATGGTCGCTTACCCCGCATCCTATCCGTATCGAGCCGGCAAGCGGACTGCGCAAAGATACACCTATGCACCCAGTTTCCCTGTTCTCAATTTCAACGCGACTCAGCAAGCCTTTTTTGGCGGAAACTTCTGGGATTCGCGAGCGACCGGCTACCTGCTAGGGAGTCCGGATGCCAATCAGGCTCAGGGCCCTCCGGTCGATACTCAAGAGCACGCGTTGCCGGACACGGCTTGCGTTGCGTTCCGGCTTCAGAGCGCCGTGTATAAGTCTTTCTTTATCGAACTGTGGGGCGATGACTTAAATGCCATCAAGTTCCCGCACAACTCTGAGGAAATCTGCCAGACCCCCGGGGGGGCCAGCACATTCGGAACGGACACCATGCCGATCAAGCTGTCTTCCACGGACCGCGCCATAGCAAACCACGTCTACGACCACTGGGGCCAGTCGCTTGATCAATACGAAGCTTCCCCGGATGTCAGCGCTTTCTCGTCGAAATTCGACGCCTTCCTGCATGATCCAACCAACAATCCGTTGTCCGCAGATGAGATGGCGGGTTACAACCTGTTCCGTGGCAAAGCAAACTGCAACTCCTGCCATCTGGATGGAAGGTCCACCGCGCCGACGCCCCCACCACCACAAGGGAACGCCCCCAACAGCATGGACACGGGCGCTCCAGCATCAACTGCGCCGCTGTTCACATGCTTCGGCTCGGCTAATCTCGGCCTGCCACTCAATCCGAGAGATGCTTTCTACTATCAGACCACGCCGGATTTCTTCGGCTTCACCGCAAATCCCTTTGGTTTTGGCTACCGCGATCTGGGACTAGGAACTTTCCTGCGAAGCGGCTTCGGCACTTGGGCAAGCCCCAATGACGATTGGACACCATTCGCGCCAGCATCCGATGGCCTAATGCAAACCTCTAGCGCCCGCAACGTGGCAATGACACCCCCAAAGTGTCCTACCACCGAAGCTCCTGGGCCCTACTTCCAGAAGGAGTTCTTCCACAATGGCTACATCAAGAGCCTGAAGCAATTGGTGCACTTCTATAACACCAGAGACGTCTATCCCTTTACGACCATAACTTCCGGGCACTGTCCGGCGGGCACCACCGAAAAAGTGAATTGCTGGCCAATGGCCGAGGTGAAGAACAATGAGGACATGACGCTAGGAATGCTCGGTTTGACGGATACGGAGGAGGACCAGATCGTGGCGTTCCTTCAGACGCTCACCGACGGTTACACAAGGCCCTACCCCGATAGCGCAGCCTATACTGGCGTTTGCAAGACGGGTGGCACTGCCGCGACGCAGGGAAATGAATTCCTGATCCCCACGCCGACGCTGTCGCCTTGCCCAGCGGCGATATGCGGTCTTGCGCCGCTTCCCACAATGCCGATTCCCTAATGGCATTGCGAGCTGACAAACAACGTATACCTGGTGGTTGCTAACTCTCTCCACAGGCTGGTCCCTTCGCGACTGAGCGGTCGAGTGGGACCAGCCGGAGAGACGCAAGGTGGAATTTAGTCCGTGCTGTTTTCCAAAAGCCGGATTTACTGCTGTTCCGAAATTTAGCTTGCAAGTAAATCTCTGTTGAGGTGTCCAAATGAAGAGAGCGAAATTACTTTTGGTGTTATTCACTTTCGGAGGTTTTTGGTTTGTAACGTCCCCCGCCGCTGGCCAGTTCGTGCCGTCGTCAAAACGGGCGGACTCCATGGAAATAAGGCAGGGACCCGAACTCGAACTCAACCGCGAGCATTTGACCATCATTCGCTGGACAAGCAACAATCCAGGCGGCTCGCCCGAGCACTTTGCCGTGGTGCACTACGGCGCGGATCCCAAGCAACTGGACTTGACTGCAAAGTCGCACATCCGGCTGAACCCAACCCATGACTACACTGTTTTCCGCGTGCGCATAGACGACCTGCCAGCAAAAACCACGTACTACTACACAGTTGACTCGATGGACTCCAGCGGCAAGAGCGACGGAGTTGTCAGCCCAGTACAAAGTTTCACGACACCTTAATGGACCAGGAGCGCAGACCGGCATTCGCGCCTTGAATCGTTTCCTTGGAGCCTTAGGCCTCAACAGCTCTGTGCCTCGGCCCAGCCGAGTGCCTAAAGTCACGCAGAAGATCTGGCTTCACGGTTCTAAGTAGCTTCCTTCGTCCTTGAAAAAGACGTGCTTTCACGGCGGTAATGGAGGTGCCCAAAATCTGAGCCGCTTCTTTGACAGATCGTTCTTCGAAGTCACGGAGCAATATCACTCTGCGCACTCTCGGACGCAAGCGATTGACCACCTCCGTCAAAAGTTCCCTACGCTCGCGCCGCCAGTAAGACTCTTCCGGACTTGGGCTCTGGTCAACGAATCGCTCCGGGGCGGACTCCATCCCTTCCTCAGGACTCTCGGGCAAAACTTCCATGGTCCTCCGTCTGCGACGCAGCATCATATAGGATTCATTCATAACGATACGTGTCAGCCAGGTAGAGAACCGGGCCTTTTCTTCAAAATCGCCGAGATGACAGAAGGCCTTGTGAAAACTCTCCTGCACAACATCTTCGGCATCCTCACGGTTCCTTGTGATCTGTTGTGCCACGGCAAGCGCTCTTTGTTGGTGGCGCACAACCAGGCGCTCGAAAGCCCGCGCATCACCGCACTTCGTGGCTGTGACCAACGCACTGTCGGTATCATTGCCCGTATTTGCATTGCAAAACGCTTTCATGATTTCGATCCTCCCCCGCCGATGCGGCGCAAAATAGGAAAAGCTGACTAGCGCGTCAGCCACAGCGCGCCACGAATGGCGCAAATCACAGGCAACTGATGGCGGACTCGCAAGATGCGATACCAGTTGAAAATCGAAACAGGTTTCATTGGTTTACTCCTTCCCGCGTCCCCAACTCCGGTCTAGCGTCCCCGACTCGTTGGTTATTGCTCTTTGCAAATTCCACTAAAGGGGAAAACGCCAACTGTGATTGGAAAAGCAATTCGGGTACCCAAGATTGTGCGTCACGATTGCGGATTGGAAGTTACTGGGGGGATGAGGGATAGGTTTGCTTGGAGGAACTTAGCCACGTCAGACGATTCGCCAAGCTGTCGGACTGTTGGCATCCAGTCCAGTGGGCTGGATGAACCGGGATAGATACTCAATCCGGAGAAAAAGGCGTGCCTCTGCCCCAGGATCGACCCTGTGGGACGCGGCTACTCCCCGCTGTTGAGATTCGATTGCAGAGCGCGGTACTCTGCTTTTCAGGTGCCCGGTATGCCCAAGTCAAATCCTCTTTTGTGGCCCAAGCTGCCAGCGATTTGGAGCTATTGGATCGCTGTTTTTTCGGTTGCCGCAGCACTCGTCATTTCGCGGTGGCCGCCAGTTCATTTGCAAGAGTCTCCCGTGTCACTTTTTCTTTGCGCCGTCATACTGAGTGCCTGGTTCGGGGGTGTCTTGCCGGGATTGCTCGCGACGGTCCTCTCCGCGCTCGCTTTCGACTATTACTTTTTACCGCCGATCTATTCGCTGTATGCGAAGACAGAAGAGATTCCTCGCCTCATCGCCTTCATGCTGTCAGCGGTTTTTGTCGGAGCACTGAGCATCGCCCAAAGAAGTGCCACGGAATCGCTACGGCGCGCGCGCGATGACCTTAAAGAAACCGTTCAAGAGCTCCTGAGCGCGAACCGGGCTCTGGAAACCGAGAGTCGTGAACGTAAACGGGCCGAAGAGAATCTGCGTCAGGCGCAGGCCGATCTCGCACACGTTAGCCGAGTGACCACCATGGGAGAGCTGACTGCTTCGCTGGCACACGAAGTGAATCAGCCGATTGCCGCCGCAGTCACCAGCTCAAATAGTTGTATCCGCTGGCTGGCAGGTGAAGTCCCAAACCTCGACAAAGCCCGAGCGTCGGCCCTGAGGATCGTAAAAGACGGAACGCGGGCCGCGGAAATCATCAGCCGAATTCGCCTGCTCTTTCAAAAGGGTACTCTGCAGCTGGAAAAAGTTGACTTAAACGAAGTGATCGAAGAGATGGCTGTCCTGCTCCATGGGGAGGCCACACGTCACTTGATTTCAGTCCGGACGGAACTCACGGCAGATCTTCCCCCTGTCATGGGGGATCGCGTGCAGTTGCAACAAGTGCTGATGAACCTGATAATGAACAGCATCGATGCGATGAAGAGCGTGGACGGGATGCGGGAACTCGCCATCAAGTCCCACCGAGCCGAAAACGAGCACCTTTTAGTGTCCGTCAGCGATACGGGTGTTGGGTTGCCACCCGGGCAGGAGGATGAGATTTTCAATGCGTTCTTCACCACCAAACCGCATGGCACCGGTATGGGACTGCGAATCTGCCGTTCCATAGTTGAATCGCATGGCGGCCGCCTATGGGCCACAGTCAACTCTTCGCGTGGCGCTAGCTTTCACTTCTCTCTATCCAGGAAAATCGAGGCAAGGGAATGAGCCCCGGTGGTTAATTTGTAACGCGAATTTCAATCCGGTCAGGATCGGAGAGTGGCGGAAGCGGAAGGTTGCAGCCCCATGCTGGACAAATAATCCCGATAGTGTTTCTCAATCTTCTCGGTCACACCCTCGAGGGGCGGCATTTGAGCATCTTCCAATTTCCCCTCAAACAGAGGAGCAAATGCTTGCAAAGCACGTGCGGCAATTGGATGCCACTTCTCGATCCAGCCTTGGATAGTGCCGCTGTTGTGCGGATTGTCCTCGATTACCATCCGGGCCAGAGCCTGGCTCCATTCCCGATGCCACCTACAGTCTTCGTTAAGTGAATAAAAGATTCGACCTAGCAAATAGTCTCCCTCACGTAGCGCAAGGTCGTTGAGGCAGTTCATAAACAGCTCGTCCATCAGTGGCTTGAGCACGAGGTTCAGCCCAACGAAGGCCTCAGCCCAGTCGTAGCAAATTAGCAGTTTCTCAATTGCGATGCGCAAAGGTTGCCACAGAGGATCGGTCTGCCAGCGCACCTTGCTGTCGGCAGCGAAATCAGGATAAACGTGTTGCAGTTGCCGGGTTCGGTAGGCAATCCGCTGCACGCGGCGCATTTCATCTCCTGCCTGCAGGGTGGCTGTGATGACAATACGTCCGCTCGGAGCCATTTGTCCCACATAAGCTGCCAGCATCTGCAGGCCGTGTCCTGGATATCGCAGAGGAGCAACAACGGTAGAAAGAACGTGCAGCCAGCTAGGTGAAAGCCGGCCATCATAGCCGCTCGATTCGATCTCTTCCAGGATGCCGTCGACAAAAATTTCCTTATCTCGTTGAATCTCGGTGTACTTTGTGTAAGTAGTCTCGCGCGGATCCCGGAATTTTTCCCAAGAAGTGCAGGTGAGAGGCGAGTCCTGCTGGAACCGTTTGTACCAATCCTGCAGGGGTACTTCGAGCTCGAACCTCTTCCCTGTAAAGCCCTCGCCGGTATAGCAGAGGAGCTTCGACGTGACAATTTCATATTCGGTTGGCATCCGCTTTTGCTGCAAGAGGTGCCAGTATGTTTTTTGTTGTGCCATAAAACCCTCGGAAATTGAGATGGAGTCCGGTTCAAGGAGCAGTTCGTGTCTGGGCAAAGCGCCAGGCCGCATCTTCCTGATTCAACTCAAGCGAACCCTTGAAGGCGGACATGACGGTTTCCAACTCCCCAGGAAAGCGAAACGGGCGACCCAAGTGCTCTTCAATCGCCAAACGGGTTACGACACAGCATTGCGGAACGAGAACCCTGACATAGGCGCCGCGGTCGACGACGAGGACATGCTGGTTCAGGTCTTTGATCGCGGCGATGATGGCGTTGGCGACAGGCCCCGACTGAAGAACAGGACCAACCGAATCGTGGCTTCCTGGCGACTGGGCAATCATTGTGGAGTCTCTCGATCCGGTGCGGTTTCCGTCGGGATCCCCTCATCATCATCGAGATCGAGAAAGATGTCGCGACTCTCAATGGTTACGGGGAAAGCCTTCAAGCAGGAATTCTTAGGATTTATGCCACTGCCTGTGCAGACATCGAACTCCCAATGATGCCTGGCGCAACGGAGAGTTTTTTCCACCAAGGCGCCCTCGCTCAACCGGCTTTTCTGGTGGGGACACTCGTTGGCGTACGCATAGACGTGGTCATCAAGGTTGACGAGCAGAATGCTGTTCCCGCCCACGTCCAGGCCCAGCATTTCGCCGCTCCAGAGGTCGTCCAAGGTCGCGACTTTTCGAAATGTCACAGGTTGCCTCTCGAGGTCACGTCGAAGCGATCCAAATTCTGAAACCCCGCCTCTGCGACTGTCAGCCCGGGATCGACTGCTTTACCGTTGTAAACGAGGTCGATTTTGTCGTTGAGGGCGACTCGAAGGCTGGCCGCCTGCTGAAGTTTTCGCGCGAGCTGAAGAATGGTTTCGCTTTCCTCAGCCAGCACGAGGAGCCCAAGGGTGTCGCCTTCCAGGAAGCCATAAAGAGGTATGGCCATACAGATCCTTTCATCGGACACTAAGCGGAAGAAGTTTTTTGTGCCGCGAGCCAATCATAGGCGCCGTTATGCGCGTCTTGGCCCCAAGTGTCGGGTGTAAGCCGGAAATACTCCGTCAGCAATTTAGTGAAGTCGGCGGGAGCTTCGCCGGAGAGGACGCGTTTTACCAAGTCCACGTGATTCGCGTATCGTTCCGGCTCGCGCAGGAAAATCCAGCGACATGGCTCGGAGCAGAAAATATATTTGCGGCCCTCTCTGACGAGTACGGTCGCCGTATTCTTGCGCGGGTTGCCGCCGCTTAATGGCAACTGGCACAAATCGCAAAAGGCGGGGAGCGCAGTCCCATGAACGGCCAGTTCGTTTGCAGCTCCGGGACCAACCGTTCTCCAACGCTCGTCCACCTGCTCCCAAACGGCTTCCATATCGTCCCAATATTTGGGATATTTCTGGCGCAGCCATTTGCGCTCGGCGGGACTCGGCATCACGAAGTCGAACCACAAAGTCGCGCGATAAGTGTAGGCGCTGGCGTAGATCATGTGATGATAGATTTCTAGTTCGTCCTCAAAAATATCCCAATACCAAGGTTTCTTGAGGCCAAACTCGTCAAGCGTGCGCAGATACTGATCGATGATCCACTCTTCCATGAATTCCTTAAATGAATAGGGGCGTTGTTCCAGCGCCGTTAGGTAGTCAGTGGAGACTCCAGTCAATATCGAGAACA
>Ga0137412_10004370_pt1 | contig 11289 bp, 14 predicted proteins | sample CZODoug2_1_16fun_FD_122160 | JGI IMG/M metagenome (GOLD analysis project Ga0137412, IMG submission 122160) | Vadose zone soil fungal communities from Angelo Coast Range Reserve, California, USA - CZODoug2_1_16fungal (Hybrid Assembly) | ecosystem: Environmental > Terrestrial > Soil > Vadose zone... | reverse complement strand
CGGGCCACCGTGACCCAGGCCGCGTCCTTACGCACGCTGTCCCGCGATGCCATGGAGATGTGCGGCATCGGGCAGCTGGCCGGCCGCCGCCCTGCGGACCTGAGTACCGGTCAGCGACGTTTGGTGGAACTGGCGCGGTGCATCGCCGGTGAGTTCCCGGTGATGCTGCTCGACGAACCGTCCTCCGGCCTGGATCGGCAGGAGACCGAGGCATTCGGCCGAATCCTCACCAGCATCGTGACCGACCGCAACGTGGCCATCCTCATCGTCGAGCACGACATGGCATTGGTGATGTCCACCTGCGACTACATCCACGTGCTGGACTTCGGCAAACCGATCTTCGAGGGCACCCCGCGCGAGGTGGCCACGTCACCGGTGGTCCGCGCGGCGTACCTCGGCACCGATGCCGAGGGCATTAGCGAATTCGACGACGACGACGAAGCGGTGGCGGTGGGCTGATGTTCGAGCTGCGCGATGTGCACGCCGGCTACTCCGGCACCAAGGTATTGCGCGGGGTGGACCTGAAGGTCCCCCCGGCCAGTGTGGTCGCCCTGCTCGGCCCGAACGGTGCTGGAAAGACCACCCTGCTGCGGGTGGCCACCGGGCTGCTGCGCCCGACGTCCGGCTCCCTGCTCATCGACGGCGAGGACGTCACCGGTCTGGCCCCGCACAAGCTGGTGGAGAAGGGGGTGTGCCACGTGCCCGAGGGCCGCGGCATCTTCCGTTCGCTGTCGGTACGGGACAACCTGCTGCTGCAGGCCGCCAAGGGCGACGAGGAGGCCGCCCTGGACCGTGCCGTCAGTGCGTTCTCTCGGCTCGGGGAGAGGATGAACCAGCAGGCGGGCACCTTGTCCGGCGGCGAGCAGCAGATGCTCGCGCTGGCCCGGGCCTACGTGCAGCAGCCGCGCTTCGTGCTGCTCGACGAGGTCTCGATGGGCCTGGCGCCGAAGATCGTCGATGAGCTGTTCGAGTTCCTCGCCATGCTCGCCCGCAACGGTGCCTCGCTGCTGCTCGTCGAGCAGTACGTTGCCCGGGCACTCGAGGTGGCGGACTACGTCTTCCTGCTCAACCGGGGCGAGGTGGTGTTCGCCGGGCTGCCCGCCGAGCTCGACGCCGATGCGCTCGCCGAGCGCTACGTGGGGGCCTAGACCCCGCGCACGTCAAAGGGGCCCGACGATCGTCGGGCCCCTTTGGTGTTGGTGCTCGTCAGCTGAACGCGGGGATGACCTCTTCGCCGAACAGCCGAATGGAATCCATGGTGTGCTCGTGCGGCATGTCCTTGTACTGCATGAAGCACAGCAGCCGATCGATGCCGATGGCCTCGTATTGCTTGGCCATCTCGATGCACCGCTCGGGGTCGCCGACCACGATCATGTCCTTGCTGTCCAGGTAGTCGTAGGTGAACTTGTCGTAGTCCACGCCGACGAACCGGTCGTAGTAGTCGTAGCTGCTGCCCTCCTTGAGCTCGGGGAGCAGCGAGCACAACAGCTCGATCTGGTCCCGCTGGTAGCGCATGACGCCGGCCTCGGCGCGTTCCCGGGCCAGCTCCGGCGTCTCTGCGCAGTGCGTCATGGTGAACACCGCGGTCTGGTTGTTGATGAACTTGCCGATCGGCGTGGCGGTCTTGATCCGCTCCCGGTACTTGTCGATGCGGCTGGCCACCTCCTCGATGGACAGCGCCAGGGTGAACGACAACAGGCCCAGGCCGAGTGCTCCGGCGATCTCGTGTGAGTCCGGGCTGGTGCAGGACATCCACAATGGTGGGTGCGGTTGCTGCAGCGGCTTGGGCACCATTGGCCGCGGCGGCTGGGTGAAGTACGTGCCCTGGTGCTCAACGATCGGCTCGGTCCAGGCCTTGAGGATCAACTGCAGCGATTCTTCCCACATCGCGCGGGTCTGCGCGGGGTCGATGCCGAAGCCGCCGAGTTCGTGCGAGGTTGCCGACCGGCCCGTGCCGAACTCCAGACGCCCCTGGGAGAGCAGATCTAACGTCGCGGCCTGTTCGGCCGCGCGGATCGGGTGGTTGTACGGGTAGGGGAGCAGCCGCACGCCGTGACCCACGCGCATGGTCGTGGTCTGCGCAGCGATCCAGGAGAGCAGTACCTCCGGCGCGGAGGCGTGCGAGAAGGACTCCAGGAAGTGGTGCTCCACCGACCAGACGGACTTGAAGCCCATCGCCTCGGCGAACTTGATCTGCTCGATCATCTCGAGGAAGTGCCGCGACTCATCCGGACGAGAAATTCCGGCCGGCATCTGCCACTCGTAGAGGACTCCGAATTCCACCGGCGATCTCCGTTTGCGTTGCCCGGGAAAGTCCACGGGAAGTCTGTATGCCTGAAACATAGGGCCGCCCCGGAGAGGCTGTCAACTCATGTGTTGACATGTTTCTACACGAGCGTTGACCCCTTTCGGCCGGCAGGCTACGGTCGATGGGACGGTGGCGTAGGAGAGGGATGTCATGACGGCCGCGGTGCAGGCGCAGACGGTGACCGACACGCTCAGCACATACCTGGTCGAGCTGCGTTGCGCCGACATCCCCGACGCCGCGCTGGACTCGGCGAAGCTGTTCACCCTGGAGGCCCTCGGCCACATGGTGAATGCCCATCCGCAGCCGGTCAGCCGCATGCTGGTGGGCTACGCCCGTCGGTTGGGCGCGGCTCCGGAAGCGGCAGTCATCGGTGGCGGGTTCCGCACCTCGATCGCCGAGGCGGCCTACGTCAACGGATCCCTCGCGCATGCCGACGAACTGGAGTCCTACGGCACCGTGCCCGGCTCCGGGCTCATCCCGCCGATCGCCGCCGGGCTCGCGGTGGCCGAGGCGCGCAACAGCAGCGGCGTGGATTACCTCACCGCGGTGATCGCCGGCATCGAGATGCAGGGCCGGCTCGGTCGCGCGGGCATCGGTGCCTGCGATCGCGGCTTCATGGGCATCTCGTTGGTGGGCCCGGCCGGCGCCGCGGTGGCCGCCGGGCGACTGTTCGGGTTGGACGCCGAGCAGATGCGCCACGCGTTGGGTACCGCGCTGCCGCTGGGCAACGGCAGCACTCGGGGTTGCGGTTCGATGGCCCACGTGCACGAGGCCGGGATCCCCGCCCGCACCGGGGCCTTCGCCGCGCAACTGGCCGCCGAGGGATTCACCGCGTGCGAGAACTACCTGGACGGCGCGCACTCCTGGGGCGAGCAGTTCGCCGCGGGCGGGGCGCGGCCCTACCGCGAGGACCAGCTGACGGCCGGGCTGGGCGAGGGCTTCTTCCTGCTCCAGGAAAGCGTCGCACCCAAGCAGTACGGTTCCTGCGGGCTGACCCACCAGACCATCCACGGCACCATCGAGATCCTGCGCGAGCACGCGCTCTCCCCGGACGACATCGCGCGGATCGACCTGTACGTGCCGGCCTGGGCCGATCGCATCGCACCGTTCCGGGATCCGGTCAGCGGGGAACAGGCCAAGTTCAGCATCCGGCAGGGGGTCGCGGGACTGCTGGTCGGCGGCATCCCGGAATTGCCCTACACACATGCGTTTTCGGACGAGGCTTCTCGTGACCCGCGGTACGTGGCCGCCCGCGAGCGGGTGCACCTGCACGTGGACGACAGCGCGAGCGTGCGCGCCTTCGCCGACCAGAAGGTGGTGGCCACGCTGCGCGATGGGCATGTCATCGAGCGCGTGGTGCCGAGCCTCACCGGGGCGGTGCCGACCGCCGACCAGCGCATCGCCATGGCCCGGCGCACACTGACTCGGTTACCGGTCGCAGACGTGGACCGGGTGGTGGACGTGACGCTGAACCTGGAGCGGCACAGTGTGCGCGAACTCGCCGACCTGGTGCTCGGCACCGCCGACTGAACGGCGGCCTCGTTACTGCACGCCGGCGATCGCCAACGCCCCGCGGTGCCTGGCGGCGAATTCGACGACCTGCGTCGCGATCGTCTCCAACTGGAACCGGGCGCCGTCCTCGATGCACGCACCTCCGGGGGAGAACACCGGACCGGAGGCGTTGACCGTGCCGCCCAGCGGGCTCGGCCAACCACGCAGCGCATGCACCACGGTGCGGATGCTGTGCAGCGTCGAGACGGTGGCCTGCCATCCGTGGGCAACCGCGATGCAGCCCACCGGCATGCCATCCAGGTAGACCCGGGCGTCGTGGTTGGTGTCCTCCAGGTAGTCCAGGGCGTTCTTGATCATTCCGGACATCGCGCCGTGGTAGCCGGGCGAGGCGACGATCAGGGCGTCTGCGGCCCGAACCGCCTCCAGGAATCGCAACGCCTGGGGGGTGCGCTCGACGGTCTCGGTGTCGTAGATGGGCAGGATCAGGTCCCGGCTCACGATGAGTTCGGTGGTGGCACCGGCCGCCTCGACGGCGGCCGCGACAACCCGGATCGCCTTCTCTGACGAGGAATTCGGCCGGGTCGAGCCGCCGATGCACAGCACCCGCACGGGGGTCACCAGCGACTCGCCGAGGAGCCCAGGCCGACGTCAGTGACCTGACCGGTCATCACCCCGTCGAGGTCGGTGGCCAGCAGTAGCACGGCCCGGCTCACGTGCTCGGGCTGCAGGTAGGTGCGGCCGTTGAGGCCGTGCCCGTTGCGGACCAGCCGCTCCTCGAAGTCCTCGCGGGACGGCGCCTCCAGGTCCGGACAGAACAGTTTGTAGGTGGGTTCGTTCAGGAACAGTCCGGTGCCCACCGCGGCCGGGCAGATCGCGTTCACCGTGATCCCGTTGTTTGCCACCTCCAGCGCGCATCCCTTGACCAGACCCAGCACGCCCCACTTGGCGGCGGCGTAGGCGGGCAGGTTCGGGAAGCCCCCGCGGGCGCCGAATGAGGCGATCGCGATGATCCGGCCGTAGTTCTGCGCGCGCATGGTGGGGATCACTGCGCGCATGGCCTTGAAATACCCCGTCAGATTCGTCTGCAGGACGGTGTCCCACATCTCGTCGGTGGTGTTCTCGACCGTCGCGTAATTGATCACGCCGTGGTTGGCAATCAGGATGTCGATGCGGCCGAACCGGGCCAGCGTCTCCTGCACCACGGCGCTCACCGCAGCGGTCTGCCGCATGTCGGCGACAAGTCCGAGTGCGCTGCGACCCTCCTTCTCCACCAGGCGGACCGTCTCCTCGAGGTCCTCCTCGGTGGCCAACGGATAGTCGATGGTGGCCACGTCCGCGGCGATGTCGCAGACCACGATGTCGGCGCCCTCCCGGGCCAACGCGATGGCGTGCGCGCGGCCCTGGCCGCGGGCGCCCCCGGTGATCAACGCGACCTGACCGTCCAACATCCCCACGACGTGCTCCCTGCTCCTGGCCCGACAAGCTCAGTCAACGCTAGTGTTAATTCCGCGCGCAGGCAATGGCTACGAGCGCGCTGATGGGCGCGGCGGAGGCCCCGTTCAGTGAAAATCACCGCGACGTGAGTGGTCAGTACTCGTTCTTGATCACGAAGTAGGAACCGCGGATGGTACCGGCCAGCTTCGATTTCTGGCGGGCGAACTTGAACCGGTCGGCGAGCTCCGCCGGGACCTCCATCCCGTCGGCGAGCTTGAACCCGACCGCTCGCTTCGTCGGGCCGTCGACGGTGTACATCACGTTGATGGACAGGCCGCTCTCGTAGAAGACGTAGGCCATCCGGATGTCCTCGACCTGGAAGGCGGTGGCCTCAAGCGGCCGGGAGGAGATGACGATGTCGCGTTCCTCCCGGAGGATCCGGTGCACCCACTCGATGGTGGCCTTGGCCTTGCTCGCAGGCTCCACCGTGAAGATGTGGTCGTACTTGTTCTTGAAATAGCGGGCCTCGTTGGCGCGCAGACCGGCCAGCGCGTCCGCGACGGGTGACGACTCCAGACCGACCGTCGAGACGGTGGTGAAATCCACGGCATAGGGCACGACGTACTCCTCACGGGCTCAGAGCCACTCGATGCGGTCGACGAGGGCGTCTTCGGTGGGGTTCGCCCGCAGCAACGCAGCGAGCAGGTCGACGTAGCGGCCGACGGTGTCCAGCGTGCGCGGGAGGGACCCGTCGGAGGTGAACACCAACCCATGATGCGCCAGGCCTTCCGCCGCGAGTCGTCGGGCGATGACCGCGAAGTCCGCGACGTTGTTGGTCAGCAACGCGCGGGATTCGGCCCGACACGCATCGAGAAGTTCGCCGTCATCGAGGGTGTGCCAGCCGCGCTCGATCGCCGCGACGACGTCGTGCCGGCGCGCGCGCAACTTGACCGCAATGACCGTGGAGTAGTGATGGTCCAGGGCCAATTTCATCCGAGGGCGGCCTGTTGGCGTTCCCAACGCGCGTGTTCGTCGCGAGCGATCTCCTCCGCCCAGACCACGTCGGCGTCGATCTCATCGCCATGGTCGGCGTAGTAGGCGATTGCGGCGGCGACCGAGCGCTGCGGAAGGCCCAGATATTCGGCTGCCCCGGTCCGTTCGTTGCCGTGCGCGCGCACGGTCGCGACGATGTCGCGCACCAGCAGCCGCGTCCCGACCAGCGTCGGTTCACGCCGCCCGGCCGCACCCGAGCGGAAGCGAATCAGCGGATGCCGCTCGATGCGTAGCGCCTCCCCGAGCAGTCGGTCGGCCAGGGCGTTGCGCGATTCCCCGGTAGCCATCGCCGCGGCATCCAGCTCATCCGCCGTCCGCCGTGCCAGCCGGAAGGAGCGCTGCACCGAGGGCGGAGGTACCGTCATGGGATTCAGTGTATCCCATTGTATTACACAGCGTCGGGGGACTGGAGGGCAGCCGCGGACGGACGGATTGACCCGAGCGAACGATCGTTTTAGGGTGCGAGGAGCGCAGCAACGGACGATGGGAAGGGCGACGACGTGAGCGTCACTGAGAAAGCCGAGATCGTCGTTGTGGACGGCCGAGCCGATGATTTCGAGGCGATCCTCCCGAAGGCGCTCCCGCTGCTTCGCGGGGCCGGAGGTTGCGATGCCGCGACGGTTGGGCGGGGAGTCGAGCACCCCGGGACCTTCTTGCTGTTGGTCGAGTGGAGCTCCCTCGAGGCGCATCTCGCGTTCAAGGAAACAGGCGAGTTCGGCGAGTTCGTCGGTCTGGTCAGGGAATTCTTCGCGGCGCCCCCCGGAGCTGTGCACTACGCCCCGCTGTCCGTGTGACTGGCACTTCGTTCAGTCCTCGATGGTGATCACTCGCTCCGGGCAGACCCTCGCGCCGAGGCGCGCGGACTCTTCGAGGCCCGGCGGAACCTCGACGAAGCTTCCACGCGCCACGTTGTAACCGTCGTCGTCGAGTTCATACACGTCGCCCGCCATCACGGCACATCGCCCGTGCCCGGTGCAGCCCTGCTGGCCGCCGTCGATTCCCAGCGCGATGTGGGCCTTCATGGCAGTCACCTCGTTTCGGCCTCCGATGACCTCGGTCTCCCTCACCACTCGAAGGTGACGGAGCGCATGGACCGCAGGAAGCCCGACACGTACGTGGGTTCGCCGCCGGGCTTGACCCTGTACTCGGGAATCCGGCGGAGGAACTCCTCGAAGGTCGCCTGCAACTCCAGCCGAGCCAGGTTGGATCCGATGCACCGATGGATGCCCACCCCGAACGCGGAGTGCAGCACGGTCTCCCGGGTGATGTCGATCCGCTTCGGTTCATCGACAACCCGCGGGTCGCGGGAGGCACCGGCGTAGAGCATCATGATGAAGTCGCCTGTCTTCAGCTCGCGACCGCCGATCTGTACGTCCCGCGTGCAGGTTCGGCCCAGCGCGACCACGGGGGCATAGACCCGAGCGAACTCCTCGATGGCCCGAGGCATGTAGGTCTCCGGCTCCTCGATCAGCAGCTTGCGTGCGTCGGGATTCTGCGCCAGCCAGTGCATCCCCGAAGCCATGACGTAGGTCGTCGTTGCGATCCCACCGAAGGTCATGTCGACCAGCACCGAGACCCGGTCCGCCCAAGCAGAGTCGCTGCCGTCCTCGTACTTCACGCCGGCCGCGATCATGTCCACCATGTCGCCGCGCGCCGGCTCCTCGGAGCGCTGCTTGAGGTAGTCACCCAGGTACTGGAAGACGAAGCCGAACTTCTGGCCACGCACTTCCGGGTCGGGATTGAACGTTCCGTCCTCCACGCCGTCCACGAGGCGGTCGAGGTCGTCGATCGGCACGCCGAGCACGTTCTTGAAGAATGCCCAGCCGGGGAGCAGGGCGGCGAACTCGGAGACGAAGTCGCATTCGCCCCGGTCGATGAATCGGTCGATCAGCGCATTGGCGTCCGCGCGGATCGTGTCTGCGTACGGGGCGATCGTCGCCGGACCCATGAAGGGGTTGAGCGCGGTTCGCCAGGCGGTGTGCAGCGGCGGGTCGGACTCTTCGGGGTAGAGGTAGGGCAGGCCGTCCGGGCGATTGGGCATGTAGCCCTTGGCTGCCGAGAATGTGCGCCAGTTCTGGCCCACCTCACGCACCAACATGTTCTGCGCCACCAGGTAGTACCCCTCGCCCACCTTGCTGTGCGCGACGGGGCACTTCTCCACGAGGTCGTCGATGATCTCCACATGCTTCTCGTTGAAGACCGCAGCGTCCAGATCGAAGTCGTTGTAGATGTCCCGGCCGTACTTGGCGATCGATTCCTCGATGTCGGCCTGCGACGGCGGGTGGAACTCAGTCTCTTGTGCCTTGAATCCCATGTGGGTCGTTCCTCCTCCGGCCGGGCGAGCCCGAGCGCTTCACTGGATGCGGGTCAGGACAGGCGGTCAGAGCAACGTGTAACCGCCGTCGATCAGGTAGTCGGATCCGGTAATGAAGGCCGATTCGTCGCTGGCGAGGAAAACCGCGAGGCTCGCGACCTCGCTCGCGGCCGCAATGCGGCCGACCGGGTTGGCCGCGATAATGGCCTTGATCATGTCCTGGGGCAGGCTGTCGGTGATGGCGGTCTGGATGGTGCCCGGGCTGATCGAGTTGACCCGGATGCCCTGCGCCGCGTACTCGGCGGCTGCGGTCTTGGTCAGCATCACGACACCTCCTTTGGCCGCGCAGTAGCTGGCCATCTGCGGGAAGGAGACCGTGGCCGCCATTGAGGCGGTGTTGATGATCGAGCCGCCGCCGTTGCGCAGCATCGCCGGGACCGCGTACTTGATGCCGAGGAAGACTCCACGCAGATTGATGGACTGGACCTTGTCCCAGCCCTCCTCGGTCATGTCGGCCACCTTGGCGATCTCGCCGTCGATGCCCGCGTTGTTGTGGAGCACGTCGAGACGGCCGAACGTGTCGATGGCGGCGGCGATCATCGCCTGCACGCTCTCGCCCTGCGACACGTCGGCGTGCACGGCGAGTGCACCGTCACCGAGTTCCTTGGCGAGGTCTTCCTGGTTGCCGGAGATGTCGGCGAGGACGACCTTGGCGCCCTCGGCGTGGAACCGTCGTGCGGTTGCGGCGCCGATGCCGGAGCCCGCGCCGGTAACGATGGAAACCTTGCCGCTGAGCCTTCCGGCCATTGTTTTCTCCACTCGAGTCCGGGGTCCGGGGGGCGCCCGCGCGGAGGTATCGACCGGGACGGCACGGTCCTCCGCAACTGAACGAACGTACGTTTGCCCGGGGGGTTGAGTCAAGGCTCAACCTGATCGCCTTGACGCCGGCTCGCCCCGGTGACACCGTTGGCGAACGATCGTTCGTCCGGTACGGTCGCGAGGTATTGCCGGCGTAGGAGGATCCCCGTGTGGGAGGGACTGGTCGTCGCGGACGCGGTCGTCCACCCGTACAACCTCGCGGTAGCGAACCAGAACCCGGCGGCCAAGCCTCAACTCGACGCTGTGTACGCCGCTCACGTGATGGCCACCGGTGATCATCCGGAGCATGTCCTCACCCGCGAGGAGTTCTTCTCGGACTTCCCCTTCGAGGCCATGGCCCGGTCACTGTTCGTGGAGAGCCCGACCGACTTCGCGGTGCTGCACGCGTTGCCGAATCTCGGCTTTGCCAACTCCTACGTCACCGCCCCGGAGCGGGCAGCGGCCTTCCGGGACAGTTATCCAGGCCGCTTCGCGTTCTATGCCACGGTGGACACGCCCAAGGTCGACGAGGCCATCCGCGCCCTGGAATGGCAGGTGCGCGAACTCGGCGTCGACGGGCTGAAGCTCTACCCCGCCTTCTTTTACGACGGTGTCGCCGAGGGCTGGCGGTTGGACGGGACTGACTTCGCGACGCCCGTGCTGGAAGCCGCGCGTGATCTCGGGATCCGCAACGTGGCGGTGCACAAGACGCTGTGGTTACCCCCGGCGCCGAAAGAAGCGTTCGATCTCGACGACGTGTCCGGCGCCCTGGAGCACTTCGGGGATCTGAACTTCTTCCTGGTGCACGCCGGCGCTGCCTTCATCGACCGCACCGCCGAGTTGCTTGCCCGGCACTCGAACCTGTACGCGACGATGGAGACCACGTTCGCGTACCTCGTCGTCCGGCCAGAGGTTTTCGCCAGCGTGCTCGCCCGTTTCCTCAACGCGTGCGGCGCCGGTCGCCTGCTCTACGGCAGCGGCAGCAACCTTTCGCATCCGGATCTGTTGCTGCGGGCCTTCGCGGACTACGAACTTCCGGCGGCGACGCTGGAGAAGTACGGGTGCCCGCAGCTCACTGCGCAGGATCGCGCAGCGATCTTGGGTGGCAACGCGCTGCGACTGCACGGACGAACACCGGAAAGCGTGCTCGCCGACACTGCTGGTGACGTCTTTGACGTCGAGCGAGCCGCCGGCGGAGCGCCGCCCTGGAGCGGAGTGCGCAGCCACGCGGATTCTGGAGTGAGCGCGTGAGCCGCACCCGCTCCTTCACCCCGCCGACGACCGCAGAGCAGGTCTCGGAGTGTCTGCGCACGGTTCCAGAACCCTGCAGTCTCTTGATGCGTGAGCCGACCAACATTGTGGACATGGGGCTGGTCGAACTCATCCAGATCACCGAGGACCGCGTTCGCGTCGAGCTCGTCCTCACTGATCCCTCCTGCCTGCACTTCGGCGCTCTGCAGCGCTTCATCACCGACGCCCTACTGGGCATGGACGGTGTCGAATCCGTCGAGGTCCGCGCCAGCACGAACGTGTTGTGGACCCCTGATCGTGCAATACACGGAGGCAAGAAATGACGCAGGTGTCGCCGAAGGAGGGCGCGGAGGTCGTGCCGCCGCCGTCTCCATCCAAGGATGACTTCAACCTGCTGCGCGAACGGGAGGGCCGACCGCTCACCGGTCGGGAGCGGCAATACCCGCTTGCGCCGAGCACTCTTCCCTGCGATGTGTACAGCGATCCCGAGCGCTACGGGCGTGAACTGCAGGAGGTCTTCCTCAAGACGTGGTTTCCCGTGCTGCCCGCGGCGGACCTG
>Ga0137412_10004368_pt1 | contig 11293 bp, 11 predicted proteins | sample CZODoug2_1_16fun_FD_122160 | JGI IMG/M metagenome (GOLD analysis project Ga0137412, IMG submission 122160) | Vadose zone soil fungal communities from Angelo Coast Range Reserve, California, USA - CZODoug2_1_16fungal (Hybrid Assembly) | ecosystem: Environmental > Terrestrial > Soil > Vadose zone... | reverse complement strand
CTCGGGTGGCGTCGCGTCCGTGCACGATCAACGTGGCCCCCTGCGCGGCCAGCTGCACCGCGGCTGCCTTGCCGATTCCCGACGTCGCGCCGGTGACCAGCGCGACGTTGCCTTCCAGATCCCGAACCGCGGTGACGCTCGCCATGATCACTCCTCAAGTCGTTGTACCAATCAGTCTGATCGGATGAGTTGCGAACCGATGCCGACGGTCCGATCCAATACAGGCAATTGTGCTGTGCCGCAAGCCCGTTTCAGCCTCGTCATCCCTCGTTGCGCAGGATGGTGTAGGCCACCATCATCGAGTCCACGTGGGCCCGCACTTCGACGATGATGTCCCCCTCAAATCGGCACACCCAGCAATAGTCGTTGGCGAAGTCGGCTCCCTCCTTGGTCTTTGAGGTGGAGTGCATCTCGGCGATCGTCGTGTCACCGTCGACGTAGAGGTGGGTGACCTCCAGCTTTACGCCGCCCGGGACAGCCTTTCGCGCCAAGCGGGTGAACGTCGCTTCGACGAACTGGGCCTTATTATGGTAGCGCCCGGCCAGGGGGTGGGTTCCCTCAACGGTCCAGTCGACGTCATCAGCGACCCGGTCCCAGAACTGCGACTGGCTAGCGGGATCCTGGAGCTTGGCGAACAAGGCGATCCGGTCATCTCGTATCGTGGTCATGATTCGTTTTCCCTCTGATCGTGAGCTATCGCGCTGACTTCCAACGCTATTCGGCGAACGTTAGGTGGCCACGGCCAGCCGCGGTCTCGCCAGCCTGGGCGAGCGCGTCCCAGTCGGTCATGCGCAGGATGCGTCCGGTCGCGCCCCAGAAGCCCTCAGACTGCTCTCTGAGCATGCACCAGACGCGCTGGGTGTGTGCCTCGATGTCGGTCACGCCCTCGGCGGTGAGCACCAACTCGGTCACCTCACGCACCAATGCGTTGCGGCGCTGCTCGTTGAGTGGGCCGGTAATGCCCGGCAAGCCCTGCGGCACGGTCAGAAAGACCCGGTAGATGGGCAGCGCGGCGGGCTTGCCGCCGACGTTGACGGCCCCGCTGGCCAATTCGTGCACGAAGACCCACGCCATCGCGCGGGTGGCCGGGTTGTCGGCAACCCCCTCCCAATGCAACACGGTGGCCGTCAGTTCCTCGACCAGGGTGTTCAAGGTCGAGCGCTGCAGGGCGCCGGCGGGCAAGGTGAGATCGATCATTGGCATGGGGGGCTCCTTCGTTGATTGATTGTCTTCAGCTGCTTCACAATTCCACGTTAGGGCATATGCCCCTTGTTGTAAAGGGGGCATATGCCCTAAGATGGGGGATCCCCGTCAGCAGAGGAAGGTGAGGACGATCGTGCCCAGTCGCGTTGAGGCAGCCGAGGAAAGTTCATGCAACGCAACGGCCATGCGTAAGGCCACCCGGCGTATGACGCAGCTTTATGACGACGCCTTGGCGCCGGCCGGACTGCGCTCGACCCAGTACGCGATCCTTGAAGAACTCGACCGGCAGGCCGACGCTCCCCCCACCATGGGTGAGTTGGCCGAGACGCTCGTGCTAGACCGCTCAGCGCTTGGGCACAACCTGCGGCCATTGGAACGCGACGGTCTCATCGCGTTGGTGGCCGGCGACGATGACCGGCGAAGGCGCCGCGTGGTGCTCACCACGCGGGGACGCGCCAAGTTTGTGCAGGCTCGGCAAGGTTGGAAGTTGGCACAGCACCGGTTCAACGACGTGTTCGGCGAATCGGCGGCAGCGAAACTGCGAGCCACCCTGCTGCGCATCGCACGCGACGAGCGGCTCGCCACGCTAACCGAATGACCGATGACAACGGCAGTCACGATTCAGTCGAAGGAGATGTCAGGCCTCGATGTTGTGGTCGGCTAACGGCGATGGGGCCGTGTCGACTATTGGTGGCTGCGCGTACGGGCCGTGAAGGCGGTGCCTATCGCCGACCGCCGTCGATGGGCACGTTGGCCCCGGTGATGTAGGAGGCGCGGGGGGAGGCCAGGAAACCGATGAGATCGGCGACCTCGTTGGGTTCGCCAGCACGCCCCAGCACGGTGGTTTCACCGAGCGAATCGAACAGTTCCCGTTCGGCTGCGTTGGTGTAGACCGGCCCCGGCGAGATGGAGTTGACGCGGACGCCGGCGGATCCGTACTCGGCGGCCCAGGATCGGGCGAGGGAAGTCAATGCTGCTTTGGTGGCGCCGTAGGCGGCGCTGGTGGGCTGACCGACCATGCCGGCCCTGCTGGCGACGTTGACGATGACGCCATGCCCGCGGGCCGCCATCTTCGGCGCTAGTACTGACACCAGCAGGTAGGGCGCGTGCACGTTGGCGGCGAATAACTGAGCCAGGGCGTCGGCGGCCAGCTTTTCCGTCGGGCCGAACCAGGCGAACCCGGCGTTGTTGATCAGGATGTCGACGTCGCCGACCTCTTCGGCCAGTCGTAGCGCTTCTGCGGGTTCGCCCAGGTCGGCGCCAACGAACCGGGCTGAGCCCCCGGCCTTCTCGATCTCCTGGACCACGGCAGCACCCCGGGTGGAATTGCGGCCGTGCACGATCACGGTGGCCCCCTGCGCCGCCAGTTGAACCGCCGCCGCCCGACCGATCCCGGATGTCGCGCCGGTGACCAGCGCAACTTCGCCTTCCAGATCCCGATCGACTGTGGGGCTCATCGTGACCACTCCTCTAGTATTCGTACCGATCCGTCTGAGCTGTTGCGCAGCACCTTTGGCGTTGTCCGGCATCGCCCGATCCGAGCGTTTGCAAATCCATCGTGTTCCGCCTCGTCATTTCCCTGGGTCGATGGTGGCGGCATCGATGAGCGTTTCGGCAGCCGATCGCGCGTGTAGCAGGGGGGCGGTGTCGTTGAGTGAGGTCGCCAGGGCTTTGGCGCCCTCGAAGAGCACGGCGAGCTGGTTGCCGAGCTGGTAGGGATCTCGGGCGCCGGCTTCGGTCGCTCGATGGATGAGACGGGCAGTGAAGTCCAGCTTGTGCTCGTGCACGATGTCTTCAACCCCGGGCATCGCGTCCGCTGCCTCGACTGCAGCGTTGTGGAACGGGCAGCCGCGGAAACGGCTGCCCGGTGCGCCGTCGAAGATCGCTAACAAGCGGCCGCGTGGCGAGGCGTCGGTGTTGTCGATGGCCTGCTCGCTAGGCGCCCCACCAGCGTGGTGGATGCGGCGCAAGTACTCCTCGACGAGGTCATTCTTGCTGGAAAAATGCTGGTAGAACGTGCGCTTCGACACATGGGCGTGTTGGGTCAGCCGCTGTACCCCGGTGGCGTGGATCCCCTCGCGGTGAAACAGAGATGTTGCGGCGGTGAGGATCCGCTCGCGCGCTCCACGACCGCCGCGACCAACCGGCTGGGCCGTGATTGTCCGTGTTCCGCTCACGGCATCAAGCATACCGAGTGGTTTACGTTTCGCCCAGCCTCGACATCGGCGTTGTGAAATGGACGACTGCGGAGACGGCCGCCCCGGATGGCGTGAGGGCCAGTGCGCGGCGGGCGTCGTTGGTGTCGATGGCCTGTCCGATGGGCAGTGCGCCAGCCCTGGATGCCGCGCAGGTACTCCTCGATGAGCTGAGTTGTCGGGAAAGTGCTGGGGTAACGTGCGTTTCGATAATTTGGCGTCTTCGGCTGGCCGCTCCACCCAGGTGTGAGCGAATGCGGTCGCGGTGACACCGGGGTGGTCGCGGCGGTCTGCATCCGAGCGTGTGCTCGGAGCCGGATGGACCAGCTTGGTGGTTGGGGCCATTGTTGGTTACCCCACGCGGATAGCACACTACTCGGTATACAAGTGGTGAAAGTAGTTGTATGGTATCAATCAGACATAGAACGATCGGTGTACATGGCCCCCCGCTGGGAGACGGCACATGGCAGTCACCCCCGCGGTGACCAATAGGGTGGGGCAGCCATGACTGTGCTTCTCGATACCAGCACTCTCCCGGCCCGCGACCGGGCCGACGCCATTCGTGACACGGTCGCGCAGACCTTCGTCCCCGTGGAGATCGCCTTCGTCACCGACAGCGGTCCCGCAGCGGCGGTCGGTGCAATCACCGATTTCGGGCAGCTGACCATTTTCTCGGTGCGGGCCAATCATGCTTCCGCTGAGCGAACACCGCGACTGGCGCGTGACGATCTGAGGCCCAGCATCTTCTTCGGACTTCAGGTGGCGGGCGAAGGCCTGGTCGCCCAGGGCGGCCGCCAGGCGGTAGTACGGCCGGGCGAATTGGTTATGTACGATTCGACGCGGCCCTACGTGCTGACGTTTCCGGATGGCATCCGTCAGCATTTCTTTCGCATACCGTTGGACCGGTTGGCGCTGCCCCACGACGCGATTCGGCAAGTCTCGGCGCTGACCTTGAGCCCGGGTCATCCGGTGACAGACGTAGCCGTCACCTACTTCCGCCGGCTGGCATCGCGTCCCGACCTGTTCACGGTGCCCGGCGCGGAGGCATTGAGCGAACCGAGCATCGATCTCATGCGGGCCGTCATCACCACTCACCTCGGCGCCGTCGAACTCGGCAAGGATGCACTGAAAGCGACGCTGCCGCTGCGGATCCTGGAGTACGCCCGCGCACACCTGCGCGACCCGCATCTCGGCACGGCCCAAGTCGCCGCCGCACATCACATTTCCGAGCGGCACCTCTACAACATTCTCGGCGCTAGCGGAATCACGTTGGCAGACTGGATCCGGAAACAGCGCCTAGAACGATGCCGCAACGACATCGCGGCATCGACCTTGCGCGCCACCCCGATCGCATCGATCGCACGCGGCTGGGGATTCGCAGATCCCTCAAGCTTTACCCGCATGTTCAAGAACGCCTACGGCATGGCGCCACGCGAGTGGCGCCACCAAGCTCACACCCGGCGATCCGCGCCCACGGGCGTAACCATCGATCAGTAGTGCTCATCGTCTGCACAACACTGTGCAGGGGCCGCACGGTCGGTTGATCCGAGCGCCAGGAACGGTCGCATCGTCCTAGCGTCAACAACGCCACCAGAAACTCCGGCGGTCAGTGTTCGGGCGGCCATCACACGGGCTCATGGGCCCGTTCAGCAGATCTCCCCCGAGAAAGGTCCACGCGTGACCATCTTCATCGACGGTGAAAAACGTTGCCCGGGAAGGGGAATTCTTGCCCGGGCGATCCAGAACTGGCGAAGGGGATGGTGATGGCACTTCTCAAGGACAAGACTGCGCTAATCACCGGCGGTTCGACAGGCATCGGGTTGGCCACCGCCAAGCGGTTCGTCGAGGAGGGCGCGTACGTCTTCATCAACGGACGGAGTCAGGCCGAACTCGATGCGGCGGTCAAGGAAATCGGCGAGAACGTCACCGGTGTGCAGGGTGATGGCAGTAAGCAAGGGGATCGCGAGCGGCTCTACACCGCGGTGACCGACACTGGCCGGCGCCTGGACGTCGTGTTCGCCAACGCCGCGGTCATCGACGCCGCACGGATCAGCGAAGTCACACAAGAGCACCTGCAGAAGGCGCTGCCGTTACTGAACCACGGCGGATCAATCATCCTGAACTCGTCGAGCACGAATGCCAAGGGCAACGACGGCATCCGCGTGTACGCGGCGATCATGGCGGCGCTGCAATCATTAACCCGCACCTGGGCAAGTGAGCTGCGGGACCACAAGATTCGCGTCAACGTGATCAGCCCTGACGCCACCGAGACGCCCGGGATAGAGACACTCGCTGGCATGCTGAACCCTGGTCCCAACGCCGCCGAGGACGTCGAGAACTACCAGGGCAGCATTGTTGCGCTGGCCCGCTACGCCACGGCCGAGGACGTCGCGAACGCGGCGCTTTTCCTGGCCTCGGACCTAAGCAGCTTAACCACAGGCGCCGACATTCCCGTCGACGGCGGCATCAATTAGGTCGCCCGCCGCGGAGCTCACCTACATCCTCACTGTTAGGTGTGGATGACTTCTACGATGCTGGGCCTGGGACCCGGGAATCCCGGGACCAGATACGCCGGTGGCCCTGGAATGGAACGCCACGGCATATCCGCCGAGCCGTACGCCGAGGGACTGCGGGACTGGATGTCGCGCATCCTCGAATGCTTCAGATACAGCTCCCCCGATGCGGTGTCCAGGAGGCGGACGGCCCAAGGTAGCGACCGCAGCAGCCTGCGCACGGCCTTGTTGTCTGGCCGCACGGTGGCGTACAGGTCGCACCCGGTCCACCTCGGGTCGGCGAGCGCGTGCTCCAGCAGCGCCGTAGCGATCCCCCGGCGCTGCCAGCCGTCGGCGACCAACACCGCAATGTTCACCTCGCTGGCCGCGCTCGGCGCCAGGTTCAACAACCCGACCGGCCGGCCGCCGTCCATGGCCAGGAACGCGGTGCCGTCGGCCGGACCGAGCAGCAAACCCACCACGTCGAGGTCCGCCGCGCGGCGCACCGGCCCGAAGAATCGAGCAGCACTCGCCCCGCGCACCCGGCAACCTAAAGGATCTCCGGTCGGCACGCCGCCGAGGCGGCCCGGCCATGCTCACCTGTCAACACCAAGTCCATCGTCCACCTCACTGAGTCCTAAATAAAGACCCTGCTCGAGCAACGTTCGCTGAATTCGATGCGCGACTCACCGAACTGGCCGCCGAAGCACGTACGGCGCAATGCGGGCAGGTCACATCCGTCCACGTTGGTGGGCATCCGGGAGCTACTGGTGAAGTCCATCTCGGCCGTGACTACCTGCGCATAGGCCGATACAACCGCGCCGACTCCCCAGCTTGCTCCGGGGTGTCGGAGGGACTCTTAGCTTCCGGTTCCGGGCACCTTGCCCCAACGGAAAGCGACCGCTAGTACCGCACCGGCCAGCGCGATCGTGCCGGTCAGGAGGAACACGTTGCTGTATGCCTGAGTTGTGGCCTGGCGTTGTAGTTCCTGCCACAGCCCGATGAGCCCACCGGGTCCCCGCTCCCGCATGAGCAGGAGGCGCGGGTCACTGTCCGCCCCGCTGCCCTTCATCAGCGCGGAGCGGTCGGCCATGATCTGACTCTGTTGCGTGGTCTCCAGGGCGGTGAACAACGCTAGCCCAAGGGAGGCGGTGATCCGCTGGACGAGGGTCCGGTACGTGCTGCCGTGGTTGACCAGTTCCGATGGCAACACAGCGAGCGCGGCGGCCAGTAGCGGAAGGAAAGCCAACCCCACACCGGCAGCCCAAATGCACGTGAAGAGGACCAGACTTGGCCGAGGCAGCTCAATATTTACTCGGGTTAACAGCAGACTGGCGCTGCCAATCAGCGTGAGCCCGATAGTGGTCGGCCAGCGTGGCCCGAACTTGGTGTAGATGTAGCCGGCGATGGGGAGCGTCGTTATCCACACCAAGGCTTGAGGCAGTAGAACCTCGCCGGCGTAGGTGGGCGTGAGTCCTTGTGCCTGTTGGAGGAATTGTGGCACAACGCCCAGCACGACGTAGACGACAGTGAGAAGAATATCGTACAGGACGAGCGTAACAACGAATGAGGGAATGGTCCACACGCGCATGTCAAGGAGCGGCTCTTGCACCCACAGCTCAATCCCGACGAACACTGCCAGCAGATTAATAGCAATCATCAATAGGATTAGCTCCTTATAGCTGGTCCATCCCCAGTCTTGCACTTTGGACAGTGCCAGCATCAGTACGCACAGACCTATCGAGACGCAAGCGTAACCTGACCAATCGAAGCGGCGACTCCTTTGGCCTGGAAGGCTCGGTAGCACAGCGAACGCAACCACGATCCCGAGCATTGACATCGGCACTTCGAAATAGAAGATCCATCGCCAGTTTAGATGCTCAACCATGAAGCCACTAAGGAGGCTTGCGTTGCTCGGCGCGCTCACCACTCCCACCCCGTACATGGTCATTGCTAGACCAAGTTTCCGCCTCGGAACCAGTCGATACAAGATCCACGTTGCGATCACTGGAGTGAAGGCACTTGGCACTGCCTGCAGAATGCGGAAGACGATAAGGGTGTCAAGATCGGTAGACATTCCGCAGAGGGCCGCGGTCACTCCCATGCATAGTAATATAAGAAGATACATGCGGCGAAGCCCCAGCCTCTCGCCCAACCACGCGCTGACAGGTATCGCCGCCGCCAGACTCATCTTGTACGCGATACTGATCCACTGGATATCTTCGCTTACGACATTGAATTCTTTTTCGATTGCCGGCATCGCTCCGCTAACAATGATCGTGTTTGCTACCGACATGAACATCCCGATCACCGTAACCACTACCGGCAGCAGCCAGTGTCCGTGATACTCCCCCACGTCGCCCGTGTTCTCCTTATCGCTGGAACCATGGGAAGTGGATGGATACTCGCCACGGGACCGCGCGATCGCGACGTCAGCGCGTTGCCTGTAGGGCTTCTTGACCTGGCCGTTCCGCTCAAACGACGACGCCTGCGGGTCGGCTGCAACCGCGGGGATGCGTTCAGGGCCCCTGAAGCCGCCACGTTCCGGATTCAAGGGCATGCTCGGACCTAGCATTGGTTCAGCTCCAGAGTTCGCTGCCACTTCGGCGATTAATTCGCCTCCGCACGCTTCACGGCGAATTGCGAGTGGGATTAAGATTTTTGGATGTGCACGGTGACACTCATTCCGGGGATGACCGCGGCACCGCCGGTGTAGGTGAAGGCGATCTTGACCGGAATGTACTGGTCGATTGCGTGCGGGCTGGTCGGGTCGACGGTGCCCGCCGGCGGATAGATCGTGAAATTCCCCGCCGCGGAGAACTGCACCACTTCGACAATTCCAGTGACGGTTGAATTAGGAAAGGCGTCGACATCGATGTCGACAGGCGCGCCGGGATGGACCGCCGCGATATCGGAATCTCCCACCCGCGCAGTGACGTAAATGTGTGATAGATCGTAGGCGGTAGCCAGCTCGGTACCGGCAGTCACAAAGGCGCCGTTGACGACGTCGTTCACCGCTACCGTGCCGTTGCCGGGCGCAAGCACGGTGCGCTGTGGCCGTTCGATACCGCCGACGGATTGAATCCGGCCGATGACCTGCCGGGCACGAATATTCGAGCCTTCGTCGATCGCCCAGTCTCTGACAGCTCCGGTCACGGGTGCATTGATAACTATCTTGTCGCCGTCGACCTTCGCGTTGTCGGTAGACACATAGTGGCGACTGTAAAGAAGATACGTGCCAGACAAGGTTGCGGATTCCAGTACACCAAGAACCGTCACCGCCGTGAACAGCGCCCTACTGATTGGCGGGACTCGCCTTCTGCCGACAACGGGCATGGGGACTGAACCCACGGTATCCGCGCCAACGCTCGCGCGGCGAGGGCTCCAACGGATTCTCTCAACCACTCCCCCATCTTTGGTGCTGATCAGCCTCAGTATCACCGCACCGAAAGCAACCCAGATGGCTATCGCGACGCCAGCGTTGACAGCCACACTCACGTTCGAGTGACTCCGGATACTAAACAGACCCGCTGTGCCAAAGGACACCCAATCTGCAACCGCGTCGATTAGCGTGAGTAGCACTTTGGCTCGGCTTGGGTGACAGAGTTGCAGAGTGAGGCGGACAGATAGCAGACCAACGGTGCCCGCCATCACGCCAACGACTACTACCCGCGCTATCACCAGTCCGCGTCTCATTGCCTTCTCCGGGTGAGTTTCGTCGATCTGTGTGCTTGCTGGACTCGCGGCCGCGAATGCACCAAGCTTCGCCCTCGCACGATTCGTCGCGGCTGGTTCAATCAAGACGGTGCACCCAAGGACATTCGGCGTCCCACCCAGGCTTTCTGTAAGCCGACCCTTTCCCCGTGGGCTGCCACCGTGGCGGGTGCAAAGTCGGGCCGCTGTGTCAGTTCCTTTGGCCGAGTGACTCCGCTGCTTATCCGGCAAGCCCCTTCGCTTGCCAGACAAGCCACCCTCATCCTGATTGTCCTCACATATTGATGATCGAATTCGTAGCCGAATGCTGAGTTCAGTTTCACTACCCAGTGTTGGCGTGTCAACCCGGCCACAGCTCGTCGAACCTGTGATCCCACACACGCATACTTCTCGTACCCCACGCAGGCCCTCTACCTGCGTCTTTCCAACGAGAGCTTCGTGCAGAGGCACCACTGGAGGACTTCGATGCCAGGCTTGCGCGCTCAAGGCTGGACGGGCCGCGACTGATTGAACTTGTGTCACTATGTGGAGCGACTTCGGCGCGTTGGCGGGCCAGCTGGAGACAAGAAGGGAGCGAGTCATGACTAACGAGTCCCTAGCCCGGACCGAGGGGGGCGAGACCGCCCGACGAGCGTTCCGACTACTCGAAGCGGTGGCGAGCAGCAACCGGTCCTGTAGTCCGTCCGAACTGGCGGCGATGACCGGACTCAGCGCTGGCACGACCTACCGTCTGGCCCGCATTCTTCAAGAGGAGCGCTACCTGCAGCGAGGCCGAGGTGGCTACCGCGTTGGTTCCCGGCTGTTCGGGCTAGCGGCTGCAGCTCTGCCACAACTTGCCGCCTTCGACGCGGCGCTCCCGCTCATGAGCTCACTGGCGGCGTACACCGGGGAGATGGTGGGGCTGCACCGCCGACTCGGCGATAGCAGCATCCTGCTCCTCGTACAGGAGAGCACGCGGTACGAGCTGCGCCGGGTGGGGGCCGTAGGCACCGCCGCGCTGCTGACCCGCAGCCCCAACGGTCAGGCTATGTTGGCCCACCTGCCGGATCCGCAGAGAAACGAGATCGTTTCCCGCTCCGTCCCCGCAGATCAGGTCACAGAGTCGTTGGATCGACTGAAGGAAGCCCATGAACGTGGGTGGGCCTTCGGGGACGAGGCGAACCACCCAGGGGTGAGCGGCCTCGCTGCGCTGCTGCCGCTTCCCCCCGATCCAGCCAACGCGGTCGCGATCAGTGTCACCGGGCCCGGCGAGCGCGTGACGCTGGCGGCCGCCGAGACCATCGCCCCGATCATGCGCGAAACGAGCGCGCAAATCGCTAAAGTCATCCGCGCCGTCAGAGAGAGCTGACACAGCTAAACCATCACACGTGTTTCTGCCTAGGCCGCGGAGCGATCCGCTCGTACCGAGCGAGATATTGTCAAGGTCTGTGGATGGCCGAGCTTCGGGCCGCCTCCTCGGTGGTTGGCGGGTCGATCGGTCGTTCTGCGAGTTTCCCGCGTAGCAGTTCGGCGAGCTGCTGGTGGATGTCGAACGGGCCGCCGTGCAGCAGCAGTAGCGGGGTGCCGCTCGAGTCGTGTACCTCGTAGTGCATCCGCGGGTCACCGGGCTGTGCATGTCCGATCAGCCGTGTTTCGGCTCGTAGCGCAGCAGGACCGTGCCGCCCGGGAAGGTGCGGTTCTCCAACAGTC
>Ga0137412_10004366_pt1 | contig 11295 bp, 13 predicted proteins | sample CZODoug2_1_16fun_FD_122160 | JGI IMG/M metagenome (GOLD analysis project Ga0137412, IMG submission 122160) | Vadose zone soil fungal communities from Angelo Coast Range Reserve, California, USA - CZODoug2_1_16fungal (Hybrid Assembly) | ecosystem: Environmental > Terrestrial > Soil > Vadose zone... | reverse complement strand
CATGTCTTGCGTCCACGAAGTTGTGCACGAACGGGGCGCGTACGCCGCGGTCCCGTCGGTACCCCAACACCACAGGTACGGATATGTCAGGAGGGTTTGGTTGCGGTGAGGGAGAAGGTCAGCGGTAGGCGATCGGGCTGATCGGACAGGACGTACCCGTGCGGTGTGGCCACCAACTGCGGCAGGGCCTGCCAGGGGATGGCGCGGTGTTCGGCCAGGGAGGTCAGGACCAGCCCGGCGTCCAACAGGGACTGCACGATCTCGGCCATCGAGTGCGGCCATTCGTAGGTGACGGCGTTGGCCAGGCGGGCGTCGGCGTCGGCGTAGGTGGTGCCGTCCTCGTAACGCACCGGCACCTCGGTGGGGAAGTACGGCCCGGTCAGCACCAGGGCACCATCGGTGCGGTCGTACTGCATTCCGTTGAGGATCGGGTGTGCATCGCGCAGGTAGAACAGGCCACCCGGGCGGAGCAGGCCGGCGACTACCTGGGCCCAGCGGGTCAGGTCCGGCAGCCACGGCAGGACGCCGATGCTGGTGTACACGATGTCGAACTCTCGACGACACACGCTCAGCGCCGCATCGACGTCGCTGTCCAGGAATGTCGCGCTCAGCCCGGCGCGGGCAGCGATGTCGCGCGCGGCGGCGGTGGCGGCCGAGGAGAGTCCACACCGGTGACCATGGCGCCCAGGCGCGCCCACGACAGGGTGTCGGTGCCGATATGGCACTGCAGGTGCACCAAGCTCAGCCCGGCCGGCGATTGACCCGGCAGATGCGGCGCCATCAGGGCGAGATCCTCGCGCACTACACCGCTGATCCGGTCCGGGTGGCTGATGAACTCCTCGACCCCGTACGCCTGCAGGTGCACGGGCACCCGCTCGTCCCAGTTCGCCCGATTGGCCGCCACCGCAACGCCATCACTCACCCGCCGACTGTAAGCGGCGGCCGGAGGCCGGGCAGCCGCTTTTGCGACTCGACCGACCGTGCGCAGGAGTTCGGACATTCGCGCAGTCGACTGCGGACATTGACACTGGGGCACGACACGACGCCGGATCATCGCGCAAGAGACTGACGTTCGCCGAGGAGATCGCGGGCCACCCGGTCACCCTGTGCCCTCGACCTACGCCGTACGAAACGCCCCGCCTGGCCGAGCCGGATTGGAACGTCACTGATCAGTGCGCAGCGATTCCAGCAGAATCGCTACGGCTGCAGCACAGCCCGCCGCGCCGCCCAAGGGGCCATGCTCGCGCGGAGGCGGTGACGGCGAGCCCGGCCCGCCAGTCCGGCCGCAGTCACCATGCCGTCGCATCCGGGTCGCCCCGTCCGTACTGGCGCTCGGCCCGATCGCCCGCGGTGTCTGCGGTTCCGACTTCGAGGCACCGACCGACGCCCAGTCGGAAACCCAAGCAGTGGCGTAACCGCCGGCCGGCGGGAGCGGCCGATAATCGCTTCCGCCACCGGTCATACCCAGGTAGTACCATGGAAAGGTGGCAGACGTGCTGTACGACGGATACCCGATCGGCGACCTGCCGATCGAGGCCGTGCTCTGGCCACGACCGCAGCACCTACGCCGATCGCTGCGGTATCCGAACGAGGAGGACATCGCCCCCGACCAGGCCACCACCGCCGCGCTAGACCCGCACCGACTGGTCGAGCTCGACCGAACCAGCCGGATCGGCGAATCGATCCGCGTCATCGGCTACGCGCCCGAGGCCGGTCGCGTGCTGGTAGTGGTGCTGATCCCCACCGACCACCGCCGACCGGGACATGGATCGGCGTCACCGCCCGCCCGGCTACTCGCGCCGAGCGGCGCATCTACCGCGACAACCTGGAGCAGCAATGACTGACACCCACGACGAGCGCGGCCTGCGCGAGAAAATCGACGCGATCGCCAAGGACTTCGAGGCCGACACCGACCCCGACGTCTCCCAGTACGTACCGCACCAGCGGCCGCCCCGCGATCCCGTGTACTCACTCCGAATCCCACGCGAACGCATCGACCAGCTGCGCGCCGTGGCCGAGGCGCGCGGCATGGACGCCAGCACCCTGGCCCGGCAATGGATCGTCGACCAGCTCGACGCCGCCAATCGATTCCGCGACCGCGGCACAGAACGCTGGGAGCGCGACGTACGCGACACCACGAAGAATCTGCAGGACCAGGCCGAACGCCTACGCCACCTGCTCGACGAGCGGCCCGGCGCATAGGGATAGGCCCTCGTACGGACCTTTGTATCGTTTCTTCAGCCAGGGTCCGGCCGACGCATTGCCCACTCAAGCGGCAGCGCCGCGAACCACATCACGTCGTAGCGCTTGCCCTGCCAAACGCTGTGTGCGCGCATCGTTCCCTCATACACAAACCCGGCTCGGCGAGCCACCGCTACTGATCCCTCATTCCCGGCGACGACCGTCAGGAACACGCGCGCCGCTCCCAGGTCGAAGAGCCAGCGGGTGAGCAGGATCGCCGCTCGAGTCGCATAGCCGCGTCCTCTGGCATTTGGTGCGATCCAGTAACCGAACTGTGCTACGTCCTCGTTGGTCCAGTCGTCGACGCCACAGCAGCCGACCAGTTCGCCGGATCTCGTGTCCACGATTGCGAACGCAACGCCAGAGGGTGTCCCAGTCGCAGCAAACGCACGCCAGTTCACCGCGAATTGGTCGATGACGGCCTCAGCGTCCGTGGTCGAGGGCGGCGGAGTCGGGTGTCCCAGCCGGTCGTGGCTCCCGTTATAGCGCCGGATCGCTGGGTCGGCGCTTGCTTCCGCCATGAACCGGGCGTCATCTCTCGACCAAGGCCGCAGGCTGACCAGGCCGTCGGAGAGCGTCACGACTGCACTTTCGGCAGGCATATGACCATCGTGCCAACACTTCGGACCCGGTGTCCCCGGGGGGCCTCAGGCGACTCCGGTGCCCGGGATATGTCGGCGAAGGGTCGCAACGAGTGGGCCCACCCCGAACACGATCAGGAACGTTCCGGGGCCAACGGGGGCGCCGAGCAGCCAACCGAGGCAGGTACCTGCCGCTTGCAAGATCATGTATGCGGCGCGGAAAGGGAGTGGGTGCAGGGCGAGCGCCAATGACTCGAAGGGCCCGGACCCCAACGATGCGCTCAGGTAGAGCGCGACACCGGCGGAGAGAATCAGCGTGCCTGCGATGAGGGTGATGATCCGTGCATCCAGCGTCGTCGGCGGCGCGAGTTGTAGGACGATATCGACGGTGCCGCCGACAACAAGCGGATGGACGATGGTGCCGACCCCGGGTCGGACGCCGCGCGTCCATGCGGAGAGCACACACACCAGCGCGACTGCCCAGTTGACCACTGCGTACGGCAACCGAGTTTGCCCGGAAAGTCCGTAGATAGCCGTCGAGTAACCGTCGCTGCCAAGCCTGCCCCGCAACACCAGTCCGACACCGACCCCCACGATCACGCACCCGCCGACCAGGATCAACGCTCGCCGCGTACGAGAGGGAATGCGATCCACAACGGACCACGCTGTCACATTGACACAAGCGTCAGGGCAACACGGGAGAGTCATGCGCATCGCCGAGCTAGCAGAACTCACCGGCGTGACGCCGCGACGGCTGCGGCATTTCGAAGCGCGAGGGCTGCTTTCGCCCGCCCGTGACGAACGGGGTTGGCGAGACTACGACCACCACGACCGACAGCGAGTCGACCAGATCAACCAGTTGGTCAGCGCCGGCATCCCGACCGACCTCGCGCTGCACCTCCTCGATCGACAAGGTGGGGCCGCCGAAGGTCTACCACCAGGCCATGGCGGCGATGCGCTCGTGCGTACGACGGTCTCCGACGAGTTGCTCGCCGACATCCTCGCCTTCTACCGGCAGATCGACAGCCGTGCTCGATGTCTTGCCCACAATCGCGACGCCCTCGCAGCATGGCTGAACGAACACGGAGTGCATGATTTCAATACCGACTGAATATCCCACCCGCCCGAGATGTGCGGTACGTCCTTCTGCGCTGTGGTTGCTTGTTTTGGTATCGCGATATCTGGGTGCGCATGGTGCTGCGTTATGGTCCTGGTTTGTGGGCGGCGCTGAGTACAACAAGTCGGTCGTACGGCGGTTCATGGACGAGGTGTCCGACGGTGGCAACGTTGACCTGCTAGACGAACTCTGCACGGCGGACGTCGTGAACCACGCAGCGCGACCTGGTCTGCAGCACGGGCTCGAGTCATTCAAGAAGCTGATGCGGTCCATCCATGATTCACAGACCGACCGGCGTTGGACCGAGCAGCGGTATGTGGCCGAGGATGAACTCGTGATCGTGTACAGGGTACGGGAGGGTCACTGGCGCGCGGCGAGCTTCCGTGGCATGCCTACTCCCGATCCGGGCCACATCGCTACCGAGCTTGCCCATATGTTCCGCCTAGAAGATGGCCGGATAGCCGAGCATTGGGCTGTGCGCGATGACCTCGGCATGATGCAACAACTCGGCGTGCTCCCGACTCCCGGATAGCCGTGAGTTCCATCGAGCCTGAGCGCGCTGTAGCGGCCGGACGACTTCGGGGAGATGAAGCGGGACCATTTGTTCGGTGCCTCAACGCGCATACGGGAATTCAGTTTGTGTTTCTTGGCATGGCTGCACTGGGCGAGACCAATGCCCACGCCTCAGCGTCAATGACGCTTTGTCTTCGACAGGTATAACGGTGACCGGTTGTCGATCGCCGGGCGGACGCATTTGCCACCAGTAATTGCTGCGCCGGCCCGGCCGGCTGAAAACTCGAATCGAACATGTTGGGGTGTGCATGACGAACGAACCGAAACCGTTCGAACTCCACGGATCGGGAGCCCTGCTGCACGGGACGAAGGCGGATCTGGCGGTGGGGGATCTGTTGGTGCCCGGCCGCCCGTCGAACTTTGAACAAGGCAGGATCATGAACCACGTCTACGTGACGGCAACACTGGATGCTGCGACGTGGGGGGCTGAACTGGCTGCCGGGGAAGGTCCTGGACGGATCTACATCGTGGAACCGACGGGCACCCTCGAAGACGACCCGAACGTGACGGACAAGAAGTTCCCCGGCAATCCGACCCGGTCTTACCGCACCCGAGAGCCGGTGAAGGTCGTGGGAGAACTCCTGGACTGGGCAGGACACTCGCACGATCAGTTGCAGGCCATGCGGGACGGCCTCACCAACCTGAAGCGCCAGGGCATTGCCGTCATCTACGACTAACTGTCGTGACCGAGCCGGTCGATCGGCACCAGGCCCGACGATGTTCCCGGCTAAGCGGGGATCCTTCAACGGACAAGGACGAGCTGGGCGCGGCGTTTCCGGGTCACCGGTTGTTTTGGGTACGGGGATAGTTTGCATTCTTCGTTCGCCGGCCGGCCGCGGGTTCGACCGGGCGACCGAATCGCCTGCAGGCTGGGGCTTTGCTGGTTGCCGGGGCGGAGTCCGGGCGTCTAGCGTTGGTTCGCGAAATAAAACCCCGGGGTGGTCAAGCCGGCAAGCACAGCCACCCCAGGGCCCGGATGCCCCAACCAGTGGACGGAGCAGGCCAAGTGTGCCTCACCGAACGTGGGGACGTCACCCCACCTGAGATGGATGCCGCCCAAGTGCAGCGGCAACTCGACCTGTCCGACCGAATGACGACGTGGCTGCGAAACGTCCACCGGCCAGCGGACGCTCCCGGACCCGTGCTGCCGCCGAGCCCAGAGGCCGCGCAGTTGCTTGGCCGGCTCGGTGTCGACCCGGGCGATGCCGACGACACGGTCGGCGCTCGGCCGGATCCGATTGCTCATCCGGCCCTGTGGTGGGTGCTCGACCGCGCCTATGACGACATGCTTAACCACATGGGCACGCCGGCGCCGGAGGACGGTTTCGGCGGCTGGCCCGCGCTGCCCGCCGACGCCGGCCCGGTGGGGCGGCACCTTTATGTATGGCTTTTCTTGGCCACACTGCCGCAGGTACGGCAATACCACATCGAACGAGGAATTCCCGACGACATCTCGTGGGGAATCCTCGCCGACCTTGGCACGTCGATGAGAGGCGACCGGATGCTGACCGGCATGAGCGGGCTGAACGTGCAATGGGTGCTGCCGCTGATATTCCGCGGCGTCTTTTATCGTCTCGGCCGATTAGCGTTCAACAGCACGACGTGCGCGACTGGACAACCACTGCGTACGGGCGAGATCGCACTCAATACTCACATTCCCGATGACGACCGATTGTATCCAGCGGCGTGCGACGAATCGTTCGCGACCGCACGCGAGTTCTTCCCACGCCATTTCCCGGAAAGGCCGGTCATCTTCACGTGCCATTCCTGGCTGATGGATGACCAACTGGCCGAATACTTGCCCGCCGATTCGAATCTCGTCCGCTTTCAGCGCCGATTCCGGCTCGTACCGACACCGCGCCACATCAGTGATAAGACAATCCTGGAACTCGTATTTCATCGCCGCCACGCTGGAACAGAAATACCCGAATCCGTGCTAACTGAGCTGCCACAACAGACGACACTGCAACGCGCATATGTCCGTCACATCCGTTCCGGACGGCATTGGTACGCCCGTACGGGCTGGACGCCGTTGGATTGACGAATCAGCCTCCGCCGCTGACCGGCCGTGCAAGGCTCTAACCACCGTTTGCCAAAGTGCGCTGACGGACCGGGGCTCACCGGGCCGTGGATTCAGGGGGGACCATGACCGACACAACCACCACCGCAGCCGAGCTGGAGCGCTACGGCGAGCGGCTGTTCAACTCCGTGCGGCTCGACGAGTTCAGCCGCCTCGACAGCCTGGCCAGGGCGTTCAACCCCGCCAGCCAAACGCACCTGTCCGCGCTCAAGCTGCCCGCCGACGCGCGCTGCCTGGACGTCGGTGCGGGCACGGGGGCCGTGTCCGGCATCCTCGCCAACCTCGTCCCCGATGGCGAGGTCATCGCGCTCGATCGCGACACCGCGTTCCTCACCAAGCTGACCGAGCCCAACCTCACCGTGCTTGCGGGCGACATCTCCGATCCCGACCTCGACCCCGGCCGGTTCGACCTCGTCCACGCCCGCTTCGTGCTCATGCACCTTCGTGAGCGCGAGACGCTGCTGCCGCGGCTGCTGCAGTGGGTCCGCCCCGGCGGCTGGCTCGTCGTCAGCGACAGCGTCGACCTCGGCGCCACGTACACGACGAGCGACGCGTACCGAGCCACGTTCACCGGCCTCTGCCAGGCGCTTGCCGAGACCATCGGCTCCGACCTCAACTTCGGCCGTCGCTACCCGCAGATCCTGCTCGAGAACGGGCTCGCCAATATCGGCGTCGCCGCCGACGTCCCGGCGGTCTATGCCGGCTCGCCGCTGGCCGAGTTTTGGCGGCTCACGTTCGGGCAGGCCCGGTCACGCATCATCGCGACCGGGTTGTCCGACGACGAACGCGTCGATGCCTGCCTGAAATACCTTGAAGGCCCAACCACGTGGGACTTCTCCCTCGGCATGATCACAGCCTGGGGGCAACGCCTCTGACGGCCACCCGATGGTGACATCGAGCCCGCCGTCGATGGCCTGGCGCAGGCCGACGGCTAATTCCGTTGGGGCCCGGATGGCGGCAGCAGCTGCGGTTTTGCCGTGCTCCTGGGCTTTGCGGAGGGCTTGTGGTTGCCGCTGACCCGGGCCACGGTGTCGTTCGGGAATGGACCGGCGCCGGCGTTGTGGGCGGCGTAAACCAGACCGCCCACGGTGTTGCCGATCGCCTGCAGTCCGAACGTGTTCCTCGTCAGCACGAGCGACCCGTGGATCAGATTGGCTGCGCACCCGTCCGGCTGGTCTCCGACCACCACCCAGCTGGAGGCGTTGAGCAGCGAGACCGAACCGCCGACCGTACTGCCGCACATGCGTACCGGCCCGCCGCCGATGGTGACGACCGCGCCGCGCACGACGGAGTTTTCGACATCAACGGAGCCGCCGGGCGAGACCACGATCGAGCCGGTGATCTGGGCCTGGCACACCGTCACGACCTGGCCCGGATGGATGAGCAGGTTGCCGACATGGGTGCCCGAGACGGTGCAGTTGCCATTGGTGAGGCCGACGCTGATGCTCGTCGTGGTGGACGACCCGGTGAACGTGTCGTCGCCGGAGTAGACCGCACGGATCGAGTTCGCGCCCGCGCCGAGGCCGGACGTGGTGACCGACGCGGTGCCGTCGGGCTTGAGCGGCACGGTGGCAAGCGGCGACGCGGACCCGTTCAGGTAGAAGTCGACACTGCCGGTGGGCGTACCCGTCGCGGCATGCACGGTGGCGGTCACGGTGACGGGCGAGCCGAATGCCGCCGAGGCGGGTGCGGTGAGCGTGGTGGTCGTGGGCGTGTGCCCGATGAGCAGGGTCCCGGCGACACCGACGAAGCTGTAGTTCGCGGCGGTCAGGCCAGCTGTGTCGACGGTGATGGGGTAGCTGCCCGGCGGACTGTCGACCGTCGCCGAGGTGGTGAGCGCCGGCGAACCGGTTACGACGGTGCCCGGGTCGCCGTTGACGAAGCCGGTGATCGTCGCTGTCAGCGGCGGATTGGCGGTCCCGTAGTCACGGGTCTTGTCATCGGCGGTGACCTTCAGCGTGGCTTTCCCAATGTCGAACGTCCTGCTCTGGGCGGCCGGCGAGTAGGTCGAGTCACCGGCCTGGGACGCGGTCACGGTGCAGGTGCCGGCGGCGACGACATGAAGCGCGCCGGCCGTCGTGGTGCAGATCCCCGGCGTCGACGAGTCGTAGGTCACCGGCAGGCCGGAGGACGCGGTCGCCCCGAGTGCCACGTCGGCGTCGCCGTAGGTCACGGCGCTGGGCGCGGCGAAGCTGACCGTCTGCGGCGTCAACACGGTGTAGGGCACCGGGGCGGCGTCGGATGCCGCATAGCCGATGGCGCCGCTGAAATGCGCCGCGAAGGTGTGTCCGCCGCGAGAGACGTCGGCCGGGGCGCAGGTCGTGATGCCGCCGGTCGTGTCGACCGGCACGTCGGTGCAGCCGGCGATCGGAGTGCCGCCGTCGGTGAACGTCACCGTGCCACCGGTCTGGGGGACCGGAGTCGTCGTCATCCTCAGCTCGGGGCTGGTGGGAGTGGTGCCGTCGACGGACAGCGTGGACGTCGTCGGGTTGGTGTCGACGGTGACCTCCGCGTAGAGGTCAGCCTGAGTGACGTGCTGCTCCTCGGTGACGACATGCGGCACGAACGTCCCCTGCGGGGTACGCCAGCCCAGCAGTGCGAAGTGCCAGGTCACGCCACCGGCGGTGGTCGTGGCGGTGTAACCGCCCTGGGAGTTCACCGAAAACCTGTCGTCGCACGGGATCGAACTCACCTGGATGCTCGGGTCACACGGCGGCGTGTTGTCGGTCTCGAGGAAGTCGAGCGGGATGCTGTGGGCGCCGCGCAGATGGAACACCGCCGGTGGCCCCTCCGGAGGTTGCACGGTCAGCAGGGTCTGGATGCCGAGCGCGGTCGGCGAGTCACCGCGGATCGGGTTGTTGTAGTGCGCGAGGCTCGACAGCAGGAACGGCTTGCCAAGGTCGGCGGGTGAACCGGCCGGGGCGGGCCGCACGCTCACGAATGACTGGTTGAAGTCCGGAACCTTGAACGAGGCCGCGCCCCAATTCTCCGCGGAGGCGTAGCCGATGTCGCCACCGTAGCTGCCCGGCGCAGCGGTGCTGCTGTCGCCGTCTACCCAAAGGCAGGAGGCGGGACAGTTCACGAACGTCACCGGACCATCGCCCTGACTGTTCTGCCGCAGGCTCTGCACGCTCGTCATCGACAGCGGCCCGGTCGGTGCCGGTACCCCGGGCGCGGTGAACGTCACCGACGGCGTGTCGCCGCGTGCCGCCATGCCCGCGGGGAATCCGCCGGGCACCAGCGAACCGCCACCGCCACCGCCACCGGCGCTGCCGCCTGCGGCCCCGCCGCCACCGCCGCCGTAACCGCCGCCCCCGCCGCCGCCGCAGCCACTTCCGGCGCCCGCGGTGCCGGCCTGACCGACGCCACCAGTGGTGCTGGTGGCGTCGGTCACCCCCCCGGCGCCACCCTTACCCCCGACGCCGCCCGCGCCACCGAATCCGCCCAGCGAGGACGAACCGCCTCCCAAGCCTCGGTGACCGCCGTAGAGGTGGAACACGTCGCTGGCGCCACCGGTGGTGCCGAGCGTGGCCCCCCCACCGCCACCACCGGCCACCAGGACGCGGGACTCGGTGCTGCCGGACTGGCCGAGGGCAACGGTGCGTACGTCGGTGGCACCGCCACCGGCGCCCGGCGTGCCGTTGCACTGCCCGGCTGCGCCGCCGGCCGCTCCGCCGCCATTCGCGCCGGGCGTGACGCCCGACGCGTTGCTGCCTATCTCGGCGTACAGCGTCTGGCCCGGCGTGACGTCGAGCGTCCCGACGATCCGGCCACCCCGCCCGGCGCGGCCCTGGCTCACCGTTGACCCGGCACCCTGGCCACCGACCGCCACGACGTCGACCCGCGTCACACCGTCCGGCACGGTATAGACGTGCTCGCCGGTCGACGTGAACGTCACCGTCGGCGGGGTATCGGCGGTCGCCGAGGTCGACACGGCGACGGCGACAGCCGGGAGGAGCAGGACCGAACCGAGAACGCAGAGCGCACGACGCATAGAACCGTTCTTACTGCCCCGTGCGGGGGGAAACATCCGTAAATCTCACTGAGGTTTCCCCCGCAATCGCCGGCGGCCGCACAAATATCCGTGACATTTACGGATGTGTCATCACCGCCGTCGGGCGCAAGCTGTCGCGGTGCGCATCGAGATCGACGCCGTTGCGGCGACGCCGCCGTCCGGCGAAGTGGTGATCGACGGTGCGGCGGCCCGCCCGTTCGCCGGCTGGCTGGAGCTCCTGGCAATCCTGGCCGAGGTGCTACCGCCCGCCGGCGCCGAATCCGCGGGGCCCGGCCTGCGCGGCCAGCTCGACCCGTGAGCGCAGTCCGGTCTTGGCCAGGGCATGCGACACGTGTGTCTCCACCGTGCGCCGGGACAGGAACAGGCGGTCGGCGATCTCGCCGTTGGAGAGCCGTTCGGCGAGCAGTGTGACTACCGCCCGCTCGCTCGCGGTGAGCGCGTCCCACCCGCTCGCCGAGGCGCCGCGTCGTCCGCTCGGCCCACGCCGGACACCGAGCTCGCGCAGACCGGCCACGACTCGAAGGGCGCACCGCCGGGCGCCCAGCGACTCGTGGATCGCGAGTGCTTCCCGCATCACCTCGGCTGCCTCGGCGGACTGCCCGGCGGCGGCCAGCAACCCCGCGGCGTCCTCACAGCCCAGGGCAAGATCGAACGGGCGACTACCGGACCGGTACGCGGCCAGCGCGTC
>Ga0137412_10004365_pt1 | contig 11295 bp, 10 predicted proteins | sample CZODoug2_1_16fun_FD_122160 | JGI IMG/M metagenome (GOLD analysis project Ga0137412, IMG submission 122160) | Vadose zone soil fungal communities from Angelo Coast Range Reserve, California, USA - CZODoug2_1_16fungal (Hybrid Assembly) | ecosystem: Environmental > Terrestrial > Soil > Vadose zone... | reverse complement strand
CACTGGTCGTTCAAAAATATGGTGCTGATCGGCGACGCCCTGCATTCGGCGCATTTCTCGATCGGATCGGGCACGCGGCTGGCGATCGAGGATGCGATCGCGCTTGTGAAGGCGCTGGACGCCGAAGGCGATATTTCCAGCGCCCTGGTCCGTTACCAGACCGAACGCCAGCCGATCGTGAAAAAGCTGGTGACGGCGGCGCGCACCAGCGCCGACTGGTATGAAAAGTTCGCCGACCATATGAAGCTCGATCTTTCGGATTTTGCCTACAGCTACATCACCCGTTCGGGTCGGATCGACGACGCGCGTCTGCGCGCGATGTCGCCGCTATTCATGGCGCGATACGAGGCGTCGAAACATCCGTCGCAGCCAGGTGGGGCGCAGCGATGACACACGAGATCGCCGACCGGGTGCCTTCAAACAGCCCGGGCGCTGCGGAGATCGGATTTGCGATCCCGGAGCGCTACAACGCCAGCCGGATTCTGTTCGACAACCTCGGCAACGGCCGCGGCGACAGGCTCGCGCTCGTCGGGCCGGCGGGGACGCGCAGCTATCGCGAACTCTGCGCCGAAGCATCCAAGTGGGGCCACGGCTTCCAGTCGCTGGGCCTCAAGCGCGGCGACCGCATCCTGATGTTTACAGACGATACGCCCGCCTATCCGGCCGCGTTTTTCGGCGCGGTTCGCGCCGGCTTCGTGCCGCTCTTGATCAATACGCTGACGCCGCCTGACCTGCTGCAGTTTTATCTGTCGGATTCGGGCGCCACCGTCGCCATCGCCGATGCCGAATTTTGCACCCGCTTCGATGCGGTGGCCTGCAAGGACACGGCGTTGCAGACACTGATCGTCGTCAACGGCGCCGCCGGCGATCACGCGGCGCCGAACACGATCGCGGCAGAGCCGTGGTTGCCAGGTTTCTCAGCCGAACTTGCGGAGGCTGACACCCACCGCAACGAGATGGCGTTCTGGATGTATTCGTCGGGCTCGACCGGGCGGCCCAAGGGCATCGTCCATCTGCAGCACGACATGGCCTATAGCGAGGCCGCGTTCGCGCGCAATGTGCTGAAGCTCAAAGCCGACGACATCTGCTTTTCGGTGCCGAAGATCTTCTTCGCCTACGGTTTCGGTAATTCCGTCACGTTCCCGTTCGCCGCGGGCGCGGCCGCGCTGCTGCTGCCGGGCCAGCCCAAGCCGGCGGCGATTTTCGAGGCCATCGGGCGTTTTCGTCCCTCCGTCTTCTTTGGATTGCCGACGCTCTATACGTCCTTGACCAAGGCCGAGGGCGCGGCGGCGACGGATTTTTCGTCGCTGCGGATGGCGCTATCCGCCGCCGAGGTGCTGTCGGCCGATGTCTACAATGGCTGGAAGACCCTCACCGGTCTTGAGATCGTCGAAGGGCTGGGCTCCACGGAAGTGCTGCACATCTACCTCTCCAACCACCCGGAGAGGAAAAAACTCGGCGCCGCCGGCCTGCGGGTGCCCGGCTATGAAATTGCGCTCCGGAATAAAGACGGCCGCGAGGTCGGCGACAACGAGGAAGGCATCCTGTGGGTACGCGGCGATTCCAACACGCCGCTGTACTGGAACCGGCCGGACAAGTCAGCCGAGACCATCCGCGAAGAGGGCTGGATCTACACCGGCGACCGTTTTGTCCGCGATAGCGACGGCTTTCATTTCTTCCGCGGCCGCGCCGACGACCTCATCAAGATCTCCGGCCAATGGGTCTATCCGCTCGAAGTCGAGCTCTGCCTTAGCGAGCATCCCGCCGTACGCGAATGCGCGGTGTTCGCGGCCGAATTGCCTGATAGACGCATGACCTTGAAGGCGGTGGTCGTCATGAACGACCGCGCGTTCGACACAGCCGACGCTACAAAAATGCTGCAGGACTTTGTGAAGGCAAAGCTGCTGCCCTATAAATATCCGCGCGAGGTAAAATTCATCGACGAATTGCCGAAGACCGGCACCGGCAAGATCGACCGCCAGGCGCTGTTGCGGATTTAATATTCGTACGCTTCAACATACTCAGCGTCGTCCCCGCGAAGGCGGGGACCCATAACCACCAGCGCTTATTATTTACAGAAGGCTTCTGCCCGATCGCCTGAACGATAGGCCACGGCGTATGGGTCCCGGCTCGCGCTTCGCTTGGCCGGGACGACGCAATATTTGCACCTACCCCTCACCAAGCCCCGTCCCGCCATACAGCCACGCCAGATCGCCGTAGTAATCCTCCGACGTCTTCGCACGCATGATGGCGTTGCGGAGGCGGGCGTGTTCGCCGGAGGGGTGGTAGATGTGCTCGCCGATGGCGCGGGATAATAGCTGCACGCGCGCGGTACGCGGAAAGCGCTGTGAACAGTAACGCTCAAGCGCGATGGCATAATCATCAGGATATGTCCCCAGCATATGCGACAGGCACACCGCGTCCTCCAGCGCCATGCAGGCGCCTTGCGCGAAATATTGCAGCATCGGGTGCGCGGCATCGCCGAGCAGCGCGACGCGGCCGTCGACCCAGCGCGCGAGCGGATCGCGGTCGCACAGCACCCACAGCTTCCAGTTCTTGCCGTGGCGAATGATATCCTTTGCGCGCGTGTGCACATGCGCAAAACCCTGCATCACTTCCTCGTCGGAGACAGGCTTGCCGGCGACCGGCTCCGGCGCGTCGTTGTGGCAGGTGACGACGAGGTTGAACACTTTCCAGCCCGACAGCGGATAATGCACGATGTGGCATTTCGGCCCGGCCCACAGCGTCGCCGCATTCCAGCGCAGATCCTCGGGCATCTCATCGGTCGGAATCACCGAACGATAGGTGGTGTGACCGGAAACCCGCGGCGGCCCGTCCGCAGCGACCGATTTACGGATATTCGACCACAGGCCGTCGGCGCCGATCAGCAGCGAGCCGGTGACTTTATCGCCGGAGGCAAGCCGCGCCGTCACTGACGAGCCGTCCTGATCGTAACCGATGACTTCGCTGCTGACGCGCAGCTCGATCAATTCGTGATCCCGGCAGGCTTTCAGCAACACGCCGTGCAGATCGCCGCGATGCACGACCGCGTAAGGGTTGCCGAAGCGCGAGCGGAAGGCCTCGCGCAGGTCGACATGGGTGATCTCTTCCGCTGTGAGCGCATCCATCAGCCGGAGCTGATCCACATACACCGCCATGCTGCGCGCCGCGTCGCCGACGCCGAGATAATCGAAGGCATGGAACGCGTTCGGTCCGAGCTGAATGCCGGCGCCGATCTCACCCAGCGCTGAAGCCTTTTCAAGCAGGATCGAAGGAATCCATTTTTGCGCAAGCCCAAGCGCCGCGGCCAGGCCGCCAATGCCTCCGCCCGCGATCAGGACAGGCCGCGCGTCCAATCCCATCAGTACGCTTTCCCCAGATGTTCGAGCGCATCTTCGGCGCGCAGCGGCACGCGCGAAGCCTCGTTATTGAGATCGACCAGCTGCGTCAGCAGCGCCAGCAGCGTCTTGCGGTCCGCCTGCTTCAGCGGCTGCAGCATCCGCGCCTGCGCGCGATCGACCAACGGCACGATGTTGCGCAGCAGCGCTGCGCCCTTTTTGGTCAGATGCAGCAGTTTTACCCGTTTGTCCTCGGGCGCGGGCTTGCGCTCGACGTACTGTTTCGCCTCCAGACGCTCGATCACGCTGCCCAGGGTCGAGCGATCGAACGCAATCACGGCGGAGAGGCGCGTGGCGTCGATGCCGGGATGGGTGCGGATCGCAACCAGGGCTGCATATTGCACCGGCGTCAGGTCGTAGGCCCTGCACTCCTCCACGAAGATCGCCACCGCGATCTGCTGCATGCGGCGAAACAGATAGCCCGGCTTGGTGTAGACGGCATCCATCGTCACGGCTGCGGATTTACTCGGCATCGGGCTGCCGGTCCGGTGCGGCGTCCGCGAACGCCTTGTTGTCCTTCGCCGCGGCTTCGGCTTTCAGCAGCCGTGGGAACGGGTCGAGGTCGACCCCAAAGCGCCGCGCATTGGCCAATTGCGGCACCAGGCAGAGATCGGCCATGGTCGGTGCTGCGCCAAAACAGAACGGACCGGGCTCATCCGCGATCAGGGTTTCGCAAGCCGACAGACCCTCCCGGTTGGCCCATGCGGCCCATTCGGTCACCTGCTCTTCCGGCAGGCCGGCCTGCCGCAGCCGCGCCAATACCTTGAGATTCTGCACCGGGTGGGTATCGCAGGCGAGCGCCATCGCGAAGGCGCGGACCTTGGCGCGGCGCAGCGGATCCTTCGGAAGCAGCGGCGGCTCGGGATGGGTTTCCTCCAGCCATTCGATGATGGCGAGCGACTGGGTGATGATCGCGCCCTGGTCGTCCTGCAGCGTCGGAACCAGCCCTTGCGGATTGATCGCGAGATAGGCGGGGTCGCGCTGTTCGCCCTTGCGCAGATGGTGCGGCAGGTGGTCCGCGCTCAAGCCCTTCAGGTTCAACGCTATTCTGACCCGGTAGGACGCGCTGCTGCGGAAATAGCCGTGCAGCTTCATCGGAACCTCCCCTAAATCTCGTCGTTTTACTTGTGGCGTGCATTGACGCTATCCACTTTGTAAGTATGCTGTCAATAATTGAAGCAACAAGAACCCGGGAGGCTGCCATGGAAGCCGTACAGAAGACGCCGGAACGCGAAGCGTTCTACAAGAAGATCGACGGCGAAAATCTCTCCGCGCTCTGGAACGTGATGGGCGACCTGATCACGCCGGAGCCCAGGAGCGCCTGCCGGCCGCATTTGTGGAAATTCGATGCCATCCGCGATTACATGACCGAGGCCGGCAAGCTGATCACGGCGAAGGAAGCCGAGCGGCGGGTGCTGGTGCTGGAAAACCCCGGGCTGCGCGGCCAGTCGAAAATCACCACCTCGCTGTTTGCCGGCGTGCAGATGGTGGTCCCCGGCGACGTCGCGCCGGCGCACCGGCACAGCCAGTCGGCGCTGCGCTTCGTGCTCGAAGGCAAGGGCGCCTATACCGCGGTCGATGGCGAGCGCACCGCGATGGAGCCCGGCGATTTTGTCATTACGCCGTCGATGACCTGGCACGACCATTCCAACGAAACTTCCGAGCCGATGTTCTGGCTCGATGGGCTGGATATCCCGATGGTGCAGTTCTTCGATGCGTCGTTCGCGGAAGGATCGAACGAAGACCAGCAGAAGATCACCCGTCCCGCCGGCGACAGCTTTGGCCGTTACGGTCACAACCTGCTGCCGGTCGATGGGAAGCGCACATCGAAGACCTCGCCGATCTTCAATTATCCCTACAGCCACACCCGCGAAGCGCTGGAACAGGCCAAAACGCGCAACGAGTGGGACGCCTGCCACGGGTTGAAGCTGAAATTCTCCAATCCCGAGACCGGCGATTTTGCGATGCCGACCATCGGCACCTTCATCCAGCTGCTGCCGAAGGGCTTCAAGACCGCGCGCTATCGTTCGACCGACGCCACGGTATTCGCCGCGATCGAAGGCAAGGGTCGTTCGCGGGTCGGCGAGCAGACTTTCGAGTGGGGTCCGCGCGACCTGTTCGTGGTGCCGAGCTGGCAGTGGGTCACCCACGAGGCCGACGAAGATTCGGTGGTGTTCAGTTTCTCGGATCGTCCGGTGCAGCAGAAGCTGGACCTGTTTCGCGAAGACCGCGGCAACGCGTGATTTGACGGGTCGTCGTAGCGCAAAGCAATCCACGGTCTGGCGTCGTCCCGGCGAACGCCGGGACCCATACGGCGCGGACTCTCGCTTCTGCACTGGAGCAGAGGCCCTTTTTCACTTTTGGGGCCAGGGGTGATGGGTCCCTGCGTTCGCAGGGACGACCCGCTGAGAGGTTGTGCGAAGCCACGACCATCGGCTGAAGTTGGTCATATGCGATAGCCCTGCCCCGCAAGGGGGGAGGGAGCGCGCTGCCGTTGCCGCGATGCCCAAGCAACGCTTCAAGCCAAGTGGATCAGACCTCACCGCCAGTGCAGCAGGCGGGTTTCCAACAGATTGATCAGCCGTCCGACCGCGAGGCCGAACAGCGACAGGATGACGACGCCGGCCAGCAACTGATCGGTCTGCATCAGATTGCCGGCCTGCAGCACGAAGGCGCCGATGCCGAATTCGGCGCCGATCATCTCCGCGCTCACCACCAGCAGCAGCGCGACCGAAGCGGTGATGCGAAAGCCGGCCAGAATCGACGGCAGCGCGCCCGGCCAGATCACCCGGCGCACGATGGCATGAAACGGCACATTGAAACTCTGCGCCATCCGGATCAGGTTGCGCGGCACCGCATCGACGCCGCTATAGACCGATATCGCGGTGGAAAAGAACACCCCGAGCGCAATGGTGGCGATCTTCGGCTCTTCGCCGATCCCGAGCCACAGGATCAGGAGCGGCAACAGCGCGATTTTCGGAATCGGAAACAGCGCCGAGATGAAGGTGATGCCGACGCCGCGCGCGAGGCTTGAGAGACCGATCGCGAAGCCGACGATGACGCCGGCTATCGTGCCGAGAATCCAGCCGGTGCCGATACGCATGATCGAATAGGACAGATGATGCCAAAGCGCGCCGCTGAGCGCGAGCTTGTAGATCGCGACCGCAATCGCCGATGGCGCCGGCAGGAACAATGGATTGACCCAGCCGGCGCTGCCGGCCAGTTGCCAAAGCCCGATCACCAGCACGAGCCCGATCCAGCCCGCATAGCGGCCCGCTCTTGGCGTGAACCCGGCGCCGCGAAATTTGACCGGCCGCGGCGCGATCTCGCCATCGGGTTGCGGCGAAGGCGTTGATGCTTGTGAGCGCTCAAGCATGCTGGACCTCGCGCTCGGCATCGATCGCCTCTTCGCGGATCAGCGACCACAATTCGTTCTGCAAACCGATCAGTTTGCCGCGCGCATCGATGCCGCCGCGCTCGTCGCGGGTCATCGGGATGGTCACGACCTCGCGGACGCGGCCGGGACGGCGCGACAGCACCACGATGCGGTCGGCGAGCCGCACGGCTTCTTCCAGGTTGTGCGTGACATAGACCGCGGCCATTGCGTCAGCAGCAAGGAGGCGGATGAAATCCTCCATCAGCAACTCGCGGGTCTGCGAATCCAGCGCCGACAATGGCTCGTCCATCAGGAGGATCGCGGGCTTAACCGCGAGCGCCCGCGCAATGCCGACACGCTGGCGCATGCCGCCCGACAATTGCTTGGGATAGGCGCCGCGGAAATCGGTTAGCCCGGTCCGGCGCAGCGCGTCGTCGACGACAGTTCGGCGCGCGGCAGCGTCCAGCGCCGTATGCACCAGCGGAAATTCGACGTTCTCCGCCACCGTGCACCAGGGCAGCAACGCAAAATCCTGGAACACGAAGGTCAGCGGGTTGAGGCTGTCGGCGGGCGGCGCGCCGCGCAGTTCGGCCTGCCCCCCGGTCGGCCGCAGCAGACCGCCGAGGATCGACAGCAGCGTGCTCTTGCCGCAGCCGGAAGGACCGACGATCGCCACCACTTCGCCGGCGGCGACCTGGAACGAGACGTCGTCGAGCACGTCGAGTTCGCCGAAGCGGTGGCTGATATGGTTGGCGATCAGCTCCATTTATGCTCGATTCGCCACAGAGTTCGTCATTGCGAGGAGCAAAGCGACGAAGCAATCCATTCGTCCACGCATGCGGCGCGATGGATTGCTTCGCATCGCTCGCAATGACGGTGGGGCGAGCCGCGCATTCAACCCAGACCCGTCATCCCCGCGCAACGGTTTTGCCGTTGTCGCTGGAGGAGCGCGAAGCGCGTCTCGAAGGATCGACGGCCCGGATGCAGCAGCTCGGCCGTGCATCCTTCGAGGCTCGCTCCGCTCGCACCTCCAGCGACAACAGCAAAACCGATGCGCGGGGATGACGGGGATAGAGTGGCGTGTGCGATCTAACATCAATCCGCCTTCACGTAATCCTTGGCGATGATCGCGCCGGCATCAAAGCCCTCGTCGACAAAGCCCTGGTCCTGCAGCCATTTGATCTGGTTGTCGACATTTTTCACATCGAGCTTGCCGTCGGGATCCACATAGGCGCAATTGCCGACCACCTGCTCGACCGGGAGGTTGGTGTATTTGGCGATGATCTCGAGCAGCGGTTTTGTCGATTCGTTGATCGGCACGACACCGTCCTTGATCGCGGCCAGGATCACGTCGTGATATTCGCGGTCGGCGCGGGTGAGCGCGGTCAGCAGCCTGGTCACCAACGGCGCATTGGTCAGCGTCTTCGGCGAGGCGAAGATGGCGCCGAGCTGCCACGGCGTCTCGTCGCCGACCCAGCCCAGAAATTTCGCGCCGTTCGAATCCATCAGTGTGCGCGCCGTCGAGACCGGGAGCAGCGCCGCGTCGACGGTCTCGCCCTTCAGCGCCGCGGCGGCATTCGACAGCGACTGCAGCGGCACGATCTTCACGTCGGACAGTTTGAAGCCGTATTTGTCGGCGAGCAGGCCGAGCGAATAGTGGAAGCTGGAGCCGACCTGGGTCACGGCGACGCGCTTGCCGGCGAGATCCTTGGGCGTCTTGAGACCGGCGGCATAGGCGTTGTTGCTGGCGAAATAGCCGATCAGCGGATAGCCGGCCTTCTCGCGGCTCATGCCGCCAATCACCTTCAGCGTGCCCTTGCCGGCAAGATTGTAGAGCCCCGCGGTGAACGCGGTGATGCCGAAATCAATGTCACCGGACGTGGTCGCCACCGCGATCGGCTGCGCCGCGTCGAAGAATTTTAGCTCGACATCGAGGCCGGCCTCGCGAAAGTAACCCTTGTCCTGCGCAATGAAGACCGGCGCCGATGACGACAGGCGCAGCACGCCGATCTTCGCCTTCAGCAGATCCTCGGCCCGCGCGAACGAGTTCGCCGCCAGCGCCAGCAGACCAGCCACCGCAATCCGCGCCCAACCCTTCATTCCACTCCCTCCACCGTCCGCAAAAGAAGGACGCGCGCAGATCTTAAAGTCCCGCAGGCACCGCCTGATCGCGGCCGATGAAAGCACCCTGCTCTCGCAGCTGGTGTTGCAACTTTTCGACGGAAATGTCGCGTGGAATCGTGTTGCCCGACAGCGCCAGCGCGGCCGCGGTTCCCGCCGCCTCGCCCATCACGAAACAGGCACCGGAGACGCGCGCCGCCGATTGCCCCTCATGGGTCATCGAGGCGCAGCGGCCAGCCATCAGGAGATTATCGACGCCTTCGGGCACCAGCATGCGGTAAGGCAGCTCATTGTAGCCACGGCTTTCCGGGATTGGCGGAAACTCGAAGACGACATCGCCCGGCACATGGGATTCCTTCGGCCAGCCATTGACGCCGATCGAATCCGCAAACGAGGCGCAGCCGAGCACGTCCTCGCCTGAGAGCAGGTAGCCGCCGATCACCCGCCGCGTCTCGCGGATGCCGAGCTGCGGCGGCAGATCGACGATGTAGGAATTCTCGAAGCCGGGCACCGTGCGCAGGAACGCAAACGCCTCGACCGCCTGGCGGCGGCCCTCGATCTCGCCCCGGGTCATGTCATCGGGATCGATACCCGAGATCGCGCCGCCGTCACTCCGCGCCACTTGCGTAAAATTCACCCGCCATTCGATCTGCGATTTCTGCGGCCGCACGATCGCGGATTTGCGCGGGAATTTGTGCGTGCCGGCGGCCTCGGCCTTTTCCATCAAGGCCGGGATGGTCCGCCACGCGTCGCCGGCCTTGGCCGGATCGATGCCATTGAGGCGGAACATCATCGAGGGGTAGAGCATGCCGCCGGCGTTGTCGCCAACTTCAAAGGGCGCGCCGGCCCACACCGCGAGATCGCCATCACCGGAGCAATCGATGAAGATGTGTCCGAGCACCGCCTGCCGGCCGGCCTTGGTCTCCACCATCAGCGCGCGAATGCGCGAACCGTCCATCACGACGCCGGCGCCGAGCGCATGGAACAGGATGTCGACCTTGTGATGTGTCAGCAGATCGTCGGCTGCGATCTTGTAGGCCGCGGTGTCATAGGCCTGCGCAAAAATCTTGCCGAGGATCAAATGCGGCGCGTTCAGCCCGCCGAGCCGGTCGATGCGCGCGAGCAAATCCGAGGCGACGCCCTGCACCACCCGGTGCATCTCGCCGAAGACATTGGCGTGCAGCCCGCAGAAGTTGGTCACCCCCGCCGCGGTGCCCATGCCGCCGAGAAATCCGTAACGTTCGATCAGGAGTGTCGGGCGGCCGGCGCGCGCTGCCGCCACAGCGGCGGCGATCCCGGCCGGGCCGCCCCCGAGCACGACCACGTCATACTCGCCATAGATCGGGACCTGCCGCGCAGGTTCTTCGATCGTGTTCGCTCGCATCATTTCCGCCCTGAACAAGTTCGTTGATGCCGACTATGAATTGATGCGAATTGAACTACAATCCACCAAATTATGTAATCAGCTTTCTCGAATCGAGAAAGATCATGGATACGCTCGTCAACCTCGAGGCCTTCCTCGCCACCGCCGACGCCGGCGGTTTCTCGGCTGCCGCGCGAAAGCTCAATGTCGCAACGTCGGTGGTGGCAAAACGCGTCACCCAGCTCGAGGAGCGGATCGGCACCGCGCTGTTTCATCGCTCGACCCGGCAATTGCGGCTGACCGAGGCCGGGCAGCAATATGTCCATCGCGCACGCGGCGTCGTTGCCGATGTCGGCGATCTGTTGTCGCGAATGGGCGAGAAGCAGCGCGACCTCACCGATCATCTGCGCGTCAAGGCACCGACCTCGCTGACCGTCGCGCGGCTTGCCGACGCCTTCACGATGTTCCAGAAGCAGAACCCGAGCGTGAAGCTCGAGATCGTGATGATCGACCGCCCGGTCGATCCGGTGACCGAAGGGTTCGACATCGCGATCGGCGCCTTCCCGCATTCCTTTGGCGGCGTCGTTGACGAGCCGCTGTGCCGGCTGCCGCGGCTGTTGTGCGCCGCGCCCGCATACTTGCGGAAACACGGCACGCCAAAGCATCCGCGCGACCTGGTCGATCATCGCTGCCTCAGCTTCCTGCCGACCGGGCCGGAATGGCCGTTCGAAGGACCGCGCGGCCGCATCAACATCCAGGTGCGACCATATCTCAGTTCGAACGAGGGCCGTGTGCTGACGCAGAGCGCGATCGCCGGCAACGGCATCGCGCTGATCTCGCATTATCTGGTCGAAGATGCCTTGCGCGACGGCACACTGCAGCCGGTACTCCCGGAGTTTCCGATCCCGCAACTGTGGGTGAAGGCCGCCGTTCCTGAACGCCGCATCGATGCCGCCGCGGTGCAGGCGTTGCTCAAGACACTGAAGAAGTCGCTGTCGCAATCGCTGTGACGCGACGCCGATCTTGCTCGTGTCGTG
>Ga0137412_10004364_pt1 | contig 11296 bp, 10 predicted proteins | sample CZODoug2_1_16fun_FD_122160 | JGI IMG/M metagenome (GOLD analysis project Ga0137412, IMG submission 122160) | Vadose zone soil fungal communities from Angelo Coast Range Reserve, California, USA - CZODoug2_1_16fungal (Hybrid Assembly) | ecosystem: Environmental > Terrestrial > Soil > Vadose zone... | reverse complement strand
GCCGGCATTCCCGCTTGGAAGACCAAGCCAAGTTGGTACATGGTCGCCAAAGCCGACCGGATTATCAATCCAGATCTCGAGCGGATGTATGCAAAGCGCGCCCGCAGCCACACGGTCGAAATCGCCGGCGCGAGCCATTCGGTCTACGAGTCACATCCTAAAGACGTCGCCGCGCTGATTGAGCAGGCGGCGCAGCATGCGCAAGACTGAGCGCAACATGAGGACCTGGCGAGAAGCGCGTGATGCACGCGATGCGCGAGTCGCCGCCGGGAGGGCTTTCGCGAATCACAAGGTGGTGGAAACGCGCGATGTCGTCGCTCTATTGGAGGCCGTCATCAGACCGGGTGATCGAGTCTGCCTCGAAGGGGATAATCAGAAGCAGGCGGATTTCCTGGCACAATGTCTCGCGGCTGTGGATGTCCGGAGGGTCCACAGCCTGCACATGGTGCAATCCGGCGTAGTGCTTCCGGAGCACTTGGACGTGTTCGAGAGCGGAGTCGCCAAGCGGCTCGACTACGCTTACTCCGGCCCGCAAGCGTCACGGATCGCTACCATGCTGTTCGGCGGCAAGATCGAACTGGGTGCTGTCCACACCTATCTTGAGCTGTTTGCTCGTTACTTTCTCGATTTGACTCCGCACGTCGCATTAATTGCCGCGGTGAGCGCGGATCGCGAGGGCAATCTGTACACCGGCCCCAACACGGAAGACACCCCCACCGTGGTCGAAGCCACGTCCTTCAAGGACGGATTGGTCATCGCGCAGGTGAACGAAATCGTCGAACGCGTTTCACGCGTCGACATTCCGGGCGACTGCGTGCATTTCATCGTCAAATCCGACAAGCCCTTCTACGTCGAACCCCTGTTCACCCGCGATCCCGCCGCCATCACCGAGTCTCAAATCCTCACCGCGATGTTGGCGATTGCGGGAATTTATGCGCCCTACCACGTCAGGCGGCTGAACCATGGGATTGGGTTTAATACCGCAGCGATCGAGCTTCTGCTGCCGACGTACGGCGAGCGCCTGGGACTCAAAGGCAAAGTGGCGAGCCATTGGGCCGTGAATCCCCATCCGACCCTGATTCCGGCGATCGAGTCCGGCTGGGTCGAGCAGATTCATAGCTTCGGGTCGGAAGTGGGTATGGATAATTACATCCGCGCCCGGTCGGACGTCTATTTCACCGGGTCCGACGGCTCGCTCCGATCCAACCGGGCGCTGTGTCAAACCGCGGGCCTCTACGCCTGTGACTTGTTCATCGGCTCCACCCTGCAGATTGACCTTCAAGGCCACTCGTCTACGGTTACTGCATCGCGCATCGCCGGTTTCGGGGGTGCGCCCAATATGGGCTCCGACGCGCGAGGCCGTCGCCATTCGAGCGACCCTTGGCTGCGAGCGGGCGAGGAAGCGGATCCCGGCGCACCAGCTCTCCTGCGGCGCGGCCGCAAATTGGTCGTGCAGATCGGGGAGACTTTTGGTGACTCACACACACCGCTCTTTGTCGAGAAACTCGACGCCATCACCTTGGCGGAGAAACTTCGCCTCGACCTTGCGCCGGTGATGATCTATGCGGATGACGTGACGCACATCGTGACCGAAGAGGGCATTGCCAATCTCTTGCTCTGCCGCACCAACGATGAGCGTGAGCAAGCGATCCGAGGAATAGCGGGCTACACCGATGTCGGTCGCGGCCGGGATAGAAAGATGGTTCAGACGCTGCGTGAGCGCGGCGTCATTCGGCGTCCAGAGGATCTCGGAATCAATCCCTTGGATGCGGATCGGAGCCTGCTCGCCGCGCGTTCCATCAAGGATCTCGTCCGATGGTCCGGAGGGCTGTATGAGCCCCCCAGTCGATTCCGAAATTGGTGAAAGGAACATCAATGGAAACCTTCAGCTATCACCACAAAGTACCTCAGCGCGCCTCCGGCTCCAAGCCTATGGCGATCGTCGGCGTCGTCGCGTCCGGCAATCTAGAGGTTCTCGTCGAACGGGTCTTGCCGGACACCGACTGCGAGCTGGACATTAAAACCGCGGCCGAAGGATTCGGTGCCGTCTGGAAGCAGGTTGTCGCCGATTTCGTCGAGTTGCGATCCCCCGGAGGCCTGAAACTATCCGTGAATGACGGCGGCGCGCGCCCGGACACCGTGGCGTTACGTCTTGCGCAAGCCGTCCGATTGATTGAGGAGGCAGATCCATGAGCCTGGCGCCCGTCGCGAAGCGAGATGCCGATGAACAGAGAAAAGCGGTTAGCTGGTACGAGGCGTCCGCACGAGAACGAGTTCGTCTCCTCCTCGATGTTCGCAGCTTCCGGGAGTTCATCGGCCCTGAGAAGCGCGAGATCAGCCCGCACCTGCACATCTTCAATCTCCCGGAGCAATTCGACGACGGCATGATTGTGGGCCGGGGTCTGTTGGACGGCCAGAAAGTCTTCATCGCCGCCCAGGAAGGACGCTTCATGGGTGGGGCCTTCGGCGAAGTTCACGGCGCCAAGCTCACGGGACTGCTCCGGGCCGTCCGCGACGCCCCGTCGATCCCCCTGGTTATCTTATTTGATACTGGCGGCGTGAGGCTGCAAGAGGCCAATGCGGGCGAGTTGGCGATTGCCGAAATCGTGCGCGCCTTGATCGAAGCGCGAACGGCCGGGGCCAAAGTGGTGGGGCTCATTGGCGGCCGCGCTGGATGCTACGGGGGTGGCGGACTGATTGCCGGCTGCTGCTCGGCGCTCGCTGTCTCTGAACAGGGCCGCATCAGTGTCTCGGGTCCCGAAGTCATCGAGACGAACCGCGGCGTGGAGGAGTTCGATTCTAAGGACCGCGCCCTGGTGTGGCGCACGATGGGCGGCAAGCACCGGCGCCTCATCGGTGGAGCGGACATGTTCGTCGACGACACGATTGAGAGCTTCCGCGTCGCGGCGATACACCTGATTCGCTGCTCGTCAGGATTCGACACCGACGTGTTGGAATCGGAGCAACTACGCTTGACTCAGCGACTGCAACAGTTCGGCTTATGTACTGACGCCATACAGATATGGCGAGCGGCGGGGATTAAAGACGCTGAGGCGGTGCCTGGTATGGCGACCGGCGATTTCATTGCACTGGCCAACAAGATTCGGGAGCCGCGCTATGACGCTCGATGAAATTCTCTCCTCCCTGTTTCCGCAGGGGCATGACGTCGGAAACGATCGCGGTTTGGTCCGAGGATCGGGAGCCCTACCGGGCGGAGGACGAATCGAGGTGCTCGGCGTCGTGGATCGGACGCCCATCGGTGTGGACGAGGCTTTGCAACTCTCCGAGTGGGTGCTCGACGTCATTGCGCAGGGGGGCAGCGACCCCATACTGATTTTAGTCGACAGCGACAGTCAGCGAATGAGCAAGCGAGAAGAGTTATTGGGACTCAATGAGTACCTCGCTCACCTCGCCAAGGCGTTGATGCATGCCGATCTGCACGGCCATGCGACCGTCGGGTTGCTGTTCGGCCACACCGCTGCCGGCGCTTTCATCGCCACTGCGCTCGCCGCTCGGACTTTGGTGGCGCTTCCCGGTGCGCAGCCGGAAGTCATGGATCTGCCCTCGATGGCGCGCGTGACAAAACTGTCGATCGAGGTTCTCCGAGAGAAGGCGAGGTCCACCCCGGTGTTCGCGCCCGGCCTCGAGAACTTGGCGCAGACCGGGGCGGTGTTCGCCACGTGGGACGAGAAGCGCTCGCTTGCCGAACAACTGCAAGGACTACTGAACGAGCGGCGCGCGCACCACGATCGGCGCGATGTACTCGGCAAGCAGCGAGGCGGTCGTCCCAAAGCCGCTGACATTCAGGAGCGCGTTCATGAACTCGCCATCCAGACTCCCTAGCGAGAATCCGCGACGCCACGATCTTGTTTTCGTGAGGCCGACGGCGTGGCGGTCATTTCTCGAGACGCGCAACGATCTGGCCGATGACCCCTTGGTTGCCGGGTGGGTCGACCGAGGATGGCCGCTCATCGCAAGGCGCATGGCGCCCGATGAGGGCCACGGAGTGCCACTCGGGTTGCCCCTGCCCCCTTCGGCGGGCAAGCGGCGGATTGGTTTGCTCATGGATCCCGCCGGCATCAGGTCCGTTGCGCGCCCTCCTCTGCTGAGCACTGCGTTCTGCGTCGCGCCGACTGCCTGGATACCGACCTTGGGCACGTTGAACCATATGGCCGGGCGATTGGGTGTGGAAGCACGAGTGTTCGGCAGTCTCGCGTGGTGTCTGCTGACGGGATTGAATTACCTGACTGCCCGCTCGGACCTCGATTTCATCCTGTCCCTGCCTCATCCACGCGACTTCCCAGAACTAATGACTGAGCTTGGCTCGATCGACAGTGCCGCGCCGATGCGATTGGACGGCGAAATCGTGCGTGACGATGGCGCCAGCGTTCAATGGCGTGAACTGTACTCCGGAGCTCGCGAAGTGCTGGCCAAAACCGTCGGAGCAGCAACTTTGCTGAATTCTGCCGAGTTCACCGGCGGGAGCATTTAATCGTGGGCAATGCTTTAGTTCGCACCCCGCATCGACCGCCCGTGTTGCTGCCTAAATCGCTCGCTAGCGTCAAGCGAGACGCCAGGGGAATTGCTGCTCACGCCGTCGATTGTCTTCTACTCGAGCTGGAGACCTACCCAAAGCCAGGCTTGGTCAGCCACGTCGATGCTGGGAGTCACACGGATATGGATGCGGGCACCTTGCGCCGCGGCGCAACGGCGCTCGGTCCCTATCTGTGTGCCTTGACTGAAGCCGGCGCACAGGATTGCGACATGGGCCGCCTGCGAGTGATCGGCATCGAAGCCGAAGCGGCGATGCTGGAGGCTACCGGAGGAATCAATACTCATCGAGGCGCGATCTTCGGGTTGGGTCTGCTCTGTGCCGCAGCCGGCGCGAGATGCAGCGGCACCGTCGACTCCACTGCACCACTCGGCTCTGTCGTGGCTCGACGATGGGGGAAGGAGATCTTGAGCGGCCCGGTGACGCTACGAAGTCACGGTCTCGAGGCACGGCGGCGCTATGGAGCCGGTGGGGCACGCTGCCAGGCAGCGGATGGCTTCCCCAGTGTCTACAGCATTGGATTACCCGCTCTCAAGCAGGCGGCCATCATGGCCCCAGCGGACGCCGAGGCGGTTCGGGTGCATGCCTGCTTTTCCTTGATCGCGGCCGTTGAGGATACCAATCTGCTGCACCGGGGTGGAACCGCGGGCCTTTGCTTCGCACAAAGTGCTGCCCGATCCTTCCTCGATCGCGGCAGCGTGAGCCAACGCCATTGGCGCGTCCATGCACGCACCGTGCATGAGGTATTCGTCCAGGGCCGGCTCAGCCCCGGGGGCTCGGCTGATCTTCTGGCCATGAGCCTTTTCGTGCAAGCGATCGAGAGTGAGTAGCCGCGGATGACATTGGCCGTCTTGTGTTCAGGACAGGGACTGCAGCATCCCCAAATGTTTTCCCTCACCGGTAACGCTCCGGCGGCGGAGGCGGTGTTTGCACACGCCACGAAAAAGCTCGGGCAACGCGACCCACGGGAACTCGTTCAGACGGAGCCCCTGCAGGTTCTGCATAGCAATCGCGTAGCTCAAATTCTCTGCGCGTCTCAAGCATTGAGCGCAGCGGCGGCGCTGCGCCACGTGTGGCCGAAACGGATTCTCTTGGCCGGCTACAGCGTGGGCGAGATATCGGCCTGGGGTGTTGCAGAGTTGTTCGACAGTACGACGACGCTCGATCTCGTGGCACTGAGGGCGGAACTGATGGACGCGGCGAGTTCACCCGGGGACGGCCTGCTATTCGTACGCGGCATGAGCCGCACCTCAGTCGACAATCTGTGCAGGCGCTATTCGACGGCCGTTGCTATCGTCAATCCGAATGATGGCTTTGTGCTTGGCGGATCAGGCGAGGTGCTGGATATTCTTGCAGTCGATGCGATGCGAATGGGTGCCCCATACGTGACACGCCTTGCGGTCAATGTAGCCTCCCACACCGTGCGGTTGGCTGCCGCAAGCTCAGCATTTCAAGTTGCGCTGGAACATACGCCGGTCAAACCTAACGCAAACAGTCGTGTAAGACTGTTCAGCGGCATAGATGGGACAGCCGTGCTGGATACAGCGGCTGGCAAAAAGAAGCTCAGCGAGCAGATTTCCCACACGGTGGAATGGGCCGCCTGTCTGCAGGGTTGCCTTGAAGCCGGAGCAAGCGCCTTTCTAGAGCTCGGTCCCGGATTTGCCTTAAGCAACATGCTCGCAAGCACTTATCCCAATATTCCGTCACGCAGCTTGGACGACTTCCGAACGATCCAGGGCGTCGCCTCCTGGGTGACGCGTTTCGGGTTCTGACAGGTTCAGGTCGACGCATTGAATCCGCTGGATTGCACTGTGCTGCAATCGAGCTTAGGCCGGACATCTCTCAATAACAGGGCCTCCAGCACGACAGTATCGACAGGTTTAGTGAGATGGCGGTCGAACCCCGCGTCGACAGCGCGCTGCCGGTCGCTCTCTTGTCCCCAACCGGTTAGTGCTATTAAGTACATTTCAGACCCCCATGGTTCTCGACGCAGCGCTTGTGCAACTTCGTAACCATTTAAGTGCGGCATGCCGATATCTAATAGCACGGTATCGGGTCGGAAGTTTTGAGCCACCGACAGTGCGGCGCGACCATCATGAGCGACACGCACGTCGTGCCCGCCTAGTTCGAGGATCATCGCTAGACTATCCGCGGCATCGTGGTTGTCGTCCGCCACCAATATCCGCCTGCCGACGGCCGCGGGCGCAACTGCATCGGTCATGGCCCTTGGCGCCAAATCGGGGGTTACAGGCAAGTTCACCACGAACTCACTGCCGCGCCCCAAGCCCTCGCTCTTCGCCTCGACCGTACCGCCGTGTAATTGAACGAGCCCATTCACGAGTGCAAGGCCAATCCCTAGGCCTCCTTCAGACCGGGTCCCGGCGCCTTCGATTTGATAGAACATCTCAAAAATGCCGCCGAGAGATTCCCGGGGAATGCCGATGCCGCTGTCCTTGACCGACAAAGACAATGTGCCCTCCTCGAGTCGGCCCGAGAGAGTGATGCGCCCGCCTGCGTCGGTGTACTTGGCGGCGTTCGTCAGAAGATTGCCAATTACCTGGGAAAGACGCAGAGGGTCAGCATCCATGGCGACAGGCTCCGAGGGCAGGGTCACTGTAAACAGATGGCTCTTGCTATCGATCAGCGGTCGCACTGCCTCAACGGCGGAATCGACCACACTATCGAGTGTGATGCGCTGTTTCTTAAGGTCGAGCTTACCCTGTGTAATACGCGCGACATCCAACAGATCGTCGAGCAACAATGCCATATGTTTGACTTGGCGCTGAATGACGCTTCGCGCCCATTGCAGCTGCTCGGGTCCCAATGTCTGGGAGCCCAACATTTGGGCGGCGTTGCGGATGGGCGCCAGTGGGTTTCGCAATTCGTGCGCCAGAGTAGCTAAAAACACGTCCTTGCGTTGATCTGCTTCGCGCAGCGCGATCTCCGCCGCTTTGCGTTCCGTGTCGTCAAAAAACACACCCACATTGCGCAATGCCGCGCCCGATTCGTCGTACAAAAAGCGGCCTAGTACCCGAAGCCAGCGCACCGCGCCGGTATCGGCACGGATGATCCGATATTCTTGTGTATAGAGCGAGTGAGTGTCACGCGACTGTGTTTGCGCTGCTTCGACACCGGCGAGGTCTGCGGGATGAACGCGACTGCGCCACATTTCGTAGGTTGCGAAGCACGAGTCGTCCGGAACTAGACCGAGCAAAGTATAATGCGACCGGCTCCAACGCAGTTCGTGCGTCCTAAGATCGAGGTCCCAGGACCCCATGCCGGCTTCATCGATGGCGATGCGCAGCCGCTCTTCGCTCATTTTGATGTGTTCGCTGGCGGCGCGGCGCAACCGACTCAAACGGATATGAGTGTCTATGCGTGTGATCAATTCCCGGGCGCTGAAGGGTTTGATGAGATAGTCATCCGCGCCCCCATCGAACCCTTCCAGGCGCGCGTCTTCTCCGGCACGCGCCGATAAGAATATCACTGGAGTGCTTTCAGTAATCGGCCGCGCACGCAAAGCCTTCAACAGCCCGAAGCCATCGAGACGCGGCATCATGACATCCGATAATACGAGATCAGGGCGAACGCCATCGTCGAGCAAATCGAGTGCGTATTGACCATCTTGTGCGCACACTACTGCGAACCGCGACTGCAGCAATCGCGTGACGTACTCGCGCATGTCGCGATTATCGTCTACTAGTAGCACCGTGGGCTTATTGAGGGGGCCGCTCGTCGCTGACGAGGGCTCGGATTGAGCGAGCGCAAGGACTGTCTCGCCTTTCTCCAAGTTCGCGGGATCCGGCAGCCACCTTTGCGCCTCTTCGACAAACGCTCGGGCGCCGCTCGCGGTGGTCCGCTGGTCACTGTCGCGCACCACTTGAGCAGCTGGCAAATGCGCCGCTCCGAAAGGAATCCGCACCCGAAAAACACTGCCGCGCCCGACGGTGCTTTCAATCTCGATGGAGCCGCCATGCAGCTTGACCAGTTCCCGCACCAGCGATAATCCAATTCCGGAGCCCTCGTGCGTGCGGCCATTCGCACCAGGAACACGATAAAAGCGGTTGAAGAGTTGCGGCAGGGCCTCGGGCGGTATGCCAGTACCCGTATCGGCCACTACCAATTCGGCGGCGTCGCCCAGTGAGCGCAGGTCGATGCGGATTTCTCCCTCAAAGGTGTATTTAAAGGCGGTTGATAACAAGTTGAGTACGATTTGTTCCCACATCTCCTGATCAACAAAGACGGGAGTTGGAAGTGCTTCGCACGTCACGGAGTAGCGAAGGCCCGCTCGCTCCATGGCAGAGCAAAAGACGCCTGCCAGTTCTCGAGTCGCGGCGCCAAGATCAGTAGGTGCGTAATGCGCGTGCGCCCGCCCCGCTTCAATGCGCGAGAAATCGAGCAACGTGTTGACCAGCTTGAGCAACCGCAAGGCATTTCGGTGAGCACTGTCGAGGGCCTCTCCGCTCAATCCTTCGGCCGGCTTGCGGAGAGCTTCTTCGAGGGGACCCAAGAGCAGGGTCAGTGGGGTCCTAAATTCATGAGATACATTCGAAAAGAAGACCGTTTTGGCGCGATCGATTTCCGCTAACGCCTCGGCGCGTGCGCGCTCTGCCTCGTAGGACTGGGAATCGGCGATGGCGGCAGCGAACTGTCGGACGAGAAGATCGAAGAATCCTCGATAACTATCGTCCAGAGGGCGGCGCGGTGACACTCCCGCGATGAGGACCGCGATGCTCGTTGAAGAACCCTGCTTGACGGGCAATACCATCGCCTGGGCGACGCGATCCGGCCAAAGCGGCGAAGCTATAGACTCGGGCCCGCTCCGTGGAAGTTCGACGACTTGCGGCACACCACTCCGGATCGTCTCGCCAATCGGCCAGGCTCCCGGGCGTTCCGCGAGGTCAATCTGCGTCGGCAGGAGCAGATCCGGGAGACCGCCGGAATGTTGAGCGAGATTGAGTCGTCCTTGCGACTGATCGAGAAGATACAAGGAGGCGAAGGCCACATCGAGTGGATTTTCCGCAAGCACATTGATCAACCGCTTGCACGCTCCTTCTGTGGTCTCGGCTCGCGGGGATGCTGCCAGGTCGCGCAGCACCCGCAGACGACGTTCACCGATGACTCGCTCGGTCACCTCCGTCACGACGCAAAGCATGCCGGCGATTCGGTTGCCATCGTCGTAGATCGGACTGTATGAGAAAGTGTGGTAACTCTCCTCCGGAAATCCATAGCGCTCTAAAAACAACGGAAGACCTTCATCCCACGTTGCCCGGCCCTCCTCGAGTACCCGCTGAATGCGAGGGGCAATGTCAGGCCAGATCTCCTCCCAGACCTTGTCCGAGCGCGCACCGAGCACCCAGTCGCGCTTCATGCCCACCGTGGGCAGATAGGCGTCGTTGCAGAAGAAGGTGAGATCGTGACCCCAGAGCATCCACATGGCATATCGCGAATCCAGCATGACGCGCACGATCGTCTTAAGCGACTGGGGCCATGCTGTGACCGGTCCGAGTGGCGTCGTAGTCCAATCGAGCGCGCGCATACGGTCGCCCATTTCACCGCCGCCAGCCAAAAAGTCGTCCGGCTTTGCCGCGGCATGGGTATTGTTAGCCATGAAACTTACCGACCATCTGATTATTTTTCCGCACAGTACGATGTGCCACCACGGCCCGCAAGCAAAGTCAGCTATTTCCAATAGTCACTTGTAAAAAATTCAATTCAGGAGGCAAGGCACGTTAACCGAGTCATGGTCCCCTGAGTCGACGCCGTAGGTGTGCTTCCAGGCGCCGAGGTCTGGCGGAAAACAACCGTTTTCCGTGACGATAGGCTTTGCGCTGCAATTGGGTGCGTCGCTGCGCCAGCCGGTGAACCAACGTGTCTACCGCAGCGCTGCCTCCCGGCTGACGATGCTGGATAATTTTGTCGTGCAGCAATGCCAGATCATGATCATCGCCGAGATAGTCCGCCAGTCGATGCGATTTCTTGTAGGTTTTAGTCATGCTTTTGCGCATCAGCGGCAAGAGGGATTTGAGTTCATTGGTGAAGTGTTTCACTTGCTTGCGCCATTCGTGCAGGTGATCGCGACTGTGCTGCTGCGTGGCGGTCGTCATTGCACGGCGGCCGGATCGATAGGCTCGCTTCACGGCTTTTACGGCATCCGCCCGGGTCGGTTGCGTCTTGGGTAGCCTGCGAATTCGCTGTGCCACACCGCTTACCGCGAGGGCGCTCGATAACAGTGCCTTGCGGTCCAGTTGTTCGCGTCGCTCGCGGCTTTCCCGCCGCAGAGTGGTGCGCAGATGTCGGCAAGATTTCGCGTCTTTGCTCGACCGCGGGCATAGACCGTCAAGCGCCTGCACCAGCATTGCGCACGGGCGTCAGCGGCCGCGCTGCATCGCGAAGTCTGGCATTTTCGCGGCGATACGCATCCTCGCCCAACGATTTACGCAGCATGCGCAACAGCGCACGGCAATTCTTCAATCGCTTGCGAATATCGTGAATGCGCCGATCCGAACGGTTGCCGCGTCTCAGCGCCCGCGAAGCTTGCGCGAGTTCTTCCGTCAGTTCCGCGCGCACCACGTCCATCGCTGGTTCCGCCGCGCCGATGGTCGCAACGACCAGCTTACTGGGCGTGCGTCGCGCGAGTGTGCGTGGCCTTTCGAGCCGCCGCCGAGCGCCGAGCCGGGCCCTTGGTCCTGACGGCCTTCATCGCCGCGGCCGAGCGCTCGCGGGCTGTGTGCGTCCGGGCGG
>Ga0137412_10004363_pt1 | contig 11297 bp, 5 predicted proteins | sample CZODoug2_1_16fun_FD_122160 | JGI IMG/M metagenome (GOLD analysis project Ga0137412, IMG submission 122160) | Vadose zone soil fungal communities from Angelo Coast Range Reserve, California, USA - CZODoug2_1_16fungal (Hybrid Assembly) | ecosystem: Environmental > Terrestrial > Soil > Vadose zone... | reverse complement strand
GGCTTGACTCGCGCAGCGATTTTTACTTTTAATTTTTAAAAATTTTAAGTAATTTTGACCCTAAAGCTCTAGGAAAGGGTCTACCCTTAGGACCCTTAGGGTTCCCTTAGGCTCTACTTTAAATTTATCTTATTTAAATAAAGAAAATTGAGTAGGTCCTACGTGGCTAGTAGCCCTAGGCTACCCTAAGGGTCTACCCGGTATTTAATTAAAAAAACCTTTGCTGCCTTAGCAATACTAGTTATAGAAGGAGCCTCTCCTTCCTTTTCTCTTTATCCTGCCCCACCACTTTAACCCTTAGGGTCTACACTCTATCTAGCATAGCAGCTGGGGGGGGGGTTGCTGCGCAAGCCTAAGGGTACAGGGGTAGCAATCAAGCTTATAAATTTTGAGGCTAAGTAGATATAGGCCCTGCTTTAGCTGGTGGGCTGGTAGGTTAGCATCCTTTACCTATTTCAATTAGGATGTAAATTATAGGAACTTAATTTAAATTTAGTAAGTTAAAACAGAAGAAGATTTGAATATTTTTAATTATAATATATACCTTTAATTTTAAATTTTTATACTTTAATATGCTCCTTGCTTGGACCCTTATAGTTAGCTACACCAAACCTAAGACCCTTTGGACACTTAGGACTCTTAGGACCATAAGGGTACCCTGCGAACCGACCCTTGAGCCTTTTTTATTCTTAAAATTAGATTAAATTTGCTTGCTCCTTCTCCCTAGGGTGCGCAAGCGAGTACGGGAGAGCAAGAAAAGGGGTGTTGTTACGCAAGGCTCGACCCTTAGGCTCAAGGGTCGGTTCGCAGGGTCGAGCCTTATGGTCAACTTTTTATTCTTAATATTAAATTAAATTTAAGAAAAGGGTCTACCTTAGAGTTCTAAGTCCCCTAATGGTTGCCCAAGTGTCAAGAAAATAAAAATTATAAATATACCTAGAATTAGTAAAAATAAGAAAAGGTCTAGCTCCGTAGGAGCTACCCTCCCGATTCTTATTTTTATTCTAAAATTAAGAATCAAAACGGTAGACCCCGGGGGTCAAGGGTCCGGATTTCGCAGTATTCACTTGCTCCGTAGTAGCTACCCTTAGTACTGAATACCTTAGGCTAGGGGGGTGAAAGTGTAGCAGGGTGGAGTTACCCTTAATATTTATATATTTTATATAAAATATAAGTTCTAATATAAAATAAAGAATTAAAATAATTAACAAAACTATTATATATAAACTATAATTTAAATTTAAATTAATTAAACCCACTGTCTCCAAAGGAGAGAGTTACATATATATAAACAAAGGAATAGTTATTAATAATAATAAAATTTTGCTTTTTTTTTGTTTCTTGCGAAGCAACTCCCTTGCGTAGCAACTCCCGCTCCCACCAGCTCCCTCCCGCTCCCTACCTAGGGACCCTGGGGACTCGTACGGCTCCCGTAGGGAGCGCTAGGGAGGGAGACTAGCCCCGTAGGAGCTACTGTCTCCTTTGGAGACAGCAATATATAAAATATCAATAGGCAAATTCGGAAAATCGCTGCGCGACCCTAACTTGTTCAAACAAAGTTGGCAATTTATTAAAATCAATATTTAATTTACCAACTTCTAATGAAACAACTCAATTATTATTATTTAATTTTAATATTGATGCCTCTGATAAAATCTCTGTATTAGCACTAATACCCACACTAGACTTTATTTCTCCACCAATCTGACATAGGTGAAGATTTAAACCCAAAAGTAGGTCTAATTAGTTCACCCCCTCCCTAGGGAGCCTAGGCTCCCTAGGCTTCCTAGGCTCCCTAGGCTCCCGCCGGGTGTCTAGGGAGCGCATGCGTCCCGTACGGGAGGGAGTTGTAAAATTTAAAAAAAATTGCCCCTAAGTGGGTGGAGACTAACTGAAATTTTTTGAGTGGAATTCTTATAAAATGGAATAATAGTTTCTAATAGAGACGTACATCTCTCCGGTGTCGCTTGCGAGCCTAAGGGTGGCTGAAGGTTTTGCAACACTTTAGTTTTTAAATTTACTTGAAATTGAGGACTTCAATTTGTATCTTGTGTTACCAAATCTGACCCTAATTTATTATTAGCTTGTAATTCACTGTTTCTGAGAGTCTCAGATAATTGATTAGCAATTCTATTTCGTTCATTTTCAGATTCAGCTAAATTAGCATTATTTTGAACTATTCTAGAATTTATAACATTTACAACTGATAAAACTTGAGAAAATTGATCTCGTAAATAAACACCTAATTTATCTATATTATTCATTTATTTTTAATTTATTAATTTTTAATTACCTAAGTTTATTTTACTTAGTGCGCAAGCGACTGTTAATTGTAGGTCCTCTAACTCTTTTAGATAGTCTCCACCACTTGCGTAGCAACCCCGAAGGACTGCCTCACGGCTGTTAACCTACCTTGTGTCTAAGTGTAAGCACCCTCCTTTTTTATTTTTTTTTTAAGAAAAAGTTGGAGTTGCTACTCCCTCCCGTAGTCGCTTGCGCACCCGACGGTTTGACTAGACCCTAAGGCTCAAGTCCACCCTCCCGACGGGTCCCTAGGGAGCGAACCGAGGGTCAAATTTACTTGCTCTCCCGTTTTTATTCTTATTTTTAGAATAAAAATAAGAATAGGGAGCCTAGGGAGCCGTAGGGTGCCGTAGGGAGCCGTAGGGTGCTTAGGCTTGTGTTCGGGGGCCAAGGGAGCCGTAGGGTCCCGTACGGGAGAAGGAGCAAAGGAGGGGACAGTTGCAATATTTTATTAGGAAGTAGAGTAATCGAAACTCTGTCTGTAATGTGTAAAATTACTGCTAAACCACTCAGCTAACCTCCTTTTATTTTTAATTATAAATTTTTTTTGCTACACATCCGCCACCCTTAAATTTAAACCCTCTCACCCCTTTTTTAGTAGGTCTCCCTCGCTTGCACACCCGTACGGCTCCCTACGGGTCCCTAGGCTCCCTAGGCTCCCTACAGGTCCCTAGGCTCCCTATTCTTATTTTTATTCTAAAAATAAGAATAAAAACGGGAGAAAAAGGGTTAAATCGCTGCGCGAGTCAAATTTGAGATAACTGGTTCAGGCCAGGGTAGGGAGTAGCAAATCGTAGGAGATATACAATCTCTAGTATTCATAGAATTATCACTAATTTATTAAATTATTTAATATAATTATTTAATAATTATAATAAATTCTTTTAATATATTTAACTACTCTTTTATTATATTTGTCTGTGTTTTTATCGGCTACTATCTATCCACATTACTAAGGTAAGCTTTTAAAACTTACCCACCCTCTAGTCCTAAGGGACAAGCGTAGACCCTTTTCTAGACTAGCCACGTAGGAGCTAATCATTTTTACTTTTTTTTTATTAATAAATAAAAGTAAAAAAGGGTACCCTTAGGACCCTTAGGCTACCCTTAGGGTCAAGCCTCGCTTCGCAGGGTCAACTCCTTTTTATTTGATCTTTAATATAAAATATTTAATAAAATTAAGAAAAAAGAGAGTAGTTACGCTTGTCCCTTAGGACAAGAGGTTTAAAATTTTTAATCTACTTCGCAATTAAGATTAGAGAATTAAAAAAATTCTGAAGTTTTATAGAATTAGGGGGGGGGTTAAATTATAATTGAATCTTTTTTTACTCCACCTGTCTTTCCCACGGCGCTTAGAGTTAGCGACACAGCCTACCATATAAACCCTAGGCTCCCGTACGGGAGGGACAAGGTCTTAGGGTTAGGGGGGGGGAGGGCGCTTAGCAACCTACCTTTTTAAAAAAAAAAGAAAAGGGTCCTCCCTAAGCGGGAGAGGTGCAGATTAAGAAGGATAAAATTAATAATTTTTTTAAGTAAACTATAAATATAATTTAAGAAGCAGAGTGCGCAGCTATCCATACTAAAAAATCTGGTGAAGATACAGCTTCTACTGCTATAGGCATAAATCCATGCCAAACTCCACAAATTTCAGAACATTGACCATAGAAAATACCAGACCTTTCAGCAACAAAAGATACTTGATTTAATCTACCTGGAACAGCATCTAATTTTAAACCTAAAGAGGGTACTGCAAAAGAATGTAATACGTCAGCACCAGTTACAATTAATCTTATATGGCAGTCAACAGGTATAATTAATCTATTATCTACATCTAATAATCTAAATTGACCTAATTCTAAATCAGATTCAGGTATCATATAAGAATCAAAATCTATAGATTCTCCACTATCTGTAATAAAATCTGAATACTCGTAAGACCAATACCATTGGTGCGTTATCCCCTCTCCTGAATATGGACGGGTTATGCTTAGACCTTAAAGGTCCTGATGCTTGCAACAGAGTAGCTAACCACCACCATCCTAGCTTTAACTAGTACTGCTTTAGTTTTATTTTCTATATCTCTAGCCTCCTTTGGCTGAAAGATATGCTACTTCTTTGCTTAACCTAAAATTTTACCCCTTAGGCTCGCGCAGCAAGCCTCTCACTCGCGCAGCGATATTTTATCTTATAAAATTAAAGTGATACGCAGGCTTAGAATTAAATTTAAGGGCGGGAGAGGAGGGGAATAATCTGTGTCGACTGTACATTAAGCACTAATTTTACTTATAAATAAAAATTAGCACCCACAAGTGACCCAGTCTGTTGCAATAAGTGAATAAAAAAAATAAACCACTTACTGACAGTCTTGTACTATATCCGGTATTATTATATATAGTATTTTAACTGTTTTCACTCGCATCGCCAAACCCATCTATATTTATATAGGTGGGTTTAAGATTCCCGTCGAAATCTTAGAAAGATAATTATATATTATTTTTCACGACTATTATATATATGTGTGTGGGTTGAAAGAACTTGAATATGTATTATTTCGCAGAACCTAGTTTATATAACATACTAAAATGTATATAAGGTCCAACTATATTTCTTAAATTATTAACAGATTGTTTTTTTATATATATAGAATATTGGTCTTTTATATATATTTTTTGAATAGTTGTTTCTAAATTATACTTAGATTTTATGACATCCTGTAATAGTTCAACTTCTTTAAGTTTAAAACTATTAGTAGCGATTCTAATACCATAATTAGTCCAACCACCATCATCCATTATCCACACTGCTAATGCTAATGGTGTTAAATATTCATATATATTTTGGGGTATTACTTTTCTGCCATTTTTATAAAATATACCATGTATCCAACTAAAACTTCTAAAGGTAAAGGTGTTAAATTCATAACCATAATATATTTTTCCTTCTTTAATTTGAAGGGTTCTAGTATATTGTCTGGGTTGAAGATTACTTGTGTAACCCCTATTATAGAAAAAAGTATATAACCAAAACAAATACTCTTTGTGCTGAATACTTTGTCTGTAACAGATTCTAACTCCTTCTCCAGATCTTTTATTTGCATAAGCGTCACCTAATAGAGATCCTATAATAACAGATAATATATCTTCATTATGTGGACCTATTCTATTAACAGCTCTTATATTACTTATGTGATAGTATTTTCGTTGAATTTTAATTAAGTTTAATCTGTGCCCTGTCCCCCTACCTGCTAGTCAAGGATAGGGCAGGGGAGATGGTAAATTTAAAGATTCTTTTATATTTAGTAGTGCCTTAGCAGAAGATAATTTAATATTTATGTTAATTCTGTTTTTATTTAATATAGTTTGAGAATACATATTATTTTTTTTACCATTAAAAATGGTGTCTTTCATTTTATTTAATATATATAATTTTAGGCCACCTGCTCTACCCAGCCTACCCTTAAAAAGAAACAGGGTAAAGACATGAATAGTAAAGAAACCTACTACTTTTATAGTTAAAGTTGGAGAAATTACTTCCTTTACTCCTCAATACTAATAGTACAGAGAAGAGTTGGACTATATCATCATCCCTATCAGGGGTCATGTAATACACGAGAGATTTGGGGGATGTTACGCGTGTAGTCTCTGAGGAACCTACTCTTGCATTGGATATACAATTTGGTTTCCTGCTGATTGTCTATTACCCTATAGAGTTTTTTAATCTATAGGAATATCTCTAGGATTTTCACGTATATTAACTAGAAATATGCGTACCTATAAGCATAAAGAGTTTCCAGCATATAGCGTAATTTTTCAATTAGCCTTCCAGCTAAAGGGGACGAAGTTTTGTCTATTTAGGATCTAGCTTATATAGCATTGATTGGTGGAAATGCGGAGTTACAATATTTCGAAATAAGGGCATAGACTTACCTGCAATCTTAATCATAGGTTTGCCTGCATGTTGTTGGATTGTACTAAACAGTCCAAAACGGTAATGAAGCATGGCTACCAATAGATAACAATCTTTAAATGTGAAACCTTCTGTATGAAAATAGAACCCACTAGGAGTTCTGGAACCGTCGTCCATTGCTCAATAAGCTAGTGATATTGGGTTGAGATATTGTAGGAGATCCGTAGTAATAACCTTTATATAATTACTACCATTTACACTTACTAGATAAAACAATTCGTGCAATGGAATAAGAGCAGGATAACTTCGAGTCATTACTTGGATGAAAGGATAAGGAATACCTTTCCGTAGTCCAGGGTTAAATAGAGGAACTCGACCACAGTAGGGACTTAGAGTCAGATATACATGCCAGATATATTCAAATCGCTTTATAGTTTGAGTAAATACAAAATACGGTGTAACAGAGGTTCGCGTGTAACATATCGTACCATCTCCTAAGAGATGGCCCACTAGTTGTGAGAGGATTTCATTGTTAAATACTGTGATATCTCGTGAATGCTTATTGAGTCTAATATTGTTAACCGAAGGGTCACCTGTTACACCGAATGATACTATTTCAGTAGATCGAGATACAATCTTACTGACGGGTATAGTTGCCAAGGCTGTTAGAGCTAGATCTGGAAATAGAGCAGGGTTATCCATTAAATATAATAATCTGAATGAAGGAAATGCAATAGCTATTAAAATTAATGCTGGTGTTATAGTCCATACTAATTCTAATACAGTTCCATGTGTTAAATATTTATGTGCTATGGGGTTTTTGTTATAACTGTAATAATAAATTAAAGAAAATAGAACCCAAAATACAGAAAAACTTATTACAATTAAATAAAATCCAATAGTATTATGTAAAGTTACTAAACCAGTAAAACCTGGTGCTGCACTATCTTGGAATCCTAATTGCCAAGGTTCTGCAATATCGTTAAGAATAATATTAAATATCGCTGCGCGAGTAAAATTTTGCATTTTTATATTTTAATTTAATAAATAAAATTCTTAATTAATTTCTATTTTTCTTGCTTTTTATTTTTAGAATAAATTTAAGAATAGGCTTGCGCTGCAACCTTAGGGTCTTTTTCTTTAAATTTAGTTGATTAAATTAAAGTAAGCGTTGCAACTCCCTCGCGCAGCGATTTTACTTCCGAACCCTTGCGCTTGCGCAGCAACTACGGTTGCGCTGCAACTAATCTTTATTTTTTTCTTAATTAAATAAAGATAAGAAAGGCTAGCAACTACACCCCTAGTCAGCCTTAGCCTTTAGGCTGCAACTACACAGGAGATGGACTCCCTTCGGAGGGTAGGAACTGACCTAAAGATTTGCTAGCCCTCCCGTACGGGACTAAGGGGGAGGGGGAGGGGGGGTGGTGTGACACAAATATGATAAGATATAGACTTTGAGTTAGTTTTTATAAATTTTGCCTCTTTCTTGAGCCTTAGGGTAACTCCTCCCTTTTTTAACTTTTTTTATATAAGAAAAAAAAGGGAGGGGCTACTCCCTTTTATTAATCTTATATTTAGTCTAAATTAAGAAAAGAGGAACCTACGAACCTAAGGGTGGGGTGCAGTATTATAATCTTATAAATTAAAGGAATCGAACCTTATAATTTATTTTAAATTTAACCTTACCCTTAATTTAACACTTAGTATTATTTTTAAGGGTCAACCTTTGGGTCAAATTATATACCTATTCTACTACCTACCCTAGCTTCTCTACCATAAAGACTTTAAAAAAGGAGCTTTGATTCTACCTCTCTATCTAAGTTTATCTAAATTTAAAGAATCAGGGAAGGTGTCCTAAGGGATTAGTTTATTTTAGGTTGTTAAGTTTGACTACCGAAGCAAGGGGTATTACCCTCCCTAGGTCACTTCTCTCTCCCTAAGTTAAAGCTGTCCCCTCCACCGCATCTCTTGACACTTAGAGTACCCTAAGGGTGTAACTTTTTTTAAATTTCCCTTAGGGTAGCGCCTAGCCTTAAGGGTTGGAGCAACTAAAGGGAAATTTAAAAAAGGGGTAGACCTTTAGGTTGACCCTAATAAATTTTACTAGTAATTAAAATTTAAGGTCAGCTTAGTTACTAGCTTTTAAAAATTTAACCTATTTCCCGTCGCAACACCCTAAAGGTTTGCACCTTTTTACTACCTTTATTTAATTTTAACTTATATAATTAAAGATAAACGAGAAACTCCTAACCCTTAGGGTCAACTCACTCCAAAGAGAGAGTGAGAGATTTAGCCTTAGGCTGGTGTTGACTATAGGGGTCTAGGGTAAAAATCAACCTTGCTTTTGGACCATTAGGGTGGTTGCGAGCCTATAGGTATAAGAATAAAAAAGGGTGGACCTTCTCACCCCCTCCTTAGTTTTAATTCTAAGCCTAAGGGGTTAAAATTTAGGGTCGTTTTTAATTTTTACTATAAGAAATTTTAGGGTACTTTGGAGCCTAGGTGGTAAAGAGGGGAGAGGGGGGTAGCACCTAAGTTGGGGAGGGGGGGGGAGTAGCACCTCCTTTTTATTTTTTTTACTTTTAATTTAAATTTTAAAGAAAAATTTAAAAGGAGCGTAGACCCTAAGGGGGTGCGACCTTAAGGTACTTAAGGGTTCGGTGCCCTTTAGGGTCCACCCTTTTTTATTTTTAAATTTAGAATAAAATTTCTGCCCTCCCGCACGGGACTCGTACGAGACCCGTACGGGACTAAGGGGAGAAAAGGGTCAAGAATTTAAAATTTTACGATTTTTATTAGAATCGAACTAATACTTGTACTTAGAAAGAGTACTGTTCTACCATTAAACTAAAAAACCTCTGCTCTTTATTCGCAAACGTAAGCGGGCTGAGACCCTCCCTTCTCCTTTGGAGAGACCCTGGGGGTCGCGCAGCTACCAACGCTAACGCAGGCTCTACCTCCCTTGCGTTGCAACTCCCCCTTTTTTTTACTTCCGAACCCTTGTGCTTGCGCAGCAACTACGGTTGCGCTGCAACTATTCTTTAATTTTTTTCTTAATTGAATAGCTCCTAACCCTTAGGGTAGACTCTCCAAAGGAGTGGGCACTAGTCTAGTTTTAAAGTTAAAAAGGGGCACTAACTTAAATTTAAAGTAGCTAACCCTTAGGGCACTGAGATAAAAGTGGGTAAGTCTTTTTTATTTTTGTAGAGCCTCTGGGCCAAACCACCTCCCTTGGCAGCTTTAAATTTACACAAACTATCAATAAAAGGTTAACCTTTTTACCTTGTAATAGAAAGGCTGAATATAAAATTTACTTTTTTTAGGGTTACAGACCTAGCTTCAGCATATCTTAACTTCTTATTAAATTTTAAATTTTATTGAAATAAAATTAATTGCCCAATAAATCTCCAATTTCAACTTTTGCTACTTTTTTCAATTACCCTAAAGAACTGGCCCCTTTTCAAGCATTAGTTACTAACTTTATTAAAAAATAGACACTTTAGCTTAGGAGCAGGAAAGGTTTGAGAGATATGAGAGTAAAGAGAAATAAGACTACTCCCTTTTTTTTTTCTATTTTTAAATTTTTTCTATTACTAAGCCTTATAAATATATTCTAAATATCTTTGACTTTTTTTTTTAAAGTTTTTTTTTTAAATAAGATTAAATTAGGATCACATAAGAGATTCGAACTCTTTTTTCAGCATCCACAAAGCTGTGCTTTACCAATTAAACTAATATGACCTTTAAGATACTAAGCCTTATAATAAATTCTAAATTTATTGGACACGACCCCCCCCCCCTCTGAAGGTATACGCTTTTTATCTATCACCCAGTGTATTGACCCTTCTTTAATTTATCTTATATAATTAAAGATAAAAAAGGGTGCCCTCCCGTAGGGAGTGTGGGGCTGGAGGGGGGGTTAAAAATTAGGATTAAATTTTGAGTGTTCTTATTACGGAATAAAAGCGAGTCGAACGCTTAAGGGAGCTTTTCCCAGACGATTAGCAATCGTGTTATCTTACCAATGACAATTATTCCTTTTTTTTTCTAATGCGAACCGAAGGAAATTTTTTTATTCCTTTCATTCTTTTTAAATTTAAGAAATCTTTAATTTTAAAAGAAAAAAAAAGACGCAGCCCTCACCTAAAGATCAAGCTTAATTGAGAAAGAAAATTTTTTTATAAGGGTCGAGGCCTAACGCGGCCACCTTTTATTAAATTTAAATAAATCAATAAGAATGCGCTTGCGCGACTCGCTATCTTAAATTTTATAAAGATAAATAAGCTAGGCCGACATTTTACCCTCGCTTCCAAACTAAAGCTGTGTCAGCGCTCGCTCCAATTTTTGTGCGCAGCAACCTCTTATTCTTATTTTATTTATAAAATTTAAGAATAAAAAAGAGGCAGGCATTTTTACCTATGCGCTTTTGTTTTTCTTTATTTTAAGATTTCTTAATGAATAATTTAAAAATAATAAAAAAAAGAAAGAGTGAAAAAAGGATCGCCCACCTTTCTAATTTCTTATTTTACTAATCTCTAATATACTCTAGCGTAGCAAGTCGCTTTGCGAGGGACTAATTAAATAAAAGTGAGTCTACTTAAGAGACAAAAGAAAGGGTTTATCTATATTGAGGTCGCCAGCCGCCAGGGTCTACCACTCTCCAAAAGCGAGAGCGGCGCAATTTTGAGTTGCCGTAGGCAAGAGGTGCTAACAAGGAAAGGGCATAAATTTAAATATGAGCTGAAAGAAAGAATCGAACTTTCATTATACCGTCATGAGTGGTATGTTTTAACCCTTTAAACTATTTCAGCTAACAATATTAATATTTATATTTCTTTAGTTTCAATTATTATTGTATATAAATATAAATATATTTGTTTTATAAAATTATAGTTCTCTTCCGGACTCGAACCAGAATAAACACTTTAGAAGAATGCTATTCTAACCATTGAATTAAGAGAACTTAAATAATTTAAATTAAATTAGTCCCTTACATAGTAACCCCTCTCTTATTTTTGTTTTTTATCTTTAAAAATAGTTACTCTAACTAGGACAGCTTTCTTTTTTTTTTTATTTTATTTTTTTTT
>Ga0137412_10002102_pt1 | contig 11297 bp, 9 predicted proteins | sample CZODoug2_1_16fun_FD_122160 | JGI IMG/M metagenome (GOLD analysis project Ga0137412, IMG submission 122160) | Vadose zone soil fungal communities from Angelo Coast Range Reserve, California, USA - CZODoug2_1_16fungal (Hybrid Assembly) | ecosystem: Environmental > Terrestrial > Soil > Vadose zone... | reverse complement strand
GCGATTGGCGCAGCCGCGGTCGCGGCGGACGCGACGGCGTTGCGGTCCGGATTCAGCTTGCTCATTTCCGCCGACACCGCGCTCAACTGCTTTTCCAATTCCTGCGCCGACGCACTGTCCACTTGCTCGGCCATCAAGCGAAAAACGGCGAAGCGCGAAGCGTTCCACGCGGGATCGCCAGGTCTGCGTCCGCTGTATTCGTGCTTTTGTCGCCAACTGTCGGCCGCAGGACCGAGAGAATGGTGGCAAGCGAAACAGGAAAGCTCGGCATATTCCGGCCAGACATCTTTCTTGTCGTAGCGCTCGCCTTTCGCTCGCCAGATAAGGCGCTCCATCGCGGCGCGGAGTTGTACGGCCTGGCCAGCGCTCCAATCGCGGACGCCGACCCACGCGGGATCTTCCATGGGTTTTCCGGGCTCGGATTCGAGCGGCTGCTTCCAATGGCGCGGCATGACGGCGGAAAAGGAATCGAGTTCGAAATAAAGGTCGGGATGACCTGCAGCGATCATTTCGTGGTCGACGAATTTGTCTTTGGTACCTAGGTGGCACTCCAAACATTTTTCGGTGCGGTGAATTACATTTCGAGTTTCGGTCATTCCCAACTGGACGGATTTTTCGTGCGGCCAACCGGTTGTGGTGTGCTGACCAAGCCAGCCGGAAGCGGGCCCGTGACAATTTTCGCAGGAAACACCTTCGGCGATTTCGAATTTGCGGCCTTGCTGCTCCGGCTTTGTGTAGAGCGCGTGACAGGCGAGGCATTTCGGCGAGTCTTCGGCTTTCGCGCCCATTTTCAAAATCCGGGCCATGTGTTCGCCGGCATCGCCCGCGAGCGCTTGATAGGCGCGGCTGTGCTTATCTTTCAAAATCCAAGTGGAATATTCGGTCTGGAGAATGCGGCTCCCAGCGATGGGTTTGACGCTGCCGTGACAACTCGTGGCGGCGCAGGAGCCCGGGCCAATATATTTCATTGGTTCGGGGGTGGGATTCTTCGTATCCGCGTGTAGCGTGCCACAGAAAATCGCCAGCAGAGAAAACCAGGCTGTAGCAACAAAGTGTGTTTTGGAAAGTGTGCTCATCCGTCCGGGTGAAATAGCCTCTTTGCTTATATCTTTGCCTCGCTGTCAAGTCAACGAGACTCCGAGCAATTGGTCGGCTTCCGAGCAGCCTTCATCCAACCACAATTCCAAAATGAGTCGGCGATTACACACCTTGCACTTCTATGGGTCTTGGTCTAACCTATATATAGAAGGTCGAGGTATACAAATTTAATGACGCCAAAATCGGATCTCCCGCAAGGCACATTGGATCTCCTCATCTTAAAGGTCGTCGCCCTTGGTCCTGTCCACGGGTACGCAATCGCGCAAAGCTTGGAGCAAGTATCGCGCGGTGTGATCCAGGTTCCGGAGGGGTCGCTTTACCCGGCTCTCCACCGGCTTGAGAACCGCGGCCTCCTGGCTGCCGATTGGAAGGAGACTGAGACGGGACGTGAGGCAAAGTTCTATCGTCTGACGAGGAAGGGCCGGAATCAGCTGGAAACGGAAGCGGCCAGTTGGCAGCGACTGATCGATGCGATCGCACTCATTCTTGGAATGGCCAATGGCGGTGCGCGATGAATTGGTGGCAGCGCCTGTGGCGACGAAAGCAAATGGAGGAAGAACTCGAAAAGGAACTACGCTTCCATCTTGACGAGCATGTGAACCAGCTGATCGCACAGGGCTACGCTCCGGACCTGGCACAGCGAAATGCCCGGCTCGCCCTTGGCGGTCAAGAGCAAGTCAAAGAGGAGTGCCGCGATGCCCGTGGCACACGCTGGTTAGAGGATTTGCTTCAGGACTTTCGCTATGCGCTTCGTACGCTCCGACTGCGGCCCGGCTTCGCCGCCGTTGCAATTTTAACGCTTGCACTGGGCAGCGGAGCGACGACCGTCATGTTCACAGTCATTAATGGCGTTCTATTGAAGCCTCTGGCTTACCCGGAAGCGGACCAGCTAGTGACTCTGCACGGAAAGACAGAAAAGTACGGTGACCAATGGGGATTTTCCTATCCTGAGTTTCACGACTATCAAAGTGCCAGCCGCACTCTGGGTTCCGTCGCTGCATGGACCTATGGAGGAGGCACGGTAACCAAGCCGGGAGAAGCTGAGTACCTCTTTGGCCGCCACGTCTCATCCGGATTGTTTTCTGTTCTCGGCGTCCCGCTCGTCGCAGGTCGCGCATTTCTGCCGCAAGAAGACCAACCCGGCGCAGCACCCGTTGCGGTCATCAGTTACAGTCTGTGGCAGCGCCGTTTCGGCGGAAGTCCACAGGCGATCGAGCAGCAGCTTATCTTCGAGGCGAAATCGTACACCATCGTCGGAATCGCGCCCGCAGGATTTCGCTTGGATGGCGAGGCCGACATCTACACGCCGCTCGGCCAAAGCACGGAACCCAGAATGCGGGATCGCGGCGCGTTTTTCATTCATGTTCTGGGGCGTCTTCAGTCGAACGTTACGCTCGCGCAGGCGCAGACCGAGCTATCGGTTATTGCCCGCCGACTCGCTATGCAATATCCCGAGAACAATCAGGGACGCGATATGGTGGCGCGTCCTCTCAGTCGAGAGGTGGTCGGAGGTGTCCAGCCAACATTATGGCTGCTGCTCGGGGCGGTCAGCCTCGTACTGCTGATTGCGTGCGTGAATGTCGCCAGCTTACTGCTCGCGCGGGCGGTTTCGCGCGAGCGAGAACTGGCCATGCGCATGGCACTGGGAGCCAGCCGTGGCCGGCTGGTGCGCCAATGTCTCACCGAGAGCAGCGTGCTGGGGATTTCTGGTGGGGCGCTGGGCGTCGTGTTCGCAGTCGTTGGTGTTCATCCGTTTGTATCCCTTTGGCCGGGAAGCTTACCGCGCGTTGAGGATATCCAACTCGACTGGCGCGTGCTGCTTTTTGCGCTTGGCGTGTCGATACTGTGCAGTCTTCTTTTCGGACTGGCCCCGGCTCTGCGTGCTCCAGCGCGCAAACTGGAACACGCGCTCCGCAGTGGTAGCCGGAGCTTAGGAAGCACGCGCCGCTTGCATAGCCTTTTTGTCGTGGCCGAAGTCGCGCTCGCGGTCGTACTGTCAGTCTCTGCTGGGATACTGGCGCGCACGCTGGTGCGCTTGTTGTCCCTCGACCCCGGATTTAATACCCGAAATGTGTTGGTCGCACACGTGGCGCTTTCGCCCGCTGCGCTTGAGAACTCCACGAAAGCGCGCGCAGCTTGGGAGGATGTCCTGGACCGCGCCCGCCGCTTCCCAGGAGTGCAATCCGTCGCGCTGGCGGACGTTGTCCCCATGCGCGTAGGAGAAGACGCCGTGGGCTATTGGGCCACGCCGGTGCAACCTCCGCCGGACCAGACTCCTCTCGCGCTCATGTCCATCGTGACGCCGGATTATCTGAACGTTATGGGCATCTCGCTGCGCCGCGGCCGTTTCTTAAATGAACAAGATCGCACCGGCCATGAAATTGCGGTCGTGATTGACAATAATTTAGCGCAACACGCTTTCCGTGGAAGCGACCCTGTTGGCAAGCCCCTCTGGCTTCAAGGAATGCCCTCCAACCCTGCACGAATCGTAGGTGTCGTGGGCCATGTCCGGCACTGGGGGCTCGCCAGCGATGATCAATCGCGAGTGCGCGATCAAATTTACGTTTCGTTCTATCAGCTACCAGACCCTCTTGTGTCTTTCCTTTCCTCGGTAATGTCGATCGCCGTCCGCACCAGCCTCGCTCCGTTGAATGTAGCCGAACCGCTGCGGCGGGAATTGCGCGGCCCTGGTGGCGACCAGACGCTCTACGATGTTCACGCCATGGACGACCTCGCGAGCGCTTCATTGGCCCGGCAACGTTTCCTTTTGTGGTTGTTCGGCATATTCGCTGGCTTGGCTTTGGTGCTGGCATCCATCGGCATCTATGGTGTGCTGACTTATTTGACCAACCAACGTGTACCGGAAATCGGATTGCGCATGGCGCTCGGAGCCGGCACCCGCAATGTCATCCGGCTCGTACTAGGGCAGAGTTTCGGGATGATCGTTGTCGGTATTGGCGTCGGTATTTTGGGCGCTTTAGCTGCGGGGCGTCTCTTGCAACATCTGGTTGACGGAATACGCCCTGCCGACCTTTCGGCTTTCGCGATCATGATTCCTGTTCTTCTGGTCACTGCGCTGTTCGCCAGTTTCATCCCAGCCCGTCGCGCCAGCCGCGTAGATCCAATAAGCGCATTACGCCAAGAATAGAGTTGTATCTGATTCCGAGCGGGGCTACATCGTCAGTCGGCTACGGTGGCTCCTATTTCGCCGGCCCGCCGAAGCGATGAACGAAAGACCGCTTTGCAACGCACTTGTCCGTTCCGCAACATTTCTGAGGACGGGGCGAGCATCAGTAATTAGGATTCTCGCTGCAGGACGATTCTGCGCGAAGCAGAAGAGTTAGAACCGAAGACGGTAAGGGGGAGCCCAAATGTTAACGCGCATGTTGCGCAGGCAGGCTATTATTCTGAACCGTGACTGAATTGCCGGACGCGCCCACCGCACCCTCCCCGCCCACGGCGCCGCCGCGACGGACGGGCTTCGTCCGATTCCTTATTCGATGGGTTGTTATTGGCGTGGTGGTTCTTTGGTCGCTTGCGGCGCTGAGTCTTGTGGCTGCTCGGTGGATCGACCCGCCGACAACCGCGGTGCACATGCAGCGCCGTTTGCAGGCATGGAGTCAACACAAGCCCTATCACGAACGCTACAAATTCATTCCGCTCAACCAAATCTCGAGCGATCTCCAGCACGCTGTGGTTGCGGCAGAGGACGCGCGCTTTTACCAGCACCATGGATTCGATTGGCAAGAGATCCAAATCGCCGCCGAAGACGATCTGGAAGGCGATCGCACGCGCGGCGCTTCCACCATCACACAGCAACTCGTAAAAAACTTATTTTTTGGAACAGGCCGCTCTTTGCTCCGCAAGGGCGCAGAGGCCACGCTGGTACCGGTGGCGGAATTCGTTCTCGGCAAACGGCGCATTCTGGAGATTTACCTCAACGTGGTCGAATGGGGACCGGGTATCTATGGCGCAGAGTCGGCGTGCCGCTACTACGACGAGAGCGGTGCGCGGAATATCAGCCGGCAACAAGCGGCGCGGCTCGCCGCAATTTTGCCGGCTCCGCTGAGGCGACGACCCGAGCGGATGAACAACTACAGCGAAACGATCCTTAGGCGGATGGGCCAAATAGGTTGGTAAGCGAAGCCAACAGCGCCGTTGCGTTTTTCGGCGCAGGAGGGGAAGGACCAACGCGGCGCTATTTACACGCGGCAATTAGCCCGTTACTATCTGCAAGACTTTCAGGTAGTGGGGCAGTTTGAATTTCTGACCCAACGTGTCACGAACATAGAAATTCAAACTGCCGTACTATCCTGCTTTCACTCCACTTTGCGAACCGCGTTTTTTGCTCTTCCCGCGGGACGCTTTTTGCGCGAGACGGGCGCCTTGATCTTCGACGATCTGCGGGCCATCCAGCTACGCCACGGTTTTCTGCCGAAGGCGGAGCTTGAATCGTTGTCTGCGCGAACGCAGACGCCGCTTTATCAACTACACAGCGTTGCGAGTTTTTATCCACATTTTCATCTTGTGCCGCCGCCGCGGGCGGAGATTCGCGTTTGCGCGGACATGAGCTGCCATTTGAACGGGGCGTGCGAATTGCGCGCGGATCTGGAGACGCGATTCGCCGGAAGTTCGAAGAGCGACGTGGAAATTCGCGATGTGTCGTGCCTGGGGCGGTGCGATCACGCACCTGCGGTTTCGATCAACGACCGAATTTTTACGAATGTGACGGCGGAGAACGCGGAAGCGCTGGCGCGAGCGGCGATTCGCGGGGACGAATTGCACGAGGATCATCCGCCGGCGCAGAGAGTGGAATGCGCGTCCGATCCGTACGACGGGCCGGAGAAATATCGCGTGTTGCGGCAGCTGATTATCAGCAAGGATTACGACGAAGTGCTGGCGACACTGAAGGAATCGGAACTGCGCGGGATGGGCGGCGCGGGATTTCCAACTTCGATGAAATGGGATCTGGTGCGGAAGCAACCGGTGGCGGAGAAATATATTGTTTGCAATGCAGATGAAAGCGAGCCGGGGACGATCAAAGACAGATTTATCATGACGCACCTGCCGCACCTGGTGGTTGAGGGCATGGCGATTGCGGGGCTGGTGGCGGGCGCAAAACACGGCATCCTTTATATCCGGCATGAATATCATTTGCAGGAAGAGATTTTGGGCGAAGAGATTCGGCGGTGCTATCGCGCCGGGTTGCTGGGCAAGAATTTACTGGGCAGCGGACTGGATTTTGATTTGAGGGTATTTGTAAGCCCGGGCGGATATATTTGCGGAGAAGAGAGCGCGTTGATTGAAGCGATTGAAGGACATCGCGCGGAGCCACGCAATAAGCCGCCGTTCCCCGGCGTGATCGGGCTGTACCAAAAACCGACTGTGATTAATAACGTGGAGACGTTTGCGAATGCGCCGCAGATTCTGGCGCGCGGGATTGACTGGTATAAATCGGCGGGACAAGGCGGTTCGCGCGGATTGAAATTTGTCGGCGTGAGCGGGCACTGCGCGAAGCCGGGGATTTATGAAGTGCCGATGGGCATTCCGATGCGCGAAGTGCTTTTTAGTTATGCGGGCGGAGTGCGGGGCGGGCGGCAGTTGAAGGCTTTCGCGCCTTCTGGGCCGTCATCAGGATATTTGCCGGCTGCGATGGTGGACGTGCGGTTGGATTTTAAAGCGCTGGCTGAAGCGGGATCGATGCTCGGGTCTGGCGCGATCGTGGTTTGCGACGATACGACTTGTATGTTGGATATGGCGCTGAATGCGGTACGGTTTTACCGCAATGAATCATGCGGGAAATGCGTGCCGTGCCGCGTGGGTTCGCAGAAGATGGTGGATTTGCTGACGCGGTGGTCGCAAGGATCGTTGACGGATTCGCAATATCGCTTGGACCTTGGGCTGCTGGATGAACTGTCGCATGCAATGGCGCAAGCTTCGATTTGCGGGCTTGGGCAGATTGTGCCGGCGCCGATTCAGTCGGTGCTGAAACATTTTCGAGCGGAGGTGGACGCGCACGTTTTGCGCGGGGAGTGTCCGAGCGGAATTTGCAGGAGCGCCGCGGCGCGAGCGGGAGAAGCAAATCGAGTGGGGATCAGGCCGTAAGAAAAGAAAGACTAACACAGAGGACGCAGAGGGAAGAGACACAGAGGGCACAGAGAAGAAAGAATGGCGACGAACGCGACACCTACGGGACTTGTAGACATAACGATTGACGGCGCTGCAATTCGCGTGCCGGCGGGAACGACCGTTTTTGATGCGGCGCGGATGAATGGCGTCTCGATTCCCACGCTTTGCCATTTGCAGAATGAAACGCCGGTGGGCGTTTGCCGGTTGTGTTTAGTGGACACGGGTGCGCGGGTTTTATCGGCAGCGTGCGTACGACCGGTCGAACCGGGAATGAAAGTTTCGACGAATTCAGAAAAAGTTTTGAGCGCGCGGAAGACGCTGCTGGAACTTTTGATGGCGGACCATCCTTCGCCATGTGCGCGACAGAAGAATTCGGGCGATTGCGAACTGGAGACGCTGGCACAGGCGGCTGGGATAAAAGAGCCGCGGTTTGCGAAACGGACTGTGGCGCGCGGACCTGACGATTCTTCACTGAGCATCGCGGTGGACCACGACGCGTGCATTTTGTGCGACCGGTGTATACGCGGGTGCGATGAAGTGCGGACGAATTTTGTGTTGGGCCGCATGGGAAAAGGCTATTCGACGGGAATCGCGTTCGATTTGAACTCGCCGATGGGCGATTCGACTTGTATTTCGTGCGGCGAGTGCATGGTTTCGTGTCCGACGGGAGCGCTGACGAACAAGAGCGTGACGGGCACGGCGATTGCGGAAGGGCCGGGCGCGGAAGGATTTGAAGCGGAAGATTTGTTGAAAATTCCCGTGTTCAAGGGCGTGTCTGGAACTTTTCTGGAGATGAATCGCGGCGCGATCGTGAAACGGCGATTCCGCAAAGGCGAATTAATTTGTAAGGAAGGCGATTTCGGGTCGACAGCGTTTTACATTCTGGAGGGAAAGGCGCGCGTTTCGATTTCGACGCCGATCGCGCACGTAAAAACGCAGGGCGGTGCGAAAGGATTGTTCAAGCGGCTGACGAGCACGCTGGTCGGGCGCGACGAAGACGAGCGCACGGAAGAGGCTCGCGATAGAACGATTCCGATCGATGCGGCGGTGGACCTCTCGTATGGAAATCCAGTGGCGGAGCTTGGGGCGGGCGATCTCTTCGGCGAAATGACTTGCATGAATTTTTATCCGCGGTCGGCGACGGTGCGCGCGGAAGGCGATGTCGTGGCGTACGAAATGCTGCGGAACGTGCTCGACATCATGATGAAGAACAAGACTTTCAAAGCGCAGATTGACGAAACCTACCGGCGGCGCGCGCTGGAGAATCATCTGCGCGGCGTGCCGATGTTCGCCGATCTGGCGCCGGACTTCATCGAACATTTGAAGGAGACAGTTGAGCTACAGCGATTCGCGCCGGGGCAGGCGATTGCGCGGCAGGGCGAGGCGGCGGACAGTTTTTATCTGGTGCGGATCGGATTCGTGAAGATTTCGGAGGATTATCCGGGCGGCGAACTGGTGCTGGCGTATCTTTCGCGCGGGGATTATTTCGGAGAAATTGGATTGCTCGGCGGAGGAGTGCGAACGGCGAATTGCACAGCGCTGGACCACGTGGAAGTGGTGCGAATTCCCGGCGAAGATTTTCGTCAAATGGTGGAGCGATTCCCGACAGTGCGGCGGGGATTGGAGCTGGTGGCACAAGAGCGGCGATTCGCGAATCAGCAACGAATGGAAATGGTGCAGGGCGTGCCGATCGATCAATTTCTTTCGCAGGGCTTGATGGAAGCGCAGAGCCTGCTGGTGCTGGATTTGGAGAATTGCACGCGGTGCGATGCGTGCGTGAACGCGTGTGCCGACGCGCACGACGGTGTCACGCGGCTGGTACGCGACGGATTACGGTTCGATCATTTTTTGGTGGCGACGAGTTGCCGGCAGTGCCGCGATCCGCTTTGCATGGTGGGATGCCCAGTGGGATCGATCCGGCGGCGAAATTCACTGGAAGTGATTATTGAGGACTGGTGTATCGGTTGCGGGCTGTGCGCACGGAATTGCCCGTACGGAAATATCAACCTGCATCCGTTTGAAGTGATGGCGGAAGATCCGGAAAACGCGGGGCGGAAGAAAGCGACGGTCAGGCAGAAGGCGACGTCTTGCGATTTGTGCACGCACTTGAAAGAGCCGAGCTGCGTGTACGCATGCCCGCATGACGCGGCGCATCGCGTGGAGCCGCGGCAGTTCTTTCAGGAAGTGATCCGCCAGGGGTGGAAAGTGAAATGAAGCTTGACTCCACCCAACGATCGTGGTTTTTCCTTTCGATCGCGATATTCGCGGTGTGCCTGGCGATTTATGTGCCGTATGCGTTGACAGCGGCGAGAGGGCCGACGGGCGGGAGCGCGCTGGGGCTGGCCTTTGGAATCGTTGGATTTGCGTTCATGTTGTTTGCGGCGGCGCTGGGCGCACGGAAGCGAGTGCCAACGTGGCGGCTGGGACGCGCGCAAGCGTGGATGCGCGGACATTTGTGGCTGGGAGTTCTGGCGCTACCGCTAATTTTGTTTCATGGCGGATTTCATTTCGGCGGGACGCTGACGCGAATCTTGATGTGGCTGCTGATTGTTACGGTGGCGAGCGGAGTGTTTGGCGCGGCGCTGCAAAATTATTTACCGCGATTGATGACGAGAGATGTGCCGCTCGAAACGATTTACGACGAAATTAAGCACGTGCGGCAGTTGCTGCGCGAGGAAGCGGACCGCGCGATGGAGCGGCTGTGCGGGCCACTGGGATTCACGTACAAATCCGAGGAAGCAGGCCAGCGCGCGGGCGGCTTTACGGCGATACGGGCGATGACGGCGACCAGCGTTGCACTGCGCACGTCCTCGGCGGTGAGCGCGGGAGCGAGCGTTGCCACGGCCGTGGCGGCTGCGCCGGAAATTTTGCTGTTGAACGACGAGCAGTCCGCTCCGCTGCGACGGTTTTACTGCGGCGAGCTACGACCTTACCTGCAAAATGCAAGACGGAGTTTTGGACTGAGGGATGCGGGGAGAGCGCGGAGTTCGTTCGCGGCGATCCGCACGCTGGTTCCGCCATCGGCGCACGCGACGATCGGCGATCTGGAAGAGATTTGCGATGAGGCGCGGCAGCTCGCGTTGCAAGAGCGCATGCACCGCTGGCTGCATGGCTGGTTGCTGGCACACATTCCGATTTCGCTGGCGCTGATTTTGCTGGGTGCGGTTCATGCAGTGATGGCGCTGCGCTATTAGGTGAAGATTGGCACGGACGCGGACAACCAAGAAACTGGCGCAGCGGATCGACCTGAACTACTTCAAAAGGCCGACGCCGCTGAAGCGCGCGAAACTGTGGCTGGCGCTTTTGCTGCCGGCGATCGCGCTGGTCTGGATTGCCGGACACTTTATTGCGCGAGATTCGCGAGTTTATTCGAGCGGGCGGCTGAGCAATCCGCATGCGGTGTTTGAAACGCAGTGTGCGGCGTGCCATGTGCAGCGAGCCGGAGAGTTCAGCGCGAAGGCGGAAAACTTGGCATGCCTGGCGTGTCACGACGGGCCGACACATCACGAAGAGCAGACTCGCGCGCCGAATTGCGCGGAATGCCATGTGGAGCATCGCGGGAAGATTGATTTGTCGGCGGCTTCGAATCAGGCGTGTGCGACGTGTCACGCAAATTTACTGGTGAAGAGCGGCGAAACGCATTTTCCTTCCGGCATTCGCAGCTTTGAGGACGGCCATCCTGAATTCTACGCGGCGGAAAAGAGCAACGCCGACACAGGCACTATAAAACTGAATCACGAACTGCATATGCAGCCGATTCGGCGATTGGCGAATGGCACAAACGTGCAACTTGAGTGCGGCGACTGTCATCGGCCCGCTGGGGGTGTGGGCGCGGCGTGGCTGTACGGCGATGCGAAGTACATCGCGGCGACAGTTTCCTATACGGACGCCGATAATTTTCAGTTGGGCGGGCGTTCTGGTCTTACGCCGCACAATCCTTCGAGCGGGCGCGAACTGATGGCTCCGGTTAAGTTTGCGAATGCGTGCGCCGCGTGTCATTTGCTGATTTTCGACAAGCGCTTCGATGAAGGAGTGCCGCACGACAAGCCGGACGTCATTCGCGCATTTCT
>Ga0137412_10004361_pt1 | contig 11303 bp, 10 predicted proteins | sample CZODoug2_1_16fun_FD_122160 | JGI IMG/M metagenome (GOLD analysis project Ga0137412, IMG submission 122160) | Vadose zone soil fungal communities from Angelo Coast Range Reserve, California, USA - CZODoug2_1_16fungal (Hybrid Assembly) | ecosystem: Environmental > Terrestrial > Soil > Vadose zone... | reverse complement strand
CAATCCGAGGCGGGTTGTTCGCCGCCGGCCACCGCGAACGTGTGCAGCGCGCGGACCAGGTCGGCGCGGTAGGTGTCGGCGAGTTGGGCGCGCAGCGCGCAGAACCTGCCGGACCCTGGCGATCGCGCACGGCGCGAAGGCCGACGACAGCCCGGCGGCCCGGGCGTTCGTAGACCAGGTGGCCTACTCGACTGCCCGTGGCTGAATTCCGCCGATTTTTCCCGCGGCCGCGCGCAACCTGGGCGGTGTCTCAGCCGTCTACCCCTCAGCGTAGGAACCTGATCGGGGACGGACATGCCCCGGAGAACGGGGAGAGGCAAGGGATGTCCGGCAGACGTCGACTCACGGTCCTGTCCGGCGTTGTGCTGGGGCTGAGCGCCCTGGCCGGTGCCGGTCTGGCCGGCCAGGCCTTCGCCACGGAATCCGCCGCGGCCGCCGTCGCGCACCGGACGCCGCTGGTGTCCGGCACACCGTGCACGATCACCGCGAAGTCGTGCGTGGATCTGGAGTCGCAGAGGGCCTGGCTGTTCAAGGACGGCAAGATCCTCCGAGGGCCGGTCAGCATCTCGTCCGGCGGCAATGGCCAGGAGACGCCGATCGGTCACTCGCTGCGGGTCTACCGCAAGGAGAAGGATCACACGAGCCAGGAGTCGCGGCTGCCCAATGGACAGCCCTCGCCCATGCCCAACTCGGTGTTCTTCGCCGACGGCGGTATCGCCTTCCACGGCGGGGACCCGGACCGATCCTCCGCCGGCTGCATCCACCTCGATCCGAAGAAGGACGCCCAGGCCTGGTTCGACTACCTGCAGATCGGTGACCAGGTCCAGGTGGTGCGGGCCTCCGAGGAGCGCAAGGCACGCGCGGGCAAAGCCGACACGAGCTCGGAAGGCGCGAAGGACTCCGACAGCTGATTCGAACCCGAGCCGGTCAGCGCAGCGGGGAAGACCCGCCGTCCACGGTGATCCGCTGCCCGGTGACGTAGGGCGTGGACACCAGGAACGCCACCACGTCGGCCACGTCCTCGGGGCGGCACACGTGGCCGAACGGCGCCTTGGTGTCCAGCTCCGCCGCCTCGCCGACCCCGGTCAGCGCGTGCGCCAGCCGGTTGCCCATGTCGGTGGCCACCAGCCCGGGAGCCACCACGTTGACGTGGATCCCGTGCGGCAGCTCCTCCTGGGCCAGCGAGCCGGCGAGCGCCTCCAGCGCGGCCTTGGCCATCGAGTAGGGCGCCCCGTTGGCCATCGGGTGCGCGCCGGCCACGCTGGACAGCAGCACCACGTCGCCCCTGGCCCGCTCGCGCATCTGGGGCACCAGCAGCCGACACAGGTGGTGCGCGCCGAACGCGTGGGTGGCCATCAGCCGAGGCGGCTCGCCGGGATCGGTGTCGGTGACCCGCTGGCCCCGGCTGGCGATGCCCGCACTGTGCACCAGGATGTCCACCCCGCCGAACTCGCCGATCACCGCGTCGGCCATCGCGGCGTCCTGCTCCGGGTCGTCCACCGAGGCGGCGAACGCGGACGCCTTGCGCCCGGCGGCGCGGATCTCCGCGACCACCTCCTCCGCCGCCGAGGCGTCCCGCCGGTAGTTCACCGCGACGTCGGCGCCCTCGGCCGCCAGCCGCAGCGCGATGGCCCGCCCGATGCCGCGGCTCCCCCCGGTGACCAGCGCTACCCGCCCGTCCGCGCGACCCTGCGTCACATGCCCTCCCGTTGTGCGTCGTTGCTCAGCCGGACCCCGCCCGGTCGATGGCGGCGGACAGCCGCCGCTCCACCTTCGCACGGTCCGGCATCAGCAGCAGGGCGACCATCGAGACCACGCAGCAGCCCACGATGTACCAGGCGATGCCGACGCTCGAGCCGGTGGCGTTGAGGATCCAGGCCGCGATCAGCGGTGCCGGGCCGCCGGCGATCACCGAGGCCAGCTGGTAGCCAAGGCCGGCGCCGCTGTAGCGCACATTGGTGCCGAACGTTTCGGCGATCAGCGCGGCCTGCGGCCCGTACTGCAGGTCGTGCCACACCAGCGACAGCACGATCGCGAGCAGCACCAGGCCGCCCATCTTGGTGTCCAGCAGCGCGAAGTAGGGGAACGCGAACAGTGCGGTGCCGACAATGCCGATGGCGTACACCAACCGCCGGCCGAATCGGTCCGACAGATAACCAGCCACCGGGATGGTCAACAGGCCGAGCGTGGCGGCGATCATCGTGTAGTTGAGCACCTGGCCGCGCGGCAGCTTCAGCTGCTGGGTGGTGTAGGTCAGCACGAAGGTGACGAACAGGTAGAACGGCGCCTGCTCGGACAGCCGGACGAAGGCCGAGATGAGGATCTCCCGCCACTGCGTGCGGATCACCTCGGCCACCGGCTGCTTGACCACGGTCCGCTCGGCCTTGGCTTTGGCGAATTCCGGGCTCTCCAGCACCCGCAACCGCACGTACAGCCCGATCCCGATCAGCACCACGGACAGCAGGAACGGCACCCGCCAGCCCCAGACCAGGAAGTCGGGTCCGGTCCAGGCGCTCATCAGCCCGACGATCCCGGTGGACAGCAGTAGGCCCATGGGCACGCCGAACTGCGGCCAGCTGGCAAACAGCCCGCGCCGGTTGCCGTGCCCCCACTCCATGGCCAACAGCACCGAGCCGCCCCACTCGCCGCCGACTCCGAGGCCCTGCCCGATGCGCATCAGCACCAGCAGGATCGGGGCCAGCGCGCCGATCGTGGCGTGGCTGGGGATCAGCCCGATGATGAACGTGCTGATGCCCATCAACAGCAGGGTGGCGATCAGCGTGGTCTTGCGGCCGATCCGGTCGCCGTAGTGCCCGAAGATGGCCGCCCCGATGGGTCGGGCCGCGAAACCCACGAAGAACGTGGCGAACGCGGCGAGCGCCCCGACGAACGGGGTCTGCCCGGGGAAGAACAGCTTCGGGAAGACCAGCGAGGCGGCCGTGCCGTAGAGGAAGAAGTCGTACCACTCGATGGTCGTGCCGACCGCGCTGGCGACGACGGCCCGCCGCCTCGGTCCTCGGGTGTCCGTTGTGTCGCCACTGGCTGTACTGGTCACTCCGCACCTCCGCCACACCGCGGCCAATTGCCGAATCCTGCCCCGTCGGCACCGGTCGGGCAGTGCGCTAATTGGGTGGAATGATCCGCTCGGGGCGCTTACCTCGAGTGCTTGGCGGTGTGCCGCAGGATCGCCTCGGCCAGCGCGGGCAGCACGTCGGAGCCCAGCGCGTGGCCCAGCCCGGGAATGGTCACCAGCTCGGCGCCGGGGATCACCGAGGCCAGGTAGGCGGCGTGCGGCGGCGGGTTCACCGGGTCCTGGCGAGCGTCGATCACCAGGGTCGGGGTGCTGACTCCGTTCAGCTCGGCAGCCCGCTCCAGGCCGGACGGATCGGCTCGGGCGTGCGCGGCGGGGCTGTCGTGGCGCCCGGCGTGGGCGATGATCCGTTCCTCCAGCCGGTGGAACTCGTCCGGGTCGAACGGCCCCGCGCCGCGCAGCCGCCGCCAGTGCTCCACCCGGAACTCCAGCTCCGCCTCCCGGTCGCGCGGAGCGGTCAGGTGTTCCCACAGCTCGAACAGCGACGGATCCGGGCTGGGCAGGGCCGAAGCTTCCGGGCCGGCCCTCGGCGTCCAGGAACCCAGCGCGGCGGTACTCCACAGCGTGGCGGACAGCAGCCGCTCGGGGTGATCGATCAGCAGCAGTTGCACCAGGCTGCCGCCCAGCGACATGCCCGCGACGTGCGCCCTGGCCACACCCAGCGCATCCAGCACGGCGACCGCATCCTCGGCCAGCTGGGCCAGCGGATACGTTGTGGTGTCGAACGGCCAGCTGCTGCGGCCGGTGTCCCGGTGGTCGTAGCGGATCACCCGGTGCCGCGCGGCCAGCGCGTCGACCAGCGGATCCGGCCAGGTCAGCCCGGAGGCGTTCGCCCCCATGATCAGTAGGAGCGGTTCGGCGGCGGGGTCACCGGCCTCGGTGACCCACAGCCGGACGCCGGGCTCGACGTCCACGAAGCGCTCCACGCCGGGCAGTTTGCCGGTCATCCGGGCGGCTGTCGACGAGTTTGCCGGCCACCCGTGTGCGGCGCGATGATGATGCTGATGAGTGCGAATGAGGAACGATCCGGCGGCCGGTTGGGCTCGCGACCGGTGCATTCCCGTCGGAGCACCCGGCCTTGTGGGCTTATCGCCCGACTTCTTTTACCTGCGCACCGATTCCACATGTGATAAACTTCGCCGTCCCCGACGGATGATTCGTTCTTGCTTCACTCACTTTCGAAGAGGATATAGTGATGAGCCCGTTGGCCGCAGTTACTGCAATTCTTGCCGCATTGATGCTGGGAGCCGTGAGTCCGGGCCCGAGTTTTATCGTCGTGGCGCGCAATTCAATCGGATTGTCGCGGCGCGCGGGTGTGGCAACGGCCGTTGGCATGGGTGCCGGCGGGGTTGTTTTCAGCGCGATCGCCCTGGTCGGACTCTATGCATTGCTTACCGCGGTGGCGTGGCTCTACATCGGCCTCAAAATTGCGGGCGGCATCTACTTGGTCTACCTGGCATCGAAAATCTGGCGCGGGGCTAAGACGCCGCTGTCGCTGGATGGCATGCAGTCTGGCCATGCGGGCACTGGGCGCAGAGCGTTTTGGACCGGTCTCGGCACGCAAATGAGCAACCCGAAAACGGCGATCGTGTACGGCAGCATCTTTGCCGCATTGCTTCCGCGGAATCCACCTTTGTGGTGCTACATCGCATTGCCGCCCCTCGTCTTCGCAGTGGAAGCCGGGTGGTACACCGTCGTAGCGCTATCTTTCTCCAGCGAACGCCCGCGCGCGCTCTATGTGCGATGGAAGACATGGGTCGATCGGCTGGCAGCCGGTGCCATCGCGGCCCTCGGACTCCGCTTGATCTTCAACGCGCATAAGGCGGGCGTGTAATCACGTTGGCGACCACAGCGGCGGCCCGCCCCTCGATGGCAGCACCCTGCCCGCTTCGGCGGCACGGTCACCGGCCTCGGTGACCCACAGCCGGACGCCGGGCTCAAGCCAGTCATCCGGGCGGCTGTCGACGAGTTTGTCGGCCACCCGGTGTGCGGCGCGGTGAGCTGCGCGATGATGGCGGTGATGAGTGCGAATGAGGAACGATCCGGCGGCCGGTTGGGCTCGCGACCGGTGGTAGGGGTGCTCCATCCGGGCGCGATGGGGGCCGCGCTCGGTTCGGCGCTCAAGGCCAGGGCCGGGGTGGTGATCTGGGCGGACGGTGGCCGGTCGCATGCCACCGCGAAGCGGGCCGAACTGGCCGATCTGATCGCGGTCCCGGACGTGGCCGCGCTGGCCCAGCGCGCCGACCTGATCGTCTCGATCTGCCCGCCGCACGCCGCGCTGGAGCTCGCCGAGCAGGTCGCGGCCGGGCTGGCCGACCGGGAACCGGAGCGTTGGCCGCTGTATCTGGACGCGAACGCGGTGGCCCCAGCCACCGTGCGGCGGATCGCCGAGCTGCTCGGCACCGACCGGGTGGTGGACGGCGCGGTGATCGGCCCGCCGGCCTGGGAGCGCGGGCAGAGCGCGCTGTGGCTGTCCGGTATCCACGCCGGCGAGGTTGCCGGGCTGTTCGCCGACTCACCGTTCGGCGCCCGGGTACTCGGCGCCGAGTTGGGGCCGGCCAGCACCCTGAAGGCCTGCTACGCCCTGCAGAGCAAGGCCATGCCGGCGATCTGGCTGGAGATCGCCGAGGCCGCCGAGAAGGCCGGCGTGTCCGAGGCGCTGCACAGCGAGCTGACCCGGGTCGGCATCGACCTGCCCGAGCGGCTGGCCAAGCTGTCCGCCACCGCCGGCCCGAAGGCGTGGCGCTGGGCCGGCGAGATGGACGAGGCCGCGGACGCCATGGCCGAGCTCGGGTTGCCGGACGGGTTCTCCCGGGCCGCCGCCGAGCTTTACCGCCGCTGGGCCGGCAGCCAGAGCTGACCGGGCGCCGGCGGCCCCGGACGGTTCAGAAGAGCTTGCGGATGATCTTCTTGGCCCGGTCGGTGTAGGGCGGGTACATCAGCATCGGATCGGGCCGAGCGGGCTTGGCCAGCACCGCCTTGCGATGGCTGAACGTCTGGAAGCCCCACTCGCCGTGGTAGGCGCCCATGCCGCTGTTGCCCACCCCGCCGAACGGCAGCTGCGGCACCAGGCAGTGCATGGACAGGTGGTTGATCACCGCGCCGCCCGAGCTGACCTCGGCCAGCAGCCGCTCCCGAGATTCCTTCGACGAGCTGAACAGGTAGGCGGCCAGCGGCTTGGGCCGGCTGTTCACGAACGTGATTGCCTCGCCCAGCGAGGACACGGTGAGCACCGGCAGGATCGGCCCGAAGATCTCCTCAGTCATCACCGGCGACTCCGGATCGGGGTCGACCAATACCGTCGGGTCCACAGTCAGGGTGCTCCGGTCGCTGGCGCCGCCCAGCGCCACCCGGCCGCTGGAGTTGGCCAGCAGCCCGGACAGCCGGTCGAACTGGCGCTCGTTGACCACCCGGAGCCCGCCGTGCTCGTCACCCCGGAAAGAGTGCACCGTGTTGGTGATCAGCTCCACCAGCTCGTCCCGGACCGGTTCCTCGACCAGCACGTAGTCCGGCGCGATGCAGGTCTGCCCGGAGTTGAGCAGCTTGGTCCAGGCGATCCGCCGGGCGGCCACCTGCAGGTCCGCGTCCTTGGTCACGATCACCGGGCTCTTCCCGCCCAGCTCCAGGGTGACCGGGGTGAGATGGCGCGCCGCGCCCTCCATGACCCGCTTGCCGATCTCCGGGCCACCGGTGAAGAACGCGTGGTCCATACCCTGCTCGAGTAGCGCCTGGGTGGTGGCGGCTTCGCCCTCCAGCACGGCGACCGCGTCCGCGTCCAGGTACTCCGGGATCAGCCGGGCGAGCAGCGCGGAAGTGGCCGGGGCGTGCTCGGAAGGCTTGACCACCGCGCAGTTACCCGCCGCCAGCGCCCCGATCAGCGGCCCCAGGGAGAGATACACCGGGTAGTTCCACGGGCCGATCACCAGCACCACACCCAGCGGCTCGTACTGGTAGAACGCCCGCCCGGGCCGCATGGACAGCGGCATCGAGGTGCGCCGCCGGCGCATCCACCGGCGCAGGTGCTTGCGGGCGTAGCTGGCCTCGGCCCTGCTGCTCGCCACATCGCCCAGCCACGCGTCGTGCGCCGGCCGCCCCAGGTCGCTGGCCAGCGCCTCGGCGATCTGGTCCTCGGATTCGTCCAGCAGCTTCTGCACGGCGGCCAGCTGGTCCAGCCGCCAGCGCGGCTCCCGGGTACGGCCGCCGGCGAAGGTGGCCCGCAGCCGGGCGACCGTCTGGGCGACCTGCTCCTCGGTGGCCGAGGGGCGGGTCTGCCCGGCCGGCACGGACGAGGTGGAGGACGGTTGCGGGCTGTCCGCTAGGGAGGTCATGCGCCTCGCCCTTCAGATCGGTTGCCGGTTGATGACGGTCTGGGTGCCCGGGCGAACCGGGCTCGGCCGAGGCCGGAGACCCCGAGCGGCCAAGCCCGACCGTATGTCGGAGGCGGCGTGTGCCACAACACGCGGGGTAGCCGGCCGTCAGATCGTGTAACCCCCGTCCACATTCAGCGTCTGGCCGGTGATCCACCCGGCGCGCGCGGAGATCAGGAACCGGATCGCCTCGGCCACGTCGGTCACCGTGCCGAAGCGGGGCAGCGCGAGGTTGCGCCTGGCCACCGCGAGCACCTCCTCGGTGTAGTCGCCGCGCTCCACCAGCTCGGTCCACATGCCCTCGCCTTCGACCACGCCGACCGACACGCAGTTCGCCCGGATCCCGTAGCGCCCCTCCTCGGCGGCGATGGCCCGGACGGTGGCCTGCACGGCGGCCTTCGGGGCGACCGAGAGCACGTCGCGCTTGGGGTAGCGGTCCAGGGCCACCGTGGTCACCGCGACGATGGCACCGGCGGTTTCCCGCAGCCGGGGCAGCGCCGGTTGGAGCAGCTGGTAGGCGCCGGCCGCGTCGGCCAGCAGCTGGTCGCGGAACGTGGTGGCCGGCACCGAGGACACGTAGCCCATGCTGATGTGCGGGCCGGCCGCGTAGACCACCCCGGCCAGCGGGTCGGGTGCGGCCACGGTGCGCGCCACCTCGGCGCACTGGTCCGGGTCGGTGAGGTCCAGTGGCACCACCAACGCCCGCCGGCCGTGCCCGCGCACCGCGTCCGCGGTCCGCGCGGCTCGGTCCGGATTGCGGTGGTAGGTGAGCGCCACGTGCCAGCCGTCCTGGGCGAGCAGCCGCGCGGTGGCCGCACCGATGCCGCCCGAGCCGCCGGCGACCAGGACCCAGCCCGGTGACTCGCTGGATACGCTCACCGCGCCCCATCCGCCGTAGTCATTTAATCTCGAGTAGAAGATAGACCGGCCCGCCGCCGCCCGCGGCCACTGGTCGAGCCCTGGAGGTCCGAGGATGTACCCCGGCACGCACGCCCTGCAGACTCCGGACAAGGTGGCCGCCCGGCTGGCCGACACCGGCGAGGAGATCAGCTACGCCGAGTTGGACGAGCGGTCGCTGCGGCTGGCGCACGCGCTGCACGACGCCGGCCTGCGCCGGGGCGACGTGCTGGCCCTGCTCAGCGGCAACGAGCTGGCCTGCTTCGAGGTCTACTGGGCGGCCATGCGCTCCGGGCTCTACATCACCGCGGTGAACCACCACCTGGCCGCCGAGGAGGTGGCCTACATCGTCAACGACTCCGGCGCCCGGGCGCTGGTGGTGGCGGCCGCGAAGGGCGAGCTGGCCGAGGCGATCGCCCCGCTCACCCCGGACGTCCAGCTGCGCCTGGCGTTCGGCGGGGAGGTGGCCGGCTACCTCAGCTACCCCGACACGCTCGCCGCCGCGTCCGCCGAGCCGCTGGCCGAGCAGCCCAGCGGCGCCACGATGCTGTACTCCTCCGGCACCACCGGCCGGCCGAAGGGGGTGCGCCAGCCGCTGCCGGAGCGGCAGGTGCACGAGCCGGGGGAGATGGTCACCCAGCTGGCCGCCTCGGTGTTCGGCCTCGGCGCGGACACCGTCTACCTGTCACCGGCGCCGATCTACCACGCCGCGCCGCTGCGCTGGTGCGGCGCGATCCAGGGGCTGGGCGGCACGGTGGTGATGACCGAGCGGTTCGACGCCGAGCGCACCCTGGCCGTGATCGCCGAGCACCAGGTGAGTGCCGGCCAGTTCGTGCCCACCATGTTCGTTCGGATGCTCAAGCTGGACGAGGCGGTCAGGGCCCGCTACGACGTGTCGTCGCTGCGCCTGGCCGTCCACGCCGCCGCGCCGTGCCCGGTCGAGGTGAAGCTGAAGATGATCGACTGGTGGGGCCCGGTGCTGGTCGAGTACTACGGGAGCACCGAGGGCCACGGCATGACCTTGATCGACAGCGCTCAGTGGCTGGAGAAGCCTGGGTCGGTGGGCACGGCGGTGGTAGGTGTGTTGCGCATCTGTGACGACGACGGTGCCGAGGTGCCGACGGAGCAGGTGGGCACCATCTACTTCGAGCGCGACCTGGTGCCGTTCACCTACCACAACGACCCGGACAAGACTCGGGAGGCGCAGCACCCCCGGCATCCCACCTGGACCACGGTCGGCGACATCGGCCGGCTGGACGAGGACGGCTTTCTGTTCCTCACCGACCGCAAGGCGTTCACCATCATCTCCGGCGGGGTGAACATCTACCCGCAGGAGATCGAGAACGTGCTCGCGCTGCACCCCGCGGTGACCGACGTAGCGGTGATCGGGGTACCCGACGACGAGATGGGCGAGGTGGTCAAGGCGTTTGTTCAGCCGGCCCCCGGCGCGCTACCCGGTCCGGAGCTGGAGCGGCAGATCATCGACTTCGTGCTCGGCAAGATCGCCCGGTTCAAGGCGCCGCGCAGCGTGGAGTTCATCGAGGAGCTGCCCCGCACGCCGACCGGCAAGCTGGTCAAGCGGGAGCTCGCCCAGCGGTACCTGGCCGAGACGAAGCCTTAGCTCGGGTCAGGGCTCCTGGCGCGGGGCGGCCAGGCCCTGCCTGGTGAGCAGCTGGGCGGTGGTGATCACCGTGCGCAGCGATCCCCGGTTCGGATTCCACCACTCGGTGGCCCAGTTGAGCCCGCCGATGATAAGCATCCGGGCGGCCCTGGGGTCCAGCTCCGGATGGATCTCGCCGGCCGCCGTGGCCTCGTCGATCAGCTTGCGCCATACGTCGCCGTAGGCGCGCTGGCCCACCAGCTGGCGCTCGCGCATGTCCGCCGGCAGCTGTGGGCCGTTGCGGATGGCCGCCGACGCGTAGTCGGACACCCGCAGTACCACCTCCAGGTGCGCTCCCACCGCCGCGCAGATCCGATCCAGCCCGGTGGCGTCCTTGGGCAGGGTCGCCACCGTCTCGCTCACGTGCGCCTGGGCGCGGGCCATCCCGAGCATCACGACCTCTTCGATCAGCTCTTCCCGGGAGCTGAAGTAGTAGTACAGCGCGGGCGCCTGCACCTGGGCCAGCGCGGCGATGTCGGAGAGTCGGGTGCCGGCGTAGCCGTTTCGGTTGAGTACCTTGGCCGCCGCGTCGAGGATGCGCTCCCGGGTTCGCGCGGACTTTGACGGCTCGCCACGGGTGCGTTCGTCGGTGCGTACGGAACGCTGCTTCGGCACGGCTGGCATCTTATGTGGCGTCCCGGATGGCCCTGACACCTCGGTAGGGTGCGTGAGGGAGACTTTTCAATTAATTCAGAATAGAAAACTTCCAACGTGAAGGATCTTGCCGTCCCGGACCCGCGAACGCGACTAACGCGTGGACCAGCCCGGCACGCGGGGGTATAACCACGCGGTGGGCCGGACCCGGCAGGTCAGCACGTCCGCACTGGTCGCGGACGATGTGGAGCTGGCGCAGCTGTGCCTGCGCTACGCCGAACACGCCCCGCCGGACGGGCTCGGCGCGGACAGCCCGGCGCAGGCCGAGGCCGCGCTGGCCGACGCCGCCCGAGCCGCCAGGACGCTGGCCAGCCGCCGGGTGCCCGGCGCCCCCGTGGTGGAGGTTCGAGGCCGGGACCGCGGATCCACCGTCGTGGAGATCGTCACCGACGACCAGCCGTACCTGGTGGAGTCGGTGCTGGCCGGCGTGGGTCGGGTGGGTGGCCGGGTGCGCCGGGTGATCCATCCGACCGTACTGGTCCGCCGGGAGCTGGACGGCGCGCTGGTCGAGGTGCTCGCCATGGCCGATCCGGAGTCCCCGCCGCCGGGCGCATTGACCGAGGCGTGGATGCACCTGGAGCTGGAGCCGTTCCCGGCCGACGAGCTGGACGACCTGGCCGCCGAGCTGCGCCAG